>Ga0179591_1304734_pt1 | contig 13755 bp, 14 predicted proteins | sample CZOMad2_1_08_16f_FD_182891 | JGI IMG/M metagenome (GOLD analysis project Ga0179591, IMG submission 182891) | Vadose zone soil fungal communities from Angelo Coast Range Reserve, California, USA - CZOMad2_1_08_16fungal (PacBio error correction) | ecosystem: Environmental > Terrestrial > Soil >...
GCGAGGGACGTCAGTTTACCGGTCCCACTCTCACAAATCCAGCCCTTTGATCCAGATTGCTCGTGATGGCAGGAAACTCCACTCGTACCTCGGTCTGGGACACGGGATTGGGGAAACGGAAGCACGTTCTGGAACGAAAGACCTCCGGAGAGAAAGGAAGAGAAGAGACCAAGCAGCGCTGCGGGACAGAGAAGTCCGGAGCAGATCAGGCGCACCGGACAAACAAAAAATGAAGCTCAAGTCGCGTGCTCTGGAAGTGAAAGTCAGGCGAGCCCACCCCAGCCTTGCCCCCAAGGGCCGAAAAAAGGGAAAAGGCGGCATGCTGCAATATGTAACCACTCAATCCCTGCGTAAATAGATGACGAACCATACAAGCGGAGGAAAACCTCAGAATAAATAGGAACGGAGGTCTGAAAAGAACATCTACATGTAATCAACTGGCAGCGTCAGGGGGTCACACTTATTCTCACGAGAGCGAAAGAAGAGCCAGCCGCATCAGCAAATACGAGGAAAACGTTAAACTCCGCCATTGCAACATCGAAGGAAACCCCTCCGATCAGGGTTGGGAAATGCCTAAGCCTCTTTGGTGTATGCTGGGAGCAAAAAGTACAAGCAAAGGACTTTGAAGGCGCAGACAGTCCCAATAAGCTGAGACCGGTAGCGCCAATCTCGTAAGGGAGAATCCACCCAGGGGGACGGGTGGACGCCTTATGGCACTAAAAAACAAGGTGAAAAAAAAATATCGCAGGCGCCTGGTGCCGAAATGTGTTTTTAAACGACTTGTCGCCGTTGGGAAAACTTGTTGGGGCACGTATGACCAGGCTCAGCCAGAAGCTGGTGCTGAAGCGAACAGGGGGGGCGCGGAGTCCAGAATCCGAAGTCGGGATGGGGGAAGACTCTGGGCCCATGCGGTGGAGGCAAACGCGACACCCATGACTTCAGACTGACGAAATGAAACAATCATAAGAACAGTGGTGTACCGCAAACTCAGAGATACACGAACGGTGCGCTCGCAAGGAAGGCAGGCAAGGAAACTGCCCGGAGATTCTAAACCATGAGAATTAAAACAGGCGAGGGACGGGGAAATCTGCAGGGGCGAGACGGACGCCCGTGTAAAAGGCAGTTCTCACGTTGTCCGTGATATCTGAGGGGTTCCGAAGAAACGAGTTTTTCGCCGGAAAGGGGCTTTAGAAGACTCCCCTGGGCTCTGCGAACCGGCGAGGAGTATGCAATATGCTGGAAAATCTACTGGCTAAAAGGGGGGATCCATCGGGTTATTCCCTTCGTTCTAACAGGGTCGAACTTCTGTCTGAAAAGGGGGAATGGGAAAAACAAGGACTGCAGGATCTCTCGAGATCTCAGGTTGGCTTACGATGGAGCACAGCGCAGCTTGAGATGTCCTTTCGTGAAGGACCCTTCCTTCCAGGGTTCCCTTGGATGGGTAAACAGTATCATGTTGGAGTGATCCTCACTTGGTCAGCCGTGGGGATCTGGGGGGGGTATAGGCCGTCTCTAAAAATCCTTGACCGAGGGGAGCGTAAGGGAGCTCGTATGCTCCTGCTAGGAGGCGGTGACAGGCCTTGCTGTTCTCTAAGTGAGTACGGCCATTGAGGCACTGAACGAAGAGGAGGCACAGGCGAGGTTCAAAGAACAAGAACTTCCTGTTGCTTTGGGGGGGGAAAGGTCTTTATAACGAGAGAAGGACCGAGCCTTCATCTGTTTGGGCACATGTCGGAAAGATAGGATAGAATGCCAAGAAAAATAGCGAAGTTTTAATAAAGAAACGTTTAGGAGATTCCGGAGCGGTTATTTGGGAAGAGGATCTATCGGAAGGAGGCTATGAATATAGTCACGGAGCACACATCAAACAGGGGCATTTGATCTCGGAAAACCATTAGTATAAAGATAGTAGACAAGATCCCACATCCCGGGGTACCCTCCCGCTGGGGGGAGCCTCGGCGAAGAGTCGACAAGGACTCAACAAACGAGAGCACTTCCATGCTCACGCCAGATGCCTGAAGAATCTTAGATGTCAGTGGGAGGGCGATATCTTCGCAAAGGGTCCAAATGAAATTGTGTAATCCATCAAGGAGGTAGGATTCGAGTCCACAATAAAGGGAAACCCTTAGGGTATATTACTCTCTCCAGGGGTCGGGGGTGGTCTGCCCAATTCACTTTGGTCAGAAAAGCAGAGCTCTCATAACCCCTCTGGGAGTCAAACAAATGACCTTATCCAGGGGCAGAGCCGCACACGGCGACGCCCGTCGCCTTAGTTCACCCGGCAGGAGTCGAGACTGCAAATCAGCGAACCTTAATAAATGGGCTTAAAGCAAACGAACAAGTAAATAGCACGGGAGACCGCCTGAAGGTATAGGAGGCCTAGTTGTTTATACTCTAATCAATGAATAAGGAAAGGTTCCTCGCTTTCGGGAGTCCTTCTGCAGCATTCTATCTCTGCCTCGGGAGGGGGAGACAGGACATTGCAGAGGTGCCGATGCGATTTGCTATATAAGGTGAGGATACAAGGGGGAACGTTAGAAATTCTATGCCAGCGAAAAAAAGCAAGGTAGCTGTTAAGTTTAGCAGAGGACCGAAGAAGAAACCGAAGTTTGAAGATATGGGACTGGACCCGAAGCTATCTGAGGACAAGATCGAAGGTGCACGGTGTCAAAGGAGGAGTAAAGAAGACACCTCCGAGTCAGCGAAGAAGATCATACCATTTCTGCCATAGTCTCTCACATGGAAGAGCCTTTATAAGGCCTGATTCAAGGGGGAAACGTGCGAAAAGGCCGGGGGGAGTGTGTCTGTGAAGGGACGGCTTCGGTGTCGATTTGGGAACCTTAAGGGGGAGCGAGGCTGGGGAGAGGGGACCGAGTCCACATCGAGGGGTCTTAACCCCTCAAATTAGTGAGAGGAAGGCATCTTTTGTTTTGGGGGGGGGTCACATCAAAGGTGAAAACCCAGTTGCGGGGAGGTGAAGGGGCCTCTCGGGGAGCATACGTGCACCCAAAAACACTGTCCAGTCCAAAAAAAGGAGGGGTTCCTTGAAACTGCACCTCTTTGACACTTGCCGGTGGGACGCCATCAGTTAGGAACCAGGAATTTGATACCGTCCTCTGAGGGACTAGGGGGTTGGCTAACTATACGTATCCTTGGATGGAAGGGGCAAATAGTAGCTGGGGTGTACCCATCATACCGAACTCGGAGTTTGTCGGCATACCACAAGACCGTGAAAGGTACGTGTAAAAAAGAAGGAGCGAGATCATTAGCATCTGGAAAGGAAAGCGACCTGGGCACGTCAAGAAAGAGCAGGTGAAGAAAGCCGAGGCTATACTACTACCCGGAAGAGAAGGTGTAGCTTACGCAGGGTGCCGGGAAGAATCTCCTGGGGGAGGACGGACACAGTGCTTTCTGAGACCCGTGAAGGAAGAGCGAGTTGAGGCGACATTGCCAGCGGGACACATCAACCGGTCCAGGAGAGCAGAGTTGGGAAAAAAGTCCACTAACGCGGATATTAGAGAAGAGAGAAACTTCTATTGGGGGGCCCGGCTGAGGATCAAAATGAAGGCTTTTTAATCTAGGGGAGGGGGGCTAGTCTGGAAAAGACTGAGTTCAGTTATACCTACCGCACTGCCTAGACGTTGGGAGACCTCCTACAAAGACGGAAGTCAGAAGTTGTTGACTAGAGGGAAAAAATCATAAGGCGAGCTAGGAGATGGCTTGGGTCATCGGGGGTCGTAGGCCCCTTCGATTGGAGAATGGCAGCACACAAGAGGTTTGACATCCTTGATATTGGGGGGGGGAAATCAGGCACGAGGGACGTATTTATGTCAAAAGAGGACAGGACTTAGGAAAAGCGAGGGGAAAGACGGCGCAGAGCGTTTTCCAGCTGGAGGGGGGAAAAAAGAGATTTCCGCCGAGAAGGAACATCCGTGAATGAAGAGGGGGATTGATTGCAGACACTTGCTAACTGTCAGCACAGGGAAAAACTGTAGCAAGATATCTGACCGGGGGAGGGGATCGCGCAAAAAAAGAAGCAGTCAGACTCAATTAGCTACTCTTTTTGCCAATCGCCATACTGCGAAAAGGGCGAAAACAAAAAACGTATTAGTGGAAACTAGATCTATTATTCTCAGAAAGGCCACCTACTGGATTCTTCTTCTGAGACGGGGGGGTTGACGAAAAAGGCATACAAACTTCGCAGCTAGCCGCGACCGGCAGAATGGGCTAGAAAAGGTAGTCCCTGTGGCACCGAATCTGGAGAGCATTCCAAAATTATTTCCTTCATATCCCGGGGAAGAGGGAGAGCCCGTAATTAAGGAAGCGGGTTTTCAAACTGTCTTGGGCGTGGAATGTTGAAGCGATTCACAGCTCTGGGCTAGGGAGGGAGGGGGGTTGGGGGGGGGGGGGGGGTGTTGGGGGGTTACAAGTAAATCCTAGAGGGTCCATTCCCCATGCAAAAGCAAAAAAGAACTCGCGCGGTCTTTCGCAGTCTAACAGGTACGGAAAAATCGCCACCAAAAAAGGGCCACGCTACTATTAGTGGTACCAACACGAAAAAGTAACTGACGGTGATATCAAGGAGAAAGCCATAGAGCACACGTATGCAGTGAGTATCTGAACTCACCAGGGGAAATCAGAAAAATCGACGAACGATTCCGAAACAATCAATGCCTGTTCCCAGAAAAACAGCGACATTTTTTAAATGTAAGGAAGACCGAGAACCTACAACGGCGGTCTCCTGAGGGTAGGGAATCGGCTTGGGGACTTCACAGGGGGGGAAAAGCGCCAAGCGGACAAAGTGCTGATTCAGGCAGTTACCTGAGCATAAAAAAAATCTGCTCGTACTATATGAACTTGGAGAAAGCAACCCTTATTCACCTTCAGGAATATACCTGAGGAATCCGTCACTCGGGACTTACGTCTTAATTGTACATTATCTCGACCGAAGGGAACGGCGCATCGCCAACTCAATCTCGAAAGGGGAAAGTCACGGGAGAAAAAGGCTCCTTCAAGAATTTCAAACAGGTGAAAAAACCTCCCGTACAGTGATGGTTGGGGGGGGAAAACGTAGTGGGGCGCTTTTCGTGGGACAACCAGCCTAGACGCATTCCTTTACCACACGGAAAAAGGACGATAGCGATGACCGGTGGGCTAAGTCGGAAGGGGGATACAAGAGAGATGTGAGAATAGGGCCTACACCTAACCTTTTAAAAGGGAACTTTATACGAGGGGTTACACCTGAAGACCTGGGGGTCAGAAACAACTTCTAAACGAGTAACTAAGGGAAAAGTGCCGACTAAGTCTGGGAGGGGAACCTTCAGCCCCCACCCACGGAATGACGAGTCCAGAAGGTCTGGGGGTCTAAAGAAAGGGGAAGATGTTCACCTGTCACAAGAGAAACCATCCCAAGTCACAGCCAGGGGGAGAAAACATAAAGAAATCATCAGAAAACTTGTTGGGGGGCCTCGTATCAACGTTTTAAAAAAGAGCTCGAATCCTCATGGGGGCAGAGCCTAAGGCAGAAAAACTCTTGCCCTGCGGTCCGAGGTCACCTATTCTGTATAGAGGCCTAGGAGGAAATATGACTTCCAAACTAAAGCGCGTTTTTTACTAGTATCGGCGTCTACTCCTTTAAAGAAAGGGTGGCAAAAGGCATCTTGGAGGGGGTATGAAGGCCTCAGGCCGGAAATAACCTCGGGGGGGAGAGAAGAGGTATGAAAGGGGAAATCTGGAGATCGGGAATCTCAGGATTCGTGATCCCTAGGGGTCAGAGAAAGAAGTAGGCATTCTGGGCGAACCAGGTTTCCTGGAGGCACCTAGAGAGAGGCTACTATATGAGAATTGGCGACAGGACCGAGCATCTTTCAATCAAAGTACCATGGACTGGGAAATTCCAAAAGAACGAAAGGTGACCTGCCGGGGAGGGTAATCCAGTCACTCTGAAAGGTGCTTAGAGGGGGGCTTTCGAACCGGGGGAAATCCTTCTCATTCTGTGTCAGATGGATGAATGACGTGGACTTCTCGAAGCGTCCTTCCGTGGAAAGCTCATAAAGCACAAAAAAGCTTGCGCGCGTTGGGAAGAAAGTTGCGGCAAGCCGTATAGAGAAAGACCCGACTCTTGGCAACCTCAGGGGCGTGTCTCAACCCGTGGGGGGGGTCGGTACTCGATGGGGGGGAGGGGGCGCCGAAGGGGAAACCGCCCCATAATATGGAATTGGGGGCCATGGAGGATAGCATAACGCTCACGTCGAGCAGGGCAACGGGACACAGATGGGGATCTTTGACCCTTCGGTTCGGGCGTAGAGGACTAGGATCTTAAGCTTCTCGCAAGTTCACAGGGGGTTTTTCTCATATGCCTCAAAAAGAAAGATTCTTGGAAAAGAGATCAGAAAATCCAGGAAGTGATGAGCCTCTGCTCCATAGAAGCCAAAAGAGCTATGAACGCCAAAACCCTTTGTATCCTCGGTCTCCCCGCAGGGGGATAGGTTGAGACTTCACTGGTCCGGGGGGGGGGACTAGGATCGACAAAAACAACTATGGGAGAGGTCAAGTCCGGTATCGAGAGACTCACGGGACACAAAGGCCCAGACTTCTCCTTCTGGAATCCGGACGAAGAACGAGGGAATCAGTTAAAGAAAAAAAGAGAAGGCCAGTATACCGCGACTTCGAGAATACCTCCCAGAGCTTCAGACCGAGAAGAAGGACGCTTCCTACGTTACATCGAAGTCAGCGGTCTATAGGCCGTAGTGTATAGGAGGAGAAGAGTCAAATGATTCCCCTAGCGCACAGTCGGAGTGGATCGGGGTACCAAAAGAGGGCTAAAAAAGGGAAGGTCATGGAGTACCGTCTCATTGGGGGGGAAAGATTATTCTGCAAGGAAGGCGTACTCTTCCAGGAAAAGGGAAGAGACTAAAAAGGGAGATCCGAAAAAGGAGGGGGGCTGCGTCTTTTCTATACATTCGGCTAAAGAGAGCGGCGTATCCCAGAGTCGAACCCCGATCCGTTCCCAAGGTCTTGGCTATTCATGAGACAGAGTGGGAGCCGTTTCAGGGGACTAAGTATTTCGCAAGTATAGAATAAACGTCCCTTTCGAGAAGTCCGAATGGGGGAGGCCGCAAAGAGATATAAAACAGAGCTGTCTCACAGTATGGGGTGGTTCTACTCTAACTGGCCGCAAGACGAACCTAGACTCTAAACAAATCGATTTCAAAAAGCAAGAAAATTTTCTTTCCTTCTCTCTCTTAAAACTCTTTCTTCGGAATTGGATCCTTCGTTGTAAAGATAAACTTGTTTCTAACAAAATCGGGTGGGATTCGTCGGGGATCCGGGATAAGGGGGAGGGGATTGTCAGGATGGACTTCATGTGGTAAGGAGGTTGCACGTAACACTCGAGCGAGGATGACCCCCTCAATCTAGGACAGGGGAAGAAGAGTTGGGGGGGGGAATAAGGGAAACCAGGGGTGGGGGGGGGGGCAGGCCTCGGCGTCTTCGCCTAAGTGCACAGAAGGATAGTCGACAGACTGGTGCACAAGAAGGGTGAGGCGAGACGATCTGGGGGGGGGGGGGGAAAATTGATAGGAAGAACGCAAATCTCGCAGGTAGTGATTAGGGATTTCAAGCAGCAGGGGAAAGTGAAAGACGGAAGGACAAAGTTCGTTTTCCACATGCGCGGGCTGTTTTCTGAACGAAGCGGCGAAAACAGAGGAAGGGGGATCAAAAAATGCCAAAGAGCAAAGAGTTTAACGAGGAAGAAAGAGAACCGGGGATGTGAAACTTAAGGATTATGAGGGTGCTAGGCGAGTCGAGACTGGGGGAACTACCCTGGGCGACTGAGGACGAAGAGGGGGGAAAGCGGCCTCGTTCATGAAATTAACCGGGCTGATGAGCCCTGTTCGAGGGGAGACATAGGCAGGTCAAAAGCTCGGGGGAAAACGACGGTCCAGAGACCGTAGGATGGGGGTCGGCGAGGAAAAGTCAAAGAGCATCCGAAGGATGAAACGGCTAAAGCGTTTGGTTGTCGGGCAGTGGAGACGGAGAAAACACTAGAGTTACGCATCAGATCTGTTCGCTGCCTCCAGAAGGGAGGGGTCGGGAGGAGGCCTAAAAAAGACATACGACGGGGGGTGTGGTTTAACTTGGCTAAGGAACTTTCAGGGGAACCGAAGAAGGGAGTTTAAAGACCACGCATAAGAGGGGAGCATCTTGGGGGGGATGCGGGACCTTCTCAGGTTCAAGACAGCTCCGTGGGAACTCAAGAGCCCGGGTGGAGAGGGGGCCGAAAAGTGGGCACGATGCTTTATTTATTGAAAAGATTAGGGATGATTGCTATAGGAGGGAAAACAAGCCTCACTACTGGGGGGGAAAATCCCCAGAAGAAAAGTCTGCTTCAGAAAAAATGGCTATCACCGTTTCTGTGTAAGCGAGTTTATTGATACAATGACAGGGGAGCGCCGGGGCATTGTCTTTTAAAGGGTATGCAGAGGAGACGTAACGTAAGAGGAGTTAAAAGCAACTCGTCCTCCTACCTTCTTAAATCAGATTTTCCGTGGAATTCTCACACTCTCCCACAAACACTAAAGATTGGCTAGCGGTAGATCCTCGTCGAGAATATGACACTAGCTAACATCTGGGGCTCTGGGGGAAAAGGTGAGTCTTTTTTTTCTCCCAGCGGAAACGGTAGGCTAGAGCAGGGATTCAAGAAAGACGCAAGTGCGAAAGGTTCTCTGAAGGAAAGGGAGGAGTTCCATAAGCAAGGGCGCGACGGGACACTTGCGTAAGACGGAGTCTTATAGAACTAATTAAGGTAAACCTTGGCACCCTTATTATGCGGAGTAGGGGGGAATCGATACAGGGGAACTGATCCTGGAGTTGGACATTAAGAAAAAAGGGGAGGGAACAACCTCAAAAATCTGGCAGCTTGCTTCCAACCTATAAAATGTTCCCAGGATAAATAGAATGGAAAAAAGGAATGTGTCGAAAGGCCGACCGGGCAATGCTCGCGACTGTGAGGAAGGGAAAATAGAGACAGAGGGGGGAAACAGTTTCCCTCCCAGGAAAAAAAAGGTCGTGGGAGAGAGGAAAAAGCAAGCTCACTACCTGATCTTAACCGAAAATCTAGGAGATCAGGAGGTACAGCTTACTTTTTGGGAGGCTGGAAAGGGCCATCTATGCACTTATTCTAAGGGGAAGGATGAGTAAGCAGTTCTCTCCAAGAAATCTCGAAGGAATTAAGGGCGTCTGGCACGTATGATGGGTGAGAGCAAAAGCGTCGAACCTATATTAAGGGAGAGAAAAACCTCAGGGAAAAAGGGGAAAAAAGAGGGGGGATTTCTCAGGAAAAGGTCTATAAAAAGCGAAAAGGCGCTATGGCAACTTATTCCTCCCGCATGGAAGGAGGAAAGAAGAACCTCATCCTCATAACTAATGGCCCGTTGGGCAAAAGCGTCTCCTCAGTTCACCGCGGGGGTTGCAATCCGGCGGAGGGGGGGGAACCACGACTCTTGTGGGGGGGGGAGGGTCACCCGCGAGCTCCAGGGGAATGGGAGACCCTCAGAGGAAAACAGATATGGGAGATACAAAGGCCTTTTCTGAGCAGAAGCGTATACCACTTTTATCACTCTAGGTGGTGTCAAAAACTAGAAAACAGTTTCCCAGTGAGGTGGGGGAAAGGGGTGGACGACGGGGCGGGGGGGGAGAAAGAATTCTTTGCAACTTATAATCAGGGGGGGATACTTGCCTACACCGAAAGGATTGTTTAAAAGAAATAGGAGCTTTAAAAGAGATCTTCAGATGTATTATGGCCTTAGAGGATGGTCTACTCGCGAGCATGAAAGTTGAAGTTTTCTTAGCCCCTAAAGAGAAGATGAAGAAAATCTTGGATAGTTCGTGAGGCAGCACGTGAACAATCCAGCATCCGAGGTGACCGTCACCATAGAGAAAATTACCAACTGGGACGCTTCCTCATGAAGCAGTCAGGGAGCACTTTCCTAAGGTAAAATTCCTATCCAGGTGGGAATTTTATGGGAACCTTCTGGGTAGGGGAGCGTGCAATCGGATGCTGAGGAGTCGTTTCAAAGGAGTCTTTCAGCCTGAAGAGGAGCGAGTATATATAGGGCTTCAAGGCCTAGAAAGTCAGAAGAGAACGTTTAGTTCCAGGGAAAGAGAACTTGATTCCATCCTAGGACAGACAGGATGGTATTCGGGCATCTAAGGTGGAAGCCAAAAGTTTTGGACTTGGAAAGTCGCAAGGGGAAAGACAAGGGTGAAAAATTAGGCAAAAGGGGATCCTCCTGCTGGTGAGATCTACTCGGGGGCTAAGAGTTCCTAATGCCGCTCCGCGTCTCACCTTCCTGTGCCCGCAGTCGGTTCTTTAGTAACAAAAGCCTGTTCGTTCCACTACGTAGGGGCACCTCTGTTCTGGCATGCCGGGGGAGGCTACGAATTGTGAGTCGTGGCACGAGCTACATTGTGTAATAACAAGTGTTTGATGACGAAGATATCAGTATCACGAGTTCGTATAGAATGACCGTAGCATGAGGGAGCTGCTTCTATGTCTATACGTGGAGGGATTCCTATCCGAAAACTTCGAGTAGGGGGGTAATAGCTGGTACTTCTGCCGGAGGGAATGTAATATCCCCCTTCAGTTACACATATTAAGAAAGAAGAGTATTCTCAGAAGACCTTGTCCGTCCCTGGTTTCAGTTTGCCTCCTGAGGAGACTCTATATGACTGGCAGCGACATCACGTGCCATGTGGAGATAGAGTATAGAGAACAGATGAAGGAAGGGGGATATCTGAAAGGGAAAATGGCCCTGGGGTTACTATCCCTGAGAAGTGGCGCATATGACTGTAAATCAGAGGCTTCCCAATCTCTTCCACGGTGGGGGGATTCTTCAACCAAAACAGGGATGTGATTGGAGAGAGATAGAGGGGGAAAAACTCTTGTTGTCTACAAGATGATCTAGAAGTCAGATATATTAGAAGAAACAAAACGGTCTCGTCCTCGATAGGCGTCCGGGGGCCTTGAAATTGAAGTTCCTCTCGCTCCGTGGACATTTTTTCTAGGATCCGGGTTTCATGGTAAAAATTGGTCCGCGGTCCTCGATGGTCGGAGGAAGAGGCTTGTCTCGTTTGGCTCAAGTTCCGCTGCTCCGTGCCCAAGACAGGTGCCTTCCAGAGTCTAATTGGAAGAGCCTATTCCTATGAGGAATTGAAGATGTTCCTGGAATTCAAGAAGGAGACTCTATCTAGAAAAGAAAGAAGCAGATGGCACATACTCGAGACTGGGACAGAGAACGGAGACATAGCAGTCAATGGCAGGAGGCGTCTTCTAATATCAGGGGGGCTCCGGAATGCTGGATGAAAGGAAAAGCCGGTAGAAATCCCAATGTATCGATGAGGAACAACATACAACTGCAAGGAAATAGGTGACCGTGGGTGAGATGGAAAATCCCTTAACTTTCAATGAGTACCATCTTAAATGATACACCGTCATTCTCTGTATTCGCTGACGTTCAGGAATCTTCTGAAGTTCTCACTACATCAAAAGAGCAGGGATCAGCACATAACCCTATCCAGGTTCGGAAAGAAAAACTGGATGGCTCGCCGCTCTGAACAGGCTGAGGGTCTCTTCATAACCGTCGAGAAAGAAGATGTGCCGGGGGGGGAAGAGGTATCACTTCACAGTACAGGCTCCAAAGGTTCCAGACGTCCTGAGCAGGAAAAAAGAAGGTGTAAAATCAAAGGGGGGGACCGAAACCTATGTCGGCAGCGGGGGACTCGGAAACGGCGTACATCGAGGGGAGGGCCATCAGAGAGGGAGAAACGGTCCTGGGGATTTGCGGGAACACTGTCTGCGGCGGGAGTTCTGATTCAATCGCTGAAATTCATGGAGTTGAGGAGGGGGGGAAACAAGGACCCAGACAGTTTTGCGACCAATCCGACGGAAGGGGAAAAATCACGTTGTTTGTGTAAACAAAATTGAAACCGAAGTTGTGTCTTGCTCAGCTCTTAAAAGTTTGTCCATCATCCCTAACAATCGAGGTTTAAACAATCCTTAAGTTAAACCACGGATAGTCTGGAGGTTCGAGGGGGGGTACGTTCTCAAAACACCGAATTCTCGGAACCATGGGGAGTAGAAAAGTAAGGAGTGGGGAGCTCACCTGGGTAGGACATAGACGTGGTGGCCTTGAAAGGCGCAAAGGGGGAATGGGCCTGACCTGGGTCTAAAGCAAATCGGGAACAAAGCTAGTTCGTAGTGAAAAAAAAACTGGAAGGGTGACAAGAAGTTTTAAACTTGGAGGGATACCATGTCGATGCCGGTTTCTTGGAATTAGAACTGAGATAGGTCTAACTAATTTGACCCGGGGTGGAAGAAAAAGCTTAATTTTACTGAAGACCCAGGGAAAGAGGCATTCCGGAGTGGGGGGGGGGATGAGCAAGGATAGAAAAAAAGATTCATGAGATGGATTCTAGTAAACCAGATCAGTGCGCAAAGGTACCTATCTTTGCTATTGGACCCACGATAGAAGATACTATCTCTACCTCACGGGTCGAGCCGGGGGGGCGCTGTAAGTGGGATTGAGCCTTAATACACACACTTCATAGGGGTACCTCACCTGGCTTTTGGGCGACCCGGGGTCTGAGTAGAACGGGGTTCGGGGATGGAAATACAAGACCACATCTAGAGTTGGGGGGAAACTGGATACCTCATTTTGCAATCTACACCTATACGGGAAAGGGGGTATAAAAAAGAAGGGCGTACAGCTGGCGGTCTTCTGTTTGGAATGGGGGGAAGGTTTCCTTTACTTTCCTGCAGGGGGCAAGATTTTGAAGCCATCACTGATGGGGAAACTTTGGTCGGAAAGGGAGGATAGCAAGACTCATTATACTGGAAAAGCATATTAGTATGGGCAATCCAAGAAGAATAAGGTTGGCCCCGCTCTGAATTAACCCACCTCATTGCGGAAAGGGACGAAGCTATATATCCGTGATGAAATGCTTCAGAGAGGAGGAGGCGAGATACGAAGAAAATGGATCGTTTCGGGGACTCCCTATTAAGAGAAGAGTACTTGGGTAAGGGGGAACGGTAAAATACAATAAATTATGGTCATCGAAAAGGGGGAAAACTGCCATATAAAAGCAACAAAAAAACCGATGATATAGATGTAGCAGGAATCATTAAGGGGGGGATCGGCATATTATTCAAAAGATTCTCTTCGGGGTGGTAAAAAGAGATTCAAATAGAAAAGAGAATCGGGGGCACACTGAATTCTAAAGTTGCTCCCTCGACAAGGAAAAAAAAGAATCGAGATTGGCAACACTAACGTAGGGAAGGATCGAGCACCTTAGTCGGACCTCTGGGGGTATTCTGAAGTTAGAACTAAAAGACCTCAAACGCTGAGAAAGCTTTAAAGACTGAAACATTGCCCCAGGGTAAAAAAAAAGAACTTCGTGCAAACACATAAAAGGACAGCAAAAGGAGAAAAAGGGGGAGTTCACGAAAATTTTCCCCCTCCAGCCGACCTTGAGCAGACATCTCTCCTTAAAGGGGCGATAGAGAACTGGAAGGATAGGTCTTTGTTGACCAGTTAGGAGAACATTACGGTGGGGTCGTATCGGAGAGCAGGTTAAAGACGTATCGGGGGGGGGGGGGCAAAATCGGGGAAGGAAAATCGTAGTTGGGGGTGGGGCCTTACGAAGTCGGATCCAGCACCTACTAAAAGGGATTACGAGTGATAGCGAAATCAGAGT
>Ga0179591_1313124_pt1 | contig 13755 bp, 15 predicted proteins | sample CZOMad2_1_08_16f_FD_182891 | JGI IMG/M metagenome (GOLD analysis project Ga0179591, IMG submission 182891) | Vadose zone soil fungal communities from Angelo Coast Range Reserve, California, USA - CZOMad2_1_08_16fungal (PacBio error correction) | ecosystem: Environmental > Terrestrial > Soil >...
GTCGGGCAAAGGATTACCTCTGTAAGATTCTTCACCAGGGAGGAAGCCAGGGGGGGACTTTCGGATCTTTGTTTAGGGATCTTCACCCAGGGAAACTTCGGGCCACGGTAAAAGGATTCCTGCAGAGATCGGTGGTCCTATTTTGTGCGAGCTGAGCTGACCCATGGAGGAAAGAGACCAGGACAAAGGTGCTTCCAAAGAAACCGCCGATCCCGATGTTTCAAAAAACCTCTTCATCGGGTCGTCCTTCTAAAAGAAGAGGGGGTCAACACACTGGGTAGCCGAGACGGTACTTGCCACCTAGTCCCGCAACTGAAAGAACCTGAATATCCGACCACGGGCTGGTAAGGATCAGAAAAAGGGAGAAGAAGTGGCAAGGGACGATCTTGACGAGAGCATGATTTTCGGAACTTGAAGGGGAGGCAGGGGGAGGGTCTGCGATCGCTGACCTCGAGGGGGAGGATCAAGGGGGATCTGCCAAGCTTACGACTCCCCCTTTCAGGTGTCATCTACTGCATCAGGGGGATCCACAGGGCCGGGAAACGTGGATCTCCTCTATCTATTGGAAGAAATTGTCCGCAGATCCAGTACTAGGAAGAAATCAACTCTCCGGCACGACGGGGGGGGAAGGGGCGCTCGCACTCGTCGCAAAAAAAAGCCCTGCTACGGCGAAAATGTTCGGCCCCGAAGGCATCGTGCACTTGAAGGACTTTCGGAGGAAGAAAGGAAGGCGGTCGACGGCTACTCAAAAAAAACCCCCTAAAAGATGCCGGAGACGCGCAAAGGAAGGAGGCCGCCGCGTCCGTCGCATTGTCCCAAAAAAGCGGTCGATGTCAGAGAAAAGAGCCACGGGCGGAAAAAAGGTAGGCATTCGCCCTAAGGGGTTTTTTCAGGACCGGCACAACTAGGATTGGTGCCACCGCGGAAAAAAGAACAGTTGAATCCAAATTGCGAAAAGAGAAAAAAGGAAACATGTCCCTGCTTTGGGATTGTCGCGATACGTTACACGGGTAGAGAAGGGCGGAGCGCGTTTCATCACTGGGAGGGGACTGGTGGTCAAAAGAGGGGGTGGGCGCGAGGGAGGTGGGGGAATGCCTCATTCTATGGTGCGGAAAGGGACAAAAGCGTAAGGGGCGATCGGAAAACACCTCAGCCGCCGAAGAGGATTCGACCGGGGGAGGGGGCTCCGAAAGGAGGTTTCGTATGGTAGAAAGAGGGGAGGGCACTTCCTAATATCAGATTCTAAGGACGTGCGAACGCTCAAGGGGGAGGGAATTCTTCGGCACAAACGGCCGCTCCGGCCGTATCGCCTGAGAGGGAAAAGGCGCCGACGCCGAAAGTCGCCCCAATACCACCAAAGAAAGAAAAGGACTGGCCTTGTATTGATTTTATCTCATAAAAGAATATATAGAACAACAACAAAGGGGATAAGGGACTGGGGATCATGAAAAGGCCATCTCAATCTTTTCTGAATGGGGGGGGCGCGTTTGCGCAAGATCCGCCGGCCTACTAAAAGCCGCATGTTCTCCGAAACATAAAGAACCCAGGGAAAGCATCGGAGGAGGAAGTGCGTCTCAATCAGGAGGACCAAGACGAACAACCCCTGTCACGCATGGCAGAGGGGGGCTGCTCCTAACCATCTCGAGAGCAATCAGAAGGGCGATGGAGTAATGGAGAGGGAGAAGGATCTGCCGAGGGGGCGGGCGATTAGAGCAAAAAATCACCACGCGCGACAACCCTAAAAACTTTCCCATCTAAAGAACACGGCCAAGGAGTTCTGACGAAAACCGAGTCCGAAGGATAAAGAAACAGAAAAGAGAAACCGTATCTCTCACAAAAAGAAAGCAGGAGAGTTGCACAGATATAAGTGCTAGGCGTCGTGTCAGGGATCTCGTTTCTCAAAAGGGAGAAGGGTTGTGCCCTGAATAGGGAATCTGTTGCGAAGGGGAAGCTCGATTAAGAGCTCTGACAGGGATCAGGATTTACAATGAAGGAAACTCTCAGCGTGGGAAAATCGCGGCCCTTCCTAAGTGGAGGAGGTACCTTCTGAACGACATTCGTCCATGAAAGGATAGTCTTGAGCACGAAAATAAGGATGTGAACACTGCTCCAGTAGGAAAAAGGGTCTTCCTATAAAGAAAGAAGGGCCTGTTTCGGAGCTCCTTCACCACTCTTTTCCGGAAGAGTATTCTAAAGATCGTAAAGGAAAAGCCGCTTCCCACGGGAAAGAGGACGAAGTCCTTTTTCAGGAAAAACGTTGGTTTTATACTTGGAAGTAGAGTGAACTCGAGAGTGAGATGAGGGGAATATTCTTGAGCAAGAATGAAATCTATTGGAGAAACGAAGGGGTCTCCAAGGCACTAACATCAAAGGAGAGGGGAAGGCGTCTTTTCCCTTATAGAGAGGGAGTGGCATCGGGAGGAACTGTAGGGTACTTCTTCATTCATCTGCCAGAGTTGCGGGAAGAGATTGACACTAGAAGGAGCCGGTGACCCATTTGGTGGGAATACACGATCGAGAGGCCTCCGAAGCACGTGACAGGCTTGCTTCCACCATCCTTTGAAGAGGGGAAGTGATCTGGAAGAAAAAGGACCGGATTAGGACTACATTCCATGAGGGGTCTCTAGGTAAATCTTCCCGGGAGGCCTCCGAGAGAAGTTCATCGTGCCAGGATGTTTTCATATCCAAATAAGAACCTATCAGGAGGGAAAAATCGGCTTGCCGAAGGTGGGGGACGGAAAAAACCTACAGTTCACAGGGCTACTCCAAAAAGGATCAGCCCAAGTGAGGTCCGGGCCGGTTATCCATAAGAAGGTCCCAGAAACCAACCACAACGAGGAGTAAAATAGATAGATGGGAGCAGGGAGGATATCCAAACAGAGAAGGAAGTAAATGTTTTCCTGACAGAGCTGGACGGCCCTGTAGGGTCAGCGTCGTCACCACCTTAAAAAAGGGGAGGGTCCTGGAAATGTGCGGGGGAAGACACAGGACGTCCACGGCAAGAAAGTCGGAGGAAAGATGGGTGCCGAGGTGGGAGACCCTACTCTTATTGGAACCATGGATGATTCTCCCGTGCACGAGATAATTCCCCCGTTTTGAGAAGAAAGGGAAAGACGCTAAGAAAAAGGACTTCCATCGGAGTACGTCCTTCTACCGGGAGGAAAAGAGTGGTAAAGAAAACAAAGGTTTCACCGAGGGGGGGAAAAAAGACTTTCCACCTCTAACTGGAGGGGACCTCTGAAGAGAAGACCCTTTCTTCCTGAGCAGCATGCAAAGAGGAATATCCCTTTAGGAGAGAGCGCTGATGTGAGAACTTGAAGGTTGAGAAGAGGAGCTCGCTGAAATCGAGGAAAAAGGAAAAAGGGCAATAGAAAACTCCCTGCCGGCCGTAGAAGCAGAGACGTCATCTAAGGAAAAAGACGTCGGCAAGCCATGCAGGGGGGGGTCTGCCGCGGGGTGTCCTCCCCTACGTTGGAAAAGGACGTGAGAGTCTACTAATGCTTCCGCGGGAAAAGGGAGGGGTGAAAAACAGGGCGAACTGATAGACGCCCATACTTAAGAAGAGGGGGGGGGCTGTGCGCTGGGAAAGACTGCCACATCGAAAAGGAGAAGGGGCTATCAGGAAGACCGCTTGGAAGATACCCTACCCTCTCCCTAAAAAAAGGGAAAGACGGGGAGAAAAGAGAGGGGAAACCTTCCTCGTCCCGCGAAGTTCAAGACTCTCACCTCTGGAGAGACTTGAAAGAGAAAAGTCACGGGGAAAGGGATGCATGCCCTAAAAGGGGGACAGGTAACAACTGTCGGAAAAAAAAAAGATAAGAAAAGGACCCGGACGAGACATACGCCTTTGGGGAAAGAAGAGGGGCTCACGAGGAAAGTGTCCTCTGGGTGGTGTCTCGGTGAATCCGTTGATCAAAGAAGGGAGGCTGGAAGGAAGTTTCTGTGGGACTGGTTCCTCATTCTGTCAAGGGGAAGGGGTGCTCGAGTGGACGAGAGTTCGATAAGATCTCCGCACAGAAAAGGGAAGGGGGGGTCCAGAGCAGAAGAAGCTTCATCCGCCTCCTTACGGAGGCTACCCTCTATAGAGAGGCGAGAGAAAGGCAGTATGCCAAAGTTCTGGATGTACCAAAGAATCTCTAGTTCTTTCCAAGTATGTGGGCATAAATCTCCTCCGTAGAGCAGCATCTTCCGCCAAAAAAAAAAAAAGTTGGGCAACGGCTAAAAGAGCCTAGTCTCTGCCTTTGGGGGAGGTTCATCTCTTCACAACCACAACGAAAAAGAAAAAAAGGGGAACGCGAGACAAGGGGGAAAAGGGCTGAATTTTTGTTGATGGAAGGGAAAAAAAGCAGGCGTCGAAAGACCGTGATCGAGAGAAGGTGGACGCCGAAAAGGGCCAGAGCCCAGGGAGAGGAGAGTAGAGATCATCTTATATTAGTAGCGCAAGAAAAATAAGAACCCCCGTCAAATCCTAACAGGGTAGGGAGAAAGAAATTCGGAGGGGCAGGGAGGGAGCGGCTGAAGGAAAGGCTTGCACGCCGGGATAGGGCAGAAGGTCTTCGCTGATCGCCATAAGAATAGAAAAAAATAGATCACAAAAAGAGTACCATCAGAAAAAAGACTTACCAGAAGAAATTAAATACCCCTAAAAAGGGGGGATCACCTAGAGGAAAGAAAACCCTCTGGAAAAGAGAGATTCCGTTTCAATCGGAAGCGGGCCAGGGGGGGAAAATGATCACTCCTAATAAAGGGGGGGTAAAGAATATGGGGAAACGGGGGGGAAAGGGCCGGAGGGGGAAGTAGCATCGAAAAAAGATTCTCCTTTACGCGGCCTGCTCTCTCATAAAATCGAGGAACTTCCGATGAAGGTAAAGTCCAAAAAAACTAAGAGTAGAAATAAGAATTCGGAGAAACTTCTTAGAGGATTCCTTCGGTTCCCAAAGCTCTCTCCTATACGGGGAGGGAAAGATCCCGAAGATTTCGAAGGATAAAAAAAGGGACATTCCACCACGGAGTTGAAGAGGGAAGGATCGAAAAAACGATCACTCCTCTTCCACGCGCGTTTATTCACATCTAGAGGGAAGGGAAAAAAGAGGTCACCTGTGGAAGGCGTGGAGAAGTAAAAATCTTCGACGTGCCAAGGTTCTTCCTTTTGGCAGAAGGTTATCATATTTGGGGAGGGGGAAAGCCTACGCAGCAGAAGGGGACCCCCCAGCCGAAGAGGAAAATCTTCAATAGAGGGAAGGGTCTTCCTGGGGAGAGGTCTGCTCCGGAAGAAGATAAGTAACTAAAAGAAAAAAAAAAAAAAAAAAGCAGTGGGGTTAGGGTCAAGGTCAATCGGGGTGAATCCAGCCGGTGAAGGTGGCATTTTCCCGGGTTAATATACCTCTTACTATCTGGACACCAGGATTTTCGGGCGCTAAGAGAGGTCTTAACATAAGGAGGGGGAGGATCCTCCCAAAGAGAGAGCATCCTCTGCGGAGAGGGAAAAAGTTGAGCGGGCTCAGGGGGAAGAGTCTCCGTGGCCGTAGGGGGGTGCCAGATGAAGAGAGAAGCCATCTGGGGGGAGAAAATCGACTTTCCGAGGGAAACATATGGAAAAGAAAAAGGGTTCAGAGGGACCGCATCAGAGGAGAATCATTCCGAGAAAAGTCCGTAAGGGGGTGCTGATCCATACATCTAAAGGAGGAAAGAAAAACCGGAGGAGGAAAGGGAAAGGAGAGTGGTGATCCGGCTAGCATACCCATAAGGCAAAAAGTTAGGGGATGGGGGCTAGGAACGGAAGTGCCGAGCACTTAGGGGGAACTTCGGTCAGGTGGGCACCGGAGCAGTTGGCATAGGGGATCGGGAGGAAAAAGGAAGTCCACGTCTACGCCACTTCCAGAAAGAACGTTTTGCAGAGAACGGGAGTGTAGGAGTGTCTCCTCCATCTCGGGAAAAGGGGGTCCAAATATGAGGGATCCCTATTTTTCATGCCATCCTCGTTAAGTGCTTAATTCTTCAGAAAGGGGAGAGGGAGATGTTGGAAAAACCTTTGCAAAGGAGTCCCGCTGTAACAGAAGAGCCCGCGATGGGAAATGCCTCAGACGACGTAGCAGTCTTCCTGAGCCTACTTGTCCTTTCCCCGAGCGTGGATGAGGAAGGTGGAACCTGGTCTACCTGGCCTTGGCTGAGGGAAAGGGCCATCGTGAAAGAGGAAAGAGACTACTCCCCTCCCTTTCAGCTAGTTCATCTACTTCATAAGGGAGAAGACACCCAGGAGTTCACATTAGAGGGACCTCTAAGAGGGGGTCCTCAAGAAGTGGGAAAGGCCTTACTTTCCAGTCTCTTCGATGGACAGCATCCTCCCCTACCTTTGGGGGGGGACTCCACTGAGGGGACCAAAAGAAGAGATGGGAGTCAAGTAGGGGAGAACTTATAAGGAAAGAAAGGATTATTCCGAAGGAGTGTCTTTCTACTTCTCCAGGAGAACCGAGAAGGTCCTCGAGAAGGGGTAGAGGGCTAGGCATGCGCTAACGGGTCTAGGGAGAAAAGTCACTGTGAGAAGAAAAGAGATTCCATTCGCCAGGTCATTAACAGAGAGGAGGCTCACTAGGAGGAAACAAGCAATTATGCCCGCAGATCCGGGGGAAAACTGTACATGTTAAGAGGGTTCGTATCTCTGTTATCCCGGAGAAACGGGTTCTCTCCTGAAGCGGGGGGGCACTCACAAGGGGGACTGGGGGGGGTCCAAAGGACTCGTGGGGGCGGGTGAGAAGCTAATGAGAGGGGGAACTCCCATCGTACTGAGGCAGGGAAAACCTAGCCCTTAAGATCCCTCCAGCCTTAGCTACCTCGGGGGGAGGCGCCTCACCGCATTAAAAGTTGTTAGTAAATGGGCTAGAGAGAGAAACTTATATATATCAAAGAGAAGGGGGGCTCCTGGGGCGGAGGAAACAGGGCAAGGAAGGACGCGGCGACCCTGGAAAAGAGGGAGGAACAACGGCTCCAAGCAGAAAAAAAGAAGAGCTGGCCTTGTCTGTGGTTAAAGAGATGCGTCCCTCTTAGAGAGAACACCACGAGGAAAAAGGCATAGGAGAAAGAAGAAAGGCTGAGTGGGGGGGGATTGGGGAAAAAAGAACAATTCGTAGAAGGAGCCTCCTGCCTTCCTCCGGCAAGCAATTTGCCTCCGCAAGGAGAAAACAGTATCGTGAGACCTATAGGAGTGGGGGAGGTATCAAGCGTTCTCGACCATAAAAGAAAATGGCCGAAGGCCTACCGCTCTCGAGTGAGGGACTCCTCCCGTAATGGAAAAGGGACTTAAGAGCCAGGCTTCACGAGCGATGAGCTGCCATAGGGGGCCAATCAAACAGGCTCCACCAAGCCCCACTGTCCGAAGAGGGAACCCGCAACCCATCCCCTAACCAACAGTGGATTCACTCGAGAAAGAGCACATCACCAAAAAAAGAAGTTCCCTTTGGACTCGTGAAGGCGTATCTGCCAAAAAATTGAGGAAAAGGCCAATTATGGGGAGAGGGACCGGGTGGACAAGGATGCCTAACCCGCTGGTGCGACAACGTGGCCAGGGAGGAAGATCTCGACAGTCGGGGGAAAATTGCGCCGGGGGGGGGGGCGCTTCCTGGACCTACATTTGCTCCTTAGGGGGCTTCCGAGAGGGACTTGATGGGAAGGCCTCCTCCAGTTCTGTGGGGGAAGGTTCCGTAGGGGGAATCCCATCTCGGGTGAATGTAGTTTCTTCCTGAGAAGAGAACTTGCTCCTGAATGGCACCGGGTAGAGACGTCCTTGGAAAAGGAAGTTCACCGCCTCTGAAACTTCACAGAGTAAAAAGTGTGGCCGCGTCCGGGAGGGGGGCCTTAGAAAAGGGAAAGCCCTCTAGTCGAAATTCTTCTTCAGGTTCAGACTGAAAACAGCGTAGGTCATCGAGCAGGGGGAAAGTAGGCCAAAAGAAATCATCTCCCAATCAATATAAAAAATGGATCTTCCTCTTGAGAAATCTAAGGGGGCTGAATGCTGAGAAGAGGCAAAAGCATTGGGGAGAAGGTGGAACCTGAGAAGCCGCCAAGCCGTTTACCATTTTTAGGGGAAGGGCTCTTGTCTCCATGGGCACTTAGGGATGATCCACCCCGAGTTATCGTAGGGGGGGTAGCGGAAAGGGAAACGAGACTTCGCTTCGGGGAAAAATTTTCCTCAAAACCACCATCTTCACCAAAGGCCTCCTAAGTTCCGGTAAGAGGCGTTTCTTCCCTTTAAGGATCCCTATAAGAGAGAAGAGAAAAAAATGGAATTTTTCCTAAGAGGAAAAATCTCCGGATCCCTCAAGCGGGATCAGTCCCCAGAGGAAAAGTTTTTTCGCTAAAACATCGGAGGGAAAAATCTCTCTCAAAAATTATGAAAAGAGAAAAAGAGATTATCCATACCCAGCGCAACCAAAGCGGGAATTATAGCACTTGCCTTGAGGATCTTAGGACATGTCAAGGTCAGGGAGAAAAACAGTCCGTCCAAGAAGGACCTGGAAAGAAAGTTTCCTGATCTTACACAGGAAGTCCAACAAGCCAGAGAAGCTACCGGGGTTCAGAGACGATGAGGGGGAGATCGCTTAGTATTTAGAGAAGAAGAGCTGTCATGGAAACCTGTTCGGACTTCAAGAGGGGCATCAAAGCATCGTCCAGCGGAGAGAGGAAATAGCGCGAATTCTTTTCACCCAGCGACACTTTTTCAACTTCCTGGAGATGGGGGAAAAGGTCAAAAAAGAAAGAGACTGGCGGGGCCGGGAGATAAAAGGTCTCCGAAAAATCCTTATCCTACTTGCCAGAGAAAGAGAATATCCTGGAGGGAAGGAAAGGAAGTGGGCGATGTGCGGGCACGGAAAAGTGTCCGGTCTCTCAGAAAGGCCTGGCAGAGGAATCTTCCACCCGGACAAACCGGGCCGTCGGCTATGAGGGAGGAAATCTCCAAATGGGACCCGCACGATGCCTCCCCGACGTGGGAAAAGCCGTGAACGAGATACTCCTTCTTCCTCTCCGGAGGGGAGATATCAAAGAGCCAAGGAGGGAAAAGGACCCAAGAGAAGGCCGCGCTTGCGTCACCGGGAAAAAGGGCGTGAACGTTCGAAGGAGAGAGAGATTCAGTTCGGGGGGGAGGGAACCCTCGCCGACCTAGGAAAGAAAGAAAAACGCAACCTGGGGGAATCCCTTCTCATTGTCACGCGCTGAACTTGCGATGTCACGCTCTGAGGAAGGAAACCCGAAGACATTAGAAATAAAAACGGAGTCGGCGTGAGAGGAAGAAGGTGCAAAAAGGACGACATACCAGTTTACAGGAATAATCCCGTGCGGAAAGGGAAAAGGGTCTTGTTGGTGGAGGCGACTCGTGGGCCAAAAGATCAGGTCGGAGAGGCGAGGAAAGAAAGGGTTCCGGGGGGGAAAAGGAAGCTGCCCTTGGGCTTGGGCGGGGTTCCTTTGGAAGAGGATTGCGATAAGAAAAAAAAAAAACAAACCCTACAGAGGCAATCGGCGTTGCAAAGGCATCCAGAAGGACAAGATGAGCGAAGAGGCAGGCCGCACAGGAAAGAAAAGGGACAGTGTGGGCGGGGAATTTGTCGCTCCACTTACTAATATAAGAAAATTAGGCGAAGACCTCCTGGTTCGAAAAATTCTTGAGAAGTATAGAGGCCTAGAGATGGACAGTTGAGGCTCAAAGAGAGAAAAAAAGAGGGCTCTGTCCTTGAAATGTATCGCGTCCATCTCTCTCAAAAGGGGAGTAGTAAATTAAGAGATGAAGGAAAGGCCATCGAAAGCAGGGGGAGGTTGGGGGGAAAGGTGAACAAGAGGACGCGCAAGGGTCCCGCCGAAAAGAAAGGGAACTCATGTTCATGCCACATATTCCCCATGAGCGTGGAAAAAGCATCTAAGCATAGGGGAAAAGCGGTCTAACAACCTGGCACGCAAGGAATTCGTTGCGGAGAAAAGGGGGTAGAGGCGTTTCTCTGCGCGTAGGTCGCGGGGCACGCCTGGGGGAAAAGTCCACAACAGAGAGGCACAGAAAACACCGCGCACCCAAAAAAAAAAAAAAGAAACACCAGTCCCCCAAAAAAGGAGTTGCTGACCCTCTCTAAAGGGACCCGGGGGAAAGAAGAGGCGCACATCACCCAATTTCCAGGGGCACTCTGGTCTGCCAAAAGGACACTGGTCTGTCTGAAAAAGGTGTCACCATGAAGGGGAACAACAGGGGAAGGAAAAAGGAGGTCGAATCCGATAGGAACCGGGGGGGGAAAAACTACCTCTGTACCCGTGGGGGGGGAGGGGACAATTCGCCTGGAGACGAGGTTTCGCAGGGGAGCGGATCCGACGAGAGGGAGAAGTCGACCGCCATCAGAAAGGAGATCAGTAATTTGAGCACGGGAAAATGTCCGAAAGAAACAAGTAGCTTAGGAGTAAAAAGGGCCGTGTGGGGATGCCTTAAAAGAAAAAAAGGGGCTTACGCAGGAGTAGAAAGAGATTTCACTGAAAATCACAACTCCATCACGAGGCAAAACATTGTGGCCTTTCTGAAAGAGTTATATGCCAAGGAGGTGAATCTTCTCCTTCCCGTTCTTCTTCCTTTTGAGAAGAGGGCACGAGGACTCTTACGCAAGGCCCCGTCGAGAAAGACGCACATCACTCCCACTTCCGATCGCTTTTCCATGACTAAGGGAAGGCGGATCCTTAAGACAACCGCCTGAGCAGTGCGGGGGGGATTTCCCGACTCCATCCGTTTACCAGGTTGTGGGACACGAAGCCTGTAACGGAAAACTTGTGACGAAGTCTTAGTAATCGGGCCAAATAATCTGGAAAAAGGGGAAGACCGAGACTGCCGATCCTCGGAGGCTAAATAGCGACGAAACAATCGGAAGACGCCGCGCAGGGGAAGGGAGGAGCCTTGTCCGTCGGGCAGATCCCGATCACCCAAAGGGAAGGAAAGTGTGCTTGGGGAGTCAGCTGAGGGGAAAACCTCCTGCTCGCCCTCAAAAGGGGCCCCAGTGCTGAGAGAAGGGGAAGGGGTGTTTCGCTTGTTATATCATCTCCTTCACATCAACCACAAAACGGGGAGTGGAGAAGGGGGGATAAATCAAAGGAAGACCAACCGGACGGAAAAGGGTACCGGGAGGAAGGGCACGGAGCTTGTACCTGAGGTAAATCTTTTCGGAAAGCTTCAAGTAGGACCCGGATCTGTTGATCTGGATATGAAGAAAGCCACGGCGAACTCGCTTCTTCCTACCGTGGGGGAATGGTGTCGTCTACGCTGGACCCTCAGGGGGGGTCAGGGGGGAGGCAAAGGTTCGGAAAAAAGGGATAGGAACGATCCCGGTGAAGCGTCCATCTTTCGGAGAGACTTCTACCTCGAGAGGGCCACCCTAGCACGGCGGCTCGTTACAGGAAGAAGAACTTCCCGAAACGGGATCCTTCATACTTACTTCTCCGACCCGGGAGACTGGCACTCCAGGCACAGTGGACGTGGGCGCTGGAAAAACCCATGGGACCTGGCTGCGGAAAGGCTGACTCTCTTCCAAGGGGAAAAAAAAAAGGTCAAGCGAAAAAAATGAGGAGAAGGAGGGAACAAGGGCTCGACAAAATCCACCCAAAGTCCAACTGTGGGGAGGGATCGATTTGCCTCAACGGGGATTCCAGGTTAGTGCCAGAGTCATCCGCAGGAACGAGCCGCACCCCTACGTGGGAGAAAAATCTGGCGAGAAAACGGGATCGGCTCCCCTTACGTCAGGAACGCGCTGGTCTAGAGGTGCTCAAGAAAGTAAGGCGACCTGGGGGAAGAGGAAAGCTACCAGACCCTCCAGGAAAAAAAGTCCTTCGCACAGAGAAAAAACTCTTCCCGCCGCATTGTCAATAACGCGGTCGTGTCATCTCCTGGGACCACTTTTGACGCACGGAATTCACCCTAGAAGGAAGGGAGTCGGCGTTCTAAAAAGGGAACCAAGAAGTTTACTACAGACCGTTGAGGAGAAAAAAGATCCGCGTCGCACAAGAGGAAGGATTTGTGGTGGGGCGTTTATCCAGTTAGAAGAGGCGTAGCGCGTCAAAAGGTACTGGGGAGAAAAAGAGGAGGGTGTCGCGCTTGGTGATTTGGATGCAAAGAGTGGGCGCACTCATCGCCCTAAAGAGGAAGAAGGGGCCCCTAGCCCTGCTGAAAAACGCTTTGAAATGAGGGAGGGGTTTCGTCTCCGAAAAAGACCAGTGGGTGAGGGGAGACCCTTTCTCTCCCCTTACTAATATCAAAGGACTACTAGAGGCGTGCGAACGAGAGGAATGCGCAAACGGCAGGCCGGGGATAAAGCCTGGGAGGGGCGCCGACGCCTGCAAGGAGAAAAAAGGCGCCCCATAAAAAAAAAGCTTTCGCTGTCCTGTATGTGTTAAAGAATATCGCGTCCATCTCTCATAAAAGAGAAAGGGGAAAGATAGATAAGGGACGAAAAAAAAAACAAAGCAAAAATGGGGGGCGCCGTTGCCGAAGGAGAAGAAAGTCTCCGAGGGGATGAGCCTCCTGTGCCGCCCGCAAAAAAAAGAGCCACAGTATCGTCAGAAAGAGATATTATTAAGGTGAAACGATCGAAGAAACATACTAAAACAGAGGGGATGCGGGGGCGAACCCATCGAAACTCGTAAGGGCCTCGTTTCCCGTAAGGGCAAAAGGTCACGTCGGATCTGCCTCCTTCGGGGGGAGGGAATCGCATCAGAGACCAACTCAAGAACAAAAGGGAGAAAAAGTCCACGAAGGGGGGAGACCTCTCTCCGCCGAAAGGAAATTGATCACCTGTATCACCGGGGAAGAACCGCAAAAGGGCTCTTCTCACGAAGAAGGAGGAGAAAGTCTTGCAAAAAGGTGGCACCATGATCATCGGAGCAAAGGGTCCAAGGAGCATAAGGGGAAACGTGCCGGCTCGGGGGAGGGGAAAGAAGCGTTGAGGGAAAAGGACTTCCTTTACGACGCCCTCGCGAGGGAAAAGCGCGCCCGGAAGAGAAAGACGGGTAGAAACAAGAGAAGCATGGGTCGTCCCCGAAAAAAAAGGGGGAAAAAAACTTGCCGGAGCCCTCGCTTCGCCGATACGTGAAGTCCTATCCCTACGGGGGGCGCCGAGTGCAGAGGGGCACAACGTCGGGCCGAAGGAGTAGAGATGACTTTAAAGAAAAGCCGCGGCCACACAATCTAACGCTCTATTCAAGGGTTTTCCTTAAAGGGTTGGGGAGGGAATGTCAAAAAAAAGGAGTTCTTCCCGGGAAGGGGAGTAGGGAAGGGTAGCAGGTTCAAGAGGAGGGAGCCGTCGACACAAGGACAGACAAAAAGAAGATCACGAACAGCGGATATCGCTTTTCGATTTCCCGGTAGTCGAAGACGGGGGAAGAACGGGGAAGTAGGAGGTCAGAAAAGGGCGGGAAGGGTTTTTCCATGTCCTCTCGAAGTCCCTCCTTTGACAAAAGGATGGTTAAATAGCTGCGACGTTGAGAACGACTCCTCCCTCGCCGATTCGTTTCTTAAATCGGACTTGAGGGTTTGAGAAAAAGGGACCTTACCTCTGCTCGGCAAGCCTCCATCTTGGGGGCGTAGACAGGAAACCGGGGGTCAGCGCGAAGGGGGCCAGGGAAAAAAGAAGTCCTTTTTTCAGATCAACCATATCGGTCGTGAAGTTTGGGGACCGTGAACCAACAGGGAACGCAAAAGGAAGGGCCAGGAGAGAAAGGCGGAGTTGGTTCGCTGGGGGGCGCCGG
>Ga0179591_1355712_pt1 | contig 13755 bp, 12 predicted proteins | sample CZOMad2_1_08_16f_FD_182891 | JGI IMG/M metagenome (GOLD analysis project Ga0179591, IMG submission 182891) | Vadose zone soil fungal communities from Angelo Coast Range Reserve, California, USA - CZOMad2_1_08_16fungal (PacBio error correction) | ecosystem: Environmental > Terrestrial > Soil >...
AGGGAAGGGAAGTGATTACTGTCTGGGAAGCCAGGAGGAACAGAAGGGGACCAAGAACAGTATTTTTCGGGAGAAAGGTCGCGTTTAAAAAAGGCGTATTGGATAGGGGGTCCCTCAAAAAAAAAATCCTGTGGCTTCAATGAATTCTGCCAGGGGCGTTGGATCGTTTTGTGAGAGGAGGGGAAAAATGTTGCAGAGTGGGGAGGGGTTGTGGCCACAAAATCGTAACGAAAAAAAGTTCACCAAGCGGAGGAGAAAGGTTCTAAGTGGAAAAGAGTCTTCGGTCCAAAAATGACATGGGGGGGAACTCATAGAGAAACGTGTATGTAAAAGTTCACGAGATACCGTCAAATTCAGGGGGGAGGATATCAGTAAAAAGGGGGCTACCACCACAAAAGGGTTTGTATCATATTCTAGAAAGGAAGGTCCTGTAAGGCGACGCATGCTAATATCAATCACGCGGCAGGAACGTTTAAGGAAAGGAACCTCCCGAACTCTCCGAGGAAGAAGAAAATGTCTGTAATGGGGGGGTCACACGGGTGTTGTGATAAAGACGGATAGGAGAAAGGTTTCAGTCTTCGATGAACTGAAGAGAGATTTGTATCGGGGTTTCCACAAAAAATAGTCCGAACGGGGGGTGGAGAACTGGGAGCCATAAAGTTGTGGTGAATAAGCTGGAGGGGGGATGACCCCGCCGAGTGTTAAACGGCGGGGCTGGGAAGCTATGAGCAAGACCCTAACGCAAGTGGTCTGTAAACCTAATACCAAAGTCAAGTGTGCTCACGCCAAATCGGTACGTAAGCGAAACCACCAGGTGGTCTAGAGAGCTAAAACGGTCTTGGGGAAAGATCTCTCTTCGAAGATCTTTCCGGCGATCTGTTTAGGGAAGAAAGAACGGCGATCGAGAAAAGCAAAAATTAAAAAAGGAGGGGTCCTTGAAAGAGATTGAGGAGAGGTTCCGGGCTAGGAGGAAGCGTCAGTGCCTTGGGAGAGGGTAAAAATTTACTCACGAAGAGTATCCGCCGAGGTCCTTGCGGGGTAAAAAAGCGTATGAGACCCTTAGACAGGGGCAAATCAAGGAAAAGAACGAGGGAATTGAGTAGGAGAGGAAGGAAGTTTCTAGCCACGACACCCTACCGCTTCTCGGATCGGACTTCCGAACGGGAGGCCCGGCATTGCAGGTAAATTAGTTCGAGAGGGAAAGAAAGTGATCTGGTAGAAAAATTAGAGATGAACGTTACTCTGAATAGGGACTAGAACTGATCGGTTGGGGGGGGTGTCCAACCCCGTACGATTGGGGGTTTCTTAACTCATGAAGTAGAAATGAAGCCTTTGGGAACGGAATATCAACCAGACGGACTATAAAGCAAAGAATTTGGCTCATGGTCTGTCCCAGGAAAAAAAATTGTCGACCCGCCATGACCAGGGGCTTTTTGCGGGGGGGGGGGTTTTTGGACAAGTTTGAGACCCAGATCTTCTGGGAACCAGGTACGCCATGAGAAAAGGTCCAAGGGGGAGATTTTGGGTCGACAAGTTCTGCAGTGAGGAAGGTCGGAGAAAGGAGGCTTGTCTTGAAAAAGGAACACTGGGGAGGTCGGGAGAAAGTTTCTGCCGATGGTTCCCTGAAGAAGGAAGAGTTGTTCGGAACTATTTTGGGTGTGCTCTCAAAATGGGATAAAAGAGAAGAGAGAACCCCTGATCGTAACACGGAAAAAGTTTGATTTTTTCCAGAGTTGGAATTCCAAGAAGAAAGTGGGGCAAGGTCGATTAGAGAGCGGTGCTTTGCACTTTTGCTCCATACCTGGGGGCCGAGTTTGGCGGAAAAACAAACTCGGTTTCCCTGGGGTCGGCGGACGCAGATCGGATTGGGCAGTGCATAAATTGGAAACAATGACCATTTCAACAACGGAAACCGGGCAAATTGGGAAAAAAATTTGAGAAGTCGGGAAAGGAATGCGCAGGGGGAAGCCATTCGTCTTCGTGAAGACATCTTAGTGGAAGGATCTGGGGTTAACCGGAAGGATGGGAAAGTACGACCCATAGAGGCTTGGAAAAATCTTCACTGTTGTGGACAAAGGGAAACCCAAAAGAGACCCATTCGAAGGGGAAGAACGTTATCCGTAATCTCTCATTCTTAAAGTCTCTAAATAAATTTTAAACTGCGGAAAGAAAACGTTCTGGTTCCGGGGAGGGGGCCGTCTGGGACGCAAGGATCGGCCCGGGGGAAGTTTCCTGAAACAGTTACGCATGGAAAAGGGAAGTTGAGTTGATTAGAAAGTGCTCCCAGTCAAAGGGGGAAGTACGGGCGTCGAAATAGGTACCCCGGCAAGGGGCACCTTCGGGTATAAAAAAAAGGAGCACTTCGTGGGTCGACGAAGCAAAGAAAGGACAGGGAGGGGCCAAGAAAATAAGGGAATCAACTGGCGAGTTCAGGGGAGAGCCACCTAGAAGTAGGAGGGAGGCGGGATAATCGCTGAGAGGTCTTTCATGGTAAATCTCGTGAGGGAAAGGGAATCAAGGTAAAGAAATCCACAGGGAGGAACCTTCTTTTCAACTTAAACGCGGGCCCGTCGCTGGAAATAAAAAGAGGTCGTCGAGGGCCAAGCCTAAATCTTTGCAAAGGAGACCTTTACCAATCCAGAATCTTCACATTAGTTCGGGAATGGGGATCGATCGATCAAAAAACGCCGTGCGAAAACGAGTGCGGTTCTCAATGAATGGAGATGAATGTTAGAAAGATCAATGGCGTCATGGAGGCATCCGGGGGTGTTTTAAACACTATAAATTACCCACGGGCCCGGAGACGCGGGGAAGACCCACCCGATCGTAGGGACACACACGTGATTGTAAACGGAACTTTTCGGAGTACGCGTTTCGCGGAGGGGCTTGTCATGACCCGCGTCAGCCGAAGATGGATGGAGGGTCACGGTGGGGAGAGTCCACGGAATCACTAGGAATTCGAAGGCACGTAGGTGCATTTCTTCAGTACAGGTTTGCCTCTCCTCTACATTACTTGGGGGTGATAGAAAATCCAGCGGAAGTGGTCGTTTCAGAGGGTGTCCCAGAGGGCCCGGGGAATGGCCGAAATTTGAAAGGTATAAGTGGAAGGTGGTGGAAATTCCATAGAAAACACATCAGGGGGATCAAGGAAACCACAATCAGGAAACTACTTCAGGATCAAGTATTAAGCCAGGCGAGCATCAAACAGTATTTGGGGAGGGGGGGCAGCTTAGGGGACACAACCAGAAGAAGGGTTTAAGAAACAGAATTTCGATCATTCACACCAAACTACTGTTTCTGGGACTCACCACCGCGGATTTCAGCAGCAGACAGAGCATTCGAATCCAGATCAAAACCCCGAGGGGAAGGAGGATATATTGGGAGGCGAGACTGTAATATGCATAGTTTCTAACATTAAGACCAGGAGTTTGGTGGTAACTCCTCCACCGGAGGAGGAATAATATGAGGGGAGAGAACCCGCGAACTATTTTGGGGGGGCAACCTAATTAACCAAGCAAGAAGGGGGTGTTAATCACGGTTCAGGGGGGAAAGGGGATCTTTTGTTAGACAGGGTTACTGCAGGGTCACCCAAAAACGGGAAAGAATTTTGGGGACGAACAAATTTTTCAAAAAGGTTCAAAATGTTTCAGATCCAATGCAAGGTAACATTTAGGGGGAGGCTTCCACCGTGAACAGAGGTTTACAAACAAGGAAAAGTTTAAACAAGGGGGGGGCATCATGAAAGATACAGGGGGAGGTTCACGAGGAGGAGAGAAGAAGAAAAAACCCACCATGAAAGAACGTGGGAGTTGTCATCTCAGCGAAGGGACTTTAGGGGGACTTTCCACATAGGGAAAAAAAGATTATATCCAATACGTCCTACAAGAGCAGGACTCCGAAAAGAATGATGAAGGGCGTTCACGTGTGCAGTATAGATCTGTCTTCTGGACCGGTTTGAAGAGGAAGATTTCCCGGGAGAGTGGTATCGGGAGGAAATCACACTGGGGGACCAATACATGGATTCCAGATAAGAAAGGGGGGACTCTTTGGGGGGGAGAGAAAGGCTTCGCCCGAAGAGTTAGACACTAAGTTTGGGATTCCGTCAATTGTGAGGTATTAAGAGATATAAACTATAATGAACGTAAGGATGTCACTTGGCCGCCCACCTAGACTTCCGAGACGGGGAGCCCAAGGGTATAAGTCTCGAAGGGCATTTGGAACGGGAACTTTTCTATGAGCTAAGAGGAATCTTCCGAACGGGCGACTGTTAGGCCTACAAGAGGAAAAAGGAGGAGGGGAAGGCTCAAAGAGAGGAACTTTGGCCAGGGCCGGGAGTGAGTTCATACTTTCGCCCCGCTTATTCTGGACTAACTACTGAGGCAGATGTAAACCACGGAGCACTTCCGCTTGGAAAAAGTCCGCCTTGCCACGGCACTCTTTGAAAAGAATGACGTGCAAAAATTTAGAAAAGTCGATTTTAGAACTCACGGGAGGGACCGACTTTCGAATAAAGTAGGTCCACTGGGGGAGCACCCACAACGGAACAAGAAGACTCTGATCGGGTCCTCCTGAAGGTCAGGGGCAGTGGATAAGCAGGGGAAAGGACGGAAATATCCTATCTCTGGGGAGGGGAAAATTATATATGAATCTTAAAAGCTTGACGATTCTAAGGAAATGCAGGGGGGAAGAGCACAAGGAAGGTAGAGGATCTCCGACTATTGGGGTGAAGGTCCTCACTTCATGCATATAACGAGAACCCCGCCAGCATCGTATCTTGCAAAAAGGGATTGGTCTCGGGGTCATTCCGAAGACCTAGCCATCCAAAGGCGCAGAAACATTCAAAAATTTTTTGATGATCCCTTGGGAAAATTAAGGGGGAAAAGAGAGTCTCCTTAAAAAATACTCCAGGGAAAGAGCCCTTGACAAGGTCAACCAATGGGGGAATGACAAGTGCGAGGTCTGGTCAACAGGTCTTTTCGACCTGAAAAAGAGGCGCCGGAAGTCGAGATATATAGAATACTCTTACATCGGGGGTACAAACATTTGGAAAGTGAATATAACGGGGTAATCACAACAAAAAGGAAGGGGGAGGGAAGGATATGATCAGAACACGTGAGGCGGCTGAATGTGGAAGTGAACAGTCTAGCGCAGAAAAGGGGTCTACTTGCAACATGGTCGATTGCAAAAGGAACTAAACAGGGGGGTCGGGGGGAGAGGTGGCCTGAGGATTCTGACGGAAAAATCGTTTGTTGCAAAGGGTGGGGGGAACTTGGGCTCGGGATTACAGCGGGGGATATGAGGGAAGTCATCTTTAAGATAAAGGGGAACTACTAAAAAGGTCAATCAGAGAGGCCCAGAGGGGCGCCTTATTTTCGCAGAAGCCTTAATGGGAAGGCTTCGGCCAAATCATCGGGATCGGTTCTAGGAGAGGGGCGGTTTCATCTTGCAGCATTTCGAAAAAGGAGACCACCCATCGGAGCCTCTTCGGACAAGGACAATAGTGACGAAAAGACTCATTTAAGTAACTCCTTCGGAATCACCAGCGATAATTCTTTTCCCGTAATAGAAAGGGGGGTTATCACGAAGTCCTAGTCCCTCCGGCAGGGACTTCCGCGGACGCTTCTTAGAAATGGGATTAAATGGCGAAAGGTCGCTTTTCGTCCAGAAAAATGTCGTGCGCTTCCCGGTTTCGAAGGAAAGAGGGTCCGGGGACCCGGCTCGTCCTTCTGGGGGAAGATACTTGAGCTGGCTTTCAAGCGCGCTCAAAAACTCCCTAACGTAAAGAAAAAGGACTCTTCATGGGTCAAAAGGCAAACCCAAAAGGATCAGGGAAATCTCTGAGAAAGGGGAGGGGGCCTGGTTTCTGTATTGTAGGGAGTCTTTCGGATGCTGGGATCAAAGAATGTAAAAATCGAGGGAAGCCGAAAGATACAACATTTCAAACCGGGGTTCCATGCGCGGACGGGGAATGCTAGGAGGGGGGTTGCGGAAAAGGAAGAAAATTTACGAAATTCGACTGGGAGAAAGAAAATTCCTTGAACGTGAGACAGCATCTGCTAGTCGGAAAGTCCCACACCCGGGGCGGAACCAGTGCTAAAAAAGAGACGTCATCGGACCGCAGTGGGGAACCTAGGCTGTTTAACACTGTCATGGTAGGAAGGAAGTCAATTCAGGGTGGAGAAGTTGAACGCAGACAAGAAAGACCGCGGATGCGGAAACGCCGTTTAGGTCCTCGTGGGTAAGGAAAAAAAGGCCCAGGACTTGAGGTCAGTCAAAGAAATATGGCGAACTTGGAAATTCGTCGCGGTAAGTCAGGAATAGATTGTGAGACCATTTGATAAAGTGTGGAGTCGAGGGAAATACCCCTTCTCTGAGAGCACGCTAAGCCACGTTGGGGACCTTTGAATTCGTCTCTCTCATTTTACGGGAGTCCGCGGAGGATGGCAGCAAATTTCCAAGAGGGCGAAGGGGCCTTGTTGTGGATATGGCTTGCCGAGGAAGAACATCCTGAAAAGGTTGAGAGTGGATCGTGAGGTATTTTGAAACTCTCGACTGCAACACCACCCACTCAAAGACCACTCAGGGCCGTCCTCGGCGAAGGGCAAATCCCCAGCGAGGAAGGGGAAAGGAAGGTGCTTTTGTGGGGGGTCTTTGTCGGAAAAAAAAAAACACTAAGGAACAACAGGAAGGAAAAAAAAAATGCGAGCGGACCAAAAAAAGATGGTCCTGGTGTAGAGAGGAAAAAAATCCTTCAACTGAAGGAGAGACTCAACAAAAAATAAGGGGAGGATAAAAGGCTGCCTTCAGGGGAAGTCAGAGGATAAGGTTGTCCAAAAGAGGGTCTAATGCTGAAGAGGGGAAGGCGTCGGAACCGATGGAAAGTGGCCGATTGGGGTTCCGTGGCAGAAAAAAGAAGAGGGCGTCCAATGATGAAAGACCGATCGTGTTGAAAAAGAAAAAAAGCTTTGAGAGGGGCCACGAAGGGAAGGACAAAGGGTCTCGAGAGGGAAAAAGTATTCGCCCCGGTGACGGTCCACTCTATCAGAAAGGGATGAAAGGGCGCGGAAATCCATGCCTACAAGGAAAAATTTTAAACAGTGAGTCATCAGAACTATACTGGGCGACCAAGTCCGAGTCGAGGCTGCAACACAACCAGAAGGAGGATGGTAAAGAAGGCGAAAAACTTGCGTGGGTTCCTTTACGTGAGGAAGGAAGCTGCCTGAAAAAAGGGCATAGTCTAGTTTCCTGACGCTTCAGGGAAGAAGACTAATTACGCAGATCTTACTTGACAAGGGCACCGTTGAGTGGTTAAAGACCGAACGGTAGCGTGAAACTGGAAAAAGTTATGGGGAGGGGAGGAATTTGGACTTGTTCCATGATGCCGAAACAAGACCTGTATCCGGGACTTGACGTAGAAAACGGGTGCAGAAGGAAAGAGAGAAGTTGGTCCGACTGCCGCCCGTTGTTGTAATCGGAAATCGGGGATTCTAACCGAGAAGGAATCTGCTGGTTCCAGGTCGAGAACGACGAGACTTGGCACTCCCAACCATCTGCAAATTAACTCCGTGGGGGGTGAGTTTAAAAAAATTCTCCGAATCTATATCTTTTGGAGGGGGGACCTTTACCTGAGTCTATCTTGAAAGGAAAAAGAGGGGAGGGGCTCTGAAAAGAGAAGATTCTCAAAACTTCTCGTGGGAAATCGCAAGGAGGGGAAGTGGGTTGAGCTACTTTCGGGCCCTGAGAAAGGGGGAGGGGAGGAGCTCGAATACGGAGGGGAACCAAGACGTGAGTCTCACGAAGGCCTGAAAGGGAACCGGTGTAAACCGTGACACAAAAGGGGAGAAAGTAAACTTCGAGGTCACGAACCCAGGACCTTCTAGGGAAGTTTTGCACACGGGGAAGATTCAAATCCTCACCCAAAACAAAACTCTGATAGGCGTCCAAAAATCCAACTCCGCATTCCAATACAATGTCATTTTAGTAATCAAAATCGGGAGTACTTATCGAAGGGTAGGCAGTCAGTTAAGCTGGGAGGGGTTTTGTCGGAAAGGATCGTCCTGGAGGGGGGGGAATCTTGGCCAGAGATGCTCGCCGAAGGTGGGGGGGCTTTATCCGCTGCTTATACGAGGGGGTACCGAGGAACGCTTACGGAACCGGAAAAGAGCATTTGGCATTTGGGGGGAAATCCTAGGGTGTCTCTTCCGAACCTATCCATCAAAAGGAACCGACTGGGGGACAGGAGGGGGAAGGCTTGGAAAGGAGTGAGGAAATCTGTGGAAGTACAATAGTAGAGAACTCTGGACTAACGACGATAAAGTCAAAGTGCAAACAAAACTAGTTATCTAACAAGGGAATTTCCAGTCAAAAATTGTGTTTTGAACAATTTCAATAACCTGTTGCTTCGAACATCTGCAGAATTGGGGCGAATCATAATCTTTTTCGGGAAATAATTGACAAATTTGGGAAGGTAGAACTTTGTGAGATCTCAAAACAACGGAGAGGGAGAAATATCACACAGGGAGAGAACGGGAATCGCCGCAACAGGAAAAAAATTTGAGGAGGCCACAGGAAGAAGGGGAAGAGAAAGGTAAAACTACTGACAGTTTCTATTGGAAATTGGGGCGAAAAGGACAGTGGATGCCTGTGGTCACTGGACCATTAATACGTAGGGCCATTTCCTGATCTTCGAGATAACTCCGATTGGGAAGAAGATTGAGGCGTAAGCCAAAGATATTGCAAAGGGTGGGGATAGCTTAGAGAAGGAGTAAGGACCCACTTCGGAGACCCTAGAAAAAAAAGAGGGGGGATTCTTTATGGGGCGGGGGGTCGTGGGTGGGGCTTTAAGGAGAGCTTAACAAGCGCATGAAGAGGTCAAGGGCCAAGAGTTCCACCAAAGAAGAGTCAGCAAGAGACTTCCGAGGACATCTCTCAGTGTCGTCATCCACGCGGGGTCCTTACATAAGGTGTCCTGTGGGGATTTACCTGAGGGGAGGAGAATACGTTCACGTGGTGCTTAGGGTGGCCGAGCAAAGTGGAAGTTTCGCGGGAGAAAGGGGAGACCATCACGGAGTCACGGGAGGGAGGGGGACGTTTTGAGGAAGGCGAGTGGGAAGTGATGATATCGTGAAGATGTTCTAAACAGTTCAGTGATTAAAATCTGCCGTAGCGAGATATAAGTGAAAAAAGGGCCAGAAAAAAGGAAATTACTCAGACAACGAAAAATGCAATGGAATATTCATCTGGAGGGTTGCTGGCGGGTAGGAAGCGCGTTCTGAAAGGGAACGATATCCGAGGAAAGGGGACTCAGGAAAAAAAGAGTCGAGAGGAATCCACCGTATAAGAACCGGTAGGCGTACGAAAAAAGCTTTCGCGAGGGGTTGCGAAGACCTTACGTTAAGTCTCGTTCGAAGGGAAAGGAACATAAGAATTGAGTTGGAAATCTGATCAGGGATCTCTTACGGCTGCAAGGGGTGGGAACTAGTGCTAAAGAGGTGAAAGGCCAAAAGTCCTTTCACAAGGTCGCAAGATCATGGAGTCGTTCGGCATCAGGTGCTTTGGAAACATAAGACTATACCAGATGCAGGGGAAAAAACTAGAAAACTCGAAGGAGAGAGTCTTATATGAATGTTTACAGCCATCGTGGAGGGGCGTTTCTTCCCGAAATTCTCGGGTCGGGGCGGGGGACATGACAGTCAAGTATATAGGACAAAGGGTTTCCAAGGAGGGAGGCCAATTGCACGGGTGCGAAACAGCAAGAAGTCTTCTGGGGGAGGCTTCATAGGGGGGGGGAGGCTCTCAGAAAAGGACCGTGTTTAGTCCGGGGGGAGGGGGGTGGGTGTGAAGGGGGGTCAGTCTGGGAAAGTCCTTTGGGGGCCCCCTTTATGGCCCGTTGTACAGCTGTTTCGGGAAAGAAGAGATCACAGGGGGGGGGTATGCAAGAGGGAACTGACGACTGGGCTTCAAAAAGCCACGCTTCTGACAGTCCGAAAGGTAACAAACGAAGAAAGTCTATCATCATGGAAGGGGGGGGCGTTTTGTGAGAGGTCTTGTCGGACAAAAAAGGGGGGGAGAGGAATTCATGCAAGGGGCGGACCACCCAAGGAGAAACTGGTGCGCGCTTCCTAAAAAGTAAGAAAAATGCAGGCGATCACTTATGGGGGATTAAAATAGAGAGGGTATCTCCCTGCAGTGCGGAAGTCTGTATGCATATGCTGCCACAACTGTGTTGTTGGAAAAAGGGAAAAAGGGTTGGTCGTGCGGCTACGGTGTGGTACGGAGAGGGAAAATCCCCGAGCACAACCAAGCAAGGACTGCGTTCAATGAAGAAGCAGTTCCTGATCGTTGGGTCTACGCGGACGGGAGATACTTAGTGTGGGAAAAAAGGCCGAGAATAGAATGTAAGGAACGAAGGATCCCTATTCGAATGAGAAAAAAGGGGTTCGCGGCCACCGGTGCACTTCCCATGAAAAAAGGGGGACAAAAAAGTACCCCCCGATGGAAACCGAAGGAAACAAGGGAAAGGATCAGGAACGGTCCAATTCATTTTCTAATCTGAGACACGAAGAGGACAGAAAAAAAAAGAAGACAGGGGGATCTGCTTGTCAAGACGGCGGGGAAGGTGTGGAAACACTAGCAATCAATCTGGGGGGAAACGTTTCCTGACCGTCCAAGTAAGAGAACTCACGGGAGGAAACCTCAGATGAACAATCAGGCAAAGTTTTGGAGGTGGGACGAGCTTTCTACCGGTAAGAGATGGATTTCCCCGAACATCAGAGTGGGGAGAGGATGGTCTGGTCACAGAGAGCCTGACCAGGAGCAAATTAAACTGGGCTAAGAAGAATTTGCCGATGGGGGGTCATAAGAGGTTGGGGCACGCACTAATACACTTAAAACCGTTTGTGAATCGATCAAAAAAAGGACCGCACGCGGGGTAAGCAGGAGCGTACAGGTCTATCCAGGAATTCAACCGGGAGGGGGGTCCGCGACACCGAGAAACACCAATTGAACTGAGTTATAATTTTACCAACGCGCTACGACTAACGGAGGGGGGGACTGGATCTCGAAAGAGGAGCGATCGGGGGAAACCGTCGAGAGGGAAAAAGCGACGGGGGGGGAAACGTTTCATCTTGGCACGACTTCCAGCATTTCTGCATGAGTCTACTGGGAAAGGAGGTCGATTGAATATGAAAAGAAACGGGAACCGCCAGAAAAGATAAATCGCTGATATCCCTAATTGCAGGATGGGAAACGGTTCCCACGGCCCAACCAGACCTTCGAATAAAGGCATCGGCACTAAGGGGAAGGGTTATGGGAAGACAATCGTTAAGGCCAAACTAGATACGGGGGGGGAATGATCGCCGAGGAACAAGAGGGGCCGCCAGCAATTCTGCAGGAAAGGGGGTATAAGAACAATGAAAACAGGTAGGGGCAGAACTCTTGCCGTGAAAGATTTTCCCAGTGTTTATAGGGTGCGGGGGGGACTCGGGAGAGTGAAGAAGACCTACGATTCCGATCGATCTCAAGGCCTTCAAGTAAAGGGTACCGCGGGCAGATAAAAAAAGCTACGGGACGAAGGATAGCTGGCAGAGAGAATAGTGGTCAATGTCGACAAGGTCGGCGGTCCACGCGACTGGGGCCAAAACCCGAGTAAAAAAAAAAATTGGAGGGCTTCAAAGGGTTAAGCGGAGGGGGGGAAAATCTTATGCAAAGGAAGAAATCCGCACTCGAGGAAGAAGAGAGAAGTCAAGGTAATGAAAGGGGAATTGATAGAGAGTGAAAAACGTGAAAACTTGCAAAGGACCCTGTTGAGGTTCAGGAATGCCTTGGCCCGAATTGGGGGGGGAATTAAAAGATCTTGGTTCGGGAAGGGGGCAGTAACGTTGGGGAAACCAACAACACCTTTTTAGGAAAAGTATCGAACGTGAAAATAGGGGGGAAAAAGGTAAAGGCTTAGGGGGGGGGCAAAAGCAGACGTGGCTCGACTGCAACTCGATTTTCACTTTGTAGAAAAGACCAGCGAATCTTTGAAGAAATACGCGGGGCCAGGAAATTTTCTCGAAAGTGTGGGGACTCTGAGGAGGACTTCAAAGGATTTTCTCATCCGGAGCCCCTTATCAGGAGACCTTACGAAACTATTGGGGGGGGGGAACCATCTTATAAGGGGGGTTTCTCCGTTATAAGCCGCCGGAATCTTGGAAAAGTTCAGGAAAAAATCGGCATCTAGGGAAGGGTAGAGGTTCTACTTAAAACGGGGCTGACATTTCTGGAGAAGGCTGGAAGAGAGCTTCGAATGAAGGGGGCACTGTGAAGATGAAAACAACTCCAGGAACGTATCCCAAGTCGCAAGGGATCCGGATCATAGAATTCAATCGATCATGCTCAAAAGATTCTGGTTCGAACAGGAAGATTTTGATTATCCACGAATTGCCGAGGGGACCTGCCAGCCGGGATTGCGTCCGTAGGGAAAAGAACGGGGGAAGCTGCCTGTAGAGGGGGGTCAGATTCAAGAGGATGGTTAATTCTGTGAAAAGCACCTGCGTTGATTCCCAAATCCTGGAGGGGGCAAAAAACGTTTTCGAAGAAAGTCCGTGGAAAGTTCCTCCTTCGGGGAAAAGACTCCAGGGACAACGGCTGGAGGTCACCTATGCAATCTACTATCAGGGCCAGAAATGTGACGCAAAAAAGAATGAAAAAATCCTTCTGGCCAGAGTGCAAGTGCCCGGAACGAGAAGGAGGGAAGAAAGAGGGGAGTCTGTCGGAGATCGCATGTGGGCAAAGGAAAAAGAAAAAAGATAGAGAGAAGGAAAAAAGGGAAAAAACGGGTCGAAAGGGAGTAGGCAGCCCCGTGGTTTCCACCGAATTCAAAACCGGGGGGGAAAGTACACTCTTTAGGGTTTGGAGGGGGGACGGGAAATTCGCAAAGAAGGGGTGTGTGGGGGGGGGGGGGGGGGGGGGGGGGGGGGGGGGGGGGGGGGGGGGGGGGGGGTGGCGGGGGGGGGTGGGGGGGGGGGTTGGAAAAGACTCTGAAAATCTAGCTAGAGGGGGGAGGACACCCGGGCAAGGGCCGGGGTGCGAAAGTAGGGAAAGATTTGAAATCGCCATGAGCCCGGGACGTCGCAGTCCATAGAGGAGTGGCTTTTGCCAACAGACGTAGACCTCTCTGCACGGCCTGGGAACAGAAGAACTGGAAAACCGGAGACAGGCAGCGTCGTGCCAATTTAGTCATCCAGAAATCTTGGAGAACGGGGTCTTCCTCGATAAGGCTCGGAAGGCTGTACGTAAACTCAGAAGGAATTGTGGCCATGGGAAGGTTGGAGGAGGTCTAGGTACTAGAATCACCCGTGAATGGGGGGGGTCCCACTCGGCCGTGTATAGTGCTAGCGAGTTTTGGTACCGGGATGACCTTCCCTAGGTGAACCGTCATTATGTCCGCAAGGTTTGCCATAGAAGGGAGGGGATTTTCCTTGGCCAGGTAAGCAGACCGCGAAAGCAGGCGGACGCGCAGGAACGTCACCGGGGGGGGGAATTTTATGCAATGGCATTTTTAAAAGAGGAGGGGAAGGGGGCTCACACTCAACAAAAGAGTCAGCGCAGGAACAACGCCCAGGGTTTCTTGTGGGGGGAGTTCTCTTACCGAAGGGGAAAAGGGGTACAGCTGTTCCCTCTCAAGACTATTCTTTCAAACAAAAAGGTGCGGAGGGGAAAAAAAAACTTCCTGGGATCAAAACAAAATCATCTGCAAAAGGAGTCAGGCCG
>Ga0179591_1357914_pt1 | contig 13754 bp, 12 predicted proteins | sample CZOMad2_1_08_16f_FD_182891 | JGI IMG/M metagenome (GOLD analysis project Ga0179591, IMG submission 182891) | Vadose zone soil fungal communities from Angelo Coast Range Reserve, California, USA - CZOMad2_1_08_16fungal (PacBio error correction) | ecosystem: Environmental > Terrestrial > Soil >...
AAGAGGCTGTCCGGACCGTTGTGATCAACCATCTCTCAGACGGACGAACGGAGAAAGGAAGGAATCCCTCAAGGACGCCAAGAAGGCGGAAAAAAAAAAAAAAGGCCTAGGTCTGCCACCGAGGGGGGACCCCCTCGGCTCACCGGCGTGGTAACAAATGAGGGCCGGGGGACGCGAACGGAGATGATCCGGAGTGACTGACCGCCAGACGGCGGGCTGGCGCTGCTCTGCCTCCGGAGGGGGGGAGAAATAGGAGGGGCTGTCGTGCTCGTCGCGCCGGATGAAAACACGGTGTCAGGGAGGGACAGCTATGGGAAGAAGAGTACGACGGGACCTGCTCTATCTTTTTCGGAGGACTGAGACCGCCCAGGTACACAGAGAGGCCCGGGGGTGATAGCGTTGAGATTGACGGATCAAGATGGCTTCGTAACCTATAAAAGGAGAAAAGGGGACGCCGGACGCCTTCTATCCACTCGCTAAAAAGGGACGCTTCAACATCACAGAAGTAACCGGCTGGAACTCAAGTGCTCACGAGAGGGCCGAACAATGACCACACCACTCTTAGTGGGAGGGAGTCCGTAAAAACCGGCGATCGGTGTACAGGGGAGTGGCTTCTGGGGGGCGGTCAGCCCACGGTCCGTCGACGATCTGGGTTTGGTAACACTAGGTTCTGGGGGCCTGGCAACCAGCTGGAATCACAGCGGGTGCTTCGCGTTGTCGGAGGGCAAACTCGGAGTGGGACCTCACTACCAAAAGGACCGAAGATACGCGTCTCTATGAGAACTTGCGGAAGGGGGCCTTCGTGCGATCTCACGTTCTACGGAAAAAAGAGACTGGTAAAGTTCAGGCAGAAACCTCCGATGGACTGAAAACGAGTTACTGGTTCCAGGACATTTGAGGCTAAGTCGGGGACCGTCGACTAACCCCGAGGAAGAAAACCTGATGGCGAGCCTTGAAAAGGAAAGTCCCGAATCTGGAACGAACATCCCCCTGAGGCTGACCTGAGATCAAGTCTTCAAATCATAGACGGGGGAATGTATTCGGGTGGAGAAAAAAAATAGTTCCCTATCGTTGATTACGGAACTCCGCGTGTCTTCTGGAAATCGCAAGAAGATACCTCGTGAACAGCCAACAAACACGTTGGTGGGCGAAGGGGTAGTGGCAAACACGATGGTGGAGGCTTAAGTGTTATTGGCGTACATCAAAGCAACTGTAACGACCATGACTAAAGGGGAGGGACGGAGGGTTGACGGCTCATCGACTGCTTCAGGGCTGTGAGTCAGCAAAAACAATGATTTATGGAATCATAAGTTGATATTATTCATGGGATCCTCAAGAACACCTCTGCCGAGGGGGTGGGAAGAAACTCCTAGACGCGTGTTCGAAGTTGCCAGAATTGAGCAGAGTTCGTCAAACATCTCTTTTAGATTTTCTAGAAAAAAGAACCACCTCGTGTAGAACACGATGACCATACCTTTTGAGTAGATCCATTATCTTGTTGCGGGTTCTCCTAGGGGAGCGGAAACGACGAAGTCTAGCTCCGAGAAGAAAAAAAGGGTCCAAAAGTGATATCAGATGCCTCGGCACCATCTCGGTGGAAAGTAGGGACAGATAAACACAGCTTCCATACAACACCTAACCTCCCTAAAGAAGAACCCTTCGGCGACTTCACCAGCAATCAAACCAGAATATCTATAGTCTGGGATGAAGATGGAGAAGCACACGGCGCTAATTCGGGCTACGGCCAGAAGGTCCGGGTACGTCTTCTTAGATATTCCTTGCTTTTACTATTGCCATCCTACCAGTCAAATGGTGGAAGGGGGAGAGGCCCGAGAAAAAAGGATCTACTGTCCATCAGAGGAGCATTCGAAGAAACACTTTCCGCTTTTTACTGAGAAGGGAGGCGGTGGACCGCGGCACAACAGGCAGGGAGAGGAAGCACGTAGAAGCCCAGGATTTTGTAAGACGGAGACAAAACACGCCGAAGATGCCTTACCTGTTGGGGGGGGGGAAAGGGAATGTGTGACTTTGGGGGGTGGGTTTCAGGAGGGCCAGCGCGGGGTCTTCGACTACAATATCTGAGGGGCCTGCGATTGGAAGTCCTTTAGATGGGACGTTAATGGAGGCGGGGACCGACCTAGCTCTACAGCAGGAGCGACGGCAATAATAATAAAGTCGTGAAGAAGGCGAGAGACGGCGGGAAAAAAAAAAGTATAAAGAATTCCGCCGGGCATTTTCACGCTTCTGGCCTACTTAGAGCGGCCGGATGGGACAAACTGGCCTTAGTAGAGGCTGGATTCAATACTGAGACGTGACTGGTGTAATCTAAAAGTGGAGTGGGTTCTCCGCAAACCTAAGTCCCATCGTAGGGAAATTGAAAACTGTTTCTGGAAGTTTCTGAGGCAAGTGAGTTTACAGTCGGCCTTATACGGAGAATAGTGCTCGTGTATCTCAGTATTGAACTTTTCACTGACTGAAATACGAGGGGGGTATGAACGGAATGTTTTACAAGTCGGGAACGAAGTGGAAGTTCTTTTCAAACAACCAGACAATATCGACTAACGGCATTTGCATTGGAAGATTCGTGTTTACATAGACTAGAAAACATCGAGAGTTTAAAATGGAAGCACTAGGGGCGACCCAACACCCTCTGAAGTGAGTATAGGACCAACACCTTTAGAATGCCCATCACCCCGAGAAGGGAAGCCTGATGGAAAAAGGATTCCTAATCTTGCAGCTCTCCCAAGTAAGCACCCTGAAAAATCAAAACACCAACTTAAAAGGGATTACCACGGTATATGTCATAATCCATGAGGGCCGAAATGAGCTCAGGTCTTTCAGGGACTACTGCTGTCTACTACAGGGGGGAAAGAAAGGGAGGCACCCAAGCTGACGTCAAAGCACTAGAGGGTCCTATGGAAGCCACTACTATAAACGAGGGGGGCAAGAAAGTAAGGATACGCGGCATGAATCCTAATAATTCCGAGAACCCCATTTGAGGGGGCTAGAAAATGGTCATTTTGTTTTGAAGGAGGGAGGATTGAGACTCGTCTACTGCCTGGTTGCTCCGGAATGCTGACTCTCCGTTCTCCTTGCGTAGTTCTTTTGACGGGATTGGAGGGAGGTTCTGGATGTTTCCCGTCGTGGCTGGGTTTAGGTTTTGGTCGGTACGGTTCTTGGGAGTAAACTAAATGGGAGGAGACGCCTGTCGGGGTAGTGGGTCTTAGGAATCGTTCAGTGGAACCTTTGTTCTGAGCTGTGTGAAATAGAAGGTCGTAGAAGGGGATTCTTAAAGACTTTATGAACTCCTGGGAGGTCGCTTGCCAGTCGTAAAGGGACCTTCTTTTAAAGCATCGCGGAAACGGGGTAGGAAGCCGCCATTGACCGAAATGCCCAAAATAACAGAAACGAAACAAGGGAGGGGGAGTTGGGTCTTCTAGGAACTGAGAGATCACCCTGGAAAAAGCGACTTTGATCTCTCTAATGAAAAAAAACTACTGAGAAAGGGAAGAGATAGGCCAAGGATTTGATGGATACTGCCCGGAATTGGGATACCAAGACTACTCACGTTAGGGCTGTGGCGGGGCTTAAAAACAATCCAATGGATCTGCAGACGTTAGACTGAGAAAAAGAATTAGCAGTAGGGAAGTATACCACCGAAAAAGATCCGAAAAATAGAAAAAGTCCTTCACGGTAGAACTAGGCTGATCCAAAAAACAAGTCAACCCAACTTGACTCCCGGCTAATAACAGGGCGCCCCTGGAGAAAAGCCGAAGAATTCCACGAGACACAATACCTCAACACCTAAAAAAAAAACGAAAGGGTACGTGGTCTCCAAGACAGATTCTCCAATTATAAAATCACGGTACATCTTCTGAAAGGAACGAAAGCGCCACACCACAGGATTCTAAAGAGATAACCAAGAAAAAACTCAGGACAACACACCTCAATGGTGCTGTCTAAGCTAAATCAGAAGTGAGTCGGACTTAGTTGGGGAGGCTTCCACGGGAAAAAGCTAAGACGACATATTTACTGGTCTAGGGTTAGGGAGGTCCGGAGTGTAGGCGAGTCCTTGGAGCAGGGAACGAAAATATCGCTTTGGACTTACTGGATGAAATTTTGGGTCTCTGATCCAAAGCTCTCTGGAAGGGTTGTAGGGACAAGAAATTTGTTATAAGAATATCTTGGAGAACCATTAAATCTGACAGAGAAGGAGGTCCTGTGGAGAGAGGATCTCAAGAGATTTCATTCTAAATTATCAAGAAACTGTCAAAAGCTGAAATTTTAACGAATGGGAAGGAATGGGAATTGTTTGGGGTGGTTCAGTCGAACGTTGTAAAGGAAACAGGCAGAAAGGCCGAGGAAAAAGGGTGTGGCACAAAAGGTGAAGAGAGAAGGCAACGGAATATCCGATCGCGGTGACACAACGTAGAGACCCACGATTTCAATAGGAACAGGGAAGGTCATAAACAGTTGTGAAGCACCGGTCCCTACTCCGCCGGGGAACAGCGTCGAAAGAACAAGGCACGTTACCAAGGGCAGCTAGCATCCAGCAGAAAATTCAGGGCTTCAAAAGGAAAAGGGGAAAGACGGGCCATAAGAAGGCACGGCCCTACCCAGTAATCCCTGGGGGTTGCATCAAGTTGGAATGTTAAACAAAAAAGGCCAATGGGCCGCTCCAGAGCCCATAATATGGCGTTCGATGTATCTAATCCGTGACGGGGGATCAACAGGGGGGTAAGCCGGATCTCTGAGGGGAGGGCTGGGACTGCCGCTTAGCTTGAGAGAATTAGAGGGTGGGCAATTGGATTCAAGGTAAGTGCCTTAGCGGCTCTTCCGTGCAGGGAATTCGTCTTTGGAAGAAAAACTTGGTTCGGGCTGGACATCCTCCGAGTACTTCATAGCCACGAGTCGCCAAGGAGGAGGCGGCTATATGTCGGGAGGCCAAAGGAAAAGACATGAATTTGAAAAGAATCCCAAGGAACAAGCAAGGGTAAAACTTTCCCCCAACCCAAGCCCCGTTTCAGAATCTAAAGTTTAAATGAGTTTTGTGGGACCCCGAAGAATCCCACCTGCGTCTAAGGGTTGGGGGAAGACACGGTATAAGGTTTTGTAAGGCTTTTAAGGTCGAGAAGTGAGAAGACAAACCGGAGGGGCAGCGGTTCGCTCGACTCTCGATGGGGGAAGGGACGGGGGAGCTCGGGAAGAAGGGGGAACCGGGAACAAACGGGGACCGGGGTGTCACTTTTGCTACGGCCGAAAACGGAGCACCCCCCCCCCCCCCCCCCAACCCAAACCCCCCCCCCCCGCCCAAACCTCCCCCCAAAGGTAAAAGTGGTCATAGGGGACATCCGGGAGACGTCTGACAAATGGGGTTCGCAATCTCGGCATTCGGAATTTCCTCTGTCGTGGTGCCAGCAGTACTGCTAGGGGGGGGGGGAGGGGTGAAACGTGAAGCGAGGGTGGCTGAGCGGCAGAAAAAAAAGAAACGTCTTGTTAAGACTCAGCTGGGAAGAAGGCCGGGTGACCAAGGAATCCGGCAAGGCGGAGACTACTTCTAAAGACAGATACAAGATGGGAGACGGGACCCCACCCTATCAGGGAGATCCCGAAAGGCTTGTAAATGTAAGGTTAGAAAAAAATTGTTTGGGAATCTAGATTGGAAAAGAAAAACTAACGTCCATCAGAGGGTCGTGCCCCTAGAACAAGATCGGGAAGTAGCGAATACGCTTCCCTAGGGACGGAGGGCAACCTGGCCGATTGCTGGAGGTGTTACCTTTGGAGAATAAGGGGTCGAACCGCGCGTTCAGGGGGTTGGGGGGTGGGCGTCAGCAGCCGAATACGGATTAAAGCCTAAAACGTATGCACGTCAACGCACGATGGAGGGCGTTACGGGTTGGAAGAAAAGAAAGTTGGAACCCTCAGTACGGGGGGAACTGACTACGTAGCGAAAAATTGTGGGGATCAATGTGGTCACAGGTCATAGGTGTGCATTATAAAAACTGCAAGTAAGCCTGTGGATTCCCACTCTATTGAAACTCTACTGGGATCAAAACAAGGCAACAGGATGAGTTTACAGACCATATAAGTCGGGGCAGACGCACGAGGAGTCCCAAACTGTACGGGGGAGGGAAAGATCAGGCCATCGGGTGGAAGTCAGGTTCGTTCAGCTCGGGGCCGCACCGGGTACAGATTACACTTCAAAAGACGACCGAACTCCGCGTAAGAAAGGAGCGCGAAGACGCGAAATCAGGGAAATGCTAAACTACTTCGTCATCAGGGGTAGGGACCGGGTCAGTAGGCGGAGGTGGGGGAAAGGCCAGGATCAAAACGAATGACCATGCCAGAAAAAAAAAACCGGAAGACGAGCTTGGAGGGGAAGCTGTCGGCCAAGAAAAAGAAAATTTTAAACGAAACAGGTGGTACTCCTGTTCCATCTAATGCGGAAATCGTTGTACCTAACCGCATAGGAGGCCGACGAGTCCTCGGTTGGGGTGGCACGGGGGGACGCACTCTGTTCGACGTGTGTCTTAACGAGGTACTGTGGGGGGAGGAGCGAAAGGGAAAAAGGGAGCTGTGATCCTGGGGGGAAGTGGGGAGAGGCATGTGGCGGACCGGCTGGGAACGTTGTGATCCTCAAGAAAAGAAAAGCGAGGGAACCAAAAAAGTTGGTAGGTGGGGAGGGAGCCGGCAGATAGAGTCCCGGTAGTTTGCCCCGTTAGGAGCACCGTCGTTCATAGGCCGAGCCCAGAAGAAGGAAGGGGGGAGGTAACGGAAAAAAAAACTAGGGCCAGCAGATTCAAGCCAACTAATCCCAGGCCAGAATCCTGCGCATAGCAAAGGGCGCCCGGCCCAAAAAAATGTTCAGTCGGACGGTGCAGGAAGGGGGAAAGGCGGTGGCAGCCCTGGCGGCAGGCAGCTGCGAAAAAGACTCGGGAAGAAACACCAGGAAGGGAAGGGTGAGGCCAGGGGACGCTCCGGGGGTAGGGAGAAGGAGGCAAGATGACAACGTTCAAAAAGAACTCCTCTCTCAACCCGAGGGAAGGAAGATCTCGGTCGAAGGCCGCATCCTGCACAGCAGCCACGAGAAAGAAAAAAGGGGGAGCTTCATGGAAGAGTTTTCGCAACCGAATTTAGAAGCAAATCAGCTAAGGGGGCTCCATAATTAACCCACAAAGGTCAAAAAAGCAAAGGAGGGCAGAAGAGCGAAGGGGGGAATCCGCCGGAGATTGCCCAATCCCTTTAAGAGTGCTAAAGGCTGCAAGCAGGGGAGAAGGAAGACGGGGGGCGGCTCATATCGTTTCGTCGGCGCGGGCACGGGGGAAAAGAAGGGTAAACCCATCGGAGACGCCGCCTATGATAGGCAAACGTTACCAAGCGCGGAACGGAAGAATCCCCTGTAATGGAGATCACCATCGGCGAGGGTGCGACACAAGTCGTATCACCAGATCAGCCAGGAGATAAAGAGCGACCCGAGGGGGTCTCATCCAAGAGAAACGACAGAAAGAAGAGGAGACGCAACAGGCCACCCACCCAATCGAAAAAACCGGAGGCAGAAAAAAGCAGTTCGTCGGTGGAAAAAGTGAGAGAAAAAAAAAATTCAGCCATGACGGAGATCTGACAGGTTTCGACCGGGCGAAAAAGCTGGCCCCCAGCACGGATGAGTCACGGGGGGGGGGGGGGCTTAGAACACCTCGGGAGTTGATTCCGGGGCCGCCAAAAGGTGAAGCCACCGAGGCGAACCGTCAGGCTGAAATTTACCGGGAGAGCTCGTTATAAACAGCGACGTTAGGGAAAGACGGAGTCGGGAAACTTTACGTGTTCAGGAAACAAAATGGAAAGATGACGGACCGGGTGAACTCAAAACCGGGACTTTCCCTTCCCGACCTGCGCAGGAATCCGATGGAGGAGGACAACCTTCTTAGGGGAGGGCATATTGCTGCGCCGGGGTGCTCAAGGCGAAAGACAATCTAGGGGCTGCTGACCGGACGTGTATCGCAGATCCTGAACACCATGACGACCACCATTAGACAAAGGGGAAGTATCGACGGGGAAAACGTAGAGAAGGAAAACTGGATTGTCCTTTGTCCACATACCAAAGGGGGACGACCGGTGCGTTATTATTTGCCATTAAGGCTGGGAGCCGGGAGGGAGGAGGATAAAAAAACAACTGCAGCACATATGAAGGAGGACCTGATCCTAGAGAAAGGAGCAAAACGCCATCAAAACCGCTGCCTGTGGGGGGAACCAAACTTGTACAGAGCGTTGGGGGGGGGTCACCTGTAATGTAAATCGCGGGAGGGAAATACCCTCTGACTTAAGATGGGAGAAGATCCCCCACAAAGGCCACAAAAAAAAGAATCCGGGGAAATAAAGAAAATTGAGGTTAAACTTCGTCGGGGAGATTGGCAGCGAAGCCTGGTGGAGTGACAGACACTTGAGAAAAAAAGACACCGGGTCATACTCATACGAAACCTATCAAAAAAGAGCGGGTAAGGTTCGCCTAAAAGACATCTAAAAGGAAACTAACCAGAAAGCCGACCGGGAAGAACATCCGTTCCTCTCTAGCGAGTGACTAACTATAAGAAAAAAGGACATATCATGGGGGCCCTTTCAACTTGGACTGAAGTAACTATGAGGGCGGGGTAAAGGAAAGCCTAATTATTTGCGGGTGACGAAAAAAAAAAAGGGGAGTATCTAAGAGCCATTCCCAGGATTATCTAGCGAAAATTTTATACCAGGTTGCTCCCGGGGGACATATAGCAAAAATTGAAGAAGGCGAGACAGCAAAAGCCATGCTTGGGGGGCTTCGGAAAAAGAACTCTTCATTCCCTGTCGGGGGGGGCTTGTGGGGGGGGTAAAGGGATGGTGGGGATTGTAAGAACGGGGAAGTGTCACGAATCGACTCTAGTCTACATGAAGGCGTTGGAAAGGAAGAATTTCATCGGGCTCTCTTAAAAATGATCGAGCATGAAACAACCGCTACAGGAAGGGGGCAGAGCTCTAAAGGAAGACGGCGAATTAAGAAACAGGGGACTTCGGGCGATCGACGTCACCTGAGACTTGTGCGCTCTCGGAGGATAACGTAAGGAGGAAAAAGGGGGGATACGGCGAGAGCAAGAGACGGGGAGGAACGGGACGTCTGTTAATGCGGCTGAAAACCCGGGTGCCTGACCACGTGGACGACCGCGGCAGACGGCCGGGCGGGAACAAGCCGACAAAGGAAAATATGCTGGAGCTCTAGTCCGGGCCAAGAGCGTAAAGGCGGTGTATCTTACGACTGAAAGGGGACCCCGGGTAGCGGAAAGGGGAACGAACTGAACGGGCAAAAAATGTGACGCTTGGTCGGGGGGGGGGCCTATCTACTTTTTCAGAATAGGCGAGAGGAAAGAGGAAGTTTGGGGGAAAAGAGGGAAAGGGAGCCTAAGGCAGCGCCCCCAAAACGCTCGGCAATTGATCTAAGTGTCTAACTTCGCCAATCACCCCGACATGAGCGAGGGAGAGCGACTAGACGGGGACACTCAATGAGATCAAGCGACGAACCAGAGGCGAGCAGACAAAAAATTACATCCTATTAACCCACTTGATCAAAAAAAACGGGAGTCTCTTGAGTTAGCAACACTGATCCGGCAGCGGGGTGCTCACCTACACTTGCATCACGCACCCAAAAAAAGAGGGGCTCTCGTTACGCTAACACCTAGACACTAAAGAAAACGCCACGTGAACCCGCCGTCACAGAACTGCGGTTTACTCTCAAGGAGAGCCTAACAAACAAGTTACAAAAAAAAATGGAAAAGTGACCTTCTACCTTCAGTGTGTTTTCATTATGAGGGCGGCTTGGGATCGGTCTAAGCCGTAAGGATCTGACTGATGACGTTAAGAAGGGTGTCCGTGTCGTCGGATTAGGGGGGGAGGGGGCGAAGGGGGGGGGACTTCCTCTTTCGGGTTGTGAGGGGGGGGTCTGGAAAGTCTTTGTGTGGGGCTGAGGGGCTCCGCCGTCGGCGTCCGGAAAACTCTTTCTTTGGGCGGGGAAGGCGAGAAGTAAGGGAAAGGCCGGCGGTTGGGTGAAAGGGGAAAGCCGCGGGGGGAGTCGAATGCCAGTCCGGCCGCCGAGTGGGTCATCACTTATGAAGGGGGGAAGGACAATGCACCGCCAACATGACATAACGCAGATGATCTATCTCTGGTGAGCTCGCAGAGATCCCTTGAGCTAGCCGTGAGCGAGAACAACAAAAAGGGGGGGTGTATAGATCAAATATGGGAGGGATCTAGGCGGGAAGATAGAACAATCTAAGCCTCGTATGTTCCTATTCAGGAAAAAGGAGGCAAGTGAAGAAGCTGCGAACAACGTTGCAAGAACCAGCGCCGCGACCTCCTCTCCTTCCTGGAAAACGAAAGGCTCGTCCTCGGAAAAAAGCCCTCCAACGGCAAAGGGGGGATAAGGGCCCTAGAGAAGCCGTAAAAAACCTCCAAAAAAAAAAAAGCCCCAATACCTCGGAGAAAAGAACGAGAGAAAGGGCTAACACTCCATCGGGATAAAGCGAGGCGAAGAAAAACCTGAAAATCTACAGAAAAGGAACAACGAAGAGCAGGAAACACAAAAGCAACGGGAAGCGAACACATTTTTTCTGAGCCTTAAGTGTGGGGAGGGAGGCCTTGACGTACGAAGTAGTCAGGGGAACTAAAACGGAGGGGGGGGAGGGCTGCTGTAGTGGATCGGCCGTCCGGAGCAGACTGGGTGGGGCAGTCCTTGAGCCTCCACGGCAGGACAGTCACAGGAGAGGGGAGGTGGCAGCCAGGGGGGGAAGGTAGACCGTGTTGCATCGCGAGAGGTGACGGGCTGCTGGAGGCCGATATTGGCTTCACAACTGGGAAAGGGGGGAAAAAAGCTTCGCTTGTTCCCTCAAGGCTCTCAGGGAGGGGGGTTGAGGTGGGGGGGGAACTCTTTCTGCGGCATCTAACAGGGTGCGAGAGTGAAGCGCTCGCTCAACTGGACCGCTGAAGAGTAGTACCCATGTACCACGAAAACCGTTCATAGGCACAGAGGTGTCGATTCGTCAGTAGACGGAACTGGAGAGACTCACAGGGTCCAGAGGGAGACTCACTAGTCTCGAGACGTGACCCCTCCCGGGACGTCGTCGGGGGGAGAACGCTCCGTAAGACCGACAGAGGAAGCACAAGTACACCTAAGGAAACTCTATTGACAAGCGGGTGGAAGTAAAAAGGAAAAAAAAACTTGCAGCGAAGCCCCCTACATTGGGGGCGAAGATCCGGAAGGGGCATTCTCCTTACTTCAGAAGACAAGAAAAACACGCGCTCGGGCAGGGGAGCCGGGGAATGCGGGCAGGAAGTATAATAGCGAAAAAGTGAACGACGGTTAGCCTCTCGCACGATTCTTCGAGAGAGTGGACGGGGTCCGAGATTTGCCCTGATCCCGTCGGTCGGCACCGCCAGAAGTCGGTCCATAGGCGAGGGAGGACATGTGACGCCATACAAAACCTTCCGCCGAAAAACATGGTTCCAACCACCAGGTCAGATCGGGGAGATCAGGGGTGGTTGGGACGAAAACGAAGACGGACAAAATCATGGCGGCGGTAGCCTAGACATTTCACTGTTTTCTAAGCAGCCATGAAGAGAAGGCGAAACAGCCCGGTTGTCCGGCTCCGCGCGCAGATTGGCACCGCGTCGATCTGATCCGGAGTCCCGGAAAAGGGGAGAACTATTTTCGGGGGGGACGTACTCGTAAAGACAAGAAGAAGGTAAGAAGAAAGACCGGCAAAGTTGGACGAGCTTAATCCTCCGCTCCGCTCATCTGGCCGCGGAGGGGGTCTGCGGCCTCGCTTCTTGGTTCATCGGAGGGCTTGCGGGACCGGTGAACTCTGGATGTTCATTAAAATGAGAACACCTGGGAAGGAGTCTGTCGGGGGACTGCCCGTGGGGAACTCTGGGGAATCGTCGAAAGACGTCAAGCTGGGAAAAGAAGCGACCTCAGCCCATCACCCCCTATACTGCAGGAGACCCCAGAAAGTACTTTTAGGGTACTCGAGGGGGGGTCGGCTCGGAAGACGAACATCGCCAGCGAGGGTGAAAGGCAGGCCGCGACAAAGCGCCTTCGGGAAAACGTCCGATCGTCTCTTCGTGTCCCACCGCTCATAAGCTTGAGCCGGTATATTCGGGAAAAAGAGGCACCCCGGAGCCAGGGGGGCCGGGTGTTACGTCGTCACGGAGACCCAGGAAAAACAGAGGATCTAGGAGAATTACGGTCAAGTGGGGGAAAAAGTGGACACTGGTAATACACCTCCTTAAGGGGGCGACTCAAGAGAATACACTCGGTACAATGTTGGCGAGTGGGAGGAGAGGGAAGAAAAAGGAACAAAAGGAGGGGCAACGCGAGGGACTAGAAATTAGAAAGGACAATGCTGCTTTGGGAAAGGGCCTCCGGCTAGTATTGAACCAGCAATTGATTGAAGGGGAGGAAAAAGGCCATCGTGGGAGAGTTTCACGGTAAAAATCTGCAAACCTGGTCCGACGGGAAAAAGTAAGACTTCTTCCACCAGAAAATCGGAGGGGATGTTTATAACCGGCTGGACTAAAAGGCTCCAGGGGGAAGGAATTCCTACGAGCATCAAAGTGAGGATGCGAAATCTTGGGGTGGGAGCCCGGATCCACTAGTTCTGCACCACCCCCCGCAGCCACTCTGTGGGAGGGAAAGGTGAGGCACCCTCCTAACCGGAAGGAACACGAACACATATCTCTCGCTATTGGGGACACGAGCCGAAATCCGGTTTAAAACTCTAGCTCAGTTTTCCGTTCGTAACCAAGGGGGTTTGTCCTTGTCCACTCGATCGACGTTTCTCGACGGGAAGGGTGGAATGGAAACTACAATCCTTGATCTTCGCTATCGCCGGAGGGTACGGGGGGGGGGGGGGGGGGGGCCTTTTCTGACTGCTTTGTAAAAAAAGTTACGGAAGAGAATGATCACGGAGCCTATTCACGACTGGGGTGACTTGTGGTATCTGAGAAGAAAGCTCGTCCCGTCTGTCAGAAGTAAGCCCGTAGGAACGTAACCACTAAAGAAGGCGATCAAAAGGAAAGGCCGCGGCCAGAAAAAAAAACCTAGTCTTAGATGCACAGACCGAGACATATGTCAGCACTACCGTCGCAGAGCCCGTTAGTCGCCGTAACCGCCCGCAGGGGTTCAAGAGAACAGGGGTTGTCCTTGTCAACAGGAGAAAAAGTTCGAGGCTGCCCGCAAGATTCGGTGGCGACAGAAAAATAACGCCTCGGGGTGAGTGGGACTGGCAAAAAAAAGGACGAAACGAAAATCCTCACAACAAGAAAAGGAGAAGAGAGGTAGTGGACACTTACCAACCGTCATCTTCCATCTCGAAACGACACTAAAAGGGGAGAAAGGAGGCCTCCTCCGGGTGAGGAGAAACGGGAAGAGCGGGCCAGAGCCTGGCAATGCCAAAAAGCCTGTGAAAACACCCGCCGCACGCGTGGACACAGAGGGCCGGGGGCCTCAGAACAGTCTCTTCGCAAATGATGGCGTCCATAGAGTGGCGCATCGAGCAGAAAAAGGGAAGGACGAGCTGACTAGGGAGATCTCATTCACTGCTCATCGGTGTAGGGGAGTTAGAGGAGACATACCCTGGTGTCAAAACCTACGGAACGGTAAACGCTGAGCGGGCTTCGCCTACCAAAAGAAACGCCGGTCTCAAGCTGCGGTTGGTCTAGACCATAGGGGACCCGCC
>Ga0179591_1283997_pt1 | contig 13752 bp, 15 predicted proteins | sample CZOMad2_1_08_16f_FD_182891 | JGI IMG/M metagenome (GOLD analysis project Ga0179591, IMG submission 182891) | Vadose zone soil fungal communities from Angelo Coast Range Reserve, California, USA - CZOMad2_1_08_16fungal (PacBio error correction) | ecosystem: Environmental > Terrestrial > Soil >...
GCCTCAGGGACGGATTCAGTCTTATCATAATGGGTAAAAAGAAAAAAGAAGGGGCCAGAACCCATCAACTATGGGAATGGAGAATATTCACGGGATGGCAGACTCCACAGTGGCGAGGAAAAGAACAGCAATATTCGTTGGGACTTGTCACCTACTGGGGGGCGACTCGGAAAAAGGAAAAATTTGAAGGATGCCGGATACAAAACAGTCCACAGGGGGCAAAAAACACGCTCGGAGACTTCCTAAGAACGTAATGATCAAAGGGGGTCAACAACTTAGAGGCATGAGGAGAGGCAGGGGGAAAGTAGAAGTCCTTAGGCAAGGGAAATGAGTTTTGACCCTTAAATGATTTGGGGGCAAGAAAATTTGATTCCCTAACCAGGTTGATGGCGGAATCTGATGAGATGGAGGGAGGAAGGAGTGATGAATGCTGGGGAAGTGTAGAGGGTGGTCTGCTCATCTAGGGGCAAAAGACTTACGGCAGAAAAAATGACAACAGGCAGAGGGCAAGGGTCAGGAACTTGAGATTCAAGGAAAAAGCGTTAATACGAGGGGCCCGGAGGGAGTGAAAAAATACAATATGACCAAGAGGAGAAGGAGCCCCAATGGGGCTTAAGGATGGATGAAGGGAGACAAATCTACAAAAAGAGTTCCAGCAAACACATCAAACATGCCTCAATATTTGGGTATCTTAACAGAAAAAAAATGCGATCCTTCAGTGGTTTCCGGGGGAGTCAAAAAACCGACTAGAAAAAAGATCACAGAAGAGAAGGTATAAGTGACGTGCCACATCATAAAATTGCGCAAAGGCATTTCAATACCGGCGGGGTTCGTCAACACTGGGGGTAAACTCAGGCACTAGCAACATCTTTAAGCTGAGAAAGGAATCGTTTTGGGGACAAGTGTCTCACTGTGTTCAACGGAAGGGAAGGGACGGAATGGGGCAAAGAAAACGGGAAGAACAGGAGTCAAGGAAGATAGGGCTGCAAAGCACAAAGTATTAAAAAGATCAGGACCACTCCCAAAAAACACATAGGCAACAGCCCACAGATTAGAGGAAGGGGACCACACTAAAAAAGGGGGGGGGGAGTCTGGCAAAAGCACAACCATTATCACGATCTGGCCAGGGAAAACCAAAAAAAGGCAGAAACAGCAGCACACATTATCGCTGTGCTGAAGCAAAAACAAAGGGGGGAAGGCAACAGCAACCAGGCTTAGGCGAACTGATTTTAGAGGGACATTTTAAAGAAAAATCAGAGACCCGGTTCCCGAGGGTTTGCTAGCTTGGCAATGGAAAAAAAGGGGTGGGACTTAAAAAAAAATCGCTACGCGATGGGCCTGTGCTGGTCTTCATGACGCCATTGGGGAGACTTGGGTCTAGGGGTTAAAGATGGCCAAGGGTGCAAAAGCTCCAGGACCGAGAAGAAGGCCTCAGAAACATGCAAAGGGGATGAAGTATGATATACATTAATGGGGGGAGGATGACGAGGGGAGGTCGAGCTGGGCGGAATGTAAGTAGAAGGGGGGGGGAAACAATAGAATAAGAGAAACGGTTCCTGGGGGAAACGGGTGAAAGTAGAGCATGGGGAATAATACAGGATTATACTCTGTGGGGGGTTATCATCAAAATGAAAAGGAGGGTGTACAAGTATGGGAGAGGGGGGGGACAAACAACACACATACAAGCAAAAATAATAGAATCAAAATAGCCATGAAGACCTATATGCGGTGGTTTAAAGTGAGAAACTAGGAAAGCCTCGACTGACTACGGAGCACAAGAGGTAAAATCCTGCATTTTTGCTGGGAAAAGGGGCAAAAAAAAGAGAAAACCAAAAGGGGTAGTTCAAATTTAGAAGGAAAAACCATTGGCCACATGCTTCACTTGGTCTTGAGGTTACGCCAGGCAAACGGAAGAGAAAAGCTGTGTGTCACATGTAGGGACTATTATTCCTAAGACAAACGAAAGTGGGGGCCGATGAAACAAATATTGAATAGATGTCTAGCTGGCTACAGTGCATCATCGGAGGGGAAATTACACGCGGAATTTAACTATAATTTATTAGGGTCGGGAAACCCGGCTTAAATGTTAAAAAGCTGCTTAATGAGAACCAACGGAACGCATTAGGTTTCCGTCAGTATACATGTCGACAGCTGTTCCTTGAAGAAAATGGGACCGCGGTATACATCGGAAGGTTAATCGTAGGTGTATCTAAGAGCAACCAAACAAAAGAGGGGGGTAGCTAATCTAGACAAGGGGTAACCGATTTATTATTAAAAGATACTCAAAATTCAATGAGAAAAAACTGGTATCGAAAAAAAAATAAGGATGTGCAGTTTTGGGGGGGGAAAATGTTAAAGGCTAGCAACAATGGAAGAAAAGTCAATGCCAGAAACGTAAAAATTTAAGAAAGGAAGAAGACGTGGAAAAACAGTTAGCGAGAAATGCAGAGGGACATCTCGTCAGATTGGGGTAATATAGCGCATGTTCTTCAAGAAGATGTTAAGAAGGGAGGGCTGGGAGTGAAAAGCGATGGAAACCAATAAAAAGTTTGAAAAAATTAAATTATTTGGTTTTCATACAGGGGAAAGGCGAAAAAAGGTCCTTCTGGTCAGATCTTGTGGGGGGAAAAACTCCTCAAAAAAGAGAGGATGGAAGTTGTGCTCAATGAGAGGGACTGGTAAGAGAGGTAACCTGTTCAAAAAAATGTGATATAGGGTCGTATGGGGCTTTGGGGACCGATGGAAGAAGGGAAAAAGATGGCTTTTCAGGGGGTTGGGGTTTGAAAAGAATAATCAAGAAGGACCGGAGAGGTTCTAAAAAAAGAGGAAAACGGAGGGGCTCTAAATATGGGATAATGAGCATCGCAGTGAAAAGGTTTGAGAGGGGTAGAACATTGAACCAATCTCTCGACTGAAATCGAAGGGGAGAGCAAGTAAAAAAGAGCAAATCATGAAGAAGGAAAAGGGGACGACAATTATAAACACTTCAGGAGAGAAGGAAGGGGGACACTTTGAAGAGAGGAACATTACAATATTATAACGACACAGAGTTCATAAGGATACAAAAGAAAGGAGAGTAAGACTGGTGCCAGCCACATGTGTCATTGGCCAAGGTTAGCCAAGAAAAATCAGTAGAGTAAAAAGACGGAGCAACGCTTAAAGAAAGGCAGAGAGCCGGTGTCTGGTGCCATCTCAAATCAAAAAAAAAAAAAAAAAAAGGGGACCGTTGTGTGCGGGGCAAAAAAGAGGGATCGGCTTTGCCAGCTCCAAGTGGGGGGGGGGGGGTGCAGCACACTCGGATCTTGGGGGTTCAGGTTGAAAAACATGTGTTGGTTGGTTAGGGGGAAGACGAAGGGAAACGTTGGACAACTCTCAAACTGGGGGGGGGTGGGGGGGCTGCAAGAGGCGAGATAAAACTTTGTGAGGGGCCACTCATAGAAAGCCGTGGAGAAACCGGTCAGGGGGGGAAAGCTCCACATGCATCGCCAGGGAATTGGAAAAGACCCAGGTAAGAAAAGGGGTCACCAACGAGGCAAAACACTCAGTGGTGAGAACAGATCAAAACATGTAAAACAAAAAGGTTGCAACACAAGACTAGGGAACGAAAGGGGCGTAAAAAGTTATGACTTGAGTGAAGAAAAGGGGGGATTCCGGAAAAAGCGAGTTCTCGCTGGTATGAAAATCTTCCGAGGGGGACTGGGGGACGCCTGGAACCACCTGGACCTGATCGGGGTGGGTTTCTGAACGATGGAATAACTTCGCCGGGGGCAGGGTTCTTTTAGGAGAAAGTGCGATTTTTTTGGAGCTGCCCCCCTGAGAACAGCGTCAGAAGGGGCTCCACCTTCGCCAGAAAGAAAGGCGGACCCCTCCAGCATCCCAACGGAGATTAACAGAGGGGAAAATTCCTGAAGGACAGAGAGAGGCATATATGCCGTGTGAATTCGGGGGAGGGGTTGAGGCCAAGTGAAAGAAACTACGAGGGGGGGCCCTAAAAGCAGCCCAACGGTAGAAATAATGGACAGACTCAGCAAAAAAAAAAGAGAACTCGCTTGAAAAGGGGCTTTAGGGGATCCCTTCCCGTAAAGAAGAAGAACGTCAGTTGCTAAATTGAACGGAGATTCTAAAGACTGTGAAAAAAAGACCTCCTGAAAATCGAAGTTGTTGGCGTACATACGTGGAAAGGGACGCCAGGTCTGGAGAAAATAAACCCGGGGGACAGGATGCTGTTTGTTAGAGGTTAACTCCGCGGGGGGGGGAAACCCCCAGCCTCTTTGGAACAAAGAAAAAAAAATGAACTGTAAAGGAAACATAAAATCCACCTTGGCCACTGTCCGAAAAAACAGTAGGGGCACATGGGGCAAAGCTCGCACATGGGGGAGTCCGGGACAGCAAGAAAGGGCAAATATTCTGAGGACGTTGGTCCCAGAAGATTGGAAAAGTTGTCTGTCAAGTGGAGGAGGTACATTAGAGGAGACGGAATGAGAAAATAATCAGGTCCGGTAGAGGCTAAGAGAAAACAGGGTAGGAAAAAAGAGAAAAAGAGCGCCAGGAAGGATCTTCTTCCTCAAGTCGTCTGGAGAGGGAGAGGGGGGGAAACGAAAATTGCATAAAACCCCAAGCACAAGAGAGGGGGAACAACGAGGGAGAAACTTATGCAGTTTGATTCTAACTCCCTGATCGGAGAGAAATAACGGAGGGGGGAAGTGGGCAAGTGGATCCATGTTGGTGCAGGTCGGGGGGCTAAAGCAAGAAGGCCATTTGTTTGGAAAACAGTAGGGAATGAAGTCATGGGGGAAAGCTGAGTCACACTTAACAACAAAACCTCCGCCAATCGGAAATTGTGGGCCTAAGAAAGGCTGATGGGGATGTTTACGCAAAAAAAATTAGGGACTGAAGGGTGGAGATGATGGGCAGCAGCTAGGTCGGAGCACAGGAACAGGACAAGATGGGGGGGAAAGGGACCCGGAGTATGCATTTTTTAGCTCATTGGAATGGGGAATCCAAAGAAAGCCTTATATTAAAGACTTCAATGAGGGGCTGGGAGGAGGGGCTGAAATGGAAAATTTTTCTGGGGGCTCTCGATTCACTAAGGGACTGAACGGGCCATGCCGACATAAATCAGAAGGAAAAAAGGTCCTAGGGATGCAAAGGGTATACAGTATAAAAGGAAAAAGAACGTTGAATCTCTCGTGGTCGACAGTATGTATTAAGGGCAAAAAAATTACTTAACGGCCTCCGGGAAATTGGTACTTAAATGGGGGCAGGAGGGGGAGTGAAAGGGGGGGGGAGTCCCAAGAGAAAAACCTTCAGCAAAGCCCATAACAAAAACTGTAAAGGGATTTGGCATCTTTAAAACCAAAATGGATACTTCACGGGGGGGGTTCAGGGCTTTTCTCCATCATCTCTATGAGATTAAAAAGAACCACTAGGGGGAAAGGAGGAGGAATAAATACTCTGAACACAAGATCAGAAGGGAGAAATTCATTTCACGAAAAAGGGTGCTAAAAAGTTTGTGTTAAAAGGTAGGAGATTCAAAACATGATCGTGGGTGAGACTTGTTAACCGGGTGTGGGGGAAAGGGGGATAAAGGGGATAACTGCCTTTCCTACATGGAAGCTGCAAAAAGCACCAAGAGGAGAAAAGCAGGTAAAAACGAATCTGGGAGCTGGAAAAAGCACCGGCTTATCAGATGAAAAAAAGACCAAACAAAAAAGGTCGTTCAACAGCAAAAAGGAAAGTATAAAAAAAACGCTGCCACACACATGTAAGACTGAAAAAACCCGAAGAGGGGAAGAAACACAACACAACACCATGTGGGGGAAAAAAGTGCCCATCCAAAAATCCTCGACTGACTCAAACCAACACATGGGTAAGGAACTGCGTAGCTCTGGGAAATTTTCGCTTTTCTTGGGGAAGACCAGCCTGCTGGGCCTCGGAAAATGCCGTGCATCAAGGGAGTTGCTAAAGACTTGGGGGAAAATCCAAAAAGGGGAGCTGGGACCAGTCTTACCTCCTAAAAGGCCGGGGAGGGTACGCAGATTTATATCTGCTGGGGGAGAGGTGTATAGGGAAAAAAAAAAAGATGACATGGCAGAAAGAGCGCAAAGTTTCCAGAAAAATTCATATAAAAAGGACAATGATTGTAGGAAGACTTGGTTGGGGGGAGAGAGAAAAGTACGTGAGTACGGGTGAGGCTATTTGATTGTTGAAGGGAGCCCAAGTCTAGGAAATCGCGGGGGTGCAAAGGGGCCGGGATCCGCGACCCAGGGTGAAGGGACGAGGAAAATATTATTGAGAGCTCAGGGAGTCTAATCGGTTTAGCATCATGCCGGAAGGGGATGGAGGCTTGTGAAAAAAAACAACATGCAACCAAATGCATATCCTCAGAAACACGATCCCGGAAGGACAAAAATAAAATTTGGGGGGGGGCAAGAGTTATAGATTACAGACTCCTCGAGCAACAATCGGACCGAGTCTTTTGGGTTGGAGGCGGAAAAAAAAAAAAGAACAAAAGCCTTACCCTGGGACTTTAGTTGGCACCGTAAAACAATTAACAGGAGGGCACGTTACGTCGGTAGGTGGATCAGGGCTTTTTAAAGAAGAGAGAAAAAAGCGGTTCAACACAAAAGAGATTCAGACAAGCTGCGCCAAGATTAAAAAACGGGGTATCTACGGGAGGAGTGGAGACCTTGAAAAAATACAGTTATGAAACAAGGATGCTTGCAGGGGAAAAAAAACTGAATTTTGCAGGGGATGGGGGGGGGCCTGAACGTATTACGGACAGGTTCACGAAGAGGATAGTTACATTATCATGAACATCATGGTATCGGGAAAAAAGAAGCCAGAGGGTTCGAAAAAAAAAAATATTAATTTCCTCTTTATAAAAGGTGCTGGATAATGTGCTCGAGAACAACCACAAGTCGCGTCGGAGAGGAAAATTGAAGCACGGGGCTCGGGGAGGATAAGGATTGCATATGGCTCACAAGTAGGAAAAGAACGATCACCTACTGGAGGTCATGGGGGGTGTCCAGGGAAATGTTTCAAAAGAGCTTAAAGGGAATAATAGGGTGGACCAGGCACAGAATTATAAAAGTGAGGGGGGAAGAAAAAATAAGAGTCAGGGGGTTTCTGAAAGGTAGGGATCGGGGGGGCACATCGCCATAGGGGGGTTGAGGTCCCTCAGAGGGGGGGCAATCAGCTTAAATGGGGGCCAATGGGTCCGATCTGGGGGAAATCGGGACAAGGGGGGAAAAATACAGTTAAGTTGGCCAGAATGGGGAAAGGCCTACATGGTGAACCGGGGGAAAAAGTCCTCGGGGTTCTGTAGAGTTGGCACCGTAAAAAAGGATGGTGGGAAAAAATTATCCCGTAAGGAGGAGAAGCGAGATGAAGCATTGAAACCAAAAAGTGTTGATATAGGGCGATGCCGGGGAGAGGGAGGGCTGAGGGAACCGAAAGGGGGGGGGATTTGGTTGGTGGGGAATTAAAAATAATGCCGGGATGGCGAGTTGGGGATTATAACAACAGCTATGGAAAGGATCTAAACGACTGGCTGGAGAAAAAAATCGAAGTCACAGGTGTTGCGAAAAGGGGGCACTCTGGGAAAGAAAGAGAGATACGGCAGCTACGGGGCGCTTCAAAGAGAAACAGATCAAAATATCAAATGCACAGTAAAAGGGATTTCAATTATACGCAAGATGGGGGGAAGTAGGAGTCGGAGTTGACAAAGGGAAGAGGGTGGACACAGAATACTTAAAAGAGAAAGAAAAAAGGGATAACGAGTCGTATTCGACCAGAACAATGCACATCAACGAGTAGATGGAAAGCAAAAAGGTGTGCCTGGGGGAAAAAGAGGAAAAAAGGCATCTTAAGTTGGCTGAGGAAGACGTGATCAAAGCGGTCAGAGATCTAAGCCAGGGGGGAGGTTGCATCGCCACATTGTTTGGGGGAGGAGCCAGCGGTGATCGTTGAAATAAAAGGTTTTGTGTGTTTTGAAGGCCAAAGAGGGGGAAAAAGGGTGGGACGGTTGACAGCAGCAAATTTTTTGTTAAAGTGGGCCAGAGTCCTCTATCTGGGGAGAGAAAAGTTGGTTGTGTTGGTAGGGGGGGGGGGGAAGAGGGGAGGGGTTCCGTGGTGGTTTGGGCACCAGCACCAGATGTTCAACATGGATCATACGTGGGGACTTGGAAAAAAGAAATGTGCAGAGGCAAAAGGAAGTTGAAATCCCAGGGAGCCATCTGTACACACACATTTGAGGGAAAAAATCAGGTCATCTTTTGATGAGGAGATCAATACAAGTGCAAAAGGGGGGGTGCTCAGGAGGTAAATGAACGTGGGGATCCGTTGACTTATTTATAGGGAGGAGGAAACAGCAAGAAGTTATATTCGGGCGGGTCGGTGGGGAAGTTCTAGGAACTGGCTTGTTAGCAACAGCCTGGAAAAAACACAGGGAAGTACCCTGGGGGGGGGTATGGAATTTAGAATTGTTCTGGGGGCTGGGGGAGTGAAGCGGAAATGTTTCGATGTTGGAGTAATTAAGTCAATCCTGACCATTGGAAGCCCCCTCAAGGAATTGGGGGGTACCCGAACGGGAAAAAATTAACGAGTGTGGCAGGTCTAAGAGAATCTCGGTTGCTATGACTGGTTTTCGAGGAAGGGGGTCGGACATAGGATGACATGAAGCGGGAAAAGTACTAATATGAGAAGGTCCAATCAGCACTCCTCAGAACCTCAGAAAGGGAAAAATAAGATCAGGATTTCGGGGGACATAAAAATACGAAAAAGAATAATCATGCAAATAATTTCTGAAAACAGGCGGGCGAAGCGGCTAAAATTCATCAGCGAGGTCAATCGAGGTTGGTGGAGAAAAAAAGGGGGAAGGCTCTCAGGAAGGAAAGAAAGGTCCCGATTGGTAGATACAGTGGGGCAAAGACTGGCACTTGGTAGAAAAGCCAAGGTTGCCCGAGGAAACCATAAGAACAAAAGGATCCACCTTCCACTGGCCAGGAAAACGAAGGCAATACTGGGCCTGGCGCGAAGGAGTAGCCAGAGAAAAGTGCAAAAGAGCAGCGGGGGTCAACCGGCTTGAAAAAAAGGTGGATGCAATTTTCAGAGGATAGAGGGAGACGACGATGGAATAAGAAGAAGAAGTACCATTAGGAAGGCAGGGACGCAGAGACTCCACCACAACAACGAGGTAAAAGATAGATACGCGCTTCGCAAGGTACTTAGGAGCATTCCAAGGATTAGGAGAATGGGAGACCCTCAAAACCGCATCAGAAAAAAGGAAGGGGACACGCTGAAAGGAAAGGGCAAGGGGATTGATGGAGAATACACAAAGTTTCGAGCCAATTGCCGAGGGGGGGTAAGAAGGTGGCAAGGTGGATTGGGGTTTGAAAGGGTTTACTTATGTCTACCGTAAAGTCAATTGGGGAAAAATAGGGACGGGCAAGAAAAGGCTAAAAAAAAGCTGGCCAAAAAAAGAAGAGGTAAAAGCGGGAAGGGAGTCCAGATCTGGGGGAAATTCTTCTCGAGGTTCGCCAACAACTTAATGCAATGAAGGGAAGATGGGGAAGAGCAAGGAGGGAAAGAATCCGGAAGAGGAAGGTTTAAACGGGTAGAATTGGTTTTTGTGTTTGTTAGGATGGGGGGGAGTGTTGAACCCTATCCGGAGGAGGAGAGGCTGGGGACCGGAGAGAGGGGGGTAGAGGAGGAATGAGATTGATCATGTCCTGGGGCTTCTCTCAGGGGGAAAAAGAAGCCATTTATACGAAAGGGGGGAAGAAAGAAATCATCAATAAACAGTCGTGCCTTGGAGAGGTTGAGAATGAAGGGAACCGTAAAGTCCTTTGAAATTTGTGATGGAGGGGGGGCAAAGGAAGTCCGACTTAGGGAGGAGCCCAGGTACAAGGATGCATAAGGAGTTTAAAAATCGACATGGGGAAGGAGGAAAATGAAAGAAAAAGCAGGTACTCAGGAAATATACAAACGAAGGGGAGAGAAAGGAAAGGTTTGTGGTAAAGGAGGGCTCAAAGCAAGCGGTAAAGAACAGATATAAACGAGCAAAAGGACGGAATATCACGGGAAGAGGGTTACTGCGGCCACGTATAAAGCATAACGGGAACATCGCCTACGAGTGCGGAAAAAACTGGTTGTGGGGGAACGGACTTTAGATGTGAAGAGAAAAAAAACAGATGACCTTTGAAGGAAATGGTTAATCGTGGACAGAGGCGCACAAGGGGAGGTTCAAGCCAACAGAAAAGGGCCGATGCATGATTGGTGATCAAACCACCAAGGATGATAAAATAGGGTCCAAAACTCATATAGGTGGAGACTGGGGGGGAAACAACACACTTATTATCCAAATTGCAAAGACAAAAACATTATCCAACCAACCACAGAGTTATAGGAACTGTGCGCCAACACCCAAAGGGGGAGCGGGACAAATCACCACACGCATATGCAGTTTCCTTAACCACAACACGTGGATGCTTGACATAAAAAAACATAAGTTCTTACGAACAAAATAGGAAACAGGGCTGAAGGAGAACTTTTAAGCGGGGGGGAGGCCGTCTTGGCCTACTCCAATCCGAGTCGGTTTCAATAGTTGTAAAGGGGGGGCAAGGGCAACACCAGGGTGGTCTTAGCCAATGGGGGCAGGTCGGGTCTTCATTAGGATCGTTATCTGAGGGGGGTTGAGTCCTGTATTGAGGGGTAAGAGGGTAAATATGGGGAGGAAAAAGAATATCCAATGTCCTCAGGTATGAACGCTAAAAGGCAATGAGGGAGTATATGGAGAAAAGATAATTACGCTGATGAAGAGTTGAGAGGGGGAGAGGGCTCGCCCCCTGGAAAGAGAGAGATGGGGTTTTTACTTAAACCTTTGAAAGGCTCCAATGATCACATCCCTTATGTAGAAAAACAGAAGGATACTTTTTTATATCAAGAAGCAAGAAGAAAATTGGGCAGGTCTTTAAGGGGCAAAAAAAATCCCCACAAGGTCAACAAAGGCGAGGATAAATCAATCATTCCAATCAAAACAGGAAGGGGAAGACAGATCTTAAAGGGGTGTAAGGAAAGATCCGATTACAACAAAAAGGGCATGGGCCAATCATACCAAAGGTTGTGTCGTAGTAAAAAAAGAAAGACCGACTACAGGGGGGTTTCTAGGCCCTTAAAACAAGGTCAAAAAGACAACGGTGAGTGGTAGGGTAAAAAAATTCCACGAAAGATCATCGGTCCAAAGGGAAGAATGAGCCGCAAGAGATAGAAATAGTACCACCAAGCTGAATCAGGGGCTGTGCAGAGTGCTACAGGTCAGCAACTTAAGTAGGAGGAAAGGTTGCTATTTGATGGCAGGGGTAAAAATTGCAAACGAGAGGAAGGGAACGGGGTTGCAAGAAAACTGGAACAGAGAAAAAAATGAATCATTATAAAGTTGGTCGAAAGCTGTGCGAACAGATTGGGACAAGAGTTTAGCCTAATGTAACGCGAGAAAAGACTGGGAGTATTCTCAAAGAAAAAAAAAGATAAAGAGAAAGAGGATCCAGATAAGAAGATAAGATGAGGTAGTATAACTCCTTAAAGGAGTCCTCAAGCGGGATCTCTACATTAGGGGGCCAGGTGGGTAACAGGGCAAGAGAAGAGTTCAAAGGAGGAAGAAACTTACTGTGAAATTATGTAAATGTGAGAGAAACATGAAAGAAGAGTATCTAACCTGGAAGAGAGAAAAAAGTTTCCATATCGCCCTCCTAGTCAATGGGGGTATCTAAAACGTAAAAAAAAACAACAAAAAGATTTGCGAGCTAATTCTTCAATGGACACTGAGGGGGGGGGGAGGATCAGTTTAATGACAATCGTGATGACAACCGAAAGAAACGATTTTGGGGGAAAGGGGGTGTGGTCTACAGGTGAAAAAAGAAACAGTACTCCAGGTGCTTAGCTTGGTTTGTCCCCCGACGGCACAAGAAGATGGTAGAAAAAATTGGGGGGGTCTCAGGAGGGGGCAGGAACGTTCACTTCGAAAAAAAGGGGGATATAGAGCATTCCTGTCGGATTGAGAAGGAGATAACATAGGCGGAAGTTGAATGTGTGGGGAAAAAGAAATATGAAAAAAATACCTATCTTGGGCGAAGGAGGGGAGAAACAAAGAGGGCTTTGCTCTAAATATGCGGAAAGACCTCTCAAATCACATTTTTACTCGGAAGCAGAAATGACCAAATTTATCGATACAATCACCCTTGGCTAAAAAAAAGATAAAAAAATCAGAAGGGAGGGAGATCAAAAGGATACTACATCATGGGGTTGGGAGGAGTAATGATAGGGCCGGGAGATCTGTGCAGGCCTGAATGTGACTATGAAAGGTAATACCGACTAAAGAGGAGTAATGAAGAAAAAGACACTACGCGGGGGAAAGGTTGGAGTGGGGCCAATACCTAAAACCAAGGAGTGGGGACTCGCAAAAGAGGAGAAACATTGGGAAGGGGGAGAAGACCCTGGGGCCACTTTGTTTTTGTGCGGAAAAACTAAGATTGGGGAGGGTTGCAACAGAAAAACATGTGGGTTGGGTTTTCCTCAAGAAGGGGGGGGGGGGGCTTGTGTCCCCGTTTTTGGGGGGGCGGGGGGGGGCCAGCGTCATAATCACGGTGAGGGGTGCCACTCCACATGTGGGTGGTGTTGGGAGGGGGCCCTCGCAAGAAGGGGTTTTCCTCCAAATGAGGTGGGGCCATAATTGGATAAGCTGGGGAGTGACCAGCTCCACATGGAAATCAAGGCAAGTTGAAAAATAAAAGGGAGTAAGGGAAAAAACATTACAGGCGGAATAGAGGGGTGGCTATACCGGGGAAAAAAAAAAAGGTTTTGCACAAATAGTATGATGGGCGAAAGGTAATTATGGAAATATAGGGGGCTCATGTCTTCTATGCTGGAGAGGGGGGGGGGCATCTAATATGTTTAACGTTGAGCAAGGGGAACAACCACCTTGGGAGAACATGGGGTAAGGGGGAGTAATATATTGAGGTTACTGGGCAGTGCTTTGAAGAAGAATGTTCGATTTTTGTAAGACGGAATTCCTCCCTTACCCCAGTCAAAAAGGACGCAGCTGAATGAAGTTTTCCTAAAGCATCCGAAAAAAAAAAATCTAGTAAAACAGCTGTGGGGGGGGAAAGGGGCTATGCATTTAAAACTCGAAAGTGCAATTATCGGGGGACTGGGAGGGGGGGGGGGATTTCATTAAATCAATTGCCCGGGTTGATCAGAGCAGACAGAGTCCAAATGCACCTGAAATCACCAGACCTCCCTCACGCCTCATTAGGGGCAGAAATGAAAGGAATGGGGGGAACAACAAACAATTATAGAAAAACCGAATCAATACTCATTTGAAGGAGAATGATGCTAAAGGACTTTATAGCATAGGGAATCTCAAAATTTGGGGGGAAAGAATAAAGGTGTGGCGGAAAAACCTGAGATTCCGGGAGGAAGAGGAAAAAGTGGACCGCGAATGCTGGTCTGTGGAAAAAAAGGTTAGGAGTACTGGGGCCGGGGGGGGACATCCTCGTGGGGAAAAAAAAGGAAGGAGCGCGGCTCAAACAAAGGGACGTGCCAGTCCTTAAAAACCGGCATGGAAAAGGGGGAAGGACTCAACATGTAGGGAGAAAAAGTGCAATAAGGGAAGGGTCCCCTATATTTTACGTAAAGGGGGGGGAGTGGGTGTGGATACTAAGACGAGGAATAAAAGAAAAGTACTGCGAACGC
>Ga0179591_1219718_pt1 | contig 13748 bp, 14 predicted proteins | sample CZOMad2_1_08_16f_FD_182891 | JGI IMG/M metagenome (GOLD analysis project Ga0179591, IMG submission 182891) | Vadose zone soil fungal communities from Angelo Coast Range Reserve, California, USA - CZOMad2_1_08_16fungal (PacBio error correction) | ecosystem: Environmental > Terrestrial > Soil >...
CGTTGAGGTTCAAAAAAATTGAAAAGGAGGAAATAGCTAGCTATGGTACCGAAGCGGTTTTGAAATCTAGCGAAGAACAAGGATGGCGGCTCGACGGGTAAGCGATGTCAAAGGATTCGGGAACCTTTGATGCTCGTGTGGAAGAAGAAGTTCAGTAAGGTTCCTTCTACTAGCAGTCGTCCATATAGCGAGAGTGGGAAGAGGCATAGAAGTAGCTTTTGTCGGGACATTTCTCGTAGGCAGTAATAATCCTGGAACAAATGAGTAGCGGAACATATTCGGATTCGACTACCGTATACAAGACAAAAAACCACAAGGACAACTAACCAACACAAGAAATTACCCCACCTGCTAACGAAGCCAGTGACAATCTGAGGCAAAATGCGTAGTGAATGAAGGAGAAATCTTTATTGAGAGGTCCCGGGGTTACGTATCCACGGAGGAAAAGTTTCTATATTGCCTTCGCGTGGGGGGCATACTTCGCACAAGCCATGCCCTGAAAGAAAAGGCGCTTGAGGCTTTTGTTTCGCCGCGCGTACGGGCGGTCTGGAGCACGTGCCTTTATTTTAAACCAAATCTCCCACTCACAAAGGAGAGGAAGAATGGAAAATAAACTACACTCTCCCAGAAACAGGGCACTTGATTTTTTGAATTGAAATCGGGGAGGGTAGTGAGAAAAGTGCGTTGGAGGGGGTGGGTCGAAGTTTACACTTTACTCAAGAAATACGACAGTTCTTGTGGGGGTGAAGTGTGCGGAGGTAGTTCGGACCGGACAAGAAACACCAGGGAGGGGTGGTACCCCAAACATACCCTATTTGGATGACTTGGGGAAAAAAGTGACCGGATTGCCTGGGGGGTCCTTGGGGATGGTCAGTGGAGGCGCAGAAGTGAATTGGTGAAGGGTATTTGGGGCTCAACGGACCAGAAGGAGGAAGAACGTAAATAAAAGTCAGGAAAAAAGAGGCCTCCAAGCAAGACACGTCGTCAAACACATAATCAGAGACAAAAAAAAACAACGCAACATCTGACGCAAAAGTGGGCCTGCCTTTGGGCGGGAGCCAAGAAAGAGAGAGGGCGAACAAAAATGACTAGGCGGCTGCGGCTCGATCAAACTTGCTCGACCAACCCAAGGATTAATAAGCAAAAGGGCTGGCGCAAGAGAAGTGGAACACCGCCATCCCTATTCTAAAAAGAGAAAGAAGACAAACCCCGGAAGCACACAAGTGAAGGACATGGAAACCGTCGATTTGATGGGTCTTTGAGGGGGGGTCAAGGACACATTGTGGGGGGTGCGGCTGAAGAGGACAAGAATAGCTGGGTTCGCAGAAAAGGTCGTATTACAAACTGTGCCAGCCGGGGAAAAAAAAAGGGAAAAGCAATGGACCGATGCGGGGGAGATTCACGTCGTGGCCGGAAGGGTCCCAGAGTTGTCGGAAAAATTAGTCTAACCCACCAGAGCAATGGACTGGGGGGGGAAAAAGTTACAGGCGGTAACTAAGGTCATGTTTTGGGCCGTGCTGGGTTTCGCTGTGGGGGGGAGAAATTGGGGGAGCAAACCCCGAACTGATCAAAAAAAGGAAAGCTACCTGGCGTTGGGGGCGCGTTACTTTCGGACAGTGTCGGGTGTGGGCAAAGTAGACCTAGTCAACAAACCGCACCCAATGGCGTGGGAAAAAAACACAAACACTGAACCCGCATTAAAACGAAAAAGTCACTGAATTACACCACCCCCCGGGGGCCGGGCTCGGACGAAAAACCATCAGTGTGCTTGGCTGCCAGAAAGGGTGGGGGGGAAAAGAGACGACTTAGGAAAGCCGGGGACAGGGGAGTGCCACATGGATTCACACACAACGCGTTCAGACACGGGGGACTTGACAGACTGTGTAAGAGGGGAGGGAGAGATAATCCCAATTTACTGAGGAAAAGAAACCCACTCTTTGTAGCGGGACAAACGGCAAGCGCAAAGACTCGGGGATTTGAGTTGGGGAAGTGGAAGGAAAGACACACTCCATCGCCCGTCTAGGAGAAGTGTGGGCGAAGGGCATATGTCTCTCTGCCATATGGATTTCCGAGAAATAAGAGGGAAGAGGGGGTGCTTGGACCTGGGGGGGAGGGAAACTGAGAGGATTCTTCGTTGGAGTAAAAGGGAGAAACTGGTCCGAAGATCGGCTCTTAGGAATCACCACCTCATCTGATTCACGTAGGGACTGGGGGAAGAAAAGGGCGGTGGATGTAAATAGCCAAGATCTCGAAGAAAACAAACAAAAAGAAGATATGTGATATTTTCATCCATCCCCGGCTTACCATGGGGATACAAAACTTAGTCGTGAAGGTTTGGTCATATCTGCAGGAAGACGTTGGTTATTCGCAAATGCCGTTCAAATAAAAGACAAAGCCCGGGCAGTGGCAACTCAAAGATTACGTCCTGGAGCGAGAGAGGAAGAGAGGAGACTTCAGGCGCCACAATCTCTCGGCTAAAGATAAAAGGGGGGTTTAGCAAAGGGCCACACCTTCAAGCGTTGGGTGCGGCTACAATCATTGAGGTCTTTGGGCCCGCGAAATGGGAAAAGTGAGAGGGAATCGAGTCTCTACAAGGATTTAAAGAGTAAAGGGAGCATTCTGTTATTTGGAAGGTGCCGGAACTGTCCAAGGGCGGGGAAGGATCGTATCCAGGGTCCCAAAGGGGGGATTACAGAAAAAGAAACTGATTGTGTTCTAGGGAAAGAGACCCTCGAATAGTATGGAGTCAGGTGAAGTCATGAAGGACAAAATTTTACAGCGGAGGACAAGGGGGGAGACCTCCAATCGGTAAAAGGGGCCGAATCCCAATCCCCAAATTAAAATGCTGCTCTATACCGGCTGGGAAAGACATTCAGAAGTGCTGGAAAGACGAAACTAGGGGGCTATATACTGACCTCTCCTTAAGGAGGGGGAATATTTAACATTGTCCTGGGGAGGGAGAAAGTATCTAACGTTAGGTGAGCAATAATCGATTGAGGGGATATTTTCCGACGACTTGGTCCAAAAAAGAAAAAAACGCTTAAAAGAGACGTACTGAATGGGGGTCGGAGGGGGGAGCTTACTCTTAAAAGTGAGGCGTTTTAGGAAAGGGTTTCAACCGGGAACCGGAGGTGCGGGTTGTTCAATTAAGGGAAAAAGGGAACCAAGACGCAGGAAAACAGCCTTCATTCTCTCAGTCAGAAGCCACTTCGCGTATTGTCGATGCTGAAGAGGGGAGAAAAGTGAGAATAGCACTCTATAAAGGGGGGGGGGGGGTGAAAAAGCAGTCCAACATCTATGTGCTCCTAAACTAGTCCGAAACTGATTCGAGACCGAATCGAAAAAGAAGCAGTAAACCGGGGGAAAAAACATATTTTATTTGTTGGGACAAAGAATCTCATGTCTGGGGACTTGTAGGGGCTACTAGAAGAACCAACCAACGACAAATGGTGTTAGGAAAGTGTAACTGAGGAAAAAAGAGAAAAGGAAGTCCTCATCACCATCGATCAGTGAAAACATAATGGCAAGTCAGAGAAATGGCCAGAGTAGACTAGAGTACAAGCGAATCGACAGATCTGCTGGTCAGGACGGGAAGCGCGTCCGCTGCGGAAGCGCGGTAAGAGGGAAATTGATCGTGAGGCGGGGGGCAACTTATATTGAGAGAAGGGGGATCATCTCGAGGTCCTGGATCGTTTCCGGCATCGAGGACATGGCGAGTTGGGTTGGTGTAATTGCTTCCTGCAGAAACTATTTCGTCCTCCGATTAACGACAGACCGATTAATCCTCATAGATACGGGGATGGGAACAAAAACGTCGATGAGGTAAGAAACCTTCTAGGAGTAATCGGGGGGCTGAGGAACGATTGAGTTGAGGGGACGTTGTGGACTTGAAAGCGATAAAACATCGATCGTGTCCCTTTCCCGGGGGTCGAGCGGGGATAACAAGGCTTCTCCTATTTTGGGCGAGGGACTATCACTATCAACCGTATGGGGGGGGGTGACACAAAATTCTAGAGGGATTTTGTCAACCCGCTAGAATGTCCTCCCGACATCTATGGAGGGGGGAGATAGCTCTCCTTAGGGAAGAGGGCCTATTAGCTAGGGCCTCCGAACAGACGCTGCCCGATCTCTTAGCATAGTTCTTCGATCAGAAAACTTTTGTGACAGTCCGCCTCTTCGAAGAGATCCTGAGACTCCGTGACATTCTCTTGTTGTGGATAAACGGGGGAGGTCTTGTCAGTAAGAAATCGCAATGCGTACGTACCGTGGGGGTAGGAATCTTTCGGGAGGGCCGTGGGAGCTCCTCGCACATCGGGGGGAGTGTATCCTGCCGACAACACTTTTTTGTCAGTCGACTATCCCCCCTACGGGCAGCGCAAAAACGGGTGGATTGCCTCATCCGCGACTTGTAAGGGAGAAGCACCATCCAAGCTGTGAGGGAGCCACTCATCTACAGGGGGCGAAAAGGCCTCGACGACGCAAGGAACGATTTGGTGTCCTCTCCTTCATCAAGCAGACACAAGCCGAAGGGGGGGAAAGCGCATCTTAGTTTCCTGTTAGGGGTCTAAAACTCGCACAGCAGGTTGCGGGCAAGACTTGCCCCAGCGGGTACTCATGGTCTAAGTGTGTTCGGTGTGCTATCGAGGTAAATTAGTATTACTCGCCACAGGCAGGGGGGGTAGCTAAAAACGAACTGTAATACGAAGGAAGGAGGCATACGCGTCCTCGAGAAAGGACCCTCTATGTTAACTGGCGGTCCCTGAGCGGCCTACCGGATATTTCAGCGTGTAGGTAGAGGGGATCGAGGAAGCGAAGGACGTTATAGGGGGGGGGGGGCGAGGTTATGTTGGAACGTGTTGCTGAAAAACAGGCCTCGAACAAAAATAGAAAAAAGGTCCTCATTCATACTAAGACGTTGGTCGCTTTCTTTTCTACTAACACACAGAGGAATCTGTTTTAGCCTCAGGAATATCGGAGTTCCTTTCCTTTCCGGGGGGAAGGGGAGGCTCCTCCCTTTCTGAGATTCTCAAGTGAGCGCGTGGGTGTCCGGTACTTTAATTAACAAAAGGGGAGAGATAATCAGCCGAGTCTCGGTAAAAGCGGAAAAATGTACATCAAAAAAAAAACTCGCTGGCAACGAGGAAGGATAACTTATTATCGGGAAGTTTGGGGGTACGATAGGTCGTAGTGTAGTGTTAAAGAGGGGGCATGAAATCCTGGGGGCTCCGCCTGCGCAAGGGTCACCGTGCCTATTCCTGCCAATGTGATGGGAAACTCCTGGCTCAAAAAGGGACGGGCGAGGGGATAAGCTTTTTTATAGTCTGGGGGGGATTCTGGGACGGGAAGGAGATCCAACACAGAAAAAACGTATTCATGAGTAAAATGTATATCGAGACGAATGCGCAACGCTGAGAGTAAGAAACTAGTAAGTAGACCTGGGGGTGGGTCCTCAGTGTTGCTCTTATGTGTCAAGAATTGGCAGGCAGAGTAGGGCTTCGGACGACTGATGGAGCGTAACGGAGGTTACTTACTCTTGGTGAAATTTATACGCCTATAGGATATCGGAGATCCTATTAGGGTAATCAGTTAGTCCGTCGGTGAGAGGTGCCACGGAGTTATTATGACAACATGACGGACTACAGTCTCCTCTTCTGCTGTATCGCTACGATACCAGAAGAAAAAGAAAGGGGAAAATGCTACGGAGAAAGCTGCTGCTCTCGAGGTCGGAAGCTACGCGGACTGACTTCTTAGGACAGCCTCTATACGTAAGGAGAAACAACTATCTCTGAGGGAAGACAATGCGGCAAGACGCTTGGAAGGTAATGAAGTCATTTATCATGGAATTTCGACGGTGCGCCACTTTTTGCGCCAGAAGTCCCATGCCCTATAAAATCGGAACGGAGAGGGGTGCATTCCGATAGGACACCGACCTAGACATCTCGGATTTAGATATGAAAGGGGGCTCCTTGCCCTACTGCGGGACTCCTCTCCGTAGGAATCTATGAAGGTCAATGATGCAAGTGGGGCAGAGAAAAGGAAAAAGTGGAGCCTTAGGAGAAAAAAGAGAAAAAAATGAAGTGTGAAGACTCGAATACAGACTGAGGAAAAAGAATTGACGTACTTGAACTGGGGGGGAACTGCACCTGTTTTTGATCTCTTGAAAAGCTCAATTTAAAAGGGACCTTCTGCCGACTTAATTAGAGGATACGAATGCATAATATGGTGACACCCCTCGGGCGTGAGGGGGAAGAAAGGCGAAAGGTGGGCAGGTTCTTTCAGGTAGTTCTAGAGAGTGGGAGGTGGTGGCTAACTGACGGAAGGAAAGAGGCAAGTCAAGGTGTCTGACAGGAGGGTTAGGAGACTTACGCCCAAGCATGAGCAGTCTATTTCTCTTAGAGCGACAATCCCTCCAATATTCATGGAAAAATTCCGTTCCTCATCTTAGAGATGGGTTCAAAAGGAAAAAGCGACCGTCTAGCTCAAAACGGCAAAATGTCCTTTTCAGACTCTCATGTTAAATGGTAGCCGCTTCTTATCAAACAAGCTATTCATAAAGAAGGGAGACGGTGAAGAGGGCTCTGGTCAATCTTCTTTGCGTGAGGGATTATTCAGCGGGAGATAGTCCTCGTATCGATGTCAGCACGAGAGGTCGGAGAAAAAGGGAAAGAGGGGTGAAAAGTCTCTGCTCGAGAGGTGGCCCCAACCCGCGTTTGGTGATATGTGCTCGAAGAGAAACCACCTATTCTCTAGACAAGGGACGGGAGAGAGCTCACGTTAGAATTAACTGCGCAAGGAGGACTTCTCCATCGCAAACTTAAGGAACTCCTAGCATCTTAACATCCACTCAGAGGCGGTGCTCTACCACTCAGGGAAAGAAGCGCGATTGTTGGTGTCATGGGAATGTAGAGCTGTAATCGTTCGATGAAGCATATTAAGCAAGCGAGAAAAACTGGGTCCTTCCCATCCATAAAAAAAAAACAAGACGCGACTAGGCTCTCTCATGGCATAACCGCCTATCCAGATAAAAGGATCGATTGAAGGAGCAAGACCGAATGGATTACAAGGACTATAGTATATTCCTGCCTTGTTAGACGAGGGAGATCGCTGTGGCCGGGCTAGTCACACCGATATGGCGGAGACACCGGTTTAAATACGAGAGTTGGATCTGGAAGGGAAGGGACGATGCCAAGATTTTTTGACGGGAGTAAGGATGTTATTCAGTACGATTTGGGTTTTGGGGGATGACGGTTTACCTGACGAGAGAAAGAAAAGAAGAAGAAAGGTTTGGGTGTGGGTGGGGAGGGGAGATTCACATCCCCGAAAAGAAAAAAAACTTGATCGGGGTGTTACCCCAAAAAAAACTATGGGATTACGGTTTTGATAGGCGGAAAAGAGGGAGGGTTCTAAGGAAGAACGGGTGGCTTCATTGGTAGACAACGGATGTTTGGGAGATGTTTTCTGCACGACTAAGAGGGGAGAAGACAGGGAGAGGGGGATCACTTCTCCATCGCGTCCAGATCCGAAAGCAGACGCTTGTGGAGGGAAAGCGTGTGCACTTGTGAAGAGTGGCATTTTATTCTTCTTGAGAGGGGGGGACCCCCGGGGGCCGTTAATTTACACCCCCTCTACGGTCAGTGAAAGAATAATGGGAAAAACCACGCTTACACGTTTAGGGGGGCTATGCACATGGGGGGACAAAACAGGAAAAGTCGTCAACATTCTCTGAAAAATTCTGGCCAAGAATTAATTGTTTCTGGAAAAGGTGTCGGCAAAAGACACAATAAAGAGAGTATACACGTCTTTTCGATCTCGGGCAGAGCCCGCCAATGAAAGTGTTACATATCTCGAGTACCGTTGCCGCGCGCGAAGAAAAAGGAGTTAGAGGGGAAAAAACACGGGGGAGGGCCTTTCCTTGGAAACGGATAGCGTAAGGGGCAGTTTTTCCTTTGGGGTCGTAGAAATGAGCCGCGGGGCTTGGGAAAAAAAATGCGGAAAAGCGGTTCAAATTCGGAGGGAAAAGGAAAGAATGCGCCAAGATCCGCTATTCGCGGGCCGGCGCGGCGAAAAAAAATCAGGGATGGGAGGAAAAGAAACTTTGACAGAAGATGGCGGACAAAACTGGGTAAGGTGGCGTTCCACACGGGGGGTTGGCATCATAATCAAAAAGGCGGCGAAATCCAGTAAGCTCAAGGGGAGAGGGATCTCTATCGCCTCGAGCCTCATTGGTAACCAAAGCCCTAATTCTTGTTCAGCAAAAAGGACTAGGAGAAAAACGTCGTGGAATGTGGGTGTACGGTGAATGCAAACCACCGCAATTGAAGCTTGAAGCGCTAGAGGGTTGGAGACGCAGGGGAGCGAGTCCATATGCTTTCCTCCAGAGGAAGGAAAGCGGGTAGACCTGGCTTGGGGGACTAATGCGCGCGGGAGAATACTGAGGGGTCGGGGGGAAGGCATTGCACGATACCAGCAGAAGGAAAGAGGAGTCCGAGCTCACAGATACACATGAGGAGTCTTCTTGGTTCCGAATTCTGTAGGAATGAAACGTCAGATCAGAACAACAGAAAAGGGGAGTTATGGGAAAAATGATAGATGGCGATTTCAGCCATCCAAAGTTGGAAAAAAGACACGCCGAGATGAAGTTTTTTGGAGAGAGGTCGTCCACGGTGTCCTGCGAACAGGACGTGACAGAGAAACGGAGAAGAAGTCGAGAGCGCATCGCCCAGAGTCAAAGCAAAAAAGAGTGACAGGACGGGCGGAAAGAATCTGGAATCGACATCGCGTAGGGGGCCAACAAGGGCTCTCGCTAAGTCTAAAGGTCGGATAGGGGGGGTATGCAACTGAAAAAACTGGAAAGAAGGGAATGCCTTTTGGCAGTGGAGAAAGAAAAGGCGTTTCTTTTGCAGCGGGGGGGCGTTACGGGAGATCTATCTACTGAAGGGTGAGGTTCAAGGCGGGCAGGCGGCTTTGATGTGACAATAGAAGAGGGGACAGAAAGTCCAAAATTGCGTTACCGCATCGGGGACCGGTCAAAGGGGGATTGGACAGCAAGACATGATGGTGTGCTCCTCGGAACCGTCCCGCTAAGAAAAGGACTTGGCGAAGTGTAGGTCGGAAGACTTTTACCTAGAAGGTCCAACGAAACGTCAGACCGCCAAGCGGCACGAAAAAAACCCCCAATAAAAAGGGAAAATTCCTCTAGAGTCTAGGTCAAAAAGTACTTCCCTCCTTTCTTTCGAGCGCATCTTTGGCGTATGACGAGGCCGGAATTTTATGCTATATGTTCACTTGGGGGGAATGGGCTTAGACCGGTCGGTCAGACGGGATGTAGAGAATAACGATTCAGGTGTAGTGACTGTGGGTCCCTACAACGGGTCCAGAACAATTAGAAGGCTTCACGCTTCACACGAAAACTTGGGGGAATGGGTGTCGTAAATTGGTCTCGGTATCTTAAAAATTTTAGCTTTTGGAGTGGAGGAAACGGAGGGGAACAACTTCGTCTTTGTGGGAAAGCATCAGGGTATGTTTTCTAACCTGGCCGTGAATAAAACTTTCATGACAGTCGACCATTGGCTCCAACTTCAGAACTAGAGGAGTTCGATCATTGCCTAGAGGGGACTTGGAATCGCCCGAGTCTACAAGATTGGGGACGTAAGAAAACTTCCCATCAGAGTTGTGCTGCCGCAAGGCAAACAACCTTAGGGGATGACCTGCATCTTCACCTATAAAGATAATACCAGGTGGAAGGGTGTTGGGAAAAAGAAGAGCAGGCTTTGTCTGTCACGGGAGGTAACTCGCCCACAACGAGGGGGGGTGTGGGAGGTTCTAATTAGGAGACACAAACCAAGTCTGAAATCATCACGGAGAATCATGTCACCAGAGGAGGACTTCGAAATGGGCAACATAGGCAAAAATCGGGTAGGGAACTGGCTCATCGGAGAGGATTGGCGGAGGCTGAATGTCGTCATCATAGGCAACCGGCGGGGGATATCCTATCGCGTGGAAAAACAAAAGATAAAAGGGGGAAGAAGGGATTATCTGAGCGTTTCCTAACTGGAAGGGGTTTCCTACGTGGAATCGAGAGAGTTCGCGTTTTGGGGTAGGGATTTGGCCTAGCGGGAAGGGAAGAAAGTCTTGCTGCACCTCCGATTCCTGACTATAACGAACGGGAATGCCGAGAAAACGCTGAGGCTAGGCAGAACCTGAGGAATCTGTGGATGTATGTGTAGGATATCATGTGGCGCTCACAGATAATCGAGCAGCATTAGTCGGCGACGCATCTGCAGGAGCGAAGAAGGCCTATGTTGCGAAAGTCGATCAAGAGTAAAACTCTTGGGGGACGGGGTAGCGTCTAAGAGAGGGGCACAGCCGCGGTGGGCAAGGGGGAACTACATCGTAAGGAGAGAGCCTCTGGGATCGAGTCCTTTCCTACCTATCAGAAAGACATAGGGGGTCACACGCGCGCGGCAAGACGGAGGCTCTTATATTTGGGGGGGGCGTTATGCAGCGTCTCTGGCAGCAAGGGGGCCGCACTGAAGTCTCTGGGGGGGGCAGGTTCGGGTGCGTTTTCCTGTAAAACGCCTCTTCAATGAACACGGAAATGGGTTGGGAGTCAACAGTTTCTTGTGAGGCCCGTGGCAAAATCCCGGCCATAGAATTGTCAGTCCGGACGTTGGCAGGGGAAAGGCAGAAAAAATCTTTGGGGGGAAGCAGACAGTTTACTTGCCGGGACGGAGGCCTTCGAGTCTCCACCCAACACTTCTAGAAGTAATCTGAACAGGAGAAGCGGGACAGGAAGAGCGTGGGAACCACAAAGTCCATAAAGTGAATCATTCTCAGGCAAACCACGCCGCCTTCCCGCGAGAAGGGAAGAAAAGGTGAGGTCGTCTAGAGCACACATTTGCGGAATTCCTCGCGAAACTTCTAAGAAAGCAAGAAGTTGTTCGGAGGAATACATCTCGCTGGAGAAGCTGGCTTACATCCCGTAAGCTGTTCCTTGAGACAGGGGGCAGAGGCAGGGCATATCGGCATCCCTTCGCTAGGGTCTGTCGAGGGCCGGGACGCCCTAATCTGCTCCATCTCATATTTCTGCGGGGTAGTGGGGACGGGGTCGAATTCAAACTAGACGGGGGATGTGATGGTAAGTGATTTGCGAGACATTGGTCGAACGAGGCACAAACCTAGACAACCGTGTCCGAAAATTCCTTGGAACTTCTAACGCTATTGCGGGGGGTCTGGAAACAGACGAAAAGGGATTTGTGTTATCATAATATTAGCGGCCGGTCAAGAAGCCATCTTCGAGGAGAGGTTATTATTAGCGACGAACTCAGCGGAAGAGTCTAATTTAATCCAATGCTGAGCGGTCTTCTAGAGCACCCGGAGACTGCAAAGACCTCTATACATCGACGAGATGGAATGCCGCCTGATGAGTGGAGTAAGTCCTCGTGCAGTGAAGCCTCTCTTGTCTCGTGGGCAGGACAGATTCAATACAATCATCGAGGTGAAGAAACCTATGAACTCCTAAGCTTGCAAGATTCCGGTCAGGGTCTTGAAAAGACCTCGAAGAGTTAAGGAGGAGGGAGGGGTAATCAGAGGGTTTAGGAAGAGGGTTCTCTTACGGCTGGGATCGATTAAAAAACAAACCTTATTAGTTATTGAAGGAGAAAAAAATGGATGCACAGACCACCGCGCACAGCGATACAACCCTATGAAAAATCAAAAAGAGGTTTCCGGCGGGGTGCGGAAACGTCTTGTCACGATAATGGCCTTCCTAGACTAAGGGGGGGGGGGAGATGATCTGCGTCTCTCCGGTCTGGGATTCTGACGGGATTGGGGGAGGATATAAAGAAGAAAAGCCGAGGAGCTTCGCAGAACTGCATTCAGACTAAACAAGGAAGACGTCGGCATTTTCCATAGAAAGGGTATTGGTCTCCATTCAGGGATGTAAGGACTCGCAGCTATGCGATAGACGGTAACGAGCCAGACTACAGGGAGCGCTGCTCAGACTTCGGGGGCGAGAAGCCTCGACCTTGAGGACTATCTAGTCTTAGGAGGCAGAGGAATCGAATACTTCTTATAGATACCTATCGAGGCAGGGAGCGACCAGAACTGCAGTCGGGCACGGAATGCAGACGGGGAAACGTGTAGACGAGGGGGCGCCAGGTTAGCCCAGGGGTCTCCATATTAGCCCATCAACCCCCCATCCCTCTACCCTCTGGGGAGGGGGGTGGAATTTCTCGAACAATCACAGTGGGTACTCGCATCATCGAGGATTGAAGCCTAGTCAACGGGGGGTGGAGACTTACCTCACATTGACTTAAATTAGCAGGGGGCAAGGAGTCCTCGGGCGGAAGATGCCCGTGTGTGGGTTCGAGACTGGAGATACCTTCTGAGGATCCAGGAATGACGAGAAAGAATCCCGGAGAGGCGTCCTGTTTCGCAGTGTTAGTACGGAACGTGGGAGAGAATTGGGACTCTAAGAGCTAGAGGAAAGTAAGCTGTCTCGTGAAAGATCAGCTGAGAATAGGAGGAAAAGGAGTACACCCGAGGCGGAGGGTCGTGATTTAAGTGAAGGGACGGGAGGGGAAGTTTCAGGGCGATGCCTGGCTAGGAAAGGGGATTGGGGTTTTCGGAGTCCGGGCTAGAGTCCACGGGGGTTGAAGCGCGATCTTGGGTTGGCAAAGGGAAAAAGAGGACAGCAACACGCTTGAACAGAAAATCAAGTTGGGACTGGGTTTTTGTGGGGGGGTGAAGTGATCTCACGTCCGACACGCACTACAAAAGGTTCAGTCTCATCTAAAAAGATGGGGGGTTCCATGACCATGAAAAGAAGCCGAAGCCAAAACCGAGCATGTCCGTGCGGCGGATGGGCGAGGGAACTGCTTCTTCGGCACACAATTAGAGTCGTCAAGCCTATCTAAGTCTCTTCCCAGGGGTGTCTGGAAAGAGGTCTTCCGAGAATCAAGTCTAAAGGCGAGATCAGAACTATCTGTCGAAGAAGGAGGAAAATTTCCAGGAAGAAGGTTACGTCATTAGCTGACCCGTAACAAAAGGCTTTGGGGATCTTGAGAGAAACAAAAACCGGTCGGAGAGAAGTGTCCTCTGCGAGGCGCATTTTCGAAAGGCTGGAAGAGGACTCTTCTTCGCGGGGACGGTATCGAATACCGTCTTCCTCAGTCCCCAGAGGAATCGAGACTTTCTTCTAAACGTGCCTCAGGGTTGCGGTCATGTGGGATAGGCGTTTAAAGCTCGAGGGAGGCCAGAAGATGAGGGCGACAATCCGCTACAACGTGCCCAATAAGCAAAAAAAGGAAGTACACACCGATCCTTACGAGAAAAGCTTCCTTTCGGGGTCTGGAGAATATCCCGGGGATAGATCCCGAGACCTGATCGATAATTCCTGCCAGGGTGGGACCTCCTGATGACGTCGTTGCCCGTCTGCCCGCCTACGCTATAGAAAGCCCTTTCCAGACCTCGAGGGTGGGAAAATGGAACCTTTCGGGACCTCAAAGTGGTTTGTGGGTCAAGCTTTATGATGGACGCTGTTAGGTGGGGGGGATGACGTTACAACGGGGAGAAGAAAACAAGGTGGTTTTACTAGTAGGAAACACGACAAAAAAGAATTTCGTTGGTGAACCGGCCACTAGACCACTAATTTAGAATTTTGGGGGTGCTCAGAAGAGTGCGAGGTTCGAGAGGAAGAGGGTTTTGAAAGGGTCAGGGAGGCGAAAAGTATGGTTGGGAAAGGGTTT
>Ga0179591_1278764_pt1 | contig 13747 bp, 14 predicted proteins | sample CZOMad2_1_08_16f_FD_182891 | JGI IMG/M metagenome (GOLD analysis project Ga0179591, IMG submission 182891) | Vadose zone soil fungal communities from Angelo Coast Range Reserve, California, USA - CZOMad2_1_08_16fungal (PacBio error correction) | ecosystem: Environmental > Terrestrial > Soil >...
AAAAAAACAGCGAAGAGGAGCTCGAGCAAGAAGGGTCCATCACTCCATTTAGGGGGTGGGAAAAGTCCAGAGGGAAGTTGGGGGGGGGGGAAAAACAATTGAAAAAACGAGGGTCTGAGTGAACCGGGTCACCAAAAATCGATAAACTGTCTCGACTGAAAAAACCAAGGGACACGTTGTCCTGCCGGGATGGGGGGCTGGGGTTTGGTGTGGTCGAGGGTGAAACGATGCGGAGGTTAAGGCATAGGTCGGGTCCGACTGGCTCATAAAGAAGGGACGATGCGGTCGAAAATGGACTCACCAGGTCAAACCCAGCGGTGGGACAGGAGAATTTAGCATTCCCGGTATTTCCCGGTGGATGAAGAAAAAGAAAAAACCGGAACCTGGCATGAAAAAAGAAAGACTAAGGGAGGTTGGGATAAAAAGAATATCCGGACACTTTCACCCAAGGGCAATGGGCTTGGTGAGGGGAGGAGCAAAAAAAAAGAAGTCAGTCCGTTCAATTTGGGGGGGGGGGGGGGGAAGGGAGATTCACTTTCAAAGTGAAGAAACTAACAACGACTAAAATAGAAAAAGCAAGGAGAGAGAAAGTAGTTCAGAGAAGGACTTCATTGGATTTCCAAAGGAAAAATCGATCTCAAAACTGAGACAACTAGGCTGGGTGAAAAGGTGGCGGAAGAAGAAAAAATTCGACAGGTTCGAGGGGGGAAGAACTCTCCGGAGAGTACACAGTCGTGGGGAAGGTGAAATTCGACTCATAAAAGGGGCGCTTGTGGGGGAATGAAATCCTTTCCGAAAAAGGGGACCTTGCGACGTTGAAGATCGAAGGAGGGAGTCAGAGAGAAGAGTAAAGGAAGTGGGCAACTTTGCGATAGCGACGGGGGGGAGGGAGGTTGTCACAGACTGAGGAGTATATCCAAAATAGAAGCATATCTCCGATAGGCTCTGTCACGTTGTTGTTGCTGAAGTGGGGCGGGCCTCAAGAGCTGACTCCAAGCAAGCGACGACATGGCCTCGGCGAGGCAAACAGCGTTGGGCAGACGAAGGAAAGTGAGGCAATCACTGCCGGGGGCAACCTGACGTTTCGGGATACACGGATAGATCGCAAAAATTCGCCCTAGAGTAAAAGAAAGCTTTGTCGGAACTGTCTCACTGACACCTGGAAGGAATAGGGGAAAGTAGCGCACGGCGACTATTCGGGACGGGTTTTGCTCGCGTCCTACCAAAAAGATGCACTCTTTGAAAAACGACAAAAGAAGATGGAGGGGAAGCTGAAGAAAATTGCCCAAAGGAGGGAGCAGAAAGCGACCCTGACTGCGAAAGAGGAGAGTGGAGAAGACTTGTCATCTGGATGCTTTTGAAAGGTCCCATGCAGGAAAAAGGAGGTCAGTGGGCGAAAAATCCAATCCGAAGCACGCGCCGCTTTGTACATTTACCTGCGGAAATCCCCAACCCCCCCCCAAAACACCAACCGACCCCCCCCAGCACCACCACCCCCCACGACACAAGAGAAGGATGAGTTCCCTGATTAATGACACTCATACCAATGGAATGGATTGTTATGAACAAGTTAGTAAAAAGCATCCCAAGGGAGTAATCTATAAAGTTCATCTGCAGTGAAGAATAGGCTGGGGGTTACGCATCCCTAAACTCTTCATCACATGCGTCCCGAGTGTTGGGAATGTGTAAGGGAATTACCGGCAGGGGATACTGAACTCTCAGCCTCAGAAGATAGTTGGAAGAGCAAAAGAACAAATCACCGCCACGTACCAAAATAAACAGGGAGGGTATTGCGGAAAACTGAGGAAATTCAGGAAGGCCATGTGCCAGATACTACTAACCTAGACGGAAGGGATTCGAGAAACTATGGGACCATATCAAAAAAAAGAAGAATAGAGGGGGGACTCCAGTGAAGAAGGGGTGGGGAAAGGAAAGAGGTTGAGGGAGTCGAGTCAATTCAGGGGAGTGTAGATCTGGCTTCTCGGTTTGGAGGAGGGTGAGAGAAGCGGGGGGGGGCAAGCGGAAGAGTGAGGGGTGGAGGAGAGTGTTATGATCGTATAGTAAGAACAGGCATGAGAAGGCAGAAATGAAAGGGGTTTATCGGGTAAAAGCAGTCCTACCGGGTAGCACGCGCGGGGAAAACCCAAAGGAGAACGAAGGAACTGCAAGATCTTGATCCAAAACACTGGGCGAAAGTCAAATTGTAATACACAAGATTCATCTAAGTGCCGGAGGAAACGAAGGCTAGTGGATTGGGGGTCAGCAATGAGGAGACTAGAGGTGCATACGAGACAGGTTCTTCCATCGGTGCGAATCAAGAGCACAGGCTCTTGTGTCAGTGTGCAACATGCTTGATCACGAGAAAGAGCGGTAAAAGAGATATCTATCTATTATAGAGAAGATCTTCGAGAATGATAAACTAATTCCTCCTACTAGGGAGGGAGATTGAAATGCGAAGGATGAGGGGAGTGAGAAAATCTTCGCATGGGTTTTGGGGGGGGGGTGTTGTGGTTAAAAGGAAAACATTATTACTCTGGGGGGCGGGGGGGGTTAAGAAAAGACGTCCAACGACTGGCTGACCCTTCTCTTTCAACTTCATGGGAAATAAAGATAGGTACTTCAAAAAAAAGGCGGTGTAAACGGGGGAAGGAAGAAAGAACTTGAAACAGGTTTCACGCAGATTGATTTAGCGCGTAAGCAGAAAGAGGGGGATGCCTCCCTTTTGGTTTTCAGGAGAGCGCTGTGAGACCCCAGGAAGAAAAGGTACAAAGGAGAAGTATCTCTAAAAAAAAAACAGGTAAGAGAGAGAGGGTTGGAGATACTCACTTGGAGCACAGTCTCTAAAAAAAACAACTCCAAAATGCGGGAGGATCCGACATCAGGCTTCTTCAGAAGAAAGAAGGAGACTCAAGAGGGAAACCCCGAAATGGCGAGAGGGAATGGAAATAAAGCCCCTGACTAGGGTGCATGAGTAAGAATTGACCGAAGTTTGTGAAATCAGGGGGAAGAAGGGCAAGCAGTATTTGACCGCAACCTAGAACGGTCCACCCTCTGGTGAAGGAAAGGGAAGTAACGGAAATATTGTCTTAACCTAAAGACTAAGGGAGAATTTCAATAGGGAATGCATAATTCGGGCCGGGGATGGTAGAAGCGCTATCTAACTGGTCCTAAGCGCTGAGGGGATAAGGGAAGTCCGCTGCAGCGGCCTCTTTGGACGAATGGAAAATAGTTTAATACCAGGCTCTTGGTGTCTAAAGGGGGAGAAGAATGCACCCTATCAAAAGAAGTATAGGGAAAAGAGGAGAGCCTTAATAATGTTCAAAAAAGATGGAGGTCATGGGACTTCTAACGGAAAGATAATCTCACAACTTTGGGATAGAGGGACCATTTGGCTCGACATATTCTCCGGAGGGAGAGGGGGTATGTAAGAAAAGCTTAATAGGAAGTGCTTCACCAATAGAGCTAATTCAGGGAGGGAAACTACCGCTCGACAACGCCCCGTCGTCAGACGGCCAAAAAAGCTGCTCCCTCAAAAAAAAAAAGCAACGAGGGACTAGATCACGTGCTGTTAAAATAGAAGTCTGCCAAACCGCTCACACGAGGGAAAAAGGCCAGCCACGAAGAAAATGAGTACTGAGATACACCTAGTCACCAAAACTTCATTCAAGGGGGGTGACAAAGGAGGAGGACTCGAGTTGATGGTTTTCCAGAGATGTATTCCATAGGGGAGGAAGAATTCATGGGGGTGAGGAGGATAGGAGGCCGAGAGCGGACAATGAGCATTCAAGGCCCGGAGAATAAGTACCTTTCTTTGGGTTAGTTGCAAGGGTGAATTGATTGTAGGGTGAGAGGTCTCATAGGCAAAGAGGGTCGAATTTGGTCTATAAGAAGGGGATGGGGAAATCCTTCAGAATGGCACGGAAGGAGGGGGGAAAAAAAAGAGTCCGACGAGGGAAAAGCGTGATGTAGTAGTACCTTCTACTAGATGTGACTGAAGAAAAATTATTATGCCAATCGAGCGTGCTTGACTTCATTTTGGAAGCTGGCGCTCAAATACAATGGCCGTGGGGCGGTCAATTGCATGGAAAACATTAATAGGAGATAGACGAAAGGTCAATGAAAGAAGAGCGAGGACTTGCCATTTTGCGCAAAGGGAACATGGTGGTGAGAGGAATCAAAGTTTGCTGCAACCTTGAATCGTACTCGGAGAGAATAACAAAAGGAACATCGCTCAGAGGAGGTCAGGGAAGGTTGGTCTTCTCTAAGCAGCATAAAAGCGTATACAGCATGACTTGTGGCATCTTTGCGGCGTAACATACTTATTTTGGGGGGGGAGAGTGCGGAGGTCACACGACGCCATTTCGGGAAGGAGGCCCAGGCCCAAAATATCCGATCAGAGGAGCGGGATACTTCGTGGGAAAGGCGGCGAAGGCTCTAAAAAATCCGGGGGGGAAGAAAAAGTGCCAGACAGGCCGTGCAGCAGGGGAGATGCGGCATCGAAGGGGACAAAAAAAAAAGGACGGGAGGGAGAGAGAGGGGCAAATAAGAGGACAGGGGGAGTCAACCTACCTACCAAAAGAAGAAAAAAAAGAAGAGCAGACTAGGCGGAGGCAAGGGGGGGGATAGGAAAATCTGTAACAAGAACAAAGACACTCAAGAAAATGGGGGTCAACAAACAGGGGGGAAAAAAAAAAATCGACGGTCAGACTCCCTCTTTGCATAGGGAAGGAGAATAAACAAACTTCTAAAGGACCAAGCGGAACAAGGGTCAAGTGAGTAAGAAAAGAAATGGGGGCTGGATCAAGAAAACAACTCATAGAGAAAGGGTCGCTTACGGGTATGTTACCATTTTTAGTGAACGGGAATGTATTAAGCGTCGAAACTCCGAGTCTTCGATTAAACAGCGGGTTGAAAAAATTTCCACGGGGGGGGGGCAAGAAACTGAACTCATTCTCTCGCAACAGCAAATTTTTGTGATTGATCGTTCACTGACTAAAGGCGAAGGGTACCATTGGGCATACTAAAGACGGAAGGATAAGAAGGTTGAAATACCAAGAGCAACGGGAATTGGGGGACGTACAACTAGAAGGGGATGAGGGTGGGTATCCCAGACCAAATAGGGCGCATGTGGTTGATGGACAGTCAAGCTAAATTACAAGAAACAAAAGGAAGGAGAATAAAACAAGAGAGCAGACGGACGCTAACTGTTATCCTATCAGAGAGTTTTCGCGGCTAATTCTAAAGGATGCGAAATTCTTGTAAAAAAAAATCGACTCCCCCAGTGGGGAAACACTCATAGTCGAAAATCTACGACACCAAAAAAGAAAAAAAAAGTCAGCCGGGGCACTATGAATGTCTTCGGGGAGGATCGGAGGGATAGGATGGTGGGGAAAAGTTCAAATATCCTCAGCTCACAATTCTTGTTCACGCGTCTCAGGGAAAGTGAACCAAAAACGACGTTTCTGGGGGGGAGAACGATCGTAACGGAGGCTCTATGGATCGGAAGGAGAGGAAAAGGTGGGAGTCGAGAAAAAAAAGAAGGTTAAAAGAGGGAGAAAAGAGTCAAGAAGCAGTGACTTACGGAGTCACGAAAGGGCAAAAAGGGGGGAGGCAAGGTAGGGGGGGGCGTCAAAAAAAAGGACCACATTGAGCTGGGAGGGGGGGTCAGGTAGGGTACAACAAGAGGGGATGTAGATAGCCAGTCAAAGAACGACTGGATAGTGGAGTGGAGGAAAGTCGGTGGGAAAAGGGGGGGGGGGGTCCTTTGGAACAGAGGGATTTCAATGAGACATGAGGGCTGGGCCGTTTCAGAGAAGCAGAGAAGCCAGGAGCCCGGGGGATGCTCACCACCGATGTAGAAAAACCCGGATCATTTCCGAAGGATGGCGAGGTACGGGGACTATCTGACTGCCCGAAAAAATTTCAAGAAGCAGAAATGACTACAGGGCTGGTTGGCCAAAAGAGTCAAAGGGCAAAGGTGAACTAATCACCATGCCCGCAGTTGAGGGGCAGGGAGACTAACTCAATCAGGAACCAGGAGCATTCTCTTCTTCACAATGGTGTCAAGGAAAAAGAATAAAACTAGCATGGGAAAAGCCGACTCCACTTCCAGCTGGGAACTAGGGGGGGGAAAAGGACCCTTGCTGAAGTCAAAAACGACTGGGGCCGGGTGGTGACAGGACGACACATGTGGTACGGGTACTTCCCACTCCGTTGCGATAACCTTCTGTAATTTACGGGGGGGATATAGAGAATCTCATGGACGGTGAAGAGCCGTTTCCGGGGTCCGGACGCCGGCGGGACGTTGGATCCCGGCCGAGGTAAGAACCGGATTACGCCTCTGTATTCTGAGGACGAGTAGACGCAGTTTGGGGGGGTGAAGAATAAGGATTGACCAATGTGCACGATCTATCATAGAGGGCATGGGCTGCTGACTGGGTTTTTCTTGGGGGAGGGAAGAAGGGGTCCGGAGCGCCCGCCTACGTTGGTTTCGCAGAACCTCTTGGGAGAGAGAACACACTTTACGCATAAAACGGCCGAAAAAGGAAAAAAAAAAGGAAAGGGCTTGGGTCCTGAAAACGTATCGGGATCGAACCGCAAAAGGCGGGAACTTCACCTCATCTTTGCAAAGAGAAGGAATGAAGGAGAATTGGTCTTATCGAAAAAAGAAGCCTCGGAAGAGAGAGGTGGGGGGACTCTTCGCAACCACTAAAATAGAGGGAAACATGAAAAACTGGGAGGACAAAGAAATGTGTATACAATGGATCACCGAATGAGGGGACCACCAATTTTAAAGCCGGGGGAAGGGCGATGAAATTCTCTAAGAACTTTGGGTGGGGGAGCTCAGCATGGTCGAAACGCGGTAGTAAGACTGCGACAAAAAAATCCTATTTTCAGGAAAAATTAGAGCGCATGCATGTTAATGAGAACACCGCTATCACAGGCCTTATGTGAGCATGCGCAAGATGAGACCTCCGGACAATGAAGAGGAGCCGTGGAAAAAAAGGTAAACAGCTCGCAAGGACTTGAAAAGAGTTACTAGCAAGCCACAAGGGATGAACCGGGTAGGACTCAAGCATCAAAATTGGAACATCGCCTTCCGGGCAAGGCGACCGCACAAAAGTTAGAGCCTCAGGAGCGAAGTAGCACAAAAAGCAAAGCACAGACTGCCTCGAAATGAAAGGCAAACATCTATTCCTTCAGCTCGAGAGGAAGGCAATTTTCAACGATAAAAACCGAAAGGGTTAAAACATGTCTATAAAAGAATTTGGACCAGAGACGAAAAAACACCTCCAAATATCTGGGTTAAAGGTAGCCCTCCGGGGGGGGCAGGAAAGATCGGTTTAGTCAGAGGACGTCAGTGGGAGTATCCTGAGATGGGAGTTCAAAGAGTGGGGGGAAAAAGGGAAATCAACAAAGCCGCTGAAAAAAAACACCCACAGATAGGGAGGAAAGAGGGTTAGTTATTCAAACACGCGGGGTGAGAGAGAAAAGAATTACGGGTGTCAAGGTTTCCAAAGCACGAACTCACGAGGTTGTCCCGCACTCCGCAAGGGCGCAACAAGAGGAGGCGACTAGACCCTTTTCTAAGGAAAAAATCGGAAAAAAAGATGGAAAATAACAGAACTGCTGTAGTTGGAAAGAGAATGACGGCGAGTCCGGAGGTAGCGAAAGGATTACGTAAGAAGCTAGAAGCAGCAAAGGGCGCTGGAGCGAAAAAAGGGGTTCCCGAAGGGAAAAGGAGCAGAGGGGAGAACCGGAGATCTCCAGCCGGGTGAGGAAAGAGTCTTAAAGGAAGCCTCCCAAAATAAATTTAGGATATGGGGACTCAAAGGATTATTGACAGTGTAACTTCGTAAAAGTACTCGGAAGGGGCCCAGTTGGCTGGTACGTGGGAGTTTGGCAATGTCACTACAGGATCCCCTGCCCTGGACACAAAGCTTAAAGCAGAACCTAGAGGGACTGTCAAGGAGCAAAATTCTCATCCTTCTTGTAAAAAAAATTGTACACAGGAGGGAAATGGGTATTTAAGTTAGTAAACAGAAAGGAGGGATGACCCGCGGATAGGGGCAGACAACGAGCCGGGGGGAGGAAAAGCAAAGGAGAGTTCAACTCAAAAACACAGTGGAGATACCCGGATTGTGGGGGGGATCGAAGAGAGCTGAGTTGTATCCAAACTTCGAGCCAACTAATGCAGGAGGAAATACAGACATATGCTGCAGGAGCGATAAAATCATCATCGATTAGAAGGAAAAAAAATTTTAACTAAGGCTCTCGTGCCTGGGAAATTAACCCTAAGATGTCAAGATCAACACGCTGGAGAAAAAAAGTGGCAGACTTGCAAGCCGGAGTGGGGAACGTCGGGTGCATGGGGACCACATCACGGGGCAGCAGACCGAGGGGAATTCCCTTTTCATTGAAGAAGGGGAACTGAAAAGGAAAAAAGAAGAAAGAAAAGATACTGGAATGCATTTCCTGGCCATTAAATTGCTTGGCTCGAAAAAGAGTAGATATACTGTAAAGCTCAAAATAATACACGACGCGCGCCTCGGCAAAAAAGAAAAAGAGTGAAGACACCAGCGCATGTCAATTCGAACTACACGAACTGGGGGGGGAAAGAAAGAAAGGGCCGTCAACAGCGAAGACAAGGGGAGAGGACACTAGCTGGAAATTTCGGGGGAGGAACAGACGGTATATGCCTACGAAAGTTGTCAGCTGGCGTGCTGGGAGATGGACAAACGCACGATGAGGGCCGGAGGAAAAACTAGAAACCAGGCGGGGGAGGGAGAGCAGACACTGAGGGGGTGACGCATCCTTCACTACAAAAAAATCAGAGACCGAGAAGTACAGAACGAGTAGAAAAAAGTAGGGTTAATCCGCGGTTCTATCACCCTCGAGAAAAGGTGACGCGCAAGACCAAGAACTCCAATGAATGGTCAAAGGGGCAATCAACTGATTCTTCCTGTCACCAACCGGAAAGAAGAAGGGGGGTGAAAAACATAAAAGAGTTATGTTGGCGAGGAGGCAAAACATTATTTACAAAAGGGGGCGGAAATCTTTCTAGCGGGGAAAAAGAAGATGCTGCCTCTTATCGGATTCGATGAAGATCATTCAGCCTTTACTGGGGGCGTTCTACTTCTTTGGGGATGGGTGAGGGGGGGGTGAGAGTCCAATGGGAATCATTTCCAAATACCGGTCAGTAAAGGGCCGGTAATTGCCTGGATCTATGTCGCCAATATGGAAAGAAACTGGGTAAATTAGGAATCTGGAGGAAAAGGGAACTCTCCTAATAACTTCACCGGGGAAAAAAGTCTCCCCTCCGCAATAGGGACGAAGCAGGGGATCATCTTGTCCTTCGAGAAAACGCCAAAGGGATAGCGATGTCAAGCGGAAAGTCCAAGGGGAAATTAGAACGGTTCCTGAGCACCGCTGAGGAGCGTGCAGAGAAGGGGATTTAGGAAAGCGAACAGAGAGGGACTCGAAATTAGGCCAAGGTGTGCAGGCACGACAAAGGGGGTGAGGCCTTATGAGGTAGAGAAAAGAAAGCCGCCCTCTTCACACCGGAAAAAAGGGGAGGGGAAAAAGGGGGGTGCTAGCACGAGTTAGAAAATCGAAGTTTGGAAAGAAAAGCCTTTTTTGTCATCAAGGGGGAGGGGGATCTTTGTAGGGGGGGGAAGGCGCGAGGACAGAAGATGTCGGAGGGGAAGGCTCATCAGAAAACCCCGTACAGAGTATCAAAGGAAAAAAAAGGAAACTTTTCTCAACTCTGGACGGGCGAATGACTAGTAGGAAAGGAGCTTTCTACCAGCAAGGGGGTCGCGGTGAGAAGGGGCTTCTGTGAAAAGGCAGAAAGAAGGAAATATTGGCGGGCGAAAGCTAAAAAGAGGTACAAGATTCTAGGAGCAAGGGGCGTCTGTCTAGAGCCAGCAACACCCGGACTCGCCACGAAATACAGTTGCTGGATGTCGCTAGGAAACTTACTGGGTGAAAACGTAGCTCTTTCAACAGAACACAACCTTGAACTAATTAATGGACCCTTTCAAGGAAACCTCTAATAAATCTGAGAAGAGGCAGGGGCATAAACGTCGCCGACAGTGAAAAGAAGAAATCAGGTGAGGCCAAGCAAGGAAGGGGCAATGAGAGAAGTCAAGTTACACTAATGGGAGACGCGAGTAGGGAGAGGAACAGGGAAAAATGGAAAGGAGAAGGCAAAAAAAAAACGGGCCACATAGGGTGGTGAGGTTGGCAACGGGGAGGGGGGAATGTGCCAGTGAGCCCATTGGAACAGGCGAGGAGGAACAGCAGTGAGGGGGAGATGAAATTAGGGGCCATCACGGCCGCGAAAGGGAAGGGAATGAAAGGACACGATCGCGGGATCAAAAGGAAAGCCCCAACCAAGACCCTGTAAGGGGGGGGTCAAGTATTCCGCCGGAGGGGAGGGAATATTGGGGTGGGGGGCAAAACCATCCCGTGAGAGCGCCTGGAGAAGACTTGGTTTCTGGTCAAAGTTTACTCTAAAAAAAAAGGACAGCCTCCTAGGAGGGGAGGAAAAAGAAAGCCGGGATCAAACAGCCTTGCGAACGTGTTATCAATCTGCCCCTTAGCACGGACTCATGGGGGTCGAAAGGAATGCAGGGCTGCCCACAGCAAAAGCCATTGAAAGCAAGGCTACTAGAAAAGATAAAGAACACAGCAAAAAAATCGGCAAACCTTCGTACCAGAGATGCACTTGAAAAGGGAAGATGCAAGCAAAAGGGATCGGTGGGACCTTTAATCATCCTAGGAGACGTTCATAAAGCGACGAACTGAGGGGGCCCAATCGAAAGAGAAAGGCCCGAGAACTGTAGAGAAGTAGCGCCAAGGGTCTTTCAACAACAAAGGGAGAGGGAGAGGAGATACAAGCCAATCTAATCTGGCCAGGGAAGCCTACGTGAACCTATAAAGGGGCACCGTCAAGAAGGGAGTGGTGGAAGTGAAGAAACGCGTTCCTCAACGAATGATCGAGGATCGGTTGCCTGGTGAACAATCGATCCAAGGCTGGAAACGACGACTGGAGCTGTCAACGAAAGGTTGGAAGGTTTTTGGGGGGGAAAAAGAGTTGAGAAAATTCTTCTTTCTTCGTAGAGAGGGGAAGGGCCGACTTGGGGAAGAAAAAAGCAAAAGGAAGATAGACGGTACTAAAAACGGACTACCGAAAGGGGTAAAGGAAATTTTCAGCACTAGTCTATGTAGGGGGAGGACTGCCAAAACGAAAGGAAAGGCTCCAGGAACTAAGAAGTCTGGTTGTGGCGAAAAAAAGAAGACTCAGGCCTTGGCTACGTTCAGAAACCAATTCAATGAAAGTGCGGAGGGAGAGAGGATTAACTCTAATGTGCCAAATATTTCGGTCTGCACGGGAAAAACGTAAGCGTAAAACGAAGAAATAAACATCCCCTGTCCTATAAAGGGGGAAAGTCAGTCAAGCTGGACTTCATTGAAGTGGCCCGCATATGGAAAGACGACACGGCTGGTGTTTCCTGAAAAGGAGAAAAGGGGTAGAGTTTAAGGGGATGCCCCTACTAAGTTCTCTTAAACATTCGTGTATTGAAGGTTGAGCGGCCAGAATCAGAAATTGCAAGGGCAGGCCGAAACTGGGAAGCCGTGGGAAACAGGGGTAAGGGGAAAGGGTGACTCTTCGCTAAGGGGGAGTGTTCATCAAGGGGGATGTCTGGGGGTAGCATACTAGAGGGGGGTGCGAGGTGGGGGCCAGCTGCTGGAAGGAAGAAATAAAGAATGCTCGAGGTCTCGGCACCACAACCCAAAACCCCCCAGTTGGAGTGTTTCTTAGGGGGGGGACAGGGGAGCCGAAGTCTCATAGCACGACGGGTGGGGAAGATCGGGCAATAACGATTTGGTTCATACTTTCACATTTAAAGAGAAAGAAAGTCCTGACCACTGGGAAAACGGGGCCATCAATGGAAAAGGGGGGGAGTACAACCACGAGCCAGGTCAATTCGACCTCGGGGACCACGGGGGGTAATGCATTAAATATATCGTTTTAAATGGGAGGAGAATAAGGACCTCTACATAGCTTTATTTGGGACTCGAATCCAACTCCGCACAATAAGAGGAAAACCCTCAACGAAGAAAAAGAATTGTCTTTCCTCCTACCCAATGGGTCTCCGCGTACGGCGCAGCCACATTTAAACCTCACAAAGAACAGGAAAGGCGCGTTTTATGCAAGGGAAGACTTCATGGGGGGATGACCGGGGGGGGCATAAGGGGCTTGCGAGGGGGCAAACTCTTTCTCATGAACTAAAAGAAGAGAAAAAGCGCCAACGGTGTAAAAAGGGAGGAGAGAGCATCATTCAGCATTAAAAAAGTACATGCTAGAGAAAATGGCAGGGGGGGGAGCATTGCCGCCAAACAAGAAAGGAAAGTACGCGACAGGTGCATAAATGGGGTCACATCCGGTTGAATTTAACATCATCCCCTAGGAGAAATTGAGCGGAAGAGGTTGGATCGCCTTCATATTAACCTTAAGGCGCGCACCCGGGAATTCAATAAAAGGAAAGAAAGGTAATAGAGAAAAAGACCCACAAAAGCCACCTCCCATCGCAAGCCCAAAAACGCCAAACAGGGGGAAAAGAAAGAAGGGCCGTCTATTTAGGATCAGAGGATAAAAAGCGAGGCGAAACAAGTTCCAACATGATTCAGGGTACCGAAGGGGGGGGATCATCAAAAGAGACAACAAAACTCTCTTGTGGGATCACAAGTGCCCGACCGGGTGTTAGACCACAGGAAGAAGATTGAAAAATCGCGGCCGTCATTTGAAGTCTAACTTCGTGCGCGGAAGGGGGGGGGCCTTATGGGGTTTGCTAAAGGCGATGAGGAACGAAACGGGGCAGGTCTCTATTGTGACGAAAAAGGGGTGTGCGAAGCAGAAAGCACACCAGTTGTCAAAAACGGGCAAGAAGGAACGGGTAAGGGGGTTAAGAAGGAAGGGAAGGTCAAGGGGGGTCTCCCATTTCTGTCCACACAAGCCTAATGAATCTGCTTAGGTGCGACAATTCTATGAAAAGTGGGGGAGAAATGCACCGATTATCTGTTACCTATGAAAGTGAAAACGTAAGGGGAAAAAATGGAAAAGAGAGGAGAGGGTCCTATAACCTTTCGGTCTTCTAAGGAGAAAGGAAAAGAGGAATAAAAGGTTTCCCTTCCGATCACGAAAAAGAGCGAGGGATAGCGTCGAGCGTAGGAGAGCACCGTTTTCGAAGAGTCAGGGGGGGAGAAGAGAAAAACGGCCATTAAGTCTATTGAAATTCCCAGAGGAAAGATGAAACCGTACTGAAAAACAAGAGCAGGGCATTACACTCGAATATGGAGGTGGAGGGGGGGGTTGTTAACTTGCCGTGTGACCCAGAATCTGCCCTTCCGCTGAAGAAAAGGGACTGGAACCGCTCAGATCCTCTTGTTAGGTCTTATGCCTTCAAGAGAAAAAAAAACACGTTTCCACCTAACGCTTAGTAGAGGTATGAGAAGCGAAAGCAGAAAACAGAAAAAAAAAGGCAGGGTGATGAAGAAAAAGGGGGATTGTGGCGCGCTTTGCATTCACCTGATTGGGGAGAATGCAGCCAAACAATCCGGTAATCTCGCTCGAAAAAAGGAGTATAGCAATAGATATATATGGGAAGGTAATCGACGGCGCTGAGGTTGGAAGACTCTGGAAAAAAAATAAAAAATGCGGGGGAGGTGAGTCTACCCCTGC
>Ga0179591_1224704_pt1 | contig 13746 bp, 16 predicted proteins | sample CZOMad2_1_08_16f_FD_182891 | JGI IMG/M metagenome (GOLD analysis project Ga0179591, IMG submission 182891) | Vadose zone soil fungal communities from Angelo Coast Range Reserve, California, USA - CZOMad2_1_08_16fungal (PacBio error correction) | ecosystem: Environmental > Terrestrial > Soil >...
TCAAACGCAGAAGAAGATTGCCTTTAGTGCCCCTGTACGGCGCGCCAAAGGCTTACCGCGGAAATGCAGGCGAAGAGGAAGGAGTCGTAACTAAAAGGGGAAGAAAAGAATCAAAAGAGCAAGAACTTTTTAAACTCAAGCGGAGAGAAGGAGACCCGCGTCTAAAAAACTACTAGTTCTACGTTTGACGAGGGGGGGGAAAAAGGTAAACCTAAAGAAAGGCGGCACACATGATGATTTAGAAAGAATAAGATAACTCAAAAAGCGGGGATATAGAAGGGGGCAAATCCACGTAAAAATAAAAATTTCAATTTTAACATAAGGTTTCACCTTTGAGTGGCATTCCGGAAGTGTTCAATGATCGGTTCGACTTCAGGCCGGAGCAATTCAAAGGAGGAATCGGGGTAGTCTCTAAGGGTGCGGCCTCGAAGACGGACGTCTCAATTCCTAGCCTGGTGCAGTATGGACGTGAAAAAATGGTCTGTAGGTAAGGGGCGGAACAGGAGATAGTTTGAATAAACTCATCGTATCATCGGTAAAGCCTCGCGCGCTTTAAATCGGAAGGGAAAAAGGAATGAGAAAAATGGAAATTTTCACCGAGGACAGAAAAAAAAAGTGGGGGAGGGAGGAAAAAAACAAATTTGAGCTCAGAAAGAAGAGCAAGAGGGAACTTCGGACCCAAAAGTTGCTCGTTACTCGTAATGCAAATGTGCTTGTAACGAGAACTGGGATATCGGGCGGAGAAAGTGAAATAGGGGCAGGAAAGTCATAAGACCTGATCTAGGAAAATTCTTGGCAGGGCGGCACGACTTTAACCATGACCGCCGGATCAAAAAATTCACGGATAGAAGCATCATCGCTACATACGGCGGCGGAGTGGGAATGGGAAATGCAAAAAGGGGGACTAGTTGCCAAAACCGAGCAGATCGAAAACTTTTGCAACCGGGGGGGGCTAGTGCGGTGGTAGCAATCCTCGTGTTTTCTGATCACGCAATTGGGGAAAAGGGGGAAGGGTTTTGGGGGGGAACGAAGGAAAAATCAACCTTGGGAATTCTCAAAGACGTAAATCCATCAAATCCCAAAAGGATCTTGCATTAAAAGGGAGAAATTAGACTGGGAAACGCTGATTGGGAGTGTAGGCTGTCACCTAAGTTAGGAAGGACAGACAAATACAGCTCTACTTTTAAACGCATTCGATTTTCATTGGGCAATTAACCACATAGTGGTGGGGCTCTAAGTGGCAAAACGGTTGCGGTACGGGGAGGGCGAATTTTCTGGGTTAAGAAGGGTCAAATACCTTCTTACTGAAGCCGTTGCGATTCGGAAGGCTTAATAACGCTAGGTGCACGTCGTATTTCTGCGAAAGTCGACCTGAGGGAATGATTGACAAGAAAAGGGGAGGATGTTAGGTGCGCGGACCTTCCTTCAAAAACCAAGGCTACTCAGATTAATGTAGAAGCACTGCAGTTTTACTTCAAACAAGACAGGCTAAGGGTAAACCGGTCCTCAGATGGGGTTACTGGGGAAGGGAGGGGGGAAAAATCAATGAGCGGGGTCCATATAAGTTTTTCCCCTCTCCAGCCCGAGCTTAAGTTTTTTCAGAGCCCGGTGAGTACGAACTTCCACTCCGAATTTTCAAAAAAAATAGGCTTGCGTCAAGGGGGAAAGGGGGTGCTCGGGATTTCGCCAAAAGACTTTTCTCGCTGGGGGGACTCTAAAAGCTTGAGTGTATCCTGCGCTCCAACGGCGGCCGCTTCGCCAGCCGGAACATTACCAAAGGTGGAGATTTACAACGGGAAAAGGGAAGGATCCGTAGGTTCGGGTTTCCATCAATCTCGGCGTGCATGATGTCGCAATTGAAGCGAGCGCCCGCTGCTGAGCCCATCGTCGGAAATAAACATGTGGGGAGCGCGTTTCGAAAAATGAGAAGAGGGGGAAAGGTACAACTCCCAAATGGAAAGTCAATTCGCTCCTCTTTAGCTCGACGGTGATACGCGTGCGGATTGAACACCGGGGCTAAGGCATTGATATAGAGGAAAGGTGGGTTCGGTGGAAAGGGAAAACAATGCTTGCACATTACTTTTTGTGAAGTGGACTGCTGTCTTCCGGGATTGGCGATGAAGGAGTCGGGAAGGCTCGGGGGGGAAAACAATAAGGGGAGAATTCTTATAGACTTCCTGCAACGATCGCCCGCGGTCTACACAGGCAGACCTCTCGGATACTGCAGGCAGGAGACGAAAACTCGTGGGGGAATTGGGGTAACGAAAAGAGGGGGTTTCAAATCAGTACGTCGAAGAAAGTAACGAGCCAGGAGAGGTCGCCACTGCAAACCGACATAAGTGTGCTCTCTCGGTCTTCCTGTTGTCTTTCGATGCATTACATGAAAATAGAAAAATATAATAGGAGAGAATGGGGGGGGTAAAAGATATCTAACTGAGTTCATCGTCAGGAGGATTGAGAGTTGCGCAGACCAAATGCTCAGGAGAATGCTTTCAAAAAGAAGCAAAGACTCATGCAAAAAAGGGGGTCCCGGGGGGCGGTTTATGTTTCTTGGATGCACTAGGGCGTGCGCATATTATCGGGATTTTGCTCTGTTTGCACAAGGACTAGGATTGCGAGGGGACGATAACGCGTGAAGAAGTCAAGGGGCTAAAAAATCCAAGGTTGTGAAGGCTCTCTCAAATACAGATGAAGATATCAGGATCTCAGCAGTGATCGGCCACGAAGAGGTAGCTCAGAAGAAAAAAAAAGGGGGAATTCAACCAGAAAGCAAAAATAAAGAGAAAGAAATCTCCAGAAGGAGATCCCAACTAACCTACTCGCAAACTAGGGCCGACGCCAGTATTACCCGCGAACACAGAACTGAAAAAGACCGGTGGCAGGGGTTTCTTGTCACCGCCTCGGCAATATCCCGCGCTCTCCGGTCGCAGAAGAGTCTAAAAAGAAAACCATGATGAGCGAGGAAAATGTGACAGGGGTTCAATCGACAGACTGAAAGTCACCCTTCGTCTGAAGTTAGGAAGAAAAGACAAGTCAAAACGTATAAGGTGGGGAAACAAAGGGAGAGGGTTCTGGAAATCCTCCCGAAAAAACGATTTCGGAACCTCCCCCCTATGCGCCCGGATGCGCGGGGAATGACGTTAGTCATGTCGGCGAGGGGGTTATAAAAATGAAGCCCGGGAGTAAACTATAAAGAAATCAGTCCTCAGGGGGAAAAGCAGGAACTCTAAATCGAGAGACTTAGCATGCAAATAAAATGGCCCGGCTCGGTAGCAAAAAAGAGGCAGAATGTAGCATCGGAAGAGGGGGGGGGGTCAACTAAGAACAAGGAGGCACAGGTAGATCTCAATCCGAAGCATCGGCCTACGTGGACCATCGTCGCCAGCAAATGAAAAAAATGTTAGGGCATGAGAGGAGAGGCGCAGCACGGGCCAGAAGAGGCAGAAGGATCAAGCATTAGCCAAACTAAAGGGGAAAAAAAAAAGACAATCCTTATTTTCCAACGACTGTTTAACCTGCTCCAGCATTGTAGCGCCATCCGCAGACTTTGGAAACGACATGATTACCTCAACGCCTGGTGAAAAAATGGGTGGTCATAACATTAAAAAAAAAAGGAAAGAGGAGCAGGGGACGCAGGTGAGTTCTGTAAATCTAAGACAACAGGATACTGAAAAACTTTCGCGGGACGCTCCCGTTTGAATGTCGAATTGGGGAAGGTCGCTAAAGAAACATCAGGAATTTGAAACGGGAAACTGGAGTGTCTTTTGAAGTCGCAACTGATCCCATCACTGTAGTCGTCAGTTAGTTTGAGGGCTCGATGTCAAGAAGGTGAGAGGAAAGAACCGTAAAACGTAGGAAAAAAAGAAGAGGGGGAAAAAGTAAGAATTCTGCCGAATAGAAAGAAAAAGTAGAGAGGAAGGGGACAACATCCAAGAGCCGAAGCCTAACGCAGGGGGGAGGTTTCTTCACCCACACAACTCATTGACAAGAAATCGAATGGTTCTCAGGTAGAACGTTGTCCCAAACAGAAGAAGAAGGTGAAAAGGAAAAAAGAGTAGGACCCGAAGGTCAAGAAAATTCTAGGGTTGGAGAAAAGGGACTGCAAGTTGCAATTCGGGTGACGCACGATGGAAATTTCTTTAGTGTTAACAGTCTTGTGGGGAGATGCACAGAAGAACGTTTGACAGGGGTGGGAAAAGGGAAGTCAGGTGAGACAGGAAAAAAAAAGAGGAGAAAATACGAAACGAGTTTTTCATTGTTGGATTAAAAGTCGGCATTCGGTTACTTTTGTTCAATGAACACGAGACAAGGGTAGGAAAGGAGTGGGTGAGGCCTTTAAGGGAAGAGGAATTGCGCCCTCATGCCCCCCTGCAAAACGGGGGAGAGAAATGATTTACTTCCTTGGGAAGGAGAGAAATATATCAACAGTGGACGAAAAAGGACAAGAATCAGGCCAGTGACCACTAGATTGGGAGGAGGATTTGAGGCCGAGCAAGGCTAGATAAACAGGCGAGAAGCCAACGGGGAGAAAGTAAGGGAGGGGGTGTTCCTAAGTAAAAGGAAAGTGAATATGAAATTTCCATGTCCATTAGCTGTCGCTTTCCTCTTTAACGACGTTGCATGCTGCCGCAGGATGCAGAGGACTCGATGTCAGGTCGTAACATGGGGACCGAAACAAGAAAAGGAGAGACTAAGAAGTCAAAAAGGGGGGGCGCAGTACATAAGTCGGACCAGTCATTGCTCGCCTTGATCGTGATGCTCTGCCCACCCGGCTAGAATTCCCCGAGCCCCGGTATGCAGAAAAGAATCTCGGAGGAAAGTGGTGAAAAGGAATTGGAAAAATTCCTGAACGAACTCAGGAGAGGGATAAACCGTTGGGTTAATGGGAACGTTAAATAATACTGCTGTGAGCGTCGTGAGAGCCTGCATTCATCCGTGCCGAGAAAGAATGGGGGGTGAAAGAGGAAAATGACTCGAAATCTTTTAAAACGGTAAAGTGAGCAGACTGGTCAATACGTTGAACGTTTGTGCGCCATTGTAGTGAATCGAACATAGGCGTCATAGGCCGCGCACAAAGGAGTCAGCAGAGAAAAGTCGGTGCAACCCGGGGAAGCCAAAAAAGAGGGGCAGGTTGGAAGAAAAGAGCAACACACAAACGGGGGCAGTAGGAGTAAAATAAGAACAACGACCGCTTGCGTCTGTTTCCCCTGCTCTAATCGACCGGCCAGAAACAAAAGTCGGAGGCCTAAAAGTTGGATGAAAGAGGAGAAGCCTGTGGGACCGGGGAACTTAGAAATATCTACTTTTGAAAAAAAGTCTATTGGTTCATAACTTCTATGAGGCAAAAAAGAAAAGACTGATTGAAAAAGGGCACACTTAAAAAAGAGAGGTGCTCGTCGGAGGGCACTCCTGAGCAATGGGCACATCCTAACTCACCCATATCTCGATTTTTCTCCCGCCCACGGGGGTTCCCAGTGGGAACGGAAACGGGGTCAAACTATCTAGGTGGGAGGGGGGAAGGTGAATGGCTGTGACTATCCAGGGGAAAAAATCAAAAGATTTCAAGGCGGAGGGGGAACTCGGCTATTCGCCGAAGAAACTGTTGAGGAAGAGGCGAGGAAACCTAGAGAAGAAAATAAAGGACGGAGACTAGTCGGATTTTCTCAGAACCGGAGGAGTTCGTTATTCTTGGACGAGGACGATAATCCGGCATTAGCGGTGGAATCCCTCGACATCTAACGCCTGCGCGCGCAGGAAAACGGAAAAAAATCTTAAATTCTACAATGGGGAAATGGGAACACAGGGAAAATACTCGTTTACTTCAGGCGTGAAAACACTGAAATAGGCGCCGAGTTTTCTTCCACGAAGCAAAGCTCTTGCATGTACAACATCGGGATGGTAAGAGAGTATCTAGGACACGAAATGGGAGGAGTAGGCGCATTGAAATGAGGCAGTAATGAAATCATCATGATGAGGAAGTCAGCCAGGAAGGCAGTCCTAATGGAACGGGAAGGAAATGAACCTATCATAAAGGAAAAGAGGCGGGACTTAACATAGAAAGCTGACAACTTGTAAAAAGAATTGGTTAATGGGAATCCAAACTAGAGACGAGGAACTCTGTGGGGTAAGGGTGGGATGAAAACAAACTTTTTGCACTAAAGTCGGCTTATTTGCGGGTTAAAACATTATACAAGTGAGAATGGGGGGATGGGGTTGGAGAAGAATAAAGCAAGTGGAGAGAGAAAAAAGCGACAACGTTACATTGAAGAGAGGGTCAATCCCAGAAGGGTCACTTGCAGTAATCGATCCAAATCTGAACTTTTCGTTTTTCCAACGGAGGAGAATGGGCACATGCGGGAGGAAAACCATAGCCAATGGTGGTTAGACCGGCATAGCGCACCAGCAGGAGGGTTGATCTGGGGAAGGACACACATAGTGTGGAGAAAGGGACCCCAAATTATCCGGAGGGAACTTGGTGAATATAGGGGGTTCGACCTGACGAGAAGAGGGAGGGACGGGACGAAGGAAAAGCTACGCGGAGGTTCAAACCGAAGTCAGGTTTTGCTAGCGTTGTGGTTACATAACGTGGATAGTAAAAAAGGAGCAAAAGAGGAAAAAGAATATTAAAAATGGTGTAGGGGAGAGGGGCAAAGGGGACCCAGAAGGCAAGGAAAATCCAAAAGGTGGAGCTAACGCTCAGGATCTTTTTAATTGGCCACAAATGGTGCGGGCCGATGGTATGCTCCAGAAAAAAGAGGTCGAAGGAAGGTTGGGCAAGGAAGAAAAGGTTCAACAACCCCCTTTCCCAGATTTGCATTTCGCGCTCTGCGTCAACGGAGTAACTGGTAGGACAAGCAGGTTGAGAGGCTGCAAAAAAAAAGAGGGGATAATGAACAGTGGAGGTCTAAGGGGGGGACTGAGGTCAAAAGGTGAACATCTGCCGTACGAAGGGAAGCGTACAAGCGCTCTGCGAGACCGGGTTTACGAGGGAGGTTAATACGGAGGAGCCGCAACCGACAGGACTTCATGATTGAAAGAAATGGGAGAATCAGGGGAGGGAAACTTCCTGCTTCACAAATTGCTCCAAGAAATCATGCGACGCGTGTTTCTGCGACGATACAATGCCACACGATCCTGCGATAAAGGAACTAACTAGGGGGAAAGGAAGGCAGGAGGGTTTGAACACCATAGCAGAAGCAGGAAGAAAACAGGATTAGCGCTGTATTCATAAGCGCCGGAAGGGGGACATTTGATGCCGTGAAATTCTGCGAGACTTGAGGAGGGATATTTCGATGAGCGATGGGAGGGGGAAGAGTCCTAGGCGTCATGAAGCGAAACGCGTCACTATCAGGCCTGTCCACCTCAATTTCGGACTGGAAGAGGATGGTGGAGAAAGGAGGGTGGGTCAAGGGAAAAGAAAAAAGGAAAACATAGGAGGGTTCAAATCCCTGGAGTGAGCGTGGGAAGGCCTGCAGCGCGCCTTCTAACCGCTCACGGTTGGAGAGGGCTAGCATTAGGAAAGCAAAGAAAAGATGGGGCAATCGAGGAAAATACTTGAGGAGTGTTTTGATCCAAAAAGACGATCCGCCTCCGCGATGCGCACGCCCACTTCACCCACTGCGGGCGGAAGGCTTCTGAAAGAACGGAGCATTCGAAGGAAGTTAAAGAGGGTTAGGGGCGGGGGGGGTAGAACTAGGGTCTGGGTCTTTCAATTTAGTCGATTTTTGCTCGGTAACCACCAACCTAGGGTCGGTAATAACGAGGGCCGGAAGGGCAAATCAATAAACGGAGGAGAAAAGAAAACAGAAGAAGAAACACCAAGCAACGGGGAGGAAAAGTATATATATTGAAAGTATCAGAATTTGTTTGAGGCCGGCCATAGTATCGTCTCCTCCTCCACATGAAGGGTTGTCAAACGGAAGAAAATACCTGAAAAAAGAAAGCCGAGGGAAGAAAAAACTAAAAAGAACTCTGTTTAACGCTCATCACAAAAATCTTGCCAGCGCGCATTCGGAAACCGACACTTTTGGTGCCGAAAAAGAAATTAGAAATAAAAACTCAAGAGGGACGGCAGCAGGTACGTCGCGGTGCTACACACGTTTTCGCATAACTGCCTCTGTTATTAATCATGCAGAATGACAGAGCCGTAGTGGACAACCGGAAGAAATGTCTGTGAAAGGAAAGAAAAAGGAACAGTTCAACCAACCGGATCATGGATTAACTCTCTGCATCTCACCATCGTTGTAACAGCGATGTTATGCGAAAGAGAAGGTTGGACCATTGAAAAACGGGAGAAGGAAATCGGTAAAGGGGGGGAAGTGGAAACTAAACAGATGACGCAGGAGTAACTCGACCAATCGCTCTAAAACCTCTAAAAGCTCGGACTTGCAAGAAACTTCCAAAAAAAGAAGCACAGCAGGCCTAGGAGATAAGAAACATCCTAGAATCCATTATTTATCGGCAGTTTCTACCATCCGCACGATTAACACCGCTCAGGCCACGGGGCAGGAACTGGAATTTTCAGGGGGGGGAAGGGAAAGAAAAGTAGAACTCGAAAAGCGGAGAAAAAGGATTCCGAGTCAGCATCTCGAGCGTGCCGAAGATGCTGTCCATGCTGCACAAGTAACGACGGGGAGGTACACCCGATCAGGATTTCACGCGTGGAAACCACTGCCAGAGAACTTGAACGGGAAAAAAAGAATGAAGCCCGAATTGGGGTGAAGGGGACTCAACAAAGGGGGGGGCGCAAAAGAAAAAAAGAGGATTGTGGCCAACATTTAAAGGGAAACTAACGCATACGCAGCAGAAAATTCAGATCGAATCACGCAAAAAAATTCCGGCAGTTTGGGGAGAAGGGGGGGTGGAGGAATTGAGGGTGAAGCGAAGAAAGAAAATAATTCCTTAAAAGTAGAAGTATCGGGGTCCTTTTCAAGAAGTCTGAAAGCTTTGGCTCCAAAAACATTTTCTTATCCTTGGGTTATGACGTGGCTGTTCGAGGATAGAGGAGGGGAAATCCCAGTAACAAAAGACTGGGGTCAAACGGGAGAGGAAAAGGCTTACTAGGGAGCGGGGGGGGGGGTTGAAAATATATTCCATAAAATTTCGGTAAACTCACTCATTTTGAGTTGCCTGACGCCCACACAATGGGGTTATTGAATCTAAAGGTGGTGGAAAGAAAAGGATCTTGGGGAAGGATGAAAACTTAAAGATCATTGGGCAAGGCCAAAGAGTTCGAGAAATCTTGACGAAAGTGCGAATCGGTTGCTCCCGATTCCTGCAAGTCATAGTAGGTGTATTGTGACATCCGAGGAGGGTGGCAGATAAGAAGTGGACTGGGAGGGGAACAAACCAGAACAAAGCAACTTGGGGAGGGAAAAAGGGAAGTGGGAACCGCAACAACTATTAGTCTAACCGCCTAAGGTGCAAACACATTTTATTCAGTTTGCGCGAGGTCCGCCGTGGTGAGGGCAGAAAAAAAAAGGCAATTTGTCGGGCTTCATCTTAGGTATTCATTCAGTGCGGTGAAGGAACTGGACTGAACTTCTGAACACGCTTCCGACATTTTCCTCGATATTCGGGAGGTGGCTCAATTTCAGGCGAACAGCACCGAACGAGAAAAATTAAAACCCTATAGGGGAGGGGGAGGGTAAAAGGGACGGGGGAGGATCAGGATGAAAGCTCCTGTTTCTCGGATACTCGCGAGCAAAGGCGCGGTGTTGTTAAAGCTGAACCGTCCACCGGGAAAAAAGTTTGACCAGTTATCAAGGTCCTGATTTACGAGGAAGAGGGACGGTGCCGGAGAACTAAGGCGTCACAGATGCTCGATGTAAGATTTCTCACCGTACTCAAACAAAACACGCGGGTATATCGCGTTGCGAAACGGCCCTGACTGATAAAGACATTGGGTGCATGTAAAAAAAGACGAGAGAGAATTGACATACACCTCTGTCACGAGAACCTCTGCGGGAATGTCCGATTACCGCCGCGGGCCGGATGATTTTTTTCGACACGCTCGAGATGCCGTAATGCAGAGATCGGAACAGTGGGGTATTTTAAACATGGATATTTGGAGAAGTTGGGAAGAAGAAAGAGACAACGGGGGGTGGGGGGGGGGGGGGGGTGGGGGGAGGGGGGGTGGGGGGGTGTTGGGGGGGGGTGGTGCAACTGTTAATATGAGGGTACTTTCCTCCAATAATCTCCTCTTGACTTCCTCCTATCTCGAGTTGGGTTTTCATTTTTGTCCCTTTTCAACATGCTCGTCGGGTTTCGACTTTAGAATGCGACCGAAAGCAATAGAAAGTGCGTATAGTGCGAGTAACATTGTTAGATAGAGGACCAAGGAATATTGAATCAGACCAGGGCCAGGAGGGGGGGATTCTGGACGTGACATCTAGCGCCTGCCAAGAGAAGAAGGGTAAAATCCGTAAATCCCCCCACTGGCGGAATCAAATTATGAGAGACGAGAGATGCAAACAGTCCTAAGCGTGCGAGGGGGGTCCCATGGATGAGTTGGTGAGAGAGAGAGGGGGGACCTGACTCATCAAAAGAGAATGAGGTTACCTATTACTTGCTCTTTAGAGACTCCACCTACAACCAGAGATCTGAGGTGCCAACGTCTAATAGTTTCGGCGCCTTCTGAAAAATGTGGGGCTAATATAAGGAAGATGAAGGGAACGGGGAAAGACAGAGAGTAAAAGGCGCGAGGCTGCACACGATGCTTATTCATCGTACATCAAAAGAAGCTAAGCAGGTGGATTTGCTCACGAAAAAGGTTCTACAATTGGGAACAGAAATGGTCCCCTATCGAGGGACTTGCATTTAAGAAAGTGGAAAACGCCGTTTTAAAAATCATCTCGAGCGGCCGCTCGGCGGGCGTGGGAAATTCTCGGGGACCGGGTTATGGGCATACACATACCAAAAAAAGGGGGGTGACTGCAAGACCGGGGGCCATTATAAAGTGACGTCCTCTAAGACGGGAACGTCACCGGCTCCGGGCTTATCATAGATTAGTTCCCATAGGACGGGACGCAGAGATGTAACAGATCACACTGAGATTCAGAAGGGGAAGCTTTAGAGCGAGGAAAGCAGGTAAGAGAAAAATGGGAATTTCACGGGTTCCTCGGCGAAGGTTTAAGAACACAATACAAATTGGTGAAGGAGAGAAAAACCGGGTTCTAGAAGAATAGTATATTCTGACACGCTGTCACCTAATTTACCAAATCCTCGGAACTCAGGGGGCCGGATAGTCAGACTCAATTGGTAAGATGGAGGGAAAAAAAATCGAAGAAACCAGGGAGAAGGGAAATGGAGGTGCTCAGAGCCACGAGTGAAATCGGACCTGTTCCGGATGCACCAGGCTCAATGCCTCGGCTGCTGTGCACATAACTACACAATGTGGTTCTCACATGGAACAAGTCCTTCACTCGATGCACTGACCCAGGAAAAAAAAAGTTGCACCCTGTCTCTCCGTTGGTTGCGGGATGCATGGACAGACAGAAAACGGGGTTCGGGGGGGGGGTGTTCAACTCGGAGACACAGCACGTGTATATTATCGCTAATCCATCCAAATCCCAACTAGAGACACTGCAGAACATAGGAAAAATGGAGGAAGTGACTTGGAAAAACTGAGCGGGTGGGGAAGGGGGGCGGAGGGGTGACATGAATTAAGGGAAGGGGGGAAAAGATTTCACAGACACAACCAGTCAAAATACAGGGACAAGCCGATGTATCCGGGGCAGGAACAGATTGGGGGGGGAGAATCAAACCCGCAAGAGGCGTTCCTGGTAAGGTGTGAATCTATTGGTCATATCTTATCCATTTGAAATTAGGAAGGATACTCCCGGATGGGCAAAGCGTCTGGTGTACTCACAGGGTTGAAGGTGAGGTGACTGAAAAATTGATTTACCTCGATCGAAGCCAGCCTCAGAAACAGGGAGTGATCAATTACTTGTGGTGGATCGGACAGGACAGTTGACTTCAGGAAAAAGGTGTTACATGAAGATGGGGGGCGATTTGAAAATGGGACGGAGCATTATAAAAAAAATTGAAGCAAATGGGGTGGAAGGGGAGCCCCTCCGCCCCGATCGAACCCTAGCAATTTTCGATGCTCCGGTGATCGACACCCCATAATTTTCCGCATGCGCTTTCGCAATTTTTACTTTTTGGAAAGATTTTCTTCAAGAAGGAAATGAGACCATTGAGCTGAAAAGTCTTGAAGTGGTAAAGGGGCGGGTCGGCCGTAACTCCGGGAGAGTCTCAAGAAGTGTTCACCGTCACGGAGGATGTCGTGTTTCATAAAAATCTGAGTGGAGAAAAAATCATTACCGGGCAAGAGGGCAAAAGCCGACTGGATGCGGAAAGACTGTCCAATACTTTGCTACGCGTTTCGCGGCGACGATGTTTTCCCGTCGAGCGAAAAGGTGACGGAAAAGAAAGCTTTAACCTATCTCTTAGGGAAGAAGATTAAAGATGGGGGGGTAACACGCTGCATAAGATAATCTGCGTGAGACTATCCGCTGAAGACCTTTTTGAAGGGGAGAAAATGAGGAGGCTTTGGTATCTTTAATGAAATGGGCTATTAAAAGGATAAAATCCGTTCCTCAGGCGTCGGCAAAACGCACGAAATAAGGCTATAATGTGCAAGGCACCTTAGGAGAAGGCAGGGAAGGGGAAACGAAAAGGCTTGTTGGTCAAGGTGAGACAACTTTGAAATACGATCGCGAGCTGGGGAAAGCCCGGGGGGAAAAAGCTCCGGAAAAAGAACCCTGTGCGCTGTGGTCGAAGGTGGTTGCCCGGTGCATATTAATTATGAAGATCCGATATGCGATTTGAAAGGGGGGGGGAACTAGAGGGATAAGGGATTTAAAGCCATCTGAGACGGGAAACTAAGCAGGTGACACCCCACAGTCTCGTTACGGGCGCTAGCTAGGCGCTCATGTCGCCCAGAGCAGGTAATAAGGGGGGGTAGTTTTGATTGAAAGATGTGATACTTTTGGTGTACACAGGTAGCTGGGATTGGTGATTCCACACCACCGCGGAATGGGGAGGAGGTAACTCGGACCGGAATTAAAAACTGCAGAAAAAATGAAGGTAAAGGACGCTCAGAGAAACAACAAAAAAGTCGGAGGATAAGGGAGAGATATGCTCTCACGGAGTTAAGGAAAGATCCCAGTTGTCGGAAAATAAGAAAAAAAGCATGGGTTGGGGTGGGAAAACGATAGCAAACTAGACCAGCTACCATTGACGAAGACTCGGTGCAGCCACCCTCAGAGCTGAAGGAATGATGACTAAGAAAGGAACCCGACAGGAGAATTATTACCCAACTAGCCTTTTTTGTAAGTGCTGCCGCCCGTCGAAAGTCGGACCGTTCGTCGCCGTGAACAGAAGAGATTATTTTAGAAGATTAAGAGAGGGGAGGGGAAAGTAATCTGAATAATGAAAAGGGAAAAGGGCACTCGGAAAAGACACGTCGCCGGGAGGGATTCGACGCGACAACCCGTTAAGAAACAAGATGACGTGGATTTTGAAACCAAGGTTCATCTCACCGGACCACCACGTTAGGAAAAACAGTAAGGTTATGGAAAAGGGTCATACTGGGAAAAAATGGATGTGAGCCTTATCTTGGGAAAACGTTCTCACGCAGGACGCTGGAAACCGAAATGATAAGTCTTGACCGGAAAAAAGAGAAAAGAATGGGAGACCAAGGGTCACAAAATTACTGGCCTACCACTGATATCGCATAGAGAT
>Ga0179591_1270694_pt1 | contig 13746 bp, 9 predicted proteins | sample CZOMad2_1_08_16f_FD_182891 | JGI IMG/M metagenome (GOLD analysis project Ga0179591, IMG submission 182891) | Vadose zone soil fungal communities from Angelo Coast Range Reserve, California, USA - CZOMad2_1_08_16fungal (PacBio error correction) | ecosystem: Environmental > Terrestrial > Soil >...
AAGGGATTAGGGTGTGAAAAAACGGGGGGAACTGGGAGTTCGGCGCGGGCTGGAGGTGGAAAGTGTTTCTAAGGAAGAGAGCGTGAAAATGTACGGGGCTCGGAACTGCGGGAGGGGGGGGGAAAAAAAGATGACTCCGGTTTGCCCCCTTTTTTTGTCGAGGTGGCGGGTCTAGGGTCTTGGACGGGGTCAACCACCCAAAAACCAAAGCGGTCGCTAGTGTCAAGGCGGGAAGTGACGGCCTCGACGACATCATCCTCGAAGTAACTTCACGAGTTTCTAATGCGCGCAGGGAAAGCAATTGCTGGACCAAGGCCGAAGCCGGAAACGTCCGAAAAATGGGGGTGGGAAAAGCATGAAGCCTCACGGCACCATTCATCGACCGTAAAGAGCCGCTTCAAAAAAGGCAAAAAACAGATCACCTTGGACACCCGGACGCTGCGACCAGCACACAAAGGGCTGGATGGACCCACCGCTTGAACTTCACCAACCCCCAAACGATGACACCCTCGCAAAGGGAACCAGAAGCACATTCAAAGTGAGGACAGGACCTGTATACAGAAAGTGCAACCAGTAGAAAAACTCATCGGGATGAAGGGACACCACCGGTGATCCCTAAGCGCGGCGACCATTCAAGACAAAACCCTCAAGAAAAAAGACGACGCCTACCGGAAAAGAGGAAGAAAAAAGGGGAAGCCGTGTCGGGGACACGAGGAAGCAAGATGCAGAGATACCAGTCTGTTTCACCACTAAATAACCGGAATATATCCGAAATCTGGGTGTTGATAACGAATGGGTTGGGGGTACAAGTTTCTGCCGGAAAGGAAATCAGGAACTGACGCGTCTACCGGGGAGGGAACATAAAAGGTTCGGAGGTGGGGTAGAACTTCTTCTACTCGTGAAAAGAAAATCACGAAAAAGCAGACAGACCTCTTAAGGCCGTAGAGACGGGGACGAGTAACTCCTTTTTCTTTTTGTGGCGCAGCTCACAAAAACGGGAGAGGGGAATGAGGCTCTCACACAGAAAGAGGGGGGGAATATACCCGGCAGTATATCTCCTGACCCTCGTCGTGGGACAGGAGCTGAAACAGCTTCAATAGCCGGGTGGTCTAAAAACAGCTCAATTTAAAGCGGCCAGGTAACGCGGAGCGCGGGACTAGGTGAAAGTACCTCCAGCAAAATGCAACCCACAGGCGCTACAGCAGGAAGACAACCAATATGCGGGCCAAAGAAAGGGAGGGGGGGAGTGAGTAAGATGGATCGTCCACGTCCATAACGCGGGGGTAAGAAGTCAAACGGCGCGGAGGGATAGGGTCACATAAAATGGGGCAAGCGGGATTAGCGCCAGCTAAAGGGGAATGAGGCCAGGAGCTTAGGGATGGCCCTGGGGGCGTAAACCTAAAGGGGGGGGGGAAGGTGACGAATTTGTAGATCCTCTCTTCAGTGACTTGTATGCCTGCTATCTGTATACGGGCATAGCCATTTTTTTGAAGTTGGCTCTGGGAGGAATCCTTAAAGACTCTGGGCGGGGCAACCAGATTCCGTGGGACTGTCCAGGGGACACTTTGTGAAGGGGAAGAGGTGAAGGCCCACTCGTCTATTCCTTTCAAAAGCCTTTGCTCTGGTGGGGACCTACGGGGTCTGGGGGCGGCGTGTGTTCCTTGCTAGAGGCCAACCTGGTACAGGTAGGGCGGTTAGGTCGCTTGCGCTCACCGTGAGGGTCTTAATATCCGGGAGGGAGGGTGGAGGTTGGGGTGGGGGGAAGCTGGTGGGGCGGTCGGTACTTCGGGTTTCGGGCCTGGCCGTGGGGGACTTTTGTTCCTGTAAAGAAAGGGAAACCCACGAAGCACTGACGTGTTGTGTCTTTTTTGGTGAGGGGGACAATGTAAGACCTGGGGCCTAATAAGGACACCTAGTGTGATCGTAAAAAAAATAGGCGAGAGTGGTCCGATAAAGTTAATAGCCAAAAAAAGAAAAGGACAGGAGGTGGATCCGATTAGAGACCGACAGGAACCCGCTAAAACAAAGAAACCCAACAGCCCCACCGGACGGGAGTCTCACTCTCTAACCGGGTATTCGACTCCACCAGGCAGCAACCGGATCTGTCTAACGAAAGGTGGGAACTTCTTTTCCCCCGATCCACCGTCCGGGCCTTTTGTTGTGCAAGTGTAGGGGAGGGGACTGGTCGGGGACAAGGGGCGAACGGGGGCGGGGGGGACGGGGGATCTCTTCGCAGGCGTCCTGGGCAGCAAGTCAAATATCTCTGGGACGGACCTCTCTGATAGTCTTACGGCGGGCTTGAATCCTCAGGAGAGGGGAAAGGCGCCCATCCTTGAATGACTCTTCCCCAACCACGGCCGTAAATATAAGTCTCCCACGTGGAAGGGTAGGTTTTCAGGGGGAGTTCGAAAAGTTCAGAAAACGCTTAAAAGAGTCGCAGGGGTGAAATCGGGTCGGGTAAAGGGGGTTCCCGCCGGAGCACTGCCCTCTCCTTGACTTTGCTCAGTCGGTTTCTATGAGGGAATGCTTCGAAAAGTCATATTTTACTCCTGTGGGGACTACACGGGGGGCTAAACCCAAAAAATAGGAAGGGGAAGCTGGCTCTAGGGACGGTACGCCGCTGACCTCGGTCGCCGTTGGCAAGCCAAGGGCAGGGGACTCTTGCTCGTCAAGGCCAACAACAAAGGGCGAATAGGGATTCAGGGGGGAGGCTTACAGAGGGCAGGAAAGGGGACCTTGCGAGAAGGTGCACGGACGAGGCCCTGAAGGCTCTAAGAATGGGGGTTCAAACCCTGGACCCGAGCCGGACGGGCCGGTAAAAAGGGAGGCCAAGAGACCCGGCACTTCGAAAGAGGATCCCGGGGGGCTTCGCGCCCTGACGAAAAAAACGGAAGGCCCAGCCCTCTGTCTTCTGTCTGTGGTGATTCTCCGAGCAAGATTCCGAAAGGAGGACAAAGATGGGCCGGAAACTTCTCGTCGGCTCGGGAGCGATCGGAGTAAGAGGTGCAGAAAGAAAAAAAAAATTCGGTCTCCGCCGGCCGGCGATGTGAGCACCGGGGCCAGCGGGGACCGGTTTGCCATGGGGGTAAACCTGAGAACCTTCAGGCCGAGGGGTCCGAGACCGGGATGAGCGCCCTAGGGCAACGAAAGAAGGAACGCCAAAAAAAAAAAAAGCGGACAGCCAAGGGACACGTACCAAGGAGCGAACAAAAAAAAGAGGATGAAAGATGGAATTGGCGGCTGGAACAGAAAGAACAGGCCCGCTGCAGTACCTGGGCGGACTATGGTCGCTCAACAATTAAGATGGGGCCTCTGGAAGCATTTGTGGACATATTGCAAACGGCCAATGGCAACAAAATGTGACTCCCAAACGAGGGCCGGAAGACCTACTAACTTAAGGGGCAGGCAAGCAAACCCGCCTAAACCGCAGGATCACAAGAAACTGCGAACGGGGCAAGGGGAGAGGTTTCACGGGGGAAATTACACCGGGAATGAGTAAAAGGGATCGTAGCGGAAATGACAAACCTTCAAAACTACTTTGCGGATGAAGGACTTCCTTAATGCTGAGCCCCTGGCCTATGCCCGTCGATATTCGCTTCTCACTACTGCGATAGGAAGAACCGGCTGTTAACGAGGGGCAGCTACACAAAGTTCCTACTAAGGCCAGGGTCCCCTCACCTGAACGGCCGGGACACCAGGGCAAAGTGCCTTAAAAGTCGGAAAACAAGTCACGTCCACTAGGGCGCGTTCAAGTGTACCGACGCACCTGCAATAGAACAAGTGGCGTTTGTCCGGAGGAAGAGCTACAGACATCGACCTACGGCATGAGTCACCCGGGCCCGACCCTCGGGCAACTTCTTACCGCCAGAGCCCTCAAGAAACGAAGGCGAGCACGAACGAGGCAAAACAAAAGTACGTCAAAAAGGCCGGCCCAAGAGCCTGGGATACATCCGTCGCGGAGATAGGGTCAGGCGGGAACCCTAGATCCACCCGGGCGGAAAGGCTTTCCTCCTTCTCTAAAAAACCCTACCGAAGGACTCCAGGGACCATTTCGCTGAAGGGGAGATCAAGTCAGATCCTAAAACTAATCGAAGGGGAGCGGCTAATGAAGCTGGGTTGGGCAATCGCAAAAAATCAGGGGGGACTTACGAAAAGAGAAAAACCCTGCCATAAAAAGCCGTGGAGCAAAAACCCAGAGTTCGATGGGGGAGAATTTGTGCAACCTCCTTAGTGGAGTTTTTTGGCCAGGTGGTACTGTGGGAGGGCGTTCTTTCGAGGTTTAATAAGGGCATGATGTGTGGACTCAGGGGCAAGCAAAGGCGCTCTTTTGGTCATGGGGGGGAGAACATAAAAATGGGAGTCCAAAGATCGGGCAGGTTACTCTCCAAAAGGGAACGATGGGTGCCTCGGCGGCACAAGGGGAACAGGGGCTCACAAAAAATAAAAAAACAACCAGAGGAACACTTAGTCAGGAAAATCTCCCCTAACGGCGGGAAGCCTCCCTAATTCAAGAAACGAATGGGGCCATAACGCCAGGGCTAAAAGAATGCAGTTTTACGGGTGTCCGAAGAGGACAAGGGACACAATTCTGGCATGCCAGCCAAATGGACCATCGGACGTAAAGGTTGCTCCTATGGAGCAGGGGAAACCCTGAAAAACGGGCAGAAAAAACGAATCATGCTCCAGCTCACCGGGCTGCTGGGGGCGGGGGCACACACCTTCAACGAAACCAGAAACTCAGAGAGGCCCCGGGAACCATAAAGACCGATTCATATGAGACCAGACCATAAACACGTGACCGCAGAACGTGAGAGATTCGCACATAAAAAAAAAAGAAAAGATGTCATGCCGGGGCACCAAACCCGCCGTACAAGACGAAAGGCCTCCATTCCTGGCTCGGAAAAACACAAGACCCTCGAAGCGAATGAAAAACGAAGATTCCTCCCAGCAATCAAAATCGGAAGGACAATTGTCCTCCGGGCTTGGACCTAGTACGCCAATAAAGAAACGGTGGCCCATAAGGGCACGCACACTCACCCGACGTAGGTAAAACGAAGCATGTGGTTGTCTTCTAGGAAAACGAACAAGGGGGTTGGGGGGTACCAGTGTGCTGGGAAAGGACTCGGTAAAAAAACGGGTGAAAAAGTCAGAAGAACGAGCGCACGAAAGCCGGGGAGGTTACTCTGACTTTTGGGGGTAGATAGCGGACTGCGTTAACATGTGAACAATAGGAGTCACGCCGCACGTGCATACGAAAGTCTAGACGGAGACGGGGGCGGGAAGAAGAAACCCGTGACTGTAAATGGGTGAAGGCATCAAGCGACGAAACAACAACAAGGGAGAGGATAGATCCAGGCCACAGAGGACCTTTCTGTTATAGGAAGGCCCGTCCTACGAAGAAATCCCGACGGATGAGCGGACTCGAACTGGAAAAAGCCGCCTCAACACTTGGAAAAAAAAGGAGAAGCATGGTGTCTTGCGCTACGGACAGAAGCTGCCAAGTACTGCGCCTCAGGGCCCTTCGGAAAAAAAAACCCCCGGGCTTAAAGATAAGAAAAAAAGGACGGGCTCAGGGGCGGTGAAAATCAGGGTGGTCACGCAATGTCTCTCCACTGTGGCAATTAAAAAAAGTGGGGGGTTCCTCCCGAAAATCCCGGCCCCGTCTGACCTGGTGTGGGTCATTATCGTGGAATGGTCATCGTGGCATATGAGGGGGGTGAGCGGAAATTCCAGGGAATGGCTTCCTTGCTCTCGTGAGGCTTGTTTTGCCCGTCAGTAAAAAACAGGTTTGCCGGGGGGGTAATAGGGGTGGAGGAGAAGAAATACGGCCGTAGGTAGCGTGGTGCGTCTCTCGGGTTGTGGACTTCTTTGGGCATAGTCGTTGGGGCGTTGACACGGGGCGGAAGCAAGGAAAACAAATGGCATTTGTAGTCAAAATCAAAGGTTGCGCTGTCTTCAGTGAAGCTAGTATCATCTTACGGACTGAGTGGCACGGCAGGAGGAAAAATGCCCGGGGTTTGGGGGCTCAGGAACGGGGAAACGGATTGCTTCTCCCCTGCGGTCGCCCTGCGGGATGAAATTAAATGGAGGGGTCTGGGCGCGATAAGCAACAGAGACCCAAACCGCACTGGAATTTTGATTTGGGGGAGTGGAAAGGTGAAAACTGGAAAGACCGCCCCCAGAGAAGTGAGCGAAAAAGCGCGGGGGCGATCTTCCAAAGGGAAATTCAGGGAACCGAAAAGAAAGAAGCAGGACAGTACACCAATCAGGAAACATCAATCACACGCGGAGCCATAACGTCCTCCCTGCCCAGGAAAACCCGCAGGGGGACCCCCCCTCTAACCCTGCGGAAAAAGAAGGGCAAAACCGAAAAAGAATGTGGGTGGCGCCACTAGGGGAGGTCCGTGGTCGGGCTGGGGGTCGGGTAGCAATTGGCCCGGCGCTTCCGGCCATCAATAACAGACGGAAAAAGGGAGGGACAAAAACTGCCTTGAGCTTCACCTTGCAGAGGGAACAATTGAGAGAGGAATAGGTCGGGGTTGGAGGTGTTGCGACTCAGGCGAGCCCTACTCGCAATACAGTCAGGGGGTTTTATCGCTAAGCCCGAAGCATGCTCAGCTCAGGGCTGGGGGCAGGCAGCGGAGTGCAAGGGTTTAACACCTCCAACCTTCATTTTTGGTATGGTTACGCGAGTTAGAGCTGGCCGCCGGAATGTGGATGGGAGCGGAGGTACTCTCGGGAAAACGGAGGGTACCGGTTCGAAACTTGGAGGGTAGACTGGTGAACGAATCAGTCGCTTCGAAACGACCCGGAGAAAGGTTCAAGGGAGACTTTTACCGTGCATAGTTAAAAAAGTAGGCGTGGACCGCAATAAAAATCAAGGGGCGCGTTCTAAAAATGGGGTCACAACTGGTCGTGGGGGGACAAGGACTGCTGCTGCCGACTCTCTCGTACAAGGGGGGGGCTGTCAGCCAAAATCACTTACGGTTCGACCCAGCGAAACCCCGGCTAAACATATATCTTTCGTGCCCTGGTAACGCCCGTCAGCTTCCATCGAACCTCGACTGATGGGTTTGTGGGAGCTGAAAGGCCTATCCCTATTATCAAGGACAACGTGCCTGCCACTAAAACATCTGGGGAAGCCTGAGAAGTAGGGAGGTGACGTTCTGAGTAGTACCTTCCGAGAGTGAGTCGTCACCTCACAAGTTGGAAGAACCGGACATAGTGGACTTTTTGGGGCCATACATGCACCCTCAACAATGGATTACGCGGCCTCTCCCTAGGGAAGGACCGCCGTCTCATCAGGTCTGAGACTTTCGGGAAGAGGCTTAAAGGAAACGACAACTTACACAAAGATATCAACACACAAAGATTAAGAGAAAGAAGGTTTTTCCGTGAGGGGAAATAGGGGGGATAGAAAACCTGTGACCTTGGAGGGGGCAGGACGACATGGCAAAGCCTTCAATCAGTTTAAAAAACAGTTGCAAATGTGGAAAACCATCCAACGAAAAAGGGGGAAGGGGAAGAAACAATCCATCCTAGCCCATAAAAGAAAGTACCGTGCAGGAAGAAACAGAAAGAACGAGCACAGCCGACGTCCCGGGACCATCCAGACTGGTAAGCGTAACAGAACTTTATGAGTTGGCCGAACGTACGATAGCAAAACCGAATAACCTATGGCGATGGCCAAGCCTTCCAAGGACTACAAGCGCAAAAACCCTTCGCGGTCTGGCGGGACGCGTATAACTGAATACGCGGACTGAGGTCCCTCTGTGAGGCCTGATCCAGAACCATGGACGCAGACGCATTAACTTGAGGAGCATCCGGAATCACGAGAACGGGTCTGCGGATCAAACAGCAATCACAGCTTAGGTAGCACGTGAACCCAATCCAGGCACGCCAGAATCTGAAATGATTGTCCGCAGACGAAAGAGGTCAAATCGTCACAGTACCCGGAACACCCTAACGTGGGGGGCACATAGCGTACCAGCATAACCGACGGAACTCTAAAAGAGAGAACGCTAACATTTCAAAGAGGAGGGACAGCATTGCAACAAGCAACTGGACCCAATCAGGGCAAAAAAAAAGAAAACAGACGCTTTAAAAAGGTACCGGGGTCTATAAACACTGACACTTCCGGTGTAGCACCTGCGCGGAAAACCAGCAGAAACACCGAAGGCGTGAAGGAGAATGGTTCTTGTCAAGTGCAGTCAAGAAGTCGTCACAGCACTGCTCACCTTATTTAAGACTGGGGGGGGGAAAACAGCATCACATGAACAAGGTCAAACACCAGGCCCATCCCAATACCGTTTCTCAAAACCAAAGTTCGGAATTGGAAGGAAGACGTTCTTTTAAAGGCCGTTCTTGGTAAAAAGGGGGGAGTTCAAATTTAACTTGGAGTTCTTTCTGATGGGTCTGGGAAGGGAAGGGGTAGGGGGTATGCCGATCACCACACAGGAGCGGCAGTATGTTCGGTGGAGCCTTAAATGGGTAGTGGCGGGTCGCCTAATGGGAAACGGGCGAAAAGGGAACATAAAAAAAAAAAAAAAAAAAAAAAAAAGGGGCCAAAAGCCACTTACCTTTTCAAGGAAGAAAAAAAAGGAAAACTCCAGATGTCGAGAGGGGTAATTCGAAGTCGAAGCGGGGACCAATCATCCGAAAGTCCTAAAAGAGGGGTCAGGGAACGAGGTATAAAGAAGGGAAAGACAAGGGGGTACGTTCCTGAGGCGAAGAAACTGACAAGCAGGGTCCCGCATCGGACGGTCAGCTGCTCCTTACTAGCTGACACGGCCAAAGCTAAAAAACAGGGGGGAAAACAACCCTGTACTCGGCGCACATATCAGCGACAAGTTGTAGACCAAAAGGACGGGCAATTCAACAACCAAAAAAAAAAAAAAGCGAAAAGACCGATCCACAGAAGAAAGGAACAGTAAAGTGCCTTCGAGGCCAGTACCAATAAATCAGAGAAAAAAGGCCACAGCGAGTCCTGACAGGGGGTCAACAAACGTGTCTTACAGAGAGCAAGGACGACATTCCAGTTCTGGGAAGAGGGTAAAAAAGGACAGAACTGGACCCGCCTCGCCTGCCAAAAGAGCACTGCAACAGGGGACGAACTTGGAAAAAACCAGTAGGAAAAAGATTACTCAAATCTGGTCAAAGGGGGGGGTTAGAGCACATGGTATAAAAAACCGGGGAGTAGGGGGAAAAACATCTTGTTCCTTTAGCGGTAAAAAGGGGGTTTTTTGGTAAAAGGGGCTCTGGAGGACGCGTAAAAACAGACAGCGTCTAAGCCGTACGCTCAATCCAAGGGTAAAGCTGGATGTGACAGGCTACTGGGGGCGTGAGGCAGACGTTACAAATGTCCGGGGCCGAAAGACCCGTCGAAAACGGAGACGGGAAGCAGGGGGCAGAGACGAGTTCTTGATTGTAAATCTAGCTACCACAAACCACTTCTTGATTCTCCCGACTATATATGGAAAAAAAAAAAAAAAAGCACAAAAAGGCCGGGAAAAAATAGGCCACAGTCCCGGCTCCGCCCTTCCTGCCAGCTCTTCGAGGTGACAAGAGGGGCGGAACCCAGAAAAATATCAGGGGGTCGAAAAAACAGAAAAAAACAAGGGGATTCTTCTGCTTCCGGCAGTAACAATCACAATTGACGAGTCAAACTCAAGTAAGAAACCTGCGTACAAACCCCCCTTTCATCTAAGACACCCGAGAAGGTCTAAAACGGCGGGTGGATGTGTAAATCCGCCTTCGGGCCCCCTTTGCAAGGAGTAGGTCACTACAGAAAGCACCGTTGCGGGAAGGGACAGTAGAGTGTGCCGCGAGTGGCGGGTCTGCACGAGAGGTGGGCTCTCACAGCTACCTAGGGATTCCTGGGCGAAGATTTTCACCTGTTGTGGCAAGGTTCTTAACCAAGAAAAACCACCCCAAAATCCGCGAGGGGGGGGGAAAAACACGAGAATTGGTACATTCCCCTTAGACGTCACACTGGTTTATGGGGGCGGCCGATACTGTTCCCGGGAATAGCTTTGGTGGGGTGAAGGGTAAAAAGCCGTGGGCGTGCAGGTCCAGAGAGGGGCAGTCTGTAGGTGTCTCCAGGAGGAAGGGGGGACTTCCAAAGGAATGGTGGCCTGACTCAGAATTATCACCTGACTTCTAGGACTTTCACGTAGCAGCAAACTATAGGCTTTGTTACAAGAGGACGGGTACCGATGCGTCACCGGCGAGCTAAAGCGGGAATTCCTTTACAGGGGTAATTCTTCATATCGGAGGGGAGATCAACTGAACAAGCGAAAGCGTGTGGGAGTTTTGGGTTGGAGGGAAACAAAAGGGTAAGACCCTTGTCCCGCCGGCCAAATAGGAAAGGGGTTAACGAAGATCGTGCGGCGACGCAACCAGTTCCGGGCAACCGGACGAAGAACGCAAAGGGGAGCTTCATCACCCAATCACGAAAAGAATCGAAACCGCTCCCCGTCCAACGGGAAGACAACCACCGGCAAATTTGGAAGAAAAGTCAGTACCCAGAACGGAAAGTGCCCCAGATGATCCGCCAAGGTGGTTTTTAAAAAAACGTTATGAAGGGGAGGGGCTTGAGGGAGGTCTTTAGGGCTTAGGCGGCAGGCCGAAAAGATCAGTCCACGATCTTGACGGCGATGGGGGCACGGCCGTTAACGCCAACCAGAGAACACAGGGGTCCTCGCGAAATGATTTCTTGGTGCGGGGAGGTGCGACGGAGGACGATCCCGCCGCTTACCGCTACTTGGGGTGGTATCGCGAGACCAAGGGGACCTAAAGGAACGCAGGCTACGCTAAAGCTGGTGTTCGTGCGGGGTGCCTTAGGGGAGCGGAGGTGGAATCTCGGAGAGATGATAGGTGACTGCGTTGAGGACTCTGCTGGTACGAATGCTGGGAAAGGGCGGAGGTACGGCCGGGCATCCGTAGGGTCGGTGGATGAACGAGCTGAAGAGGGGGACAAAAAGCCCTGCGCGATCAAAAACGAACTTGAATCCGACCGATGGGGGACCTGCCGGGCCGAAACGGCAAAGAGGACGGCCTGGATTCAATAAGTCCTGGAAAAAGGGGGACCAGACCCTGACGCCGGGGACTGCACACGGAGGGAACAAGGCTACAGAACGTCGTGGAAAAACCAGCACCGCCCTCGACGGGAGATTTTGTCGGAGAAACGCCGACCTCCATCTCAGAGGCTTGCGGGGGGTGAGAATTCCCGCGAACAAGAGAAACTAACGCCCGTTCAATGGCCAACTCTGACCATCTGGGTTGCAGGCCCTTGAGAAGGAGTGCCTCGTGCACGTCGTCGGGCTGCTGCGGAATGCAGGTCGTTGTGCCGTCAAGTTAACATTACTTTTAGCACATGGCAAAGAAGTCCACGTTGGGGGCAATCTGGCAGCCGCCCCATTTTCCCTCGGGCCAATGTGCGGTATCGGACTGGAGAAAGTTAAGCAGAGGGAAATTGGGGGCAGACCCCCCTCCGTACACGCACCAAAAGGTAGACTGGGACAACTCACAACAAACGGAGGATAGGTGAAAAAAAGAAGATCGGGAAGGTGGACCGCTGGTTCCTCGAGTTGATAGCACGCAAAGAAAGGCAGTTTTCGAGCGGCTCGAAAAAGGGGGAGCATTTAAGTTGGCCTGAGGAAAAAGTCCATTCCAAGGTGAATAAACAAGCAAATTCCCCTACCTACTACTTAAGAAGGCAAAATCAGGAGGATAATCTATAAAACAAAGACGGAACTAACCGGCGCAAGAATTTGTGGAAAAGGACAGCGTATTATTATTTAACGCTGGAGAGGGGGGGGGAAATCTAGCACACCAAAAGCAGGTCCTTTCGATTCCCGTACGGAGTAGTGCGAAAAACGGGCTCGAGAACCGTCTCGCGTAGCGGGCGAACGAAAAAAACTAGGGGCAAAAAAGGTAAGGTTCCAAGGAGACCTCAGTCGCGGAAAGGGGAAATACTAAAAGGAACTTGAAGACTCACCAAAAACGTGAAAGGATGCGGCAAATACGAAAACGGCGGACTAGCACGTCAAAACCCAACGGCATAAAAAGGACGGAATGAGTTGGAAGAAAACTTCTCGTTCAGAGGCCACGACCGCAGGTCCTGACCTACGAGCAGGAGGGAAGCGGATGAAAACAGCCAGCACTATACAATCTATCAGCTCCACTAGAGAAAACAGGAAAAATCAGCAAGTAAGCACGCCTGACCAGACACGTGGAGAAAGTCTAAACTCGGTGACTTTTAACCTGAACTATACACCAAGACTACTCGGGGACAAGAGGGGGAAGCAGTCGAGAACACAGGCAACCACGACCCCGTTCAGTCTCTGCCCTGGTAGGGAAAAGATTTGCTTTGGGCAAGGTCAGTCGAAACGAAATCGGCTTCGAATGCGTGCTAAAGGAAGATTGGATACAAAGAATTTCCGGACTCAGGACTCAAAGAAATAAAAAAGGAAGGACCCCGAAAAGTTGCAAAAAAACAATGATCAATTTAACTCCAGTGACTGGGGATTGTATGTCAACTGGGGGGAAATGGGGAAAGTTCTGGGGACGTCCTGGCGGGGGGGTTTGCTATAGGAAAGGGGGGTAGCAATAAAAACGGGTCGGAGGGGTTCCGGTGCCTTAAACCTGGTCAGGTCGCAATAAAGCTGGTTCAAAAATTGGCATGTTGGAAAAGAGACCAGTGTCTTAATAAGGTCCCGGAAAAACAAAACAAAGCCAGCAGTTGGGCTCTATGGTCAGTGGGCAGGAGCAAAAGGCACCTCACTTCAAACACAGAAGGGGGATAGTAAATCTCATAACTCGCCTCATTCAAAGACCGAAGCTAAGCGTACAAAAAAAAAGCCCTGAGTGGAATGCCAGCCTCACTTTCTTCGAGAACAAGACCTTCAACGTCGGACTTAAACCGGATGAAGGGACACCAGCGCCTGAGGACTGGCGCATCCCCTCTCTAAAAAGGTCCGCCCGCGCTGGCTGGATACACGCCCCCATCTGGTCAAACTACACAACAGCAGGAAACTCAGACAGAGATGCCAAGAAATCATAGTCAAGTCCTCGCAAGATCCGTTAACAGGCCACTGACAAAAAGGCGCACCCGGCGCGCAGTGCATTGGACCTGACCGGAAGTAAAGTGTGAACCCGCAAGGAGATGAGTTCCGAATACCGCTATCGTCTGCCGGGAGCAACGAAGTTAGACTGGCTCTGAGTTCGCAGCGTGGCCAAGATCCCGGCGAACAAAGACGGAGTACGGTGGATTCCAGTACCCTGCACACGCGCGGCCTCGACACCTGGACAGGAGGGGTGGCACGGGCGCGTCTTTGAGGCGTCGGGCATCAGAGTGCTAGAAATGAAGGGGTATACGTGCCAGGGGGGGGTAGCAGGGTGAGTTCGAGATTTAAAGTAGGGGGCGTTCTCGAGGTCGCGCTAGGGCGCTGCCTCAAGCAACGGGGAATCAGGATAGCACAAAGGAAAAGAAAATCTATAAAGGAAGGGGTTTCTGAGCTGAATCCCTTGGGTGGTGGAAACGCATTGGCAAAAAAAAGGGCGACTCAGTTAATTAGATCAAAATGCCGCCGTACGACCACTAGCCAAGGGGTACTGGTTGTTTAGAACGAGCGGAGGAGAGGAAAAAAAGTCGAGGGGAAGCTTGGGAACGCCTCAGACGGAAGGGGTCAATAGAGAGAGGATTAGAACGGGGACGGAGAAAAATACCCGAGTCTTTAGGGGGTG
>Ga0179591_1328318_pt1 | contig 13746 bp, 11 predicted proteins | sample CZOMad2_1_08_16f_FD_182891 | JGI IMG/M metagenome (GOLD analysis project Ga0179591, IMG submission 182891) | Vadose zone soil fungal communities from Angelo Coast Range Reserve, California, USA - CZOMad2_1_08_16fungal (PacBio error correction) | ecosystem: Environmental > Terrestrial > Soil >...
CTAGCTCTGTCATTAGAATCAAGGAGGAGACTAATGGGCGAGTTTCAACCAATTCGTCTGCTGGGTGAGGAAATACATTCTCATTCATAAGGGAGGACAGAAGAACTTCGGCGCGGGGTGGAACTCAAAAAAATGAAAAAAAGTGGCGGCGCTGGAGGATTTGCGGGAGACTATGGTAAAAGGCCGAAAAAAAGAAACCAGGGGAAGCCTACCGGGAAAGCCTGGCTAAACCATCCAAAGGCCTATGTTAAGCTAAACTGCGGAAATGAACATCCCTCCCGCTTAGGGTGGGGAAGACCCATTCTCATCGGAAACTGCTATGCAGAGGGGTAAGAAGCTAATTGGGGCGTTGTTGAGGGACTAAGGAAAAAGCCGGTAAACGCCATTGAAAGGGGGTGAAAAGATTGGGTCGAGAGAACGTGATTAAGCTGCCCGTCCTTTGTCCTAAGAGGTCGACCAAAAAACACGAACTGAAGAGGTATTTGAAAGATGAAAGGGATCAAGCACGACTTGGGTCCGAAGTAAGGCCTTCGCGACGTCAGGCGATCGGCGGGAACCTCGCCCACAATACGCATGAACCCAGAAGGCCTTCAAGAAAGAAACATAGGAGACCCGGACCCACATGAGGAGAGGCCAAGGGGGAATAGGGAAGATCTTTTGAACGCACGTGCCCTGAAAAAAAAACTAGCTCAACTATCCTACTGCGCAGGGAAGAGAAGGATGCTTTCTCCCGTCCTACGGGGCACACGACTGCATAACCAGCAAGGACGCAATTGGCTACAATACAACACGAAGTTCTAGGTTCTCTGCTCCAAGTAATCGACGCCGTCTGCTTTCCACAGGAACATAAGACTGGGGAAGAAAGACGCCTTTCAGTATCTGGGGTCAAACTGAAGATACTTCAAAAAAGAGCTTCCCCCCACTTCACCTGGAGCACTTCGAACACGAAACGGAGGCCCCTGAAAACTCGAGCCTGGAGGGGCAACAACGGCATGCATTTTATTTCAAATCCAAATGGCAAGGCGATCTGCCAAACCTGAGAATGTCCATCGGATAGATCGAATGGAAGACTCAGGTGGCCGAAATGCCGGGGCCAACAGGTTGTGAAAAAAAGAGCCTTAGGGCCTGGGGGACGTCCATTGATAAAGGGCGCAGACGAAAAGATAGTGAGGGGTCCAAAAATCAAGCCCATGATCCCCATAGACTGCCTTCCACACAGGGGGGAACCACATATTGGCAATGGGGACTCTAGCAATTTGGAAAAAGACATGTTACACCGGATCGACGAAGAAACGAAAGGAAAAAGGAAGTCCCTGCTTTGCCCGCAGTAAGAAACAACGCCGTCCAAATATCGGCTAGGAAGACACGCCGCCCGGAACGGTAAAAAGGCATTCACGGCCAGAGGGCACTAACTGCCTGTGGGCGGTCTAAGCTGCTGCTGACACTCAAAAATCAGGTCGGAACATGAAAGAAGGACGCACCACGGTCCCGGATTCAAACCGGCCTCGAGCGATCTTCTGCATCACTCACCGGGAGGGGACATCCTCGCCAAAACTAGACCCTCCGGTAAGCCGATGAGCACAAATACAGAAGGTCGAAAAGGATCAAGGCCTTGTAGAAGAAAAAAACATGGTTCATGATAGGGAGGGAAAGCAACCCAGATCACTGAGGGGAAAAAACGAGATGGCGGATATCTGACCGCGCCATCAGGAAGCAGGACAACCACTCCTGTGGCGGAAAAAAAATATTCACGCGCCTAGAAAGTCAACGTGCCGGAAAGGTCCCCTTCCTGGCCCGGAATCTACCGAACGACCATCCTTAAAAACTGAAAAACAGTCAAAAACTTTTCGCATACGGGAAGCAAAGGGTCTACAAAACTGGAAAGAATCCTCTTCTGGTCTAGGGAAACAGGTCAAGTCTAAAGGGGCCCTCCAGAAGAAAAACTTATTTCAGACAAGGGGGGCTCCCCAGATATCTCGAAAGGACATCGGGGTGAGGGAAAGGAAGCGCCTGCGATTCAACCAGGGGAGAGAAGAAAACTGTTTTGGGAGACAAAAAAATGCCTGGGCGGGGCCCAAAGAAGTCTCCATGTGACTACGAGGGTGCGAACCGACCCGGAGTGAGTGGGCCTAGAAGAAGCGAATACAGAAAGAAAGTCAAAACCCCACTAGAGAAATTCAGGGGGGGAGGTATCCTTAGGAAACGAGAGAACCAAGGTAAGCGCTTTTAGGTGATCAAGAGGGTTCAACAACGTGGGAGGGGCGAATGAGCCATAAGGCGCGAATCAATCAATAGAATACAAAAAACAACGGAGGGAGTCGACTATCTCTCTGATTGGGAGGGAGAAACGACCTGTCATGTCTGCCTCCACGGGGGCGGAAAAAACTGTTCCTCAATCAAAAAATTCGAAAAGTCCTAGGCATTTTAACTTGCCTCGAAGGGCTCCTAAGAAAAATAGGGTCTTGCGTTGACTATGATTATGAAGTTCGGTTAGACAGGGAATATAGTGTTCCCGCAGCGTTTAAAGAACGAGAATCCTAGGCATCCTCTTCTGGAAAAGGTGCTAGGAAGTTTTTCCTCACAGCTTCTCTTAGGGAGGTCCATCACCGTGGAAGAGAAAGTCAATTCGCAAACTTCTCAAGGCGGATGCAGGTGGGCGAGACGGAAATCCTGAAATTCCGTTGAGGGTCGGAAAAAAAAAACCTTATTCCCGCGAAAGGCGAGAAAAAAAAAAAAAAAAAAAAAGTAGAAGAAGTAAAGGTCTTGGTCAAATGATCTCCCATGTTTCTTGAAGGCCCAGTTTTCGACTGGAAATTGGAAGGGTCCGGGGATTCGTTAGGCAGAGGGGCCTACATTTCCAATTAAAATGCTAGGCCGCTTCTTGGAAAGAATCTCATGGAAATGCGGTATTGAAGGAACCATCGGTGTGGTCCGTAAATGAGATTAAAAGGGGTGACATATCAGGCATCGGGGGGAGTAAAAAAATGCCCTTTCTTGCCTTCTGCAGGAGACAATGTCCGCGGTCTCATAGGCAAGGGTTGGGGAGAAATAAATTAAGGATTTCTGCTTATACATGGACTCTGTCAGGTTTGGATCAGGCGAGGGGGGGGGGAGAGGACCTTAGGGAGAAAAAAAGTCAGAGAGGAGGGGATTAATTCTTCCTTGAGGTTGAAGCGTTGGGGGGCTTCGATCTCGGAAAAAGGGCCTTCATGTGGGGATCAGGGAAAGAGCGGTCTATCAAGCGCCGAACATCTCAGTCAGCGACTTCTAGGGGCCTTGCACTCTTAGGTTAAGAGGAAAAGGTCAAAAGGACTGCTTGTGACGTGGCGGTCTGTAGCGTTGACGTCGATTGGCGACGATCAGCACCTTCTTAAGTTTAGGACTATGACAAGGGAGGGAGGAAAAGGTGATGGAAGGGTCTCATCAGCAAGCTTCGCCGGGAAGTATTGTTGATTCATTCGTCTGGTAAATCTTGTCTGGAGGAAAAGAACGCAGGGGAGAGGGAGGTCCTTGGCGAAGTCGCTCTGCTTCGTCCCTAAGAGGCGTTGTCTCGAGCCTGCAAATAAACTGGTAGTAGTAGCTAAAGGGACACAGTCTTCCAGCAGTGGGCTCCAGGGAGATCAGGATCATTTCTTCTGCAATGCCTTTCTTCTCGTCCAAGCGAGAGGGTGGCTTAGAGAGCTGGAAACTCGCATTCAGAGTGGGTGACCAGAGGATCGGTCTGTTCCTAAGAGAAAGAATCCGACGAACCGGGAAAACTTTGGGAAAAGCTCATGGCCGCTCATTAAGTGACCTATATTTAGGAGGGGGGACTAGACGGCTTCACGGTTGGATGGGCCGGATCACAGCGTACTGTTGGAAGCCTTGGGGCGATCATGTTCTCCGGGGCTCGGGGGTGGCCCTGACTAACGAGGATCTTGGGTGATGAAATCGGTCTGGGGTGCCGCTGGCATAGATGATTCCCAGCTAGAAAATCAAGACTTGTTATAGGGGGCGTAAGGGGTGAAAGGTTCAGAAAGGTCACCTAAATCGGGGGGAAGTTCCTAGTTTGCCGTCCGAACTTGTTGGGTAGCTACAGCAAGTAATCCGATTTGAGTAGGAAGGAAGTAAGAAAGGGAAGGGAAAGGTAAAAGAAGTGACCTTGGGATGGCCATCCGCGAGCTTAGGGTCTTTCTCATTCGAGAAGTTTTGGGGAGGGGGAAAGCCATTCAGGGATGATGTATGCGACCGGCCCAGAAAGGCGAAATCAGGGTTGGTGTGCGCCTCTTTCGATGGAAAAACGGGTCTATAGTCAAAAGCTGTGATAAAATGGAGATTAGGGGAGTGGAAGCTAGCAATGCTCCGCTGGTTTTGAATAAAAAAACGCGCCAAAGAGCGTTGGCACCATTATCCTAATAAGGAAGAGGCTTGCCCAGAAGTAGGGGGGGGGGGGGGGGTGTGGAGGGAGCGGGAAAGAGCCGTTGGGCTCACCCTGGCGTGGCTGGGGGGGGGGTACGGACGGGGCGCTTGTTCATTACAGGTCACGGAAAAAGAGATAAGGGTTTCCGCAAGAAAAAGGACTAAGTGATTTTGGGAGTCCTCCAACTCGGACGATGAGGAAGGTTGTCCAAGATGGGGAAGGTCAACTATTCATGTATGACAAAAAGAGACCAGAATAAATAGGAAATCGAACCATAGCGCAGTCTTATCGGGAGGGTGGGGCCTCCTGACGACGGACTTCAGGCGAAGACTGAAGCCCGCAGACCCCGGGGTTTCGGGGGGGAAAAGAAAATTCCGATAGGACGCAGCCAAGAAGTAGATAATTAACGGACCGTGAATCGGTTAGGTTTAAGCAGAGTACGAGTATCATAGTGACCGGGTGTCCTAAAAAAAAGAGAGAGGGCCCTGAAAAAACTATCACAACGATCTTCACGACTCCAACTGGACGCGGCTTCTGATCAACGTTTCTGCGGCGTTCCACGACCGCAAAACGGAGGTGTGCCAAAGAGCACCATACCCGGAGTAGGGCGCAACTTTAAAGTATGGAGAAACTAAGTTTTGCTCAATCCGGGATTGTTTGAAAGCGGGGCAGGGTCAATGGGGAGGGGGGAGGGGAATAGATGGCGTAACATTATGTAACAAAAGGATGAAGTTATCAAACATCCGATCGATCGCGTCGTGGACTCCGCCCAGAGCGGGGGACAACCAGCCCACAACTTAAATATTATTACAATAGTCTAGGAGAGCCTCTCTGGTGAGTAAAAGCGAGCAGGGCGAGGCCATCCGGTTTCAAAGAAACTGGGGACATGGTCCACCATATCTAGGCCATAACCAAAAAGAGCAAAGTACTGTCTTGATCAAAAGAGAAGAACGGAGGTCCATCTAGGGGGTTCTAAAAGAGGCAAAAAGGAGTAGGGGATCTTTGAAAAGTCGTGGTAGTGTATGGGCTCTCTGAGCCACGTGTTGTTCTCCGTCCATCTAAAGGGGTATCGGGAGGGGGGGGGAGGGGGAAGCGAGTCTGGTGACGGGTAACTAGAGAGCGGGGGTTTGGGGGAGAGGAAAACGGTCAGATTTCCGACTGCGGAGGTCGCACACAAAACACAAAACCAAGGGGAGAATTATTTCAAACGTCGTGTTACGTAACTCGCTGGTCTGGCTGGGGGGGTCGGCCGGAATTTTGAGTTTTACCGAAAACCATCAGGCTGTTCTTCAGGGGCGAGGAGAGAAGGTAAGTCGGACGGAAGAGAAAAAGGGAAAGCATTGGCTATGGAGGACATAGCGGAGGGGAGGGTAGCAGAGCATCAGAAGGCCCCGAGAGCTAAAGAAAGTTTCGGCCACAAGGCATTGCGGAGGATGGGGCTTTTGCCAGTATGTTCTAAACGCTCATGAAACCAAGAGGAACCTTCAGGGGGCAAGGGGGCAGGAAAAAAAAAAGCGCCCTCTGCTCCCAAACGCTCGCAGGGTCACCTAACCCAACACAAAACTTAAAAAACCTCTTAGGAAGACAAGGGGGGGGAAACTCCCTTACAAAGTACACGACTGAGAATAAAAAGGGGGGGCCAACAGGCCCAAGGGGGTTGGTTTTGTCTTGCGGGGTCCTGCGAAAAGAATGTACAAACAAAAGGGTCTGGATGGGAAAGAAGCAAAAAATCAAATTAAACGTGGCGATAAGCACATTGGGCCCGTCCTGTTCGATGTAAGCGCGACCCCACAACCAACCGAAAAAACCCCAATTTTTTTTACTGGAGAAAGAATCATCGTGCAAACCGCGAGGTCTCAGGGAAGCCACGCAGGATTAGGCCAAGGAGCGACGGCTGGAACCGTCTCCAGGGCAAAGCTGTCGCGCCTCGCCTAATTCAGAAAACGGAGAAAAACCTCGCGGAGCCTTCGAAAAGGGGTCGGGGGGAGCAATGACTAGGAAAAGCTTCAAAGACCACGTGTCTTAAAACAACAAAACCATTTACAATCCGGGGAGGTGCGTGTGGCAGCCTCTAGTACTATACTTCCGGCTATGGACCAAGACGGGGATGGCGGGAAAGATAAAAGCTCGCGGGCAAGTTTAGCCAACACCAAGGCGGAAAAACTAGATCCTTGGGTGAAAAGTTGAACCGTGACATAAAAATGACGTACGATTACACGCAATTGACGCCCCAGCTCTTTACAACGGAAGAAGGAGAACTCACTGGGGAGGAAAAACAGCTGAGCAGTTTCGATGCTATCTGCGGCTAAGAGGCGTCACCCCGCGAGACGGAGTTTCCAAAAACGAGATCATCTAATCCAGAATCAGGTGGGAAAAGTAATTCCGTCTGCGACCTGATCCTGGCTATTCTCACAATTAGAATGTCCTGGCTTTGTCCAGATTGGGCAAGACATAGGCGGTCATTCCAAGCTAGGCTATTTTTACTGCATCGATGTGCAAACTGGGAATACAAGGGAAAGACTCGGAGTTTTTAATCCAAAAACCTCTTACAAACGCCCTGACGGCATACGATAATTAAGCAAATGTGGAAGGGGGTCCAGGGGGGAGTGCAAAACATTTGCACGACGCCGGGATCACACAATTGAACTAAATCATATGCAAGAAAAAAAGCCGAAGTCAATGCCTGCTAGCGGCCCGATCTCAATGGCTAACCCGAAATCCTCCCGCTCGGTCTAACAGGAGTTAAACCGGAAAATGTCACGGCACGGAAGAATTTGCGCTGACGCGAAAGTCTGCGCTTTCGAAAGAAGGCATACTATAACACCTCAAGGTGAGGAAAGCGAAAAAAAACGACACCCACACGAACTCAATGCCATTAATCAGCAAGCAGAAGGGGGGGGGCAGCAGTAAATACATTTCGCCGCACGGTCTTACGGAACACTCGGGAAGCGGGCCGAGAGAAAGCAATCTAACTTTTGCACATGCCCTGAAGGAATAAGACTGGAAAGAGGAAGTTCCAATCTACTGCAAGGCCGGCAGAAAGGAACATATCGTCAAATTGGGTGCGCCCCCTCATATTGGAGGAGATCACCTCCGAACTCGGTCCTCCTCCATGGGGACAACCGCCCTGGCCTGGTGCCTGCCCACTTCCCAGAATCTTGCCAGATCCATTATACCGGAAAAAAGGCCCTTCGGGTCGGCCAGCGAAAATCTCTCCGACTCCTGAAGTCAAAGTAACAGAAATGGGGGGGGAGACTGGAATGATATCGGACAGCCATCCTTTTATGGGGGCAGGCGCGGAGACCAGGGGGCGGGGGGCCTGCTACAAAGTGCCAAAATCCACGACCGGCAGGAAGAAAAAGCGCCAAAATTGCGGGAGAGAAACAGCAGAGCGAGGGCTTGGCGCATGAGAAGAATGACCATGCTCCCAAGCGCATGTTGTGGGGGGTAATACAACGCAGGGGACAGGTTGAAAGAGATGGAGACGTCGTAAACTTACATCCGCCTAAAAAGACCTCGGTTCAAGTGGCCATACCGAACGAATAACAGAATAATCCTCACCGCACCTGCGCCAAGTATCTACCTGCGGCTCATCAAAAACTCATTGGAAAGTCTTGTATGTGTCCGTCAGGGAGGGAGACCGTTTAGGGGAGAATGCCGAAGACCATGACAGCGCCGCGCCATCCCTACAACACAACTTATTAGTTTTGCTCGTCGGAATCGATTCAGCCCGACCCGTTGGGCTCAAGAAAAGGGAAACGTCCTTACCTTGGGGCTCTTCCTGTGAGCGGCTCCGGGAGAACCCTGTGGAGGGGATTCAGGAGGGCTTTTAGGATTTATAGGGCGGTTTCTTCTAAAATCGCGGGGAAAGGTAACTCATTAATTCTTCGCAAAAAAGGAAGACTAGTCTAGGCTTGTAAGAGAAAAGGGGGGGTTGGGGGTCGAACAACAGAAAATGACGCTTGAAGGCGAAGCAAGGTCCTTTTGAGGCAAGGCCCAGTCGTCCTTCATAAATATCCGACAGGGACGCTTCCTTGCCATAGTCCGTATTGGGGATGTCGGGAAATTGGACAGCCACGCCTGGCGAAAGCACTACATAGCCGTATAAACCTGCAGTGTTGTATGATATTAAAGGTCGGCAAGATCAAGGGTGAGTACTTCGAGGGGTATGGAAAAATACTGCTCATGGTTCGCGAAACTCAAGGGGGGACAATTAGGAAAAAGGGTCTGAAAAGGACTGGTTGTCAGCGCTCTCTTTTAAAAAACGCGGGGGCTGTAAAGGCGGTGGGGGGGGGGGAGCCTGGCAGGAGGATGACCAGGGAGGGGGAGCTATCCGACATTTTTGGCCAACAAACCTGATGGGGGGGCGTCGGACGTCCGTCGATCAGCGTCACTTTTAAATCGGAAGGACGGATCCAGTCTGAGCCATTTGTCTGGCGGAGAACATTCCATCGAGGTGGAGGCTCCTTAACGGTCGGGAGCCGGTAGGGAAAGTCCAGGCTAACGTTCTGAAAAAATGAAGGGAAGGGGAACCGTGGTTGCGTACTTCCATATGGCAGAACACTGCAAAATGTGGGCTCCGCAGCCAAATCATGCGGACGGGGACTCGTTCGGTTCAAAAAAGTAGAATCCGTACACTTCAAGACATGGAACGTTTGTGGCGAAAACTTTTTCTTGAAAATTGAAGGGTAAGGGAAGGCTAGCAAGGAAGGGGGGGATAGCTTCCATAAAGTCAGAAGAAATTGGGAGCCCGTGGGCGTGACAGTAAAAAATTTAAAGTGTGGATGAAAAAGTGCAGCATCAACAGATTCGGCCGAATGAAGGATGGGGCCGTCATCGGAAAGACGGGCGCTTATTGAATACTCTTGCTTAAGGTCAAGTGCGAAGTCAAAAAGGAACTTTCGTACAGGCTCTCGTTTTGGGAAGAGAGAAACCTTTTCTGCAGTCAGATGGGGGGTCGTTTAAACCCCAATTTCGATAAGGCGAAAAGGGTCGGGTGTATGGACCCGTCCCTGTATCAGTTGTTATTTTTCTAGATGGTTACTCGAGGAATTCAGGGGGGCTAAAAGGATCGGTGAATTCCCCTGTCGCGCCTAGAAAAGAACTGCTGGAAATTCAGTGCAGCGCAGTGGAGGGTTTGGGGTTCATGTTTACCTAGGGGGGGGCCCTCAATAGATGACCAAGCGGTGTTGACGTGGCCCGGCAGCTTAGAGGGAAGGCTTGGCCTTGGTTAAACTTGAGACCTCGCGCTTTGTTTGAAGGCGGCTCTCTCAGGAGAGGGAGTGGGAGGAGGGGCCTAAAATCATCAATAGAGGGTACACGCGCATGAAAGTCGTAAGGGAATTGATTCGTGGAACATTTGGAACGAAGATCGTACCTAAGGGGCAGGGGGAGAGCAAGGCGTCCCTTTTCCGTACTCATTGGGTCGCCGGCCGGCAGGATTCAAAGAAAATTGATGAAGGCCGTATAGTCTGATGTCGTAAATCCGGGTTGCTCGGTTAACAGCCGATGCGTTTCCTATCACGTACTAGGGCAATTCGGTGTTAGTCAATATGATTGTCGGGCTACACCGGCCCAGAGCTCGGTCGAATCCTTTTTGGGTTGGGGGAAAACTCCTCCTGGAGAGGAACAAGAAAGGGAAGGTCAACTTTTGAGATAGGGGACACGAAGGAGTGACTTTCTCATAAATGTTTAACAAGTATGTTTGGGTCCAGAAGAAAAGCAGCAACAACGGCCCAAAAGTGAACAACTTAAAGAGAGGGAGGTCTAGAGAAGGGAAGAAGGCAAAAAAACGAAGTATGGTTGGTTCGGAGAAGACCGGGTATGCGCCAAGGCGTGGCTGGGTCAAACGGGAAAAAATTGCTATTTGACTAGAGGGGAAAATCTCTGTGGGGGGGGAAGGCAGGAAAGAGCCGATTTAATTTGTGGTTTGTAGGCACCAACCGGCGCCGCCTTTTCCTGTTGGGGAAAGGCCCTGATTAAAGATTCAACAAGACAACATACCGATCAGGGAACAGTCGCAGAGCGCTTCGTATGTTGAGATGGACGAAAAAAAAACTTCCGCTAATAAAGAACCGGAAGCCAACAGACCGAAAATTTTTTAGGAAAAAACAATGCCCATGAGATAGAGACGGGTACCCTCATACACGTAAAAGGAAAAGACCGTCGTTATCCGGTGAGGTTTAGACGAAAAGTCGCTGAACGGAATCTTGATTACCGGCCCGACTTCCGTGGAAAAAACAACTAGTGCAAAAACACGATTATAGGAGACAAATAGCTAGGGATCAAATTGATGAGACGCGTCGCGCATCCAGCCCAACGGGCGCTAGAGAACACGACACACCAACCGATTGGAGAGACAAAGACCCGAAGGGCGGGAACGTTATGTCACGATGGATGGCTCTGGGGGAAAAAACTCGCGGTTTGGGATCGGGGGAGGAATTGTGGGGGTCAAGAAAAGAGAGATGGAAGAAGCGCAACGGGAGGGGAAAAGGAAAAACTCGACAGCTCGCTCGTTATTTGGCCTCATCTGCTCAACACAAACGGATACAACTTGGGGGAGGGTCCACCAGACGGAGCTTATTAGAGTGACCTGGAAAGAACTGGCGACCTGGCGGAATTCCAGACATTCCAAAAGAACAAGCCCACTTAAGTGTCAAAAAACCGTAACCCGGGGGAAACCAATAGGTGCAATCCTCAAATGAGGGAGAGAAATCCGGGTCCTGTAGATTTGATGTTGTGATTGTAGTGTGCAACTGGCGAAAAAGGGGGTCTGGCGAAAAGCCGCGGCTAATCAAATTGGTAGCGTTGGAAGGATTGGGTCTTACTATAGTTTTTCCCAGGAAACGGGTTTGAAATCGCGGGAAACGGTCAAACAGGGACAGTTCAGGGTCAGGCTTAGACTAAAAAGGAGGAAGGAGAACGGGGTTCTACAGTGCTGGCGTCGCGAGAGACTGGGGGGGTTTGTAAAAAAGAACCAGGGCAGTCTGTCCGTTTAGGATGAAGGGAGAATAATGGTTCGTCAGGCGGATACTCTCAAAGAGTACGAAGGCGCCGAGTGTTCCCCGCTCTATCTTTAAAAAAAAAGGGATGTCTGTTGAAAGAAGACACGAGGGGAAAAGAAACAGACGAGGGCCGGAAAGAAAAAAAGTACACTTCGTTCATGCGCAGGGGGGATGTTCGTCCAAAAAAAGCTTGGTAGAACGGAGAAATCCCTGGCGTTCAGCCGTGGGGTCTAAAAAACCGAGTGTCCTCTCCAATGGCTAGGGAGCGAAACACCCTAGACCAGCTAGGAGCACAAAAAAAATCAGAACCAAGGGGATTGGGAAAAAGGCTAAAAGGGCTGCCAATTGGGGAGGGAGGTTTCTTCTTTTCTTCTGCAGCCGGGGCGCATGTTTGAGAAACCCATCATGAAGAGGAGATCAGGGGGATAGGTAACAAAGGACGTTTTCATAGAGGCGAAAAGGGGTTGACGCCCGACAAAGTTAGGGGTGGGGGACTCCAGACAAGACGGGTGGTTCCAATAAAAAAAAGAGAATTCCCTTCAAGCAGTGGGAGAAAAGTCGTCAAGGCACTATCGACAGGCAAACGAAAACAATTGCAAGGGGCAGAATGAAACGCCTTACTTCGCTTCTAGAATCTTACCTCGCCGAAAGCCCACAATGGCTATAAAAAAATGGATACGATGAAATCATTAAGGGGTTAACGCCACTGGTGTCCCTCAACTCCCGGTAGAACGACCACTAGCGATCGGGCGCTAGATTATTCTTCCTAAAACGTACCGACCTCAATTCCGAAATCTATTTCGGAAGGCTACAAAAAAGAAGGAGGGGGAAATGTTATCGAAAATGCCCGAGACCTCTTTTCCGGTTCAATGGGCATCTAAAGGGAATACAGCATTTTCAACTCTCGTCAAACTATTAGGTCAAATAGATGAAAAACTCGTCGTATTTCTCTTCTAAAAAATCGTCCTCATAAAGGCCCCGACCTGCATTGGTTCAAAAAACAACTTCAGCATGTCGAGGGGGAAAAAAAGAAGAGGAAAAACATCATTGGCAATGACTACAGGCAGTCGCCGACAAGCCGGGGTAAGGCCGTCTCGACCATGACAAAACGGAAATCGGGGAAGACGTCGAATGCCAAAGTCTCTATCGCAACACAAGTGTGTGGAAAGCGGTGAGGGGAGGGCTTAGACAATTCTGCACTCAAGCGTGCGGGGACACCACCCGAGACAGACTGCCGGACGATACGCGCAAAGACCAGAAGAAATGGGCGCAATGGGGGGAATAATGTTCACAAACAACCGACCGTGCTCACGACAAAAGACTGAAAAGGGCCGGAGGGGATGGAAGCTCGACCGATGAGGCCTCCGAGTCAAGGAAACTAAACACAACTTAACAGACGGAAGGGGGATCGTGTCCAACATCTTCAATAAGAAAGCTTCAAGAATTGGCGCTGCATTGAATGTAGGGTAGGTATAAATAAGCTATGGGACTTCCGTATAACAGTAAGGTCGTGCAGAAGCTCTGAAAGAATGCAACCCAAGAAGGATAAGAACTCCACTAATCTTATTAACATTAGAGTACAGTATTGAACGGACTCTCACCCAAAACTTACGAGGAGCCCACCTACGAGGGGTAAGCAAGAATATATCATAAAAAAGCTACAGGATGAAGACCGTTACTCAATTAAATATTGTAAAAACTACATTTTCTTGCTAGACGTAGAACAAAGTCAAAGGAAATTTCATGTGGGGCCACAAAGTAATTTGATACCCCAAATCGGTAATCCTCAAAAAGGAGAAACAACATCCGTTTTAAGTACCTACATCTCCCTCTTTCAGTCTCGTCATCCACCTTAACTGAGTTCAGAGTCAGAAGGGAAATTGTAAAGTAGGGCCCGCCAGCCTCGAACTCCTGCCATTCCTCTCAGAAATGACCTGCAAAATCGGAAGAAAAGAGGGAAAACACGAGGTTCTCCGCGATATGTCTTGCGGATTGCGTCGGCTGCTCAAATAAAAAAATGCGGAGATTGAAAAAATTCTGATAAGAGCCAGAAGCTAACTTGAAGGACGTAAAAAAAAAATCAGGTCTGGAATACAGGAACGGGGCTGTGGTGGGACAACAGCAAGGTGACGCTGGGGACAGGGGAACGGACGTCAAAACTTTGCTAAACGGCGACCTCTTGAGTGGTCTAGCACCGCCGGGATAACAAAAGAAATACCCCGAGCCCCTCTAGAAAGCGGACCGGTGATCGGTAGAGGTAAGCAAAAAGAAAGGGAAGCCCCCGGTATTGGCATTTATTTCAACGCAGGGAAATTCTAATTCCCGCTTACGCACGCGAAATCC
>Ga0179591_1212138_pt1 | contig 13744 bp, 11 predicted proteins | sample CZOMad2_1_08_16f_FD_182891 | JGI IMG/M metagenome (GOLD analysis project Ga0179591, IMG submission 182891) | Vadose zone soil fungal communities from Angelo Coast Range Reserve, California, USA - CZOMad2_1_08_16fungal (PacBio error correction) | ecosystem: Environmental > Terrestrial > Soil >...
TCAGAGGAGCCGGAAATTCATAATCCTTGGGGAGACAGGTTCCCGTCGGCCGAGAATAGTCCAACTGCAGACCCCAATTCAATAGTAAGTGCTCTGTCCAGCCCGTCACTGGGGGGAGGTTCCCAAATGAGAAAGAGGTAATGAAGAAAAAGGGGTAGCGGCGGTTATTTGAGGAACAAAAACTGCAGGGCAAAGGGATAGATTCATCCACCCAATACGGAGGAAAAAAACTCTGTGGGGTGCCGGAGCAGATCGTAGGCATACTCGAACCTCCAACGCCAGTCCTGGGGGGCAGTCCGCAGCGCAAATCGTTAATCGAGAGGAGAAGAGGGAAATTTGGACAAAGGCTTCTGGGGGCTAGGGGGGAGATTGTAAAAGGGTGGTGTCTTGGCCAAGCGATTAAAAAAAAAGGGAAAAAAAAGGGGAGTCAGTAGGCAACGGGGAGTACGGGACAGAAGACAGCCTGGTCTGTACGGAAATCTCAATCGTCGCGCTAACGCCGCAAAAAAACTTTCGTTAGGCATTATTCCTGAGGAGCGCGTCCACGGGAGAGTGAGGGTACAAGAATCTTTATAGCGGCCACTAGATCCTCAAGAGAGGAAAAGGAAGCGATGACATCTTACCGCACCCAAGGCAAAGGTAGGGAGCGTATAATGCAGGTCACCACGAAAGCGACAGACGGTGCTTGGGCTCCTTTAGCACTTGTACATTGACGTTCAGGTTGAAATGAGAAAAAGAAAAGACGAAAACGCTCAGGAAGAATAGGAATAACTCCACTCTCTTTCTTAAACGAGAAAAACAACGGCGGAAAACTAGCGTCGTAAAAGGGCACCGCTCAAGCAACCGGGGCCGCGTCGAGAAAAAAACTGGAACTGGGGAGGAGACACTTCGGAAAGAACTGCTTACGAAACAGCGCGCCGAAAGGAGGACGGAGTAATTCTCTAAGGAAGGGGAGTCCAGTCGTTATTAGGTTACTACAGCGAAGGGGGGGAACTGCCTCCGGCGTGAAGGTGGCAGATCGAGTGTTCGTTGCAAAAAAGTAAAAAAAGAAGACCTTTACCAGGAAAAGGGGTACTGGAAGCGGCGGGACTTCTCCGGTCCTTGGCTCCTGGAGACAACTAAGGGGGGAACGCAGAATGTAAAAGTGCGTATGGGAGAGACGGGGTTATGGGGGGCGATCAAGAACAAACGTGAGGGAAAAACTCAAAACCCATAAAATAGGGTGCGGATATTAAGATTGGGACAATCCCCTTAGGACGTCTGAACGAAAGAAAGGAACCAAGAACCCGCAGTTCCAATGAAAACGATGTTTCTGGGGGGTTGGCCGCTACTGACAAAAAAAGGGGTTAAGAAGTGCGGGGAGTCTGAGTTCCTCAGGGTGAAAGCCCGCAACCAGAACGTATTAACAAAGTGGGGAGAAGTTTCAGTGGAACCTAACGTAGTCGGGGTGGCCTGAAATCCGGAACTGTAGAATTAGCCGGGGGGGAAAAGAGGAGGATCCATAAGAGGGGAGAAATGAAAGTGGTTGGCTCAGAAAGGGGGGGCCAGAGTCGAACGAGGAAATCTATACATCATAGAGAAACAGCTTGCCGTCGTAGAGTTTCAAACCCGACGGAGGGGCGAGGTAATCACTGACGCCATCAGAGAAAGGTTGGTCTACTGAGCTTGAGCGAACAAACACAGACAACTCGGAGCGGGGGGGGGGGGCCCACGGGTCAGGTAACCGAGAAACACTCCTAGGTGCAACAGAGAATGGATTAAAGAAGTAGTTTAAGCGGGACTGGAGAATACGCAGGTATGCTTCGAAACAGGAAGAGAGAGCAACGGGCACTGATGTGGGGGAGCCCGAACTTTAAACTGAAAAATCTGAAAGGAAGGAGGGGCCCCAAGACGAAAGAACACAAGGCTGAGGAAGGCAAAATCTTCCGAAGCCTGGTATAGGAAAACAACCCCGCCTTTTGCACAGGTCACGAGCCCGGTACGTCGCATCTGAAAAGTGTGGAGACCCGGGTCCTACGGCGTAACAGAATGGGAGGGATAGGGTCCACTCCCCTGGTGACTGGATTGCTACACGACGGACGGGAGTAGACTGGAGGGAGAGGGGAAGGGAAACCGGCTGTCAAAGAGGGGAGAAAATAACGGTAAGTAACTCTTCCCCTCCAGAAAACGTACCACCACTAGCAACCTATTCGGGGGAGTAGAAGGAACGGAAAAAACAAAGTGCAGGTTTTGGGGAGTATGTACCGCTTCACTTCGTACATCAAGCCGGAGAAAGGGAAAGGGGAGCATTAACGACGAGCGTTGTCTTTCTATCTGTCGTGATGTTCCACACAAAAGCTACCGGGGGAATGGAAAACCTCTCCAAAAAGGGTGACCCGCCGTAACGATAGAGGACGGGTGGGCATTAGGCATCGCAGAGTCCCGCCGCGCTTGTGGGTGCTACCACGACCATCAACCGTGTTTCCCTTGGGGACGGCGCATCAGAATTTCGTTCATCAAGGGGAAAGGAAGGGGGGATGAAGCAAAGACGTGTCTCGTCGAACGGCTCACGTCGTTGGAGCTGGGGAGAGAATAGGGCCGAAGAGACAGGGCAGGAAAAAAAGAAAAAAACCTGCCCGCGGGGTCCTTTCAAGAAAACCCAACCACTATAGAGAATTCAACTCCTCTAGGAACGTTCGCAGAGAGAGAAACACAACAAAAAAGGGTAAAAGATAGCCGCTGACGAGTTGAGGGCGAAGAAATAGACTAAAAAAAAAAAAAAAAAAACCCAACAAAAAACCAAAACCACCCAAAAAAAAAAAACAAAAAAAAAACAACAAAAAAAAAAAAAAAAAAAAACACCCAACACGGGTTCGGGGTTGGGGGTAAGTGTAGAGAGAACCGGAAAAGTGCACGTGGGCGGGACCGAGGGAGGAAAGGACAAAATAGGGTCAAAGCTCTCTCTCTCAAAAAAAGCTTTACGTACGGGGGGAGAATAACAGCACGGGCACACATCAGAAAGGAGAAGAAAGGCTGCTCAAGCGAGACAAGGGAAAAAGGATGGCTTGGAAGAAAAAGAAGCAGCGATTAGCCGGAAAATAAGTCGTCTCAGGATGAGTAAAAAAGTGTTCTTACGGAAAGGGGGGGGGGAAAATCGACCTTCGGGGTGTGAAGAAAAGCTGACCGGAAAGGGGGCACCATACGTAATAAAAAAAAGGGGGAGGGATTCGTTGGGAAGCGCGTGAGGGAGAATGAGTGCTGGTCGTTGACGAAGGGGCCCATCATCCACAACCTGCGGAAAAGTAGAAGTGACGAACACTCAGCGGTCGTTCGAATTGGTTCAACGGGGGGGGTGCTGTGAAGAGGTGAAGAGATAACTGATAAAGTACTTTGGTCTAAAGCTTACGGGGGGAAAGAGGGAGACAGACCAGAGAGTGGGGAGCTTGATAAGAACCCTCTAAATACTCGGTAGTGAATTGAGTAAGGATCCGCAACGGAGCGTTGCCAACATTGTCCAACAGGGTTCAGAAAGGAGGAAAAGAGAAGGGGGGCATCTGGCCAAAAAAAAAAAATACTTGCAACGGGCGCGGGTGGGGATTCTATACCGGAAAGAAGACGAATGAATGCGAGGACCACGTTGAGTAGGATGGAAAAGCTTCCAGACGGGAAAGGTTGTAAGACCTTTCGGGAGAATAACAAAAAAAGGGAGGAGTCGAGAGAGGGGGGAATGCCAAAAAGGCTCCATTAGTCAATCGAAATCCTGGAAGCGCATAAAATTAGCGGCAAAAGAAAAGTTGGGCCTCGTTTACCTTAAGGCTGTTCCAAAACCTCCCCGTGGGGTCGGGCGGTGAGATGAAGGAGGGATACTATAAAAAGGTGCATATAAGGCTTCGTCAGAAGTGGCTCGAAACGAGAAGAAGAGGGTTGCACTCATCATTGCTCGTTTGCGGAAAGAAAGGAGACTCCTAATGAAAGGGGGGAAGTCATCGTGCACAAAAAGGGAGGTTCATGGAGGAAGGATAATTCTCAAAATAGCAGCCGCACGACGGCGGGACCGGGGGAGAGGGGAGGTCGAAGGCACAAAACCTCCTGACCTCGTGTGTCGGCGGGCACCCAGTCACCAGGATAGCAAAGGGAGGACTACTTCAGTTGAAGGGATGGGTCAACGTTCAGTTAAACGTAGGAAGGAAAAGGTCTGACGGGGTCCCTGAGGGCGAAACACACAGAAAAACACTGGTATGACTGAGGAAGCGGGCGGAGTGAAAGAAAGGAGGGGTCAGAAATCATAGGGGGGGGGGCAAATTTCAGGGAAAGGAACGATGTGAGGACAATAGGGAGAGCTTGGCGGTGCAACTACTGTTTCAACGTCTGCAATAACTGAGGAGGCGAAACGGAGGAAAAAGAGCGAAGTCGGAGGAGGGGGACCGGACGACCGATGCAAGGCTACGAACCGAAGGGAAGGAGGGGAAACCGGAAACGCGGATGTGTCTTGGGTAACCGCAAATCAATCTCACTGACTAGTACTCGGCAAGAGAAAAGAAACGAAAGAGGAGAGCCTAAACGGCAATTGTCATAAAAAAAGGGGCACCTCGAAAAGAACGCGCCGAGTCAGGCCTCGAACGAGAACAGGTGAGGTGGAACCAATAAATCGGAAAAGGAATAGCCCATTCGTAGAGCAGGAAGGATACGACAAGTAACTGTCAGCTTGGACGAATGTGTTCCTCAATCCATAAGGGGGGTGGTGAAAGGGAACGTGGGGCGAGTCGTGATGACATAGAAATGCAGTCAAGAAGGATTTTTTGGGGTGTAAAAGATGACAAGAAGCAGGAAAATCGTTGAGATAAGAAGAGCAGACCGTCGTAACAGAGTAGTTGTGGGGAGGTGGCGGAAAAGGAGAAGCGACCGAACAAGGTGCATTCGATGTCTAGGAGAATTACGAGAAAGGTCCATCCGAGGAGGAATCTTTCCGAGGAGATCCTAAACGGCAAGTGACGCGTCGAGAAAGCAGACCTTGGACGATACTATTCAGAAAAGCCTACTTTTGGGAGAGCTGTTCGTGACTAATGGAAAAGGCCTCCACTTGTACAGATACAGCAAGACTAAGGCCGGAAGGGAGACATGTATCATCAATGGAGGAAGGGACAAAACCAGGTGAGGGGACATCCTCACTAAAAAATTTTACAGAGAGAGGAAGAGGGACGTTGGGGGGTGTGCCCGCAGCGCGCAACTTACTCGTTTTTTCTCTGATGGAAGAAAAAAAATAAACAGGGGGGGGGAAAAAGGGGGGGGGTCCGGCTTGAGGGGGAAAAAAGAGACGAAAAGACGACAAAGACTTATCTTAAGCACAAAGGGTGTTTGTTCACGGCGTATTAGTGGGAGGACGAGATCGTTGTATACGAGCTGGTCTAAACACAGAACAAACAGGAAGCATGCAAAGTCCCAATCCCTTTTGGGGAACTACAACTTTTCTTTCTGGGAACATATAAAAGGTATCGGAAAAGGTCCTCCGTTTTGCCGAGGATTTCAGTACGTTAAACTTTTATGAATTCTTCTAACGTCACAGAAAGGGAAGGGAAGAACGAGCTCTCTCAAAAAAAAAGGGGGTTGTAAAATATATATATTTGAGAAAAAAAATCTTAACTGTAATAAAAAAGGCAGGGTGAAGACTGTTGTCCCTCCGCCTCTTGTCCAAATGGGGAAGACCCAAAGGAGCCGTTCTAGGACAACCGGCACGTGTGTAGTTGAAAAAACAGAAAAAAGAACTGAGCCTTTCAAGGGAGGGAGGGGGTATGGGCGACATCCTATACGTATAGGAAACAGTTCAGCCACTCCTAAGCGGCCCAAAAAAAGGGGGGCCATCTGAGTCTAGGATACTGCAGAACGACACAGACACGCCATGAATCGGGTCGGGGAAACCGAAGCCGCAACCAGGAAGTCGAGTCGAGGGAAAAGAGAGGGAAATTTGGGTTACAAAGAACAGGAGGGTAACTTGGAAAGGGCAGGGAGGTGCCCAGAGAGTTTCCAAATGGCGTGACGAGGGTCGCTGGGAGAAAGTCTATCACAGGCAGAGATTGCGGAGTAAGAGACGAATCGCGGGAGGGCAGAACGAACGCCTGCGCAAAAACTGGCGTAGAGGGGGGATGTCTGCGGATCACTTCGATTCGAAAACCGTCGGAAATTTAACTATCGTGGCGGCCTCTCCTCAAAGGCCGGAAAAGGGAAGAGGGAGACTGACAAGGGAGATGGACAATCGGAAATGCCAGGAAATTCGAACAACAGTGGACGCAGCCCCACTAGGAGGCAGGCTTTTCTCATTCTGCAATTGGGACACGATGTAAGGGCTAGGCAGCGGAATATAACGCGAAAGAATCGAAGGAGAGTCAATCGACGCAGAGGGTCGTCGCAACACAAGTCTGCGTAACAAGAGAGAGGGGAAGAGGACAGTACGTTGACTCTAGCCAGGGCCGTCAGCAGACAAAAAGGGGAATCTGCGGAAAGAGCCGGCGTAACTCAACTGAGGGAAGAGCAGCGAAGAGTAGGATCGTGATGGCCGGGCTGACAAGGGAGAGGGGAGGTGAGGGAAGGGCCGAATGCAGGGGAGAGGATCAAGAAACGGCCGAGTCAGAGGTGCGATCGAGTTCGTGAAACAAAACATCGGCCGGGACCCTAACGAAATTGAAAAAACGGAGGTAGGCGCCGGCATCGGGTACAGGACGGAAGTGAGGAGGAGATTGGGGTCAGAATCTGTATTCTAGAAAAGGGGGAGGGCAGGTCTCTCCACTGTTGCCGCCGCAGATCGGTCAGACATCGGGAGGAAAACATGCCGAAATGGCAAAAAGATGCGTCGGACCTAAAATAAGGAAAAGCCGGCAAGAGAACCGAGGAAAGAAAGAAAAGGCAAACGTATCTTGTGGAACCGCTCGTACCCAAGGAATACTTGGACGCGAGGATTAAAATACCGGGGGGCAAAAGCAAGAAGTGGACTAGGGGGGGTGCTAGCTTTTACCTTGGGGTTGGGGCAGAAAAAAGAATTAGAGGGGGGGGACTTCAGAAAGAGCCGGAAAGGCGGAAAGACGCAGGACATATGGACTAAGAGAATCTCCAAGAAAAAGCTGGGGGAGAGGGGCGCTCACCGAATCACCGGAGGAGAAAAAGAAATCAGCATCCCTAGCACAGGCTAGACGTCGGCGATGCAAACAAAGACGTCGGAGCTTCGAGAAAAAGCGAAGGGTAAAGTGAGCACATGTTGGGACGGAAAAAAAGTTTTCCGCTGAAGATCACCCCGAAACGTCCTGATGCTGGGGCAAAGCTTAGGTAAAGGAAGGCCAAGGAATTTCCAATAATAGGAGGCGCGGAAACCGAGGGTGCAGCTTTGAAGGGAAAAGAAGACGGTCTGGGAGGAGACCGGCAAAACTAACGGAGCACTTAAGGGATGGAATTGCCGCAGGGAAAGGGTACGGAACCTGGGGACTGGAACGATGCCCTCGCACGAAGAACACGGGTTGATCGGGAGGCCGGCCATAATTCGGGGGGGGGAAGTATAGATCAACCCGCAAGGGGGTCGTTCACGCAACCTCGGTTTGAAGAGGAACAGGCGGGTTGAAAAACTGTTGGGAAAAGAGGGAAAAACCCTTCGGATCGATGAGAACTCTGCGCGGGGGAGGGGGGGGATACACGCGAACATCGGTCGGAAAGGGACCGAAAAAAAAAAGGACGTCCGCGGACGGAAACACAGTACCCGTTTATTTGCTCTGTCCCATCCGACAAACCGGGTAAAACACGACGGAAGGGGAGGATGGTCGACGGACTCAGGGGGGGGGGAGGTCTGTGGGCGCAGAGCAAGTCGAGCAAAACGAAACGCACGCACAACGAGCTTGAACGACTCGCTCCAGGTAAGGTGATTAAGACATCAAGGAAAGGGGGGAGTTTCCACAACCAGACGAGGTGCCTGACGACAAACCTCCTCCGCTCGGACACTAAGGGCAGAAATCCCAGGGCGGCGATACGATACGTAGAAAAGAGGGGTGGAAAAAAAAAACCACCCTTGTTTTCAACCCAGGGAGGAGTACCGACTGCGACCCGCGAGGGGGTGGGAAAATAAAGGATACGGGGGGATTCGAAAAAACTTACAAGGTGATGTATCGAAAGAAAGTCAGAGGGGGCCTGAAAGACGGACGTGCAGTTGCCGAAAGGATCGAAAAGCAAAGTGACTCGGGCACAGGACGCTAACAAGAAACCCAACCCTATCTCCTACGAGGAGGGTGAGCTGCAACGCCTAGAAAGCGATCATAGAGAGAAAACAACACAAAAAGGGGGAGAAGATGCTACTCTAGGGAGTTGCCAACAAGAACTCGTTACGTGGGGAAAAAGAGTGGTTGTACTAAATCTACAGAACGAGGCACGTGTCGGGGAGGCGAGCAGCACGCAAAGAAGGGGTCCTCGTCAACAACCGACGACGACGGGGTTCGACGATACCCCAGCCAAGGGTGGCATGAACCTCCACGAAGAACAGGAGGAAGAACGCACTGGAGATTCCTTGAAAAAAAGCACTGGGAACAATGCAGGATCAAGCGGGGAGAATCTCAAGAAAGGGCGGGGCCTCTGTTCTCTGACGAAGCGGGCGTCATTGGTTCGAAAGGAACCGCGAGGTTTTGGGAACAGTCAAAATGAGGGGGGAAATGACATAAAAGATGGAGGGGAAGGACCGCTGTGCGGGAAAGGGGTCTTACTCGGTGCGGCTCCACCTCCACAACCTGCTTAACTGAAATCCTAGGGGACATCAAGAGAGGCGGGGAAAATGGGTCAAGTGTGGAGGGGGGATACTTGGATATCTCATGGAACACTGGTCGAGCCGCGGGGTGAACGATGTGGTGGAAACGGACGTAGAAAGAACTAGTGGTGTCGTACAAGAACCGAGGACAGCTCTTTAGTTAGGGGGGGGTACACCAAAATGAGGGGGGAGAGGGGCACAACAAATTAATAAAAGCCTGGGTAAAAAAAGCGCAACTCCGGAGGTGGCGCGTGGGTTTACACATCGACGTTGGGAAACTAAGCCAGTGAAAGGAAAGACGCGTCGACCCCTGGTTTTAGTGCGATGTGGGGCACAAGCAAAAACGCGGAAAAGGGAGATTAAGGGGAAAAGGTCTTACGGAAAACAGACGGGAAGGGCGAGGAGTCTTTGACAGGGAGATCCGACTCTTCTTCGGACAGAAACAGGCAACTTCGAAGGCAGAAGATTCAGAGGCAAGCGTCACAATGGGGAACTTGGGAACCGTGGGAAAAGCTGGTGAAAAGATACAAGACATTTTGCTTGAAGGTCTGCAGTCAAGCGAGATACCCACATGGCAAGCAATGGGAGGGGGAGGAGACACTCGCGAAGAAGATCTTTGGGCAGCACAATAAACGAAAAAGAAATCCTACGGAAAAAAAGTCAATGGGGCTCGGATTTCGACTAACGGAATCGGAAAAAGGGGAATTCGGTTGTCGGCAGAGGGAGCACCATCCAAAAGGAAAGTAAGGGCTCAAGAAGATTGGATCATCGCCAATCAGTTAAAGGAGAAAAACTTCAGTACTGGATGGGGAGAACAACCCCGAAGAATCTTGTCTAGGAAGAAAGGGGGGGACAAGTAGAACCAAGTGAGAAGGAGTGGAAACCGGTTAGGAACTCGCGAAGCGCGGCTTACAGGGGGGGGGGGGGACCCGAAGGAAAAACAAAAAAAATACTTTGAAGGACGTATGGGAGGGCGGTATCTGTTTGACGCGGGCCTGTGCTGATTTCAGACCTAGGGGAGTGGCACAGGTCGGCAGGGGGCGACGGGGAGAAATACAGAGGGAGTTTGAAGCCAGATCCATCGAAAAAAAGTTCCGACTAAGACCTTAGACAGCGTACCTCACGGGACGCCTACGAACTATCAGGTGGCAGGGGACCTCCCTTAAGAAAAAAAGAAAATTGGGTAAGCGGATGTTTCTTTTGGGGGACAAGCACGACGAGAGCCTGGGAACAGACGCGCGTCTGAGCGGCGGCAGCCTCACGCACGGTCTCTAACCCTTGCGCCGCGCAGACGCAAGGGGGAGAAAAAAAAAAAGGCGAAGCCTATTGTGACTGCCGGGGTCTTAACCCGCAGATCAAGTAGGAAGGACGCGGCCGGGAGAAGAATCACGAGGAAAAGGAAGAAGATTTCCGCCCTAATTCTTAGTGGAGGGAAAACGAACGATCGGGAAGGATGGGGAGATAGTAGATGCGGTACTCAGGGAGAGTTTATCAAGGGAAAAAACTTTCAAATCGTGGAGAGAGCGAAGGGATACCGGCAAGGCCGCTGTGACGAGAACTGAGCCAAGCGAAAAGGGGTACATGGCGCGTCGAGAGGAGGGGAAAGCTTCCCTTGTTACCTGCAAGCACGTGGGAAGCTATCGAAACGGACGAGGGGATCGAACTCGACGTGGCGCGCGAGAAGAGGACCGGGGAAGAAGAGAATTTTTGAGATAGGATGAGCTCCGAATCGGCGCCGGGGATGAAATGTTAATCCACGGCTGGCAGTTCAGGGGTAAAGGGAAAAAAAACGGAGGATCCATACGGGGGGGGGGGAACTATAGACACCTCACGACAACATCTCAGGAAAAAGGACAAATGTTGGTGAACAAGGGGGAGAGGTCAATGAAAAGTACTCTTTTATCTGAAGAAAGACCGCACGTCCTGCCTGTCGGGGAGGGGGTGTCAGGATACAGGGGGAAGAGCGATTTTCACCGGTTTTGGGGGCAAAGAGGAAGGATTTGCTGACAAGAGGTAAAATCAGAGAGGGCCGAACTAAAAAGAGATACCGGTGTAAAGAACACTCGAAGGGGGTGGACTACAAGGAAAAAGACCGAGGGAAATAGAGAGCCGTGTGTGGAGGCAGTTTGTACAACTGAAGGGAAAAAACTCAAACACCGGGAGGACGGGAACCTGTTCGGGAAGACTTCCTCAGGACATTGCTGGGGGGCTTTCAGTCCGATATCTAGAAAAAAAAGGGAAAAGGGGAGTAAAGAGAAGATAGCTTTCCAAAAGAAAAGACATGTAGAAGAATCCTTTGAATCAACATGTTGAAACGTAGGGCCGCGATCGGGTCCAACTCCGCCCACTGCTCGAAGAGGGGGGACGCGGGGAAAAAAAGGTAGTGACACCAAGAGGATAGGGGAGCACCAGGACGTCGGGTTACTCGACGCTCCGTATCGTCACCGAGCTGCGTCAGAAAAGAAAAGGAGGCCCCTGTGTGGAGGAAACCATCAGAGGAGATGATCTGCGTCAGAAGACAACGCCAGGCCGGGGCGTGCGGAAGAAAAGAAAAAAAGATACTTCGGTAGGAGGAGTCTAATTTGGGACACACAACAAGAGGAGCGTCTCTGAAGAAGTCCCTACGGGGGGGAGGGGGACGGGGTCCAACTGTCGGACGTCGTAAGCTAGGGAAAAGACAGGGACCGAAGCAAGCCGAGGGGGTCAAATCGACAGCTGGCTCGTAAGAGAGTCGTCTCAAAAAACATCCTCGAAAAAACTTTAGGCGGGAGGAGGAAGGATGTCAAGGGCGAGGGCGCGTAAGTACACCGCGGCCTTTAGAAAGCAGGCGGAACCAAGATACCTCTAAAGGGAAAGTTCATCGCGAAAAAAAAGGAAGCGAAAGCGCCCATGAAAATTGGCTTTAGAGAGGAAATGACTTAAACACGCTTGGCGGTTCTGCTCCTTCAGACGTCGCCAAACGATGGAAGTTGAGGGAGGTGAAACTACGAAACATCTAAGCGAACACAGAGGGACTCTAGGTCATCAAGCCACTCTCGGGAGTCATGTCAAAAGGCATCTCGTCACGGAAAAGAAAGTACGGGACTTCTCAGGGGAAGGTGCTAACGGGAAAAGGAAATATCTAAGGACGGGGAAAACAACACAGAGTAGACTTCTGATAAAGTAGGGAGAGTCGCCGTTCAGCCGTCTTAGTAACAAGTGCTGTGAGGCTGCCTCGACACTTTGAGTTCTCATCCGAAATCGGAGAAGGGTAGAGAAGATGAAAAAACTACCATAAGGGGCGGGAACAGGGCGGAAAGCGGGAGGAGTCCGGCAGAGTTTCTGCCGGGCAGACGCTAATGGAGAGAGCGATGGGTGCAATGGACAAAGGCCGGGAAGGCGAGAAGTATTTCTAGACGGACCCCGGGAGTGAACGCCCGAGACGCAAGAGGTCAACAAGTGAGGGAAGACGACATGGCCACTACCGGAGACGGACGGCCTACAGTTCTCCGGAAACTCTACCAAAGCAGGGGTACCATACGTCAAAAAGAGTGTCTGTGGGGGGGCGAAGAGCGGGAACCGTCAGACTTGGGGGGAGGATGACAAAGGAAAATGTTCCTAAAAGGGGAGAACCCGCACAGAGGACAGTGAGCAGGCCGGGGACCGTTGATGTGAAGGGAAAGAGGGTACGTCTTGTTCAAGAACTATCAATCAAACGTTCGGGGGCGGAGCCTGGAAAGATTCGATGATACATCCGAGAGGAAAAAAAAGAAAAAAGGAAATGGTGGTCCGGCTTACGGACTACGGAGGATTCGAACTGCGGGAGAGGCAAATCCTAGCACTGCTCTAATTAAGAAAATGGGGGGCACCTACGTCGTAAAATCGAGAAAGTAGACGCCGCAAATTAACTCGGAAAAAAAAGGGTCGCTGAATCTTTAAAAATCCTCTGTAACGCTTAAAAAAACCAAATTAGCGGGGGTTGGGGCCACAGCGTCTTTAAACGAAGGCATCACTCGGGGAAAGATGGGGGGGAAAACTGAGGAATTCAGGAATGCCGGGTTTCCCGGAGGTGCCGACCGCAGAAGCCCGAAGAGCTTAAAACGGTAAGGCGAGCTGGGAAAAAATGATGGTTCTTTGCAGCAAGAACGGGGGGAAAGTACACGGAACCAGGCCGCGACTTGCCAGAATAACCACACGTGCGAGAAAAAAAAAGAATTCCGTGGGAATTATAAAAGAAAAAGGAAGGGCACTTAGGGGCACCGCCCTATCAGTCAGAAGTCTGAATTCACAATGTTTGCAGGGGGGAGAGAAAACCAGGGGCGAGTGGGGGGAAAAACCCGAAAGTGGGAAGGTCTAAAAAAAAACTCGAAAAAAAAGGATAGGTGGAGGCGGATCGCCCACCACATCGTCACCGGCCAACGACCCGTGGGGTATCATTGACATAGGAAACGATCCCAAAAAGGAAAACAAGAACGCCGGAATCGGGGGGGGGTAACTTCAGTCAAGGAAAGGGGGGTTAGAGGGAGACTCTCAATTGAAGAAATCCATCCTTCTCAAAAAAGAGGGTCTTCAACGAAACGAATCGGGACGGACGTAGGTGCTTAAATCAAGGAGGCGGGTCACACAACAACTCTACTTTGCAAGCACCAACTCGCCGCAAGAGTTAAACGGCGACGCGGAGAAGGGGGCATCCAGGCGACTCTAGCGTAGCCTGGGGCTTGTGCTCCAACGGGGAAAAAAGCACGGGGAAAAATGGCGTCGCATCATCAAAAAAACCCGAAGTGGCGTTACCTCCAAGGATGGGGAGGGGTGTGTTCAGCCGTCGTGTCGAGGTCAGAACACGTACGTCAAGGACGGTGAGGAAAGACGATACCGAGATGGGGGAAAACAAAAGAGTTTGAGGTCCTCGCAAAAAAAAACGTTCCGGGCAGGTCGTCTCAAAGGAACCCACCCGAATCGAACAACAGGAACGGATATAGGGGAAGGGGGCGCAACGACCTCGGGGATCAGCGGAGC
>Ga0179591_1286443_pt1 | contig 13743 bp, 8 predicted proteins | sample CZOMad2_1_08_16f_FD_182891 | JGI IMG/M metagenome (GOLD analysis project Ga0179591, IMG submission 182891) | Vadose zone soil fungal communities from Angelo Coast Range Reserve, California, USA - CZOMad2_1_08_16fungal (PacBio error correction) | ecosystem: Environmental > Terrestrial > Soil >...
CGCTGAAAACGCACACCAATGAGGTCCAGGGAGCTCCCCCACCCAACCTTGGGGAGATTGTCTTCCAATACACTCCCTTTGAAGGGCGTCTACTTAGGTAAGGCTTCCCAGGAAGGAGAGAACGCGTGGGAGACCGTAGGAACCGCCATGGACCTGAAAATGTGTGAGAACGGGCTCTCTCCTTACAATCGGTTCAAGGGTGGGGCACCGAACCCAAAGGGGGGGGTCCCGGGAGAGTAGGGCAATAAAAAAAACAAAAAGGTTTTCTTGGGCACGGTTACTAAGGACCCGCAGGGCGGGAAAAAAATATTGAGGAGACTTCTTTGAATCAAGGTCCCATTCTACTTTTGGGCAGAGGACGAGAAAGAGAGCTAATTGGGCTGGGCGCGGAGCGGGGGGGTTGCCATAGAAAGTACATAGCGGAGATCGGAAGAAAAAAAAGGCCGGGGGACAGGGACGTATCGGCAAATCTTCACGTAAACACAGCGTGAGAATTCCATTATACATCTCTAGAAAGCAGAGTACGGAGGACGGTTCGGTCAGAAGGGTGGAGACGTTTTGTCACAGTGGAGGGTCAGACGGACAAGGCTCCGGAAGGTACACCCTGGAATAGACGGGAGAGGTCCCTGCGTGTTAATAGATTTCGCTCAAGGGTTAATACGATGAGAACCGTACGTAAGCCAAATAGAGGGGGGTTGAGTAAGGAAAGAGAAAGGAGAAGAACAGAGGACCCAAGGTATGTAACAAAAGGAGGGCCGAGACTAAAGACCCCCCATCGTTCGATAAGGTGGGCGAGCAGAAAATCATAGAAGAAAGCATCCAAAAAAGGTCCTGTAATGTCTGCATGCACCGGGGGGGGAAGACTCGCGGATGAGTAAATGCAGTGTCGTATTGGCAACGGTAATTTTTCCAGCCCTCCTCGGGTAGCGACGGGGGAAGGAAAAACTTAAAGGGGGGTGAACGGTATCAGAAACAGGGGGAATACCTTCTGGTACCAGCAACTTTGGCGTAATAAATCTACGAACTCGTTGGAGGAAGAAAGGAGGGAAGGACGCGGGAATTGGAGTCCCCGTGTGGGGAGGCCGAATTACGAGTGAAGTCAAAAAGCAGACCAAAAAGAAAAAAACAGTTGACAGACTGCATCTGAACTACCAAAGTGGAGTGGAGCCCGAGATCATTGCTAAGACTAAGGGGGGGGTGGCCAAAGGGGGCAATATAAAAGGTAGGTTGAGGGTGAGTACATATAATTTCCAAAAGATAAATTTTCTAATTTTTGAGTTTATTGGGGGCTAGATGAAAAAGAGGAGGGCTCTGCAGGGGGGGGGGGGACGTAATAAAACGTAGGGCAGTAGGATAAATAGGAAAATGTATTTAAAAAAAAAAAAAAATTTGTTCCGGGGAAAAGGTGTGTTAAAGGAGAGAATTGAGGATTACTATAGGTATATTGGGGGATCATGGGTCGGGTCTTAATGTAAGTTAAGAATAGTGGGTTTCGCATGTCCTTTGGGTCTCTGAGTAAAAAAAGGGCGGGAAGAAGTAGTTTTTAGGATGTAATTAGGGATTTGGGTATAAGGAAAATAACAATGTCGCCAGGTCTGGAAGACTGAGAACATGGTAGAAGGAAAACTGCTAAAATACTTATAAGTTTAGGTACAATAGATCCCACCAACAGCAAAGGAAATGAAAGGGAGTAAAAATTCTTGCAATTTGGTACATTTCACAAAAATAAGTGAGAAAAAAACGGGATCCCTCTAATGCAACAGGGTGCGGGAGGACTTTTGAGAGGAGGTAGATCAAACAACGGTGAGAGTGGTACCGAAAAGAAGGGATCAACAAAAACAACGGAAGGATGTCTCAGAAACCCGAAGAACACTTGGGAAGAGAACGGGGAGAAGTAATCCCTGCCACGGATGATGAAGATTGATCACGCGGAAAGGGGCAGGAGGGAAATGTTGGAAATGGGTCAAATAATGCATTTATCGCACGGAGGGAAAGGGGATGGGGTGTTAGGGTGGAAATAACGTAGAGGATGAGAGGAAAAGGCATTATACGGGGGACTAAAAGAGTTAAGTGCATATATGAGCTTGAAATAAAAAAGAAAAGATTAAGGAAAGCGACAAAAAGATTCACTTGTCCTCAGAGACAACTGAAACAAAATGACCCTGAAACTTAGAAGGGAAGGGGATCCAATAGTTACCTAGACAACGAAGGGCAGAAAGATCGAAACAGTTACGAGGGGTGGGAAAAACTCCTTTTCTTAGCGAGTGGCATAAAATGCCCGAAGGGGGGTGGTGCCGTAAAGGATAACGTTTTAAATAGGGATAGACTGTAAAGGGAAAAAATATCTAAAAAATGCCTAGAAAAGGTCGCTTTCGCGAACGATAACTTAAAAATAAGGGAACAAGTCTCGGGAAAGAAACCGGATGAGGTAGCCATGTAAGCGCGGGTTCGACTACCCTAGGTCAAGGTCTGAAAAAGAGGGTTTAGATGGAGAATGCAAGAGGGGAGTCAGGCTATGCGGGGCAAGTAACAAATAACGTAGCATGGGGGGGGGAAAACTCGTGCGTTGGGCGTAATTTACGCCACATGGAAGGCTGGCAAGGACGTTAGCTACCAAGATCGGTCCGGGCGGAAGGTTTAAAAGAACTGAGATGGAGACATAAAGGGACCGGATGATTAGTTTCCCAAAGCACGGCAGGCGAAAAACGTGACTCAGTTGAAAAAAGAGGGTCAGAACAGAACAGTGGGACCAGCGAGCTTAATGGGAACTGGGGGGGGAAAATGGGGTGGGGGGGGGGGGGGGGGGGGGGGGGGGGGGGGTGGGGGGGGGGGGGGGGGGGGGGGGGGGGGGGGGGGGGGGGGGGGGGGGGGGGGGGGGGTGGGGGGGGGGTGGAGGGGGGGGGGGGGGGGGGGGGGGGGGGGGGGGGGGGGGGGGGGGGGGGGGGGGGGGGGGGGGGGGGGGGGGGGGGGGGGGGGGGGGGGGGGGGGGGGGGGGTGGGGAGGGGGGGGGGGGGGGGGGGGGGGGGGGGGGGGGGGGGTGGGGGGGGGGGGGGGGGGGGGTGGGGGGGGGGGGGGGGGGGGGTGTGGGGGGGGGGGGGGGGGTGGGGGGGGGAGAAGAAACGGAGGGAGGGGTCAGGAGAGGGTGCCGACGAGGGAGGGTCTAAGGATCTTAGATCTCCACCAAGAAATGGTGGGGGTCTGGGAATCTAAGAAGAAGAAAAGGAAAAGGACAGTAATAGACAGGGAGGAGAAATAATGGGTAGGAGGGTTGTCTCTTAGCAAAAAAAAAAAAAAAAAGGGAAAAAAAAACCAGAAAGAAGAAAAAAAAAAAGAAAAAAGAAAGAGAAAAAAAAAAAAAAAAAAGGGGCGAAAAAAAAAAAGAAAAAATAAGAGAAAAAAAAAAAGAAAAAATAAAAAAAAAAAAAAACACAGAAAAAAAAAAAAAAAAAAAAAAAAGAAAACGAAAAAAAAAAAAAAGGAAAAAAAAAAGATAAAACACAAGAGGAAAAAAAAAAAAAAAAAAGAAACTTTTTCTTTGCACAACAAAACTACTAGTGTTACAAAAAAACCCAAAAACAAAGACAAACAATTACAATTACAAACCACATTAAAAAAGATTAATAAGTGTTGGCGGAACGTTTTGGGTAAATCTGGGTATAAAAGAAAGAGGGGAAGGGGCTATTTATGAAGAATGGTGGGATCATTCGTCTAAGCTTCCTATTTTACTTTCGCTTACTACATATGTCAATAAAAAGGTTATTTCCAGACCCCGCAAAAAAAAAAGGATTAATAGAAGGCTTCGAGGAAGCTTTAGAGACACCCCAACATGAGTCTCCTTGCGCCTTCATCACTCTTTTTGGGGAAACGAAAACCGGGGTCTCTGCGTGGCCCAAGCCCGGCCTTGGTCTGAATCGCAGCTATGTACAAGGGTCGGGCCAGCGCTAAAGATCCAAGTCCATAGAGGGGGGGGAGAAAGCTACTGAGGACCCCAAGAAGCTTCTCGGCAGGATCACAAAGGAACGAGAAAATCGGGGGGACGCAAGGACTTCCTTATTAAAGGTCAAGGACACACCCAGGGAGTGGTGTTGACCTCCGCGACGGGAAGTAAACGTTGTTGTCCGGTTTCAAGAGGCAGACGAGGGAACTCTTTTCCGTAGAGCAGGCCAATGTGAAAGAAAAAAAAGAGGAACATGGGGGGGACTTGGAGACTTTCTCAGCGTAGAGGAAGGAGTGTGAAGGGATACGCGCAAGGTGATTGGGTTTAGGGAAGGGGGAGGCGGTCCCGGGTGGGGGGAGCTCCCAGAAAAGCTTGATTTCTCTTGACTCTCTCTCACAAACGATAAAGAGAGAGCAGACTCTCACAAAAATCAAGGCTGTGCCAGGGCAGCTCCCAACACAACCAGGAAAAAGCCGGGGGTTTCCCTCTCTGGGGGCGAAACACAAAGGACCGGCTTATTGGAGCGTAGAAAAAAGAAGTCTAGTCGTGGAAAAGGAGTAAAAGTAGACCTCGAGCACATACGCTGAAAAACAGCTGGTACCTCTTTCGCCAGAAAACCGAAAAAAAAAAGGTTTGACCGAGAGGAGGGGGAAACCAAGAAACGAAAGGGGGTCCGGGGTAATTGCACGGGTTACTAACCACATGAGGGCACGCGAGGGGATTAGCTCCTTCTTTGAAGGCCAGGACTCTGAAGAAAATTGGGGCCCGGGGCATATGGAACACCGCAGGGACGGCGCAGGCTCTTTCCATCCTGTATAAGCTGGAGGAAGAAAAGAGGCCTGGCGTTGGGAAACTCTTGAGAGCCCTGGATTCGGGGGTGCACCACAGCTGGATCCTATTTGGGGGGGAAAAAACGGAAAAAACAGCTCGAGATCCTAGTAACCGATCGCAGTGCGAGTCAAGCCTTTTGGAGGTGAAGGAGATCCTCAATTAACGGCAGGACTTCATGTAGACCGGCGAACGACCCCTGAGGGGATTAGAAGGAAGAAGAGTGATCAAGGAGGAAACACTCCGGTTCTACTATTACTCGAAAAAAGTCCGACAAAATCAAAGGGGGGGGGGTGCTGAGGGAAAAATCAGAATAATACAACCGGCAAGGGGGAGTAACGCAAATTTGGTCTGTACTCAACTGCTTATCGGTCCGTGATGGCGAAAAGAAAACAACCCAATGAGGGAGATAAGGTGGTCGATACTATATAAGAGGAAAAAGCGAGTACTGCCTAAAGGGTAATGACTTACGCATTATGGTACAAAAGCTGTGAGAACACTTCTGAAGGTCAAAACTGCATGATAGTTAGGGGGGGGGGTCAACGAAATCCTCCGGTCAAGGATTGTTGTGTGTTTCAAAGAGGTTTTCGGGCGACTATGGGAGGAAAACTAATGGACCGTAGCATCTGTATAATAACGTCAAGAAAAAAAAAAGAATGGGTCATCTCACGAACGCACGGAGGGGTGCGCACGACACAGAACAGCTAAATTTGGGAAAAAAAGTAAGGGGGGGCATAAAGAAATTTACGAACCACTTAGTGAGGATCCCTCAAACAAAAGACAGGTAGACAAGCGAAGGGCCGCGGCTTGGAGGGGACGAAACACGTATATTCGGCGCTAGAAGATGTGTTTACACTGCAAGTAGGGTGACGAAGAAAGGTTATTTTTTATCCGACGGGAAGCGAAAAAGAAGGGAATTGTAAGGAGATATTTCAAACAGATATTCTAGAGAATTATCTGACGTGTCGCCACGAAAGAAAGTATATATAAAATCTTATTAAATAAAAAAGTAGGTAAAAACAAAGGAATTTTGTTTGTAAAGGGGGAAAAGAAGGGAGGAACTTAGTGTACGGATGTGCCTGGAGCATATTACGAGGGGGCCAGGAAGTGTAAGGGGTATTGGAAAGTCCTTGGGGGGGGTGATAGCCAAGAAGAAAATAAGGGTGTGGAATTCGGATTTAAGGGCAAGCCAGAGAGCAGATGCCATGTCCTCCCTGTAATGAAGACGGGGAGCATGCCCGGTCAAATCAGCCTGAGAAAAAGGGTTACAAGGCGATAAACACAACCTCAAGGAAATGACGGGGAGTAGAGGAAGGACATCACAATATAGGCCTGTTTCAAGCAGGTTATAGCCCGCAAGAATAATACAGGGGGGGGGGGCAGGGAAGGGAGGGTGGGGGCTATTTAAGAACTTGGATGACAACCTCTACAAAGGAATCGGTCTAAAAAACGAGGAAAGAAAAGAGAGAGACCATGTATAGGGCATTCCGGAGGGGGAAAGAGATTAAAGTAATCAAAGCACCCCTTGGGGCACTTAGGCGGGCGAGAAAACGCGCAGGCAATATCGTAGGGGGGACAAAAGGGTAAATTCAGGGAAAAGATGGTCGAAGGAGTTAAAGGGGAGGGGGGTTGAGATAGAAGGGGGGAAATTGACTTATAAGGACGCCGTCATTATAAACGTGTACTGGAAAGTAGTTAGAGAAGAGACTTGAAAAGAGTAAAAATTAAAAGGAATTAATAGCACACAGCATTCAGAAGGGGAAGAAAGACCAAGGCAACAATGATAAAGAAGGGGAAGTAGATATCAAATAGGTGACATAGAGGTATTTCCTAATATATAACGTAAACAAGGGAAATTTTGGATAAGGGATTGGTCATATTTTCGGGGAAAAATACTGTTGGGTCAGTGGAGAAGAAGTGATGAGAGGGAGAGAATATCCTCATTCTAAATCAAATTAAAAGAAAACTTGAGATTAAGCGGCAGTGACGTAAAAATACTTGAGAAACCGAAAAGTATAGTTGGCAGTGGAACCAAGTATAGTACCATTAAAGAACGGGGAAATACACAAAAAAGTACCGGGGTCCCTAAAAGTGTATGGGGCGGGGTTGGTGAGTATACTTCACTCAGTTTCGGTCATCGATGGATCAACAAAAAAAAAAGAAAGTGTGGGGGGGGGGGTGGGGGGGGGGGTGGGGGGGGGGGGGGGGGGGGGGGGGGGGGGGGGTGGGGGGGGGGGGGGGGGGGGGGGGTGGGGGGTTTGTCTGAGAAAATAGTTGAGGAGAGAGTTAACGGAAACATTAAAAGGGGGGTCTGGGTCCAGGAAGGAGAGATACCAGATGATACGGTCAATTCGTCAGAACACATTTCGAGGGGAAACAGAGGGAGAGAGCAAAAGAAATGATTAGGAAACATACGAACTAGCATTAGAAGTGAAGTGTGGATCAAGGAGTTCTCGCCCCTTGTGTACCATAACTGCGTAATGAGGACCTTGGAAAAAGAGCTTGAAGGAAACTGGAGGGTCCTCTACCACCTTACAACGAATTGGGGTGGGGGAGTTTTCCAAGAACGGCACTAGGCCACCGTGAAGGGATAGCCCCTGTTTGGCGGGGGGAAGCAATCTTTTTTGGTATTAATGGTCAAGGCACCAAAAGGTTGGGGGAGGGACAGTTGTCGGTAATTCTAGTAGAACCGGGAGAGGGAAGCTGTAACACGCAGGACGAAAAACAGCTGAGAATCCAGGGTACCGTTCATCCGTAGGAACCTAGAAAGAAACTGGGGCCATCACAGCCCCAAGAACAAAAGGATACTCAGACATGGACTAGGAAATCGGATCTCGAGTCTGGAGAAGGAGACAAAAAAAGGTGGTGAACCCTGAGGGGAAAGGGAAAGAAAGCAAAAGCAGGGCCTTGTCGGAGTCTCATCTATGTACCCTGTGCCGTCCAACGAAGGGCGCACGTAAGGGGTCCTGAAAAGAGAAGAGGCCAAAAACTGAGCGGCGGAGGGCCGATTCATCAGACTATCTACCTCAGGTGACAGAAAGCGGCCTGATTAACGTGCAAAAGGAAAAAGGGAGGGGGTTTTTTCCGACGAAAGGGAGAAAACGTGGTTCGTTCATTCCTTCAGCGAAGGGGGGGGACCAGGGCCGGGCGCGGAAGTGCTCAACAAAGGTGCGGTCACTTGTTCAGGGGCAGACAAGAGGAGCTATCGGGCAGGAGCTAATAAGTATACGCACAAATTTCGCAAAGGGATGGGGAAATAGCGTTAAAATGGTTTTTGATGCTCCAGAAAAACATGAAGGTTAAAAAGAGGATAATAAAAAAAACCAAGGGAGGAGGAGTAAAGAGAGGAGGAAAGCGCTCGGGAAAACCTCAAAGGCAGGGTGAGGGGAGAGACCCCAAACGTCTATTTCCCTTGGGGGACTGCCTACAAGGGGCGTACTTATGGAGAGGACATGATAAAGCCTTAGTACGTGTGAATAAGGGATCACAGGAGGGAAAAAAAGGGGGGATCAAAGGGACTCGACCGAAAAAAAGCGGTAAATAGTACGCCTTAATGAAACGACAAACAGTTGGGGGAGAACGTAGAGGACAGCCCAACGTTGTGGAAACTTCGGCAAGGTGAGAAGCCTCGGTAGGCAAAAGGAGAATGGGATAGCTCACTCTTTTAATCCTCCAGACGACGAAAAAATCTAAAGTGTGGAAGGGGAGGCCGAGATCGAAAAACTTAATGAAACAGGAACGTCCATACATGATAGCTTAGGGGGGAGAAATCAATTGGAGGGGAAAAAGTAGGAGAGTCATCTTCCGCAAACAGCTGTCCGGTCCAACGGGAGAAAGAGAGAAGGTATAGAAGGCTCTAGTCTCAATCTACTCAGTGTTTTGGAATGCAGGGCGTTGTCGCAGCAAAGTCGAAGGCATTCTTTATTAAGGAAAAAGTACATTGAGGATCGGAGAACGACTGACTAGGACCCTGCGGGGGAGAAGATCTTAACCGGGGGCTCCGGGGAGAAAAGGGAAATTCGAAAACGAAGCAAAAAAAATGTTTTTTTACTCATGAGGGAAGAAGAAAAGAAGGGAAAGAAAGGTTCAGAGAAAGGAACAGGAGGGGGAAATCGTGCAAGGGTCACACCAAAAAAGGAGTGATCGGAGAACTAGATATAGTGAAATAAAAAAACGTGGCCGCACCATCCTTACTACTGGAAGTTATGGGGACAGGGGGCTTTGAGAAATCCATGGCTTAAAAAAACTTATCACTGGAGTCAATGAAATGGGTACTTAGGAACTAGGTCACCGTAATAAAAATTGTTACGCAGGAGAAAACTCGTTAGCGAAGATGTGAGTCCTTACATTGACCGGGTAGAAGCTGTAGACGACTGGGGAACAGAAGGCAATTTTGCGTAATCGAGAAAGCACAGTGCGTAACGAACTAACATGCGAAGTTTTGAGGACGTGGTCGCAGCTCTGCCTGCCACTATGGTACCAATCAAGTCAAAAAACATCCCCATAAAAGGGTGTCAACCCTAAAGTGCGGGGAGGAGGTATGAAAAAACAAATTCCAGGGTGAGACTATACTCTTGGGGGGGGGGGGAAAGTAGACTGTGCGTTAAGGTATTTTCAGTCTCTAGCTTAAACAGCGCAAAAAGAAAGGGGGGGGGAAAAGGTTAGACTTGAATTTTAAGGGGAGAGGAGATCAAAGAAATAAGGAAAATGCGGGGAGAAACAGGCATCACATCTGAAGGGGGGATAACTAGGATTAAAATGAACTCAAGGGGGTTGGGGAACGTGGGTGGCACAGGAAGGGGAGGAGAACTTTGGAGCAGAGGACTTGCTCAGTAGTAATTGAAGGGATATTTGGGAAATTCCGGGGGGGGGGTAGCGAGTACGTCTGAGAATATTGGGTGGTGAGAGGGTTAAGTAATTTGAGGATGTCAACTATAATCAGAGGCCAATGTCCTACCTCACTTCGTCCAACACAGGGGAAGCATAAGAACGGAGGAAGCATTCCTTACGAAGTTTCAAAATTAAAAAAAAGAGAATACCCACAAGCAAGGAAAGACGGAAACGTCTTCATTAATGGGGGGAAAGGGCAAAAAAACGCACCGGGTGCCCGAGGGGGATAAACAAAGATCACAGTGTGGGAAGGGAGTACTTTGGAGGAGGAAGGGAGATTCAAATCTCGTTGAGCTGAACTAAAAGGTGAAAAAAAGAAAAACAAGAGGGGACGAGGAAAAGGGAGAGGACCCGTGTCTGGTCTCATCAAAGGAAGCTGTGATATTATCAAGTATCCCAGGAAAACTGTAAATGCATGAGTTCTGCACCACGCGAAAAGGAATATCGGTGAATTGGACATGGACCACTAATTGGGGAAAAGAATGTGGGAAAGCACGGTATTACTTTGATGTGTGGGTAGAGAGAAGTGAATATTGTAAGGATGCTTGGCAAACGTTGCAAAGTAAAGGGGATGACTAGGGAGGTGTAGCTGTCCCTATATTAGAGCGTGAGGGGGGAATGAGGGGAAGGAAATCTCCACAACAAGAAGGCTGACAAGGAAAGGGGACTATAGAACCAAAAAAGGGAAGGTACAAGTGGTTTGGGGGGGTTGTGTTGGGGGGGGAGATGGTGGTTGTCAGGTAGAGACATCGCATTTAATCAGCCCGTGGAACATATAGTCCCGAAGGCCGCAAATTCAAGCACTTTCCCCCGACGAGGGGGGGGGGGGAAATACGTTATTTAATCATAGTGCCGGGCTAATAAAGAGTTTCAAAGGGGGGAAAAGAGATCCTTTTTCAGTGCCTCCTAGACGTGATAAATAAAGACTAATATAATGTCTCTTGGGCGTCGCTATATTCCACAATAACTGAGCGCAGTTATGGAAAACAAGAGTGGGGGGACCGGTCAGATCGGAAACTACACGCCGCGCACGTAGCAGATGGCTGAAACTTGGGCTGGGTAGTGTGGGGGGGGGAACGTACAACTAAAAAAGGGCGTTTTTAGGCATGCCACACACGGTAAAAACAATCCCGTATGTGGTATTGGTCGGGGGAAAAGTTCGTTCGAGATGTATGCCACCTGGCCGGCTGGGTCCAGTACGGAGAACTAGGAGAGTCCAATGCGAAAGGGGTGGGGAATTCACATGGCGCGAAAAAGGGCGGGAGGGGAGAATGAAAAAAATCGTATGATTAGTTGAAAAAGAAAAAGATCATTCTCCGGGGCTCAGTTTCCGCCAGGGAGTTCTCACATCCCCTTTGGTGAAAATAACGAAGGGTAGGGATGGCGAGCCGACTCGGGGTCATATGATGGAGTACAACCGGAATAGAACGGAACTTGGTTGTACGTTGGAGCATGACGCATCACGATAAGCCGGGTCCTACCACTTTTCGGGACGAACTAGTATTGACGGAAAAGTCGAGGTTCGCAACCCAAGGGTTTTTGGGAGGACGTCAGTAATCATATAAAAACAGAGGTACTATTGAGAACGCAAAAGGGAAAAAGAACGGATAAGCTCCAGAAGGGGGACGTTCCCTTACTACATCCGGTCCCCGGCGGCGACGGAGGTCTCAGCCCCCGCAACAAAAAGGGAAATGACTCTACATTGTCGGACTCTGCATAGAGAGATCTCAGGTTGGCGAAGGCTCAAATTGGTGTAACAAGGGGGTAGACCCGAAGGGGAAAGAAAGGAAGGTGCTTTCTCCTAGATGTACACTGGGATGGGCCAGCGCGAAAATTGGACGTGCGTCTCGACGACGGCCCACGGAGGAACGTCGTCCAGAAGGGGACCTTATTCAAAATCCTGAAAGGCTACGACCATCGCTGGAAGCAAAAGAATGAGGAAAAGCAGAAGGAAAAGGGCGTGAGGGGGGGGTTCACTCCGAGCGGGGTGTGCCAAACGTTGGGTTGGAAGGGCCATGCACTATGGACCGCGGGGGTGAACGGTATAGGGAGGTCCTTTTCTCACACCAGGTCAAGGGGGGAATGGGGATAGGTTAAACCACGCGTATCGCCGGAGGTAGCATTGGGAAAGGGGGTGCGAAGGCAAAGGAGGGAAGCCCCGGAAATCTCGGTTACAGGGGGTGGGCAAAAAAAAACACAGATTGTTTTGGGACGAGCGCTTCACTGAAGATCAACACCAACACAAAAAGGATATAAAGAAGGAGGAAGAGCTCGCAACACATCATCTGGTGCTTGATCTCCCAAAAAAGGATATTCCGAGGGACGGACGAAAGCCTTTCCGTCCTACTTATTTAGCTTCCATGCAGGCGCAGGAAAAAAGGAACCGGCCAAGGCAGGTACCTTCATGTGGAAGAAAAGGGCTTTCAAGAAACAAAGTCCAAAATCAGAGCCTGAATGCAAAGGGGAAACCAACTTGGGCACCGTCGCGGAGGCCCCCCTGACACGAAACTGGTTAAAAAAAGGGATTTACTCAGTGGGCCAAGCAGGGCGTCACGAGAAGCCAAACTCAATTTTTGAACTCAAGGCCAGCCTCAACGCTACTTTGGGAACTATTCGGAAAGGGAAAGATAATTGAAGGACGTATAAGCCTGCATCACTTTACAATAGCTGAGGAGAGGACGAGGCCTGCGGGCACCAGGTCGGCAGACAGGCTTTCCCCACAGTAGCCGGAGGTGCCACAAATCTCGAGAGGCCAGATACGCGAGAGAATTCCCATCCTTTTGGAAGGCGGGGGGAACAGGAGCCGCAAGGGACATTCTTTATTCCGTCTAAAAGGTACCCCGGAGGAGATTGTAACAATTAGCGTAAACCTTCGTGGTGTCAATATTTGAAAAGGGGTGCGAATTTGCTACTATGATTAACATACACTCCGCCACAATCTAGGGGGAGGGATAAGCGAACTTAAGACGAACAAAGAGGCTTCCTCAACTGGCCTGAACTGCAAACGGCAAGAGGCCTACGGCTGAAAAACAACATTCGTGCTCAATAATTGGACGAGACTAAGAGAAGAGATACTTCGGCCCTCCTAACGGTAACTTAAAAGAGGGACTTTCTTGTGAAGAAAACTCCATGGCGAAAAAGATCACGAGCCTGATATGTGAGAAGGGGTCACGATCCATCCGGTAATTTGACTACAGCAGAAAAAAGTTGACGCGAAATAGGGGGGGGAGGGAAACGAGAATACCTGTATCATCTGGTATAGAAAGTCCTTGGGAAAGTGTGCAGTAAGGAAAAATCTCGAAAAACGAGGTTCGAATCTACCCATACCACTAAGGAGGGGGGAAAAAAGAAACTGGGTGAGCTCGCCTGACCCAAGGCGTGAGTCAAGGACAAAGCCAAAAGACAAGTGTGCAAGAAAAGAGGATACGGCTCGTGCGGGGCAAGGAGAAACGAAAAGGGGGATACTATGACTCTTTGTTACAAGGGAAAGAAAGGGGGGGGGGGGGGGGGCGTATAAGGATTTTCAGTCCTCTCTTACCAGCGGAAAAAAAAGTTCTAAAAAATAGAAAATTGGGAGGATAGGGGGAGATAGAGATCAAGAAAAGATAAATCTAGGGGAGGAAAGGGAAAGAACCGTATATTTATTAGACAATATAGTAAGGGAATTAGGTCAAAAAAGAACGGTTTTCAAAGGGAGTAATTTAGGAACAGGAGGGTACTATCTGGTCAATATACGTCCTGCGGGGGGAAGTAATTTTGGTTGGTTCGCAATTCCATGGGGGGTCTACCCCTGTCTGGTAGTGGTGTGGAGATTTTTTAAGGAATGGGGATTGTAGGAAGTGTCAAGCGGAAGAGAGGCCAGTCTTCATACGGGGGTGGGGGTGAAAAAGTAACGTTTATAATGAGCACTAAGCATAAGGAGAGGGGAAGTGACCCATATAACCCCACTCAAATTAGGGACAGGGGGGGACCAGGAAAGGGCAAAAAAATAAATAGGGCACGGTGTCCGCTGGCAGAAAGAAGGCAGACGTGGTGAAGATTACGTTAGGAAGGAGGGGGTCAAAGCGAAGGGAGAGGAAATAGACGGG
>Ga0179591_1379718_pt1 | contig 13743 bp, 14 predicted proteins | sample CZOMad2_1_08_16f_FD_182891 | JGI IMG/M metagenome (GOLD analysis project Ga0179591, IMG submission 182891) | Vadose zone soil fungal communities from Angelo Coast Range Reserve, California, USA - CZOMad2_1_08_16fungal (PacBio error correction) | ecosystem: Environmental > Terrestrial > Soil >...
GGGGAAAGGAATCTTGGGAGGGTTATGGGACGGAACGGTTGAAATCGCCTGTCTATCCGTGTTGAGGAGGGCTATAAAAATGTGGAAGAAAGGTCTAAAAGTGGAAAGGACTAAGCCGTGATAAGAACTTTTCCTTATCCGGAAGAGCTTCAAGAAGAGTGACGAATAGGGGCCGGTGGTAAGGAAGGCACCGAGGTCATCTACTATACGTATGATTATAGGAAAGAACACTCAAGAGTAAGTAGACGTTACCACGCGAAAAAAGGACCAGGGCAAGAAAAAAAGCCGCGGAGCAGATCTGGCAGAGATACGCGCTCCGAGGAGGCGTCTTAGGGGCAATAGGGGTTGAAGTATGGGCTAGGGGGGACTACGAAGATCAATCTGAAAGGAACCTTTCACCTTACAGGGGGGGAAACGATTCGAAAAAGTAACGGCAGTTTAAGAGGCGAGGGAGTGTCTGACCCCCTAAGAGTTTGAGCCTCTCCAGTTGAAAGCCGGGTTCCCGCAGGACATCTACTGCAAAAGCAGGTGAGAGAATATAAAGTTAGAAAAAGAGAGAGTCCTATCTATGGGAATACTCTGTAGTCCCCTTCGGAAAGTTATCCATCTCTGCTTTAAAAAAGGAAATGACCGGAAGATAAGACAACCTGGGAAAAGCTCCCTTAAGCAGGTTGTGGTGGGGGGGGGGGGTGGAAAAAGGCGACAGATCAAAGATGACTCTGACCCGAGAGGCAGGGATTCCTTCCGCACTGTCCGCGCTTTCTTCTCTGCAGAGCCATTGAGAATAAGAAAAAAAAAGGGTCCGACGTCAACATGCGAAAGAACATTAATCGCCGAAAGGTCTGTCAACCAGGCTGTCCTGCGACCGAAGGGGACTTTCCCGGGCTTAGTCTTGCTCATCAGGAAAGGGACTACCCGGGTTTAAATCTACTTCTTCCAAGGAACTCTTCGCCATCAAAACATTTGGAATCAAAAAGGCCTTCCATGGAGATATCGACTTTGAGACGAGGACCGACTCGGAGTACGCAGTCTAGTGAAAGAGTCTCTGGGTCCTGCATCTTCAGGACCTAGGAAATACCTTTTCCTTTGGGTCTACACGGTGCAGCTCTACGGGAGGGCCCTGGAACCCTCTCGGTGCTTTCCTCCGAAGAGCATTTAAGGAGCGGTGCTCTCAGAAGGAACTCTACCGATGGGAGTCTAGCTGTAAAAGCAGCTGGAGCAAGTTACGAATAGGGATACCTTCTTCCCAGGAAAGGTCCTGCGGTAAGAGCATACTACCCGGTTATGCCCTGTTTCAATTCTCGACCTGGACCTCCGCAGTGGGAGGGTGCACCCTCGTCTTTTCAGGCCCGAGGAAGTTGCAAATTCCGTTGGAGTTTGCCGCATCTCGGTCACCTTTCTGGGAAAGAGCTTTGAGGGGTCCTGTGGACGGGAGAAGAAATTGTAAGAATAACTCTCCGCTGTTTCCCGGAAAAAAGGTGGAAACAGTTTAATGCACTTCGGGTAAAAAACCTTTCTGCACATCCAGGGGTATCTGTCATCACTTCAAGGGAAGGCCGGGGAAGGAGCCGCCGTCCGTTCGCGGACGACTAGACGAGAGTAAGCCGAACCGAGCTCCGTCCCGGAACCTGGCTTTGTAAAAAGGAGATGACCATAGGAAACAGACCTCGGAGGGAAGGGAAGCTTGGAAAGAGAAGGACTTTGTGCCGTAAGGAGAGGGAATGTTGTGGCACGTGACCGGGCGGGATCATTTAATCAACGAGGAAAACAGTACCGAGCGGCTGGAAAGGAAGAAGAACGAAACATCAACCGGAAGAGATCCTCCGACCACCACGTCTTAAAGGATGCCGAGAACTTCAATTTGGAAACTCTTGCCCAGAAAGGAGATTTCCTGGACATGAAAGGTTCTAGGAGGGGTGAAGGACTAGGCTAAAATCCGAAAAAGAATCTGTCTCAACGAGAAAGAGCTCTCCTATACGAGGCAGGTTAACAGGTCCCTTCTGGAAGGGGTCGCAAAGACTTGCGAGTCTTGCCTCGCGAAATGCCGCTGTAAAGGGGGGAGGAGCAAAGGAGACCCTTTGAAGGAAGAGTTTAAGGGGATACATCCCTCTAAAAAGGGGCCCTTGCTTCTACGAGCCTAAAAGGGGGGGTCCAAAGCACAGACGGGTTCTGAAAGAGAAAGTTGGGATCTGTACGTGAGGGGAATTCCTGCTACTGCAGGGGCTCGCCTACCACTACTGGAGGAGACGGAGGGAAGGCCTAATTCTACACCCTAAGAACGGGTCGGCGGTCTTATCCCGCCTGAGGCTTTGTTATCCTGTTCGGGGACGGAAGGGCGAGAGGAATTCCAACTGCAGAAGGAGAGGGAGATACCTGATTAAGTGATGTTCTGGGAAGGGGCTATACTAAGGCTTCCTAGTACGAGAAGGATTATCGCAGGGGGGGGAGGGAGAACATATACCGAGGCCTGTTTCATGGAGGAGAGCGAACTAAGAAAGCGAGGACACTTCCGTGACTGCCATGTGAGGGGGAAAGGCCGGTCCTTTGCCGAGAAGGGGCAGATCGGCGGCGAAAACGTTCGAGAAAGATATTCATCCTGGGGGAAGGCAATCCGAGAAAAAAGAATCCTAATTGGGAGAGACAAAGGCCTCGCCCCTTTTATCAAGAAAAAAGTGTGACCTGGGAGAGGAGGGCTAGATCTCAAAAAAAAAAAGGTTTAAAAGCCGCTTTCCTGGACAAGCAGGATGAGAGTTGCTCAGGAAAGGTTCTCGTGCGGAGGGAAAATACCCTGTTTCCATCGCCACGGGAGACCCGTATTGACATCTCTCTTATAAAAAAACTTAGGAGGAGGGGGCAGCGCGATGTCTCCGGGAGGATTGATTGTAAGGGAAAAAAAACCCCGACATCAAAAAAAGGAAGAAAGGTCCTACTGGCCCGCGGACGAACACACTGTCTAGAAAAAAAAAAAAAAAAGGGTGGTTCCAAGATGATAAACCACTTTTGTATTCACGTAACGCACGGGGGAACCGCTTCAGTGAAGAAAGGGAGGAACATTAGGGTCTCACTTCGAAAGGGCTTCCGCGCTAGCGGGGAAGAAGGAGAAAAATGGCCAAAGCGCACTCACGCTGTACAAAGAGATCTGTAAAGAAGAAAGAAAATTTCCCCTTCGGGAAAAAAAAAAGGAAGTCACGCGGGAAGTCACGCCGAGCTGCGGAAGAGTAGACGGGAAATTCACCATGAAAAACGCTCTCGGAGGGGAAAAACCATGCTTGCCGGGCAAAAAAGCGCTTCCTCGTGGACCGTCGTTCCCTCGGAGAACATAAAATCGGGAGTAAAGATGCCTCGGAGGGGAGGGCAATGACGTGCATTCAGACTCCAGGAGGACCAATAGATAGGAGGGATCCTAAACCGTCTTCTCCTAAAAAGGGGAAGGGGTTTCGAGTAAGCCTCGCCTAGAATGTACTAATTCTTGGTAGACGAGCCGCAATCCGTAGACAAAGGGAGCACAACTCTTAAGAAGAGTGGCTCATGAGACGACGACTCGGCTCGGAAAGAGGGGGTAGGCGCGGGGGATGACGAAACGGGGAGGGATAGGCGGGATGAGGAGGTGGGGTCCGAAAAACAGTTGGTCGCAAAAAGGCGGTTCTCTCACCAAAAGAGGGGACACTTGAACCATGAGATGTCCATCTGCCAGCAGAGGGGGGAAGAGAAGGTTACCATATAACTGTACCTATAATGAGAGAGAGGGGGGGGGAAGCGACGGGGATCCCGAGTCGGATCAATCCGCTTCCCTACAGGGAGGTCTAGCACCGGATAAAGGAAATGCAATGATGTCAAATAGGAGTTTGTCAAAGGGCCTGGTTCGGAGCGATGGGGGCATGAACTTAACGACAGAAAGGGGTTGGTAGGAGAGTTGCGTTGAAAGGGAAGGGGTCTCGCGGGTCCATTTCTCCGAAGAGCGTTCCGTTCGGGACGCTTTCGAAAAAAACAAAAGCATACACAAGAAGAAAGCCTGACGGCACCGACGTATACTAAGAAATCCAGAAAGGAGGCGGTACGGGGAAAGTTTTCGAGACGCTGAGGAAAGCACGAGAAGGACGAGCGGTGGTCCATGTCAAAGGAGGTTGAAGGCCAGAAGGGTTTCGTGCCCGGCGGCTGGAAAGAAAAGGGACCGAGCGTGAGGAACCGGTCTGGTCGGAAAAGGTGGAGTTCTGCACGGAAAGGAGCAACGGCTGGGAGTCGGGAAACGTATCGTTATCCTTTCACAAAGGCCGCCGTAAACCAGGCAACTAGGGGAAAGAAGACCCACTTGCTTGAGGGGGAGGGGAAAGAACCGGACTCCGAGGTGCCTTGCTGGAGACCGAGGGGTGGCCAGCCAGGGGGGAAAATCTTTGGAGGAAAAGTCCTATGCCATCTGAAGAAGGGGAGTGAGAAGGGCCACCTGGAAAGGACTCCTTGGTGTCGAAACTTATGATTCCCCGTACGAAAAGAGGCGAAAGACGTTCAGACCTTCTCAGAAAAAGAGAAAAAACAGGTAACACGAGGCGGTAGTCTTTACAAGGGGGACGGCAGCGTTTCCCGGGGGGGGGGGGTCGGAAAGGGAGACCTCAGGAAAAAGGGGGGATCCTCTTCTGAAGGAACTTATTGCCGGGAAACCTCAAGTCAAAGTGGTTGGTGAGATCTAGAAAGACGAGAGGGACCCTTCTCTATTCCTGTAGCGGAAGGTCTTGCAGGTATTTCCTAAAGGACCTTCTATGGGAAAGAAAAAGGGAGACGTTTTTCTCAACTTGGGAGGAGAGAGGGCTCCTCCTACAATCCCGGCCAGCACAGGAGGACGCACAGAAATTTGACCGATTTCCGGGGGGGGAAAGGGAGACTTACGGTGAAAGGCCTTTTTACGTAAGGGGTAGGGAGGGTGAAGAAGATTAAGCTTTGCGTTCCATCTGGAGGATGAAGTGAGTTGAAGACGTCATCTCGGTGGTGAGCGCTTCAAGCCTTGTTCGAGGGGAACGGAGACAGGGATTCCGGTAAATGACTTCTTTGGAGAGGAAATTGGGGGAAGATGGGGCTCCAGCTTCCTATGGGGAGCATCTCGACAGCGGAAAACTGAATAGGAAGAACAGTGCAACTACTCCTCGAAGAAAAGGTTTGAGAGGATGGGGGGGGGTGCAGAGTGGGGGGGGGGGGGGGGGGGGGGAGAACCCTGACTTGAAGTCAGATAAGTTCCAACCTGGAAGGGTAAAGAATCTGACGAAACCTCACCTGCAGTGACGGCGGCGGGTCGGCTAGGAGGGCAGTGGCGATCAGGTCCAGAGGAAGAGTGACAGTAGAAGAAGAAATAGGCGGAATCTAATCATTTACTGCGAAAAGGAGACCGCCTTCATTTAAAGGGAGCGCGTAAAGATAAGATAGATCATGATGTTTCCTTGGGCTTTTTTTACTATTTTTTGGGAGAGGAAGGATCTTCGGGAGGAAGAGACGTCTATTAATGAGAAAGAAGGGAAGGGGCCGAGTCACACCTGGGAGAATGAGAAGACACACGCCTTTGCTCATTTAAGACGTCCGGACGGCCTCAAAGGGAGGGGGAATGTCGGAAGAAGCCTCCTAACTGTCTGCAGGAAAGAAAAGTCTCGAAGAACGCACGATAGGAAGGGGTCAACCTGTCCGGCCATAAAAATACCAATATCTTTAAGCCATAAGCTAAAAAATTAGATTGAAATAGGGATTGTGTATGGCTTTTAGGAAGAAAAAAATTCTCCGGGAAGAAAAAAAAAAAAAAAAAAAAGAAAGGGGAGATTCATGATTGCTAGAAAGGGGGGGTCCGCTATTCTCCAGGAAAAAAAAAAAACCGAAAACGTGCAAATGGGCCTGGGCCTTCAGGGAAAGGAAGAACGAGCACAAGGAAGACTCATGTCAGGAAATGCACCGATGTAACCCGTCCTCATCTACTGGAGGTGATGACCGCCAAGCAGATAAACACTGGAAAGAACCACCTTACCCAGGGAAAAGCGCCCGGAAAAAACTATCTGGGCAGAGAGAAAGACGCGCCGAGTCACGAACGGAGGCTGCTGTCCATCTTTTCAGTTACAACGGAGGGGGGATCTGTCGAGGCAAATCTCATTCTAAACTGCGCACACTTACCTCCGGAGGGGGAAAGGAAAGAGACCTCCTTCAAAAGAAAGGGGAAAGAGTTCCTTCCTGTATTCTGGAAAAGGGACCCGGAACATTTTCACAAAGGAGGGAGGTCGAAGGGGGCAAAGAAAAAGCAAACAGGTATCTTGTTCCGGGAAAAAAAGAACGGGAAAAAGAAAGGGTGCTCGAGAGGGAGAGATGGCCCAATTCGGCAGATGACATCTCTCTTTACAAGTCCGCGGCAGGGAAAGGGAGGACCTACACAGGAGCCTTCACGCACGCTTACCATATCACACGAAGGGCACACCAACTATAATCCGGAAATCTTGTTCAGGAGAAGAAGCTCCATTTATAGGACTAGAGGGCCGAAACTTCGAAGCTGACCATTCCGCGAAGGTCCTCGAAAGACTTTACGTTGAAGGTCTCGCCAGGACGATCCGGGGATTGAACTGGGGGTCGAGCCGCAGATAAGACAGGGGCGCAAAGCCCGGGAGGGAGGGGGAAATCCTACTTCTAGACAAGTGGGGGAGGAACATAAAGCATTAACTAACCTGGCCCAGAAAGGAAACGGGTCAGCCTCTCTTCCTGCTCTAGGGGAAGTTATTCGGAAGAACAACAGAAGCCGAAGGGGAGAGCATGAGTGTCGCCAGGGGGGGAACCTCCACCCACACCTAGGGGAACCGCTTTCTCGAGGAGCAAACTTATCGGGTTTCCAGTGGAAAGAGCATTACCTCGAAAAGAAGGGAGTAGAAAGGGGGGAAGATCTTCGCGGCCTCCAAGAAAGGTCTAGACCACCATGCTTATGAAAAGGGGGCAACGCGGCCTGAAAAAGGAAAGGGGGGGGGCAAACTATTGGAGAGCTTCTTTCAACAAGGAGTCGGAGAGGGGCCAGGGGGGGGGAGCCAGCCATTCGAGTGCGCGGAGAGAAAGGCGAATAAGTCATCATCGGGTTTCTGAGGATCATTTCGGGGGAGGCGGCCGTCCCTGTTTACAGAAAGAGACCCTCTTTTCCAGAAAAGACAGTACGTCATACGTCCCCCACCTTCAAAAGGTAGGGGGGGTACTTTAATCAAGGCTCCTGCATGGGTGCTAGCAGAAGGAAGGGGACTCCAACGGGGGGGTAGTCCTTCGCTAGGGAAGGGTACTAAAGACTCTCGGGCAGCCCTTCCCATGGAGGTGCCCGGAGGCACTGGAAGCACGGGGAAAAAGACCTAAAAGCTCGCCCGTCGCGGAAGCTCGGACGGCGTGGTGGAGTCCCCGGCTGAGGTAAGTGGGAAAGGGTCCGACTGGTATGGGACTTTCTCCCCGGGAAGAAAAGGAAACGTGCTTTACCGGGCCAAGCGAGAGGGAACTCGCAAGGAGAAGGGAGACTCCGCCTACAAAAGAATGTCTAGAGGAAGGCCCAAGAAAAGAATCCTAACCCGTCACTGGTAAAATCCTCTTGCAGAAGTTAAGGGTCAAGTGATCTTTCTCGAGGACCTCTGCTGACACAAAAATCATCCATCTTCTAGCACGCCTACAGAGCAGGGGGGAAAACCGTACGAGGGTCATTACTCTTGCACCAGGGAGTCCCGGCTGCAAGGGAAAAAAATGTAAAGACTAGATGTCCCCTCTCACAAAAAGGGAATCGAAACTCCGTGTCTCTCCAGCTCGACCCCAAGGTGGAAGAGAGGCATTGGAGGAACGAAAACTCTCATAACTTCTCTAGGGCCTGTCTTCAGACCCGCCTAATGATTTCCCCGGAGGAAGACTGGGAAAAAAATAATATCAAAGAAGGGAGAGTTGTATTTACGTGGGACAGCAGGCCTGCTACTTCCTTGAGTAGAGAAAAATTCAAACCTGACAATTAAGAAAAAAGAGAGGAAGACGAATTAGAACCCCAGATGGTTAGTCGCAGGGGAACCCTCCTATATGTTGAGAATTAGGGCCGCAGGGCTAGCGGAAGTCCTGTTCCTCCAAGGGAGAAGGGAATCTAACTAATGATGATTGGAACTACGAAAGGGGAGGAAAACTGTCGGAAAGGATCTTCGATTATGATAACGTCAAGTCATGTTTCGAAGAAGGGGGGAGCTCGGGGTGGAAGCTTTTGGAGCTGATAATACATAGAGGCCCGCGATCGGGAGGACGTCCATTTCTGTTGAGGACCTATACCGAAGAGAAGAAGAGGGGAGGGGGCTACGTCGTCATCGAGGGGAGACGACCTGACGCGTCCATAAAAAATGAGAACGCAGAAGCCAATTTCCAATTGGAGAGGGGACGAAAAAAAAAAGGAGTCAATGTGAAACAGAGGAGGTTATTCCCAGGGCGAGCCGCGCCGATAGGCGGAAGGTAAAGTACAGCTTTCTAAGGGAGAAGTCTCGCTTTTCTCGAGAAAGGGAATCGCGCGGAGCCTGCGTCGCTACCCGGTGGCCATCGCAAGATGGCGACCCTGTAGGACATCTCCGCAGATCAAAAAAGAAAAAAAGAAGAGGAAAAGAAAGATGATTCGTGATAAGAGAGGGAAGAAGGGGAAAGAAGGGCACCTGTGGTCGGAGGGAAGAAAGCCGGCTATTCCCGGCCAGGAGGCCCCCCCCCCCCAAAAAAAAAAGAAGAGAGGGGGAACGCATGGCCATGAAGAAAAAAACCGGGGGGGGGTAGGACTAAATCGGCTCGCGCCGCACGGGAATCACCGGGAACAACCTGAAGGTTTCGAGGAAAGGGATGAAAAAATCTACCTTAGGGCCCGCGATGCTGGAGAAAGCTAAACCGGAAGAGTCCAGTTCGGAAAAAAGAAGAATTCAGCCGCTTCTCCTGAGGTAATGGAAAATTTCCCGTCGATAAGAAAGGGCCTTCACGGAAGGAGGGGGACTCGGATGTGCTTTAGGAGGGAAGACATGCAAAAAAAAACCTCGCTCGTTACATAAGGGGTCGACCCGATTGAGTGAAAAAAGAAAGCAGACAAAAGGGAAAGCGTCGCCGGTAGGGAAGGAGGACGGACTAGAAAGCCTTTACTCATGGTCCTGGGAGAGGATGAGGGGGGGAGGCACCGACGGGAATGAGACCAAGAAGCAACTCTAAGGGGGAAACCGGCGGCCGGAATAACCAGTGCGGACCAGGGGGGCGGGGGGGGGGCGCATCGCAAGAGAAAGAGGTCTGCGAGAAGAAGAAGAAGGGCCTGAGAGCACGAAACCAAGGAGAAAGAGGTAGACAACCAGAAAAGGTGCAAGACGCGGGAGGATCCTGCCGCGTTATAGGCGATTGGAACTTCCCCGCCACCAGGAAAACTTGGGGAAAAAAACGGGCTTCTCTCCCACTAGAGAGTCCATCGAAACGTGAGATCGGGCCAGGGGAAAAGAAGCATCCAGGGTGGGAATGCGTCGCCGGCTAAAAAAAACTGTACGACGAGAATCGCTCTGATAGCTCTTCGAAGAGGAAACCGCTGGAGGAAGCCCTACGTGAGTAGAGCAACGTATCATGGTCCATGGCAACTATTTCTATAGAGGGGGGGGTCAAAAATTTGGGAGATTTGGCGTCAATTAGAGAAGAGTGGTGTTGGGGGGGAAGGCGGCCGGGAAAACGGCTCTTTCTCGTCTGAAGGGACCTCCTCGAGAAACTGGCGCTACTGGGGGGGACCAAAGCAACCGAACGAAATTTCACAACTCCAGAAGCCGGGACTGCAAAAAATCAAGAGGCGCTAAAGGGGAGAGCCTATTTCCGGAAAGCTGCCGGGAGGGCCTTTCACCGGAAAGACCGTTACTGCCGATGGGCGGCGTCCAGGTACATCGCTGGTAGGATGATGCTCGCCCACCTGAGGGAAGTGATGACCTAAAGATTCTCCCGTGGGGAGAGACCTTTCTTCACTGACTGTCTTTCCAAAAAGAAGGGGGAGGATTGGCCTTTACAAAAGATTTTCCAACGGGACGGAAGAAGGCCAAAACTTCTGTTAAGAAGAGCAGCCCTCCACTTTAACAGAGGAGGGCGCCACCTGTAACAGTAAGAGAGAAGGTCTTGGGAAAAAAGCGGTGTGTCCATCGCCGAGAGTTGAACAGAAAATGCAAGGAAGGAGTTGCTTGCCTCCGCAGAAAAGGCCCTGGAAGAAAAAGTGGTTTTCTCTCCCTTGATGAGGGGGGTGAAACAAAATACTGGAAAAACGCTCGTAAAGGCTATTTACTGACGTCTATCACACCGATCGAGGATGACCTCAGGCTCGAAACCAGAGGGGTTCCCGGGGGGGGGGGGTTGGGATCTGGAAAAACTGGTCTCCCACACAGGTTCCGGAAATCTTCGTCCTTCATATGTCCTATTGGGGCCGCGAATCCCCTTCTCCTTTTAGAAATCTATTCATTGGGGGTCGAATAACGTCTCTAATGAAATTTCCGGGCAGAGGTTATGGTCCTCCACGAGAGGGCATATAGGCCGAGGCCTCGCAAAAAAAAAAATGGGGTTCTCCAAAGGGCGACTATCTTCCCAGAAATCCCTTCCAGCACGAAGAACGGGTGAAAAGAAATGCAAGCACGTAAAGGAAGATTCGGAGGGGGTGGGGGAAGCGCCAGGACTTGAGCGAAGGGGGGGCATGGGCTTCAAGTCTTAGCGGGTCTATTAAATGGCGTTCCAGCTAAAGGGAGGGCAGGGAGTGGGGCATGCAAGAGTAGTTTGGGAGAAGATTCATCAGGGGCTTTTATCAAGGGAAGACATCTTTTAGGGGGTTGCGGGCATAAGGGGGAAAAAGCAGCCAAGGTGGCAGAATGTCTAGAGGGGAGGGGGTACAGGGAGACATCTAGATGAGAAAGAGAGGCCTCTCAAACTTTCATAAATAGGAAGGAAACGTTAAACCCTGGGGTTGAAAAATTTTCCCAGAGGAAAAGCATCTATGTTTCAAATGTCATTTTCGTTCCTAAAGACTCCTTCTGAAAGGGGGGGGTTAATCGTTTTACTTCTGAGGCAGGCTGAGGGGTCTGAAGATCTTCTTTCATCTGCGTGACAAAATAAGCGGCAAACTAGGAATTTGACGAACGATTGTCCAAAAGCAGAATCCTTCCTTTCCTCGGAATTATTGAAAGCCCAGAGGGGAGTTCTATCCGATGGAAGTTCGGCTGGGCTTAAGAGGGGATTGGGGGTAGAGCTTGGTACAACTTTCTCGGGGGGGAAGAAAATAGTGGTCTTTGTGGGAGAAGGCTTTATATAAGGCACGGTTTTCATCTTCTCATGAGATCCACCTTAGAGGTTGATGAAAGTGACGGCCTAGAAAGGGAGGAAAAAGAAAGGAGGGATCCCCGCCTAACTGGCTCATAGGCGGATCCCAATAAAAACTGACAACAAACAAGGGGGAAACAGGGCGTGTTCAAGGAGAAACCTCATAACCAAAAAGGGTCCATCGCGATCCAACACAACGTTGGGACAAAATTGGTGTATGATTAAGGGGGAGAAGATGTTTTATGTCCGTCCCGGTGGAAAATAACAGGGGGAGGGTTCGAGTCATGGGGAGAAGGGCGTCCAGTTCGGAGAGTCCGGCCGTGATCATTCCCAGAAAGGAATAGCATCCAAAAGTCCAAAAAAAAGTCGTGACGCAGCGAAAGAAGGGAAAGGGATGCAAGAAAAAGAATCATCTATTCAATAGTAGTAGAACTCCTCCAACGCAAGAGGGAGACGCGACCGGTGAAACAAAACCCATGCAAAAAAATCAGAAGACGGATCGCCAAGGGGAAGACTCCAAAAGGCACTACGTCAGGATGATGCTTGTCCAGGGGAAGGGTGCGTCGGGGGGCAAGCTCAAGAGAAAGCGCCTAGAGAGGACCATCTAGGAAGTTCCTCACCTCCTCAGGGAAGGACCAAGTCAGGATTATTCAAGGGCAAAAAAAAAATGTTGGACACCTCTCCCTTCGCAGGTAAAGAGGGGGTCGGCCCGAAGGCAAACCTTTAAGGGGGGGAGTAAAGCTAGGGAAGTTCGTCTCTGGGAGTCATGTGGTATCTGGAAGGATTTAACTGAAAATGTATCCTCCTGGACCAAGTCCGCGAAGATTGACCACGAAGAAACCGCCACTCTTAAGTACTCCAGCTTCATAAGCTATCAAAAAGCTTAAGTCTCACCGGGTACGAGGCAAATCCACGGAATCCGAAGGCTCTGTACAGTCAATCTTGGCTACGAGTGCCCACAACACTGGACAGTCCTTAATCCGTCGCCTCGACATCTGTAAAAGGGTACGGGCATGCTCTAAGAGAAGAACTCTGTAGTTTCCGTCGGGAATATCTAGCCCATGTTTCTCAAGGAATAGACTCAATCCCTCGACTTCGACAATTTGATTAGGAGGGGGAATAAAAACCAGTAGGGAAAAAAATGCCGGCCATTGCTAAAGGGTCATAAAGGGGTCCTGCCTATTACATCGAAGTTGATAGGGGACCGGCAAGTCCGTAAGAAAATAAATGAAGGAGTTTTTCGACAAGTTCCCCGCCAAAAACCCCGGGAAAAGTCGGGGTGAGGGACTCCTCGAAGGTCTGGAGCCTATCAGGACCTAAAAGCTTTAGGCCGCGCGATGGCGTCAATAGACATAGGAGGAGACCACCAAAAAGGAATTTCCAGGGGTTTCCGGAGGCCTCCATAAAAGATTCAACGCAAGGACTCTACCCGTCAACCTGAGTCTATGGCAAACCCTATGATGCCAGCCAAAAGGCTCACGGCGGAAGGTTTTCAGAAAAGCGGAAGGGCTGATCAGCCTTTATCATCTCCTTGGGGGAGGGGAAGAAAAAAAATTGAAAAGAAAATGCCTCTGGGTCCCAACATCCGGAAAGGAGTCATGCTCAAGGAGAAGTCCCCCACCTTTCAGGCCCAGCAAGGACGGGGCACGAGAATACGGGTGCTATCAGAAGGAGCCAAAGGGGTCCTCCAGAAGATGACTTTAGCCGTGAAAAGGGGGGGGGGCTCGCGGAAATCAAATGGAAAAGGGGATCAGAACCCTTCCCGGAACAGAAGCGAGAAGACGCTTAGAGCTCCGGAAGGAGTAAGGTCCCTGCTATTATTGGGGTGCACTTTACCGGGGGGGGGGAGCGTCATAGACAAGACCGATCTCAATGACTCTCAAAACGGACTCCTCTCAGACCGGCCAAGAAAAACCAACCAGATTGAAAGGTGCCCCTAACAAAAGAAATTTTTGGAAGGATTTCACTAAGGAGGAATATGGCCATGCATATAAAGAATCCAGTTGCTAAGAAGTGACAGCCTTAGGCAGAAAAGGGACTGAGTCGCCCAAAAGGAAGGAAGCTCCGAGAAAACTTTCGTACGAGGATCTTTAGTCCTTCGAAGGGGCAGTCCCACCACGGAGGAGTGATTGAAGAGACGACGCACAAAAAAGAGAAAGTAGCAGGGAAAGAAAGGGACCTGCCTGGCGTAAAAAAGAAGTGCCCGCGCTTTACTGAGGAACGTTTCGACGGAACAAAAAACAAGCGCCGGATTCAGAAAAAAGGTGTGGAAAAAAATTCTTTGAAGGAGGGATCCTACTGTTGAGCAGGAAGGCCACTATTTTTAGGGACGTTGCTAAGAAAGCTGTCTTCGAGAAAAGAATGGAAAATGAATCCGGTCGAGGAAGGCGAATTCGACACCCGAGGATCACTGGTTCTGCGCAAGAACAAGAAAGAAGA
>Ga0179591_1144300_pt1 | contig 13742 bp, 12 predicted proteins | sample CZOMad2_1_08_16f_FD_182891 | JGI IMG/M metagenome (GOLD analysis project Ga0179591, IMG submission 182891) | Vadose zone soil fungal communities from Angelo Coast Range Reserve, California, USA - CZOMad2_1_08_16fungal (PacBio error correction) | ecosystem: Environmental > Terrestrial > Soil >...
GATGGGGTCGAATTGATCAAGCAAACGGTGTGGCAAGGATCAAAGAAAGGAGGAAACCAATGGGGGGAATGTTGCTGCAAGACCAGGCACCGGAATGGGACAAGCACTTTGGGAGGAACGCGAACGCCTACCGATCTACTACTAACGACAGATCGTCTTCTGCGGACGACTCAGAAAGGAACGACCAATAAACGAGGAAAATTACCGAAGAGGGCGACCTAAGGAGATAAAATAGCTTTAAGGGAAAATAAAAAAAGGGGTACGAGCACTTCGTCGATTCACGGCCATGCACAAGGTTATTCGAGCTTGAAGAAGGGCTCGAGAGGGGGGGAGCAGACAACACTGCCAGGTGATCGAGGTAAGAGAGGAAAACGGAGTTTGGGGCAGAAATCTGAAGGGGAGAAAGAGCTTTAACTGGAGAGTAAGGAGCCACCCGATAAAAAAAGGCCTGGCGTCTCGATCCAATTGACTAAAAGGGGAGAAAAGAAGGTATCCGTAATTTATACGCTCTGAGCACAGAGACTGAAAAAACACGTCTCAACATCAGACACGACAAAAACCGAAGGGAAACCAGGGAGAAGAGGAACAGCAGGCCTCATCAACAACAAAACGGAGCTTTCTAGGGAATAAAGCGGAAAAAAAAAAAAAGGAGTCAAAAGAGAGATCGAGTATTGAGCCGTGAACAGGAGACATCTGGGAATGGTATGAAAAAAGAGAAAAAACAATTACGTAGACCGAAAAAGGGGAGAGAAAAGTAGTCGGCGCCGAGGAAGCACAAACAGACCCTCGAAAAAGTCTCTTCAGGGAAAGGGGGGCAAAACAACGATAGAGAGAGCAACGGAATGAAGGGCGTCTCGAACGACGGAACTCTCTCCCTCGAAGGGGATAAGGGAATCTCATAGTTTCCCCCCTTGTAGACCTTTAAGTAAGTAATGGAGGAAGGGACAAAAGCTCACACGGCCAAACCCCAGAGAAAAAGGATGATTACAGAAGGGGTAAAGAAAAATCTATACCAGAAAACGGATATGGGAAAATAAATTAGCTCAGCGAGAAGAAGAAAAAAAAAGTTAGTAAGGGGGGGGAAACCTAACTTGAAAAACCGTCCGGATGAGAAAACAGATTCAACTACCTCTGCCAGAGGCAGGGGATAGAATGTGAGTGGCAGGGGAAACTGGATTATGTTAAAACCCTGGAACTTGACAGAAGGGTAAAAAACAACGGTACACGGTTTGGCAAAACAAAGGATCATCACAAAACAAAGGGAAAATCGTGCGGTGAAAAAAGATCTGGTCAAGGATATTCCGGAGAAGACACGAATCATGTAAGGGTTGACGACCAGAATAACAGAGAGGTAGCGACGTCTGCGTATCAACGCTGGTAAAAAGAAGGACACCGGCAGTAATGGAAAAAAACGGAGGCAATTGGGGGGTAGGCGTATAGAACTCCTCCGCGACGTAAAAGATAGTCGCAAAAAATGCAACACAAAAAGGAGAAAATCTCAAAGTTTTACGTCGAGAACGCGATCATCGCCGGCATGAAAACAGGGGGGGGGGGAGAAGGGGGAAGAACCTGAAAGCCCCGGGACAAAAAAACCGAACTTTTAACAAGAGAGGGAAGCTCTACACGCGCGATGTGAACGATCAAAAAAAACCGCCAGATGCTGGGGGCCTATCCAAATCCCTTTTCAGAAGGAGATGCCGAGAACTGGAAAGAGGGTTTTCGATGAAAAACGTTTCTCGAGGCAAGCTGTGGGACGCCTGTTGTCACAATGCCTAGCAGGTGCCAGGGGGGGGTAAACGTCAAGAGCCAGGGGGGGGGGGGCCGCCAAACCTTGCATCGAAATTCCTAGCTTCCGTATCGGGGGCAGCAAACGGTTTGCTGTCAAGACGGGTTGGATCATAGGGGGAAAAAGAACTTTGGTTTGTCGTGTAAAAAAGCGTAAAATCTTCCGGAACAGATAGAAGAGGGACTCAAAAGCGCTTCTGAACTTCTGTCAAGACTGGACCGACGGGGCTGAGTTTGACGAAGGGGCACTATCATCCAGTGGGAAACGGAGAAAAGACCTCAAAAATGGGTTGTCAGAAAAGAGTATCCCTGAATTAGGAGGCGAAGGACGGAAACGCAAGGGAATGAAAGGCGGCAGCAGAGGAGAAGACGAGTGTGGGTGACATCAAATGATCGCGGCGAGATCGTTATTGGTGGATAGGCGATGCTCCCCTCAACGTAGAAATCAAAGGCTGAGGTCGACTCAGAAAAAGGTTGAGTTTGGAAGCCCGTCAAGACGGCGGCACGGGAAAACCGAAATCAGGAGACCGCGAACAGCCAAAAAGGGTAGGAAAAAAGTGCGCTTCATCGCAGCGTTTCAATCGGAGGTGTTGCTGGGCAGATGCTGCGTCGTGAACGGAAAAGCGCTTGAGCGTTATGAGCAATTGGAGGGTGGGGAAAAGGGTCGCCCGAGAGAAGGAAGGCATAACCACTCGTCAGGAACCAAGGAAGGGGCTAAAAACGCGCACGACTAAGTCGCAAGGGGGGGGCGTCCAGAGATAAGGAAAGCTACTAGATCGCATGAACTTAGACAAAAGGCCAGAAGAGAATCGTGCTAGATCACCTGGATGTTGAGAAAGGGGCGGCTCAAAGCTGAGCGAAAAAAAGAACAGTAGGGAGAGATGGGAAAGAATACTGCCGGGTGATCGAAAAGGAGGGGAATGGGGGTGAATCGTAAAGGGAAAGGAGCAATATAGGCGTCAAATAATAAAAAGCGTGAAAAGAAGGAAGAAGAACGCATGATTAAAACTCGCACAAAAAAACTGTAGATGCTCGACGGGAGGAGACAGTGCCACCAAGAAAGGAAACAGGAAAAAAAAAACTTTGCCGGGGGCGTTCAACCAGGGGCAAAGCAAAAAGGGGTTGGTGTCATAAAGGGCCGTTGCAGGGGAAAACGTGGGCCTGATTCGAAAGAGCCAAGATTCCGAAAAGGCGCAGAAAGGAGAAGAAAGGGGAGAAAACTATCTGAGACGCCCTCGCGCGCAAACAGGACGACTCGAGGGGAAATAGCTGAGGGTTTGCGTATGGAGAACATAAACCCAGCAGGCTCAACGAAACCACGGTGGGAGTGGAGGACAAAGGTTGCAAAGAGAGAAGACAGTTAGACGGAACTTCTCAAAATAAAGAAAAAAAAAAAGGACCGAGCACGACATCTAAAGCCTAAACGCCGTATTCAAAACGGAGCTTTGCCGAGGCTCAACCGTCAGGAGGTGAAATGAGAGAACTCGGAAAGTATGTAGGGTAAATGGGCAGAAAAGAGTAGAAGCACTCTAGGGCTCGCACCGTTGTGAAAGAAAACCCTTCAGGAATCGCCATTCCGCGATCATTCTTCTGAGGCCGGGAACTATCGTACCTATCGGGATAGAAAAAACGAGAAAAAAAAAAAAAGGAGAGGACAAGAAAGTTCTCAGCCGATCAGTCTCAGGGAAAATGAACTGAAAAACTCTAAAAGAAAAAAGAGATTAAAGCCGAAGCGGGCGGGGACAATCCTGTCACCATCTGAGTATTCCTACGACAGCCGAAAGGGTAAAAAGATGCCTCGTCTCGCCTACTTGAAAAAGAGAAGGAAATGCTGGCCCTTTCTTCTGCGGCAAAAGCCTCTGAGCGGACGATGACGTAACACCTTACTCTCGAGGGGGCCGGGAGGACAAAGTGGCAGGACACAATAAACAGGGAGAAGACTGCCGTTCCTGCTAGAAAGGGAAAACAACCGCCGGCTTGGCAATTCCACGCCATAAAGGGGCTTCAAGTCCGACGCTGCGAGGTATACGGTAAAAAAGACAAAACCCCGGATGAAAACCATATCTAGCAGGGGGGGGGGGGGGAGAAATTCGTCGGAAACTTTCGGTGTAGAAATGCCGATCAGCGGCGAGGGAGGCCTGCTGTGAAGCTGGAGAATGAAAAAAAGGAAAAAGTTCTCCGAGCAACTGTCCATTGGAAGGAAAAAAAAAAGAAGGCTGGAAGGTAGACCAGCGTCAGGGGTTGTGAGTGACTATATGACCTTGTGGCAAAGGGACCACCGCCCGAACGAGGAAGGATACTAAGAGCAAAAAGCGGCGGTCTCTCAGCAAAAAGGCGAGAGCCGTCCTCTACAGAGGAATAAATGGGGAAGGGTGACGCCGAATAAGAGATGAACGAAGAGGAGGCAAAATCTAAAAGTTTACTAGAAAAATCGGTGATTGGACCCAACCAGGAGCATGCTAGGGGAAGGCGGCGGAAGGAAGGTGCCGAAGCGCTGAGACAAAGGAAAGTGATCGCGCCGATCGAGGAGGGACGGTAGAATTCGATTCGATCGTCGGATCTCTGTGAAAGATAGGAAGGCATCCAACCGGCTACTCCGGAAGAAGGAGACCGGGGCTCTGCAAAGTGACCGATTTCAAGGGGTGTAAGTAGGGAATTGGGGAATGAAAGCGAGAGAGGGCTACACTGTCGGAACAACCCGTCGGACAAGCGCTCATCTACACGCTCAGCGCGGCGACGTGTTCACAAGAGTTCTAAGGAAAAAGGAAAACATATGAGAAGCAACAACGAGTCGGCAAGAGGAGGATCCGTAACTCCGAAAAATGGGAGGGAGAGGATCGGATTACCGCGGCGGCGATTGAAGGGCCTTAAAGTTTTAGGAAAACGCGGAAGAAAAAGAAGAGGGAACTAAAAGGAATTGCTCTCACGCTAGGGCGACTCATAGAGATCAAGAAAAAAGACGCCTCCTGCTTCCTTGGAAGGTGGGGACAAAATCAGATGCCGATAGGAGAAGGAAGAAAGAAAGGAGAGAAAGCGACCATCTCCCCTTCAGTATGTTAAGGGGATGGAAACAGTTGGGGGGTCGGACGAAAGAAAGAGCATGAGCAGGTACCCAGGCGCACGGCGAGACAAGAGTAAAACGTATAGAAAAGAAGTGATAAGATCATAGAGGGGAAAAGTCAACAAGGGAATGATCGTGAAAAGGCATTAAAAAGGAACACAAAGTTAGGCTTGGCAAAAGGGAAACCGTTACAAGGGAAAGTCGTGGTGGAAAAAACTCAAGAGAAGGAGAGATGAATAGCGCTGCAAAGGAAAAGGTAGGGGGCTCGGCAAGTGGGAGGCAGTGCTTGAAGGGGGAAACAAAAACCCTGGAAATGAATAAATGTGGAATGTGGAAAACAGGAAAAGATGGGGGGAAGAGGGAGAAAGACGCGCATCGACTCCCAAAAAGAAAGGAAGTTTATCGAGCATCTTCTTCGAAAAAAGATGACAAGAGGCAAGAATCTTCGGCAGGTGGTGGGAAAAACGAAAAAAAGCAGCGAGTGTCCGAGAAGCAGCTCTCAAGGAGCTGGGTAAGAAGAGAAAAAGAAAAGCACGATAGGGACTTTCCCTGCTAGGGGGGGGGAAAAGGGAGCGGAGGATCGCGCGCGCTTATCAGTCGACGAACAATACTGAATCACAACAAAAAAGAGGGGGAGAAAATATAAAAAACTCGGGGGACTGATATATAGATACGATATCATCAACCTCAGGTCAACAAGGGAAGAAGGGGAACTTAGATCGGACTGATCCACTTGTAGTGAAGGGAGGAAAGGGAACACATAAAGGAAGGGGGGGAAAAGACATAAAAGTAAAGAGGAGGAACTCGCAGGTGTTCGGAGACTGGAGGATTCAGACAGAAGGAGGGGAACTGCTGAAGTCGAACTGTTTCTAATAATAACTGAAAAACGCTGAAGGGGGATGTAGGATGGATCGGAAGGGGAGGAGGGGGAAAATATGTTTTCACGAAGGTGGTGTGTTCCAAGGCAGCTTCTCAGGAAAGGGGGGGGGGGGAACTTCAATACTCCCAAGTTTCCGAAAGAAAAAGCAGAGGGAGAGGCCGAGACGGACGGAAATCAAAGAACCAACGAAATGGTTCCTGTAAAACGGGGGGATCGGCAAGCAAGGGTGTTAATGGCATGCCAAAAACAGGGGAAAAAATTCTTGGAACAGATGACGCGATTTCTGTGCCTCTAGGGCAGGAAAAAAAGGGGGTGGAACATCCGTTTAAAAGAGGGAGCCGGAGCAGGGGGCAGGAAAGAAGGAAACGGAGCAAAGGAAAAGGGGGTAAAACGGAGAAGGGATCCATCTTTCTGAAGAAAGAAGAGACGTCTACCGCCTTGTCATGCGGGCGGCGTCTAGGGGAATCCTAGTGGGGGGGGGGTGCAAATCAAAAAAGGAAAGAGAAAAGAGTGATTTTTTTGAATAGCGTGCGCACAAAAAATGCGAGCATCTTTCTGGAAAGGAGGGGGTAAGAGGGGGGCGTTTTTAATCAAACTTAAGGACGGCGGCAAAAAGGTCGCCGCAATCCGTTCACGCGAAGCCCGATTGTAAAAGGAGAGGAGATGCCTAGCAACGCGCGGGCAAAAAGGGGGCGGGGGGGGAAATTGAAGACGAGATTCTCAGGAGTGAAGAAGAGGGGGGGGAAAAAAAGGGACGATCTTTATCGTGTTAGCTGAGCGAAGTGGCGACTGGGGAACAGAAAGGAAGCCTCTAGCTGATGAATCCGGAGGAAACTCTTCTACCCGAAAAAGAAGTAGATTCGACGAAAATGCCAGGCGTTACCGGGTGCTGGCCGAAGATCTCACAGGGAACAAAGAGAGATAGCATCGATTTCTGCCCGACGAGGAAAGCGTCGGCTATATCACCTAGCTTCTTTTGGGAGAGGAGAGAGAATGCACAGTCCTGCAATAAAAACAAGAAGAAGCTTAAAAAAAAGAAACCCATCCATACTGCAGTGATCGGAACCGGCTCGAAGAGGTAAAGCTCGTTGAGCCTATGTCTTCGCCTTCACGAGAACGCTGTAGCCGGGAGATACCTGGTCTTAACGCAGACTGAAGCGATAGGATAAAGGAGGGGAGGGCGGGCGGAGCGGACCCGCAAAAGGAAGAGTGTCACGCACATAGGTTAACCCAGGCCGGTCCGTGGACTTTCCCGTGGAAACAACGACACGGTAAACATCGCGGGATACGGGGACAGAAAAAAGGGGGGGAAAGCATAACCATATCCACATATGACCGGAAGAAGCGCATACATGATCTTCCATGGAAAAAGGAAGATATACTACCAGCTCTCGAAAACTTCTCGCCTAAATGGCGGGCAGCGGCTATTTGATTGGGGAAAAGATCAGCAGACAGCATCTAGAAAGGCGAAGAAAGATGGCTTGTAACGGAGCCGTAGGTTTGAAAAAAGAAGCAGAGGAAGAAAGCAGATGAACTGATCACGCACGTTATCGGGGGACAGAAAAGGTGACCGCGACCACATAGGAGCGGAGAGGGTGTAAACCAAAAGGTGAGGGAGGGCTTGAGCACGCCTCATCACGGGCATGCGGTCAGGGCGGGGAAAAAGGGAGAAAGCGGCAGAGGATATGTGAAATGCCCTAAAAGGGAGGAAAGAAGGGGAAGTGGCCTCGCACCGGATTGGTCAAAAGACCGAAGCCTTGTGAAAGATCCCGGCTTCCGATAGGGAGGAGAGGGGGCATTCAAAAAAAGGGAGGGAGGAAGCTGCTTGCGATCGCTCTCCCACAAAAGTGGACGAAGAGAGGGGGAAGAACGCCGGGCTCTATGAATCTTAACTGGGCAACGAGGAAAAGAGAATAGGAAGGCGGCGTATGAAGGGAAAAGAAGCGGAGCAGTACCTAATAATGCGAGGCCATCTGCGGCGAGAAAACAGAGGGAATGTCCCGAGGGGGAACTACTAAAGGCGAGAGAGGGGGGGGAAACCCTCGCCTAATTCTTCCGGTGCCAAAAAAGATAGACTCTCGAAAGATAGGCTAGGACATCACCGAGACGCGATGTGGGGGGGGACGGAAAAAGGGGGAGTAAACCGAGAACTTTCGTTAGAAAAAGTGAGTCAGGGCATGGCAGAAATTGCCCAACACGCCAGTCTCTTTCCACAAAAAAAAGAAAAAAGGCTTCAGGGCAGGGCCCCGAGAATGCGGGGCAGAAAATAGAAATCTCCAACCATCAAAGCCAGGGGAAACCGAAGAGAAGAAGTGCGGCGAGGGCGTCGAGCTGAGGGGGGTGTCACAAGGAAGAGAATAAAGCCTGTTCTTCCTCTCGTGTGAGGGTACGAATTGACAAAAACACAGGTGTCAAAAAAGGGGAGACCATGGCGATGACACCAAAGTGGGAGGTGAGGCCAGGAAAAAACGGCAGCCGGGTACGCCTGTGCGGCGAGGGGCACGTTTGGGGGCGGCGGAAGAAACAAGAAAGAAGAGTCAATACTAATAAAAAAAAGAGCGGCTGCAGCGCATAAGAAAGAAGACTCGAAGGTCTACAGCGTATTCTGAAGCCGACGCCTATAGCGGCGGAAACGCGCTGATAGGCAAATCGGAATCAGGAAAAGATACGGAAGGAAAGTATGCTGGGTGCCCATGCAACGACAAGGGAGTAGAGCTTGCCTACGTTGCAAGAGGGGTCGGGGAAAAACGCGACAACATCTCGTCATGTTAGTCAAAAGATCAGCATCGCAGCGGTGGAAGAATGAGATGCAGGGGGATTCGCGCTGAACGTCGGCGGACAATCCACCATTCTAACGCAATGGCATTCAGTCAGAAAGAGACATTGCTCCGATGGTCACTAGGTTATCAAAAAAGGATTAATCGAGAGCGGTCTAAAAGAGGAAAACAACCAAAAAGCACGGAGCTCATCATAAACGCTCAAAAGCTAGAAAAGGGGTTTCACCCGCTGATGAACCGCATATGAATAGCACCAACGACTCTTAAACGGGGAGGAGGGTAAGAGGAAGAGGAAATCGGAAAAAATCGTTTTGTTCTTCGAGGGATAGGGAGGGAGGGGGGAGGAGAACGTGCCAGAAAGGATCTTGACGTTGTTCAAAAAAGGCCAAAGAGAAAAAAAAAGATTGCTCGCCTAAAAGTAAAGGCGGGAAGCGACGATCACAAAAAGCAACGAGAAAAAGGACTTGAATTGAATTTTCACCCAATCTTCTGCGCGACGGGGACTTACCAGTGCCGGACGAAAAGCCGAGCGAGAACTCCAGCTCCAAAACTGTATAAATTAGTCACGAACGAAGGAAAAAATTTGTCGACGGAAATCAATTAGAAGAAAGGATCCGTACCCCGGCAGCAACACCCCGGAATAAAAAAGTCCACAACGTATTCTTGAAGGAGAAGAATAGAAAAAAGAATCGGCACCCCCCCTAGAGGGGTTAAAAGGGAGGGGGAGCGGCGAGGGAATTAAAATTAAACCAAAGGTAGGACTTTGCACCTAATGATCAATCCGCAGTCTGGAGAAAAGTCGTTTGATGACAGGAGGGAAAGGGCGAGTGAAGCCTCCGTAGGAAAAAGGGGAAGGGAAAAGAAAAAAGGGGGGTATTGAAGGGAAAAACAGGAAAATCTGTGGGCATGGCCATCTTACCCGAGGTTTGGGGCAAAAGAAGACCAGACAGCAATCTACATCCCCACCTCCAAATGGGAGAGGGATCTCTTTCGAAAGAGGAGGGAAGCAGAGGCAAGCATCTTTCGGTCTTTGGTGTGAGAGCATTCGCACGCACACGGGGGCGGAGCCTCGGCGCTCAATGAAGATTGGGTAACGAAATACAAGTGGACGACGAAAAGAGGGAGGACTGCTAAATGGGGTGGTAGAAGGAGGGAGGATGCGTCTGCGCTAAAAACGGACAAGAAGCGATCTCTAGAAAAAAAAACTGATATGAGTAAAAGAGAACGAAAAGGGTTACGTCTAGGGTAGCGAGGGAGAGATCGGAGCATCAATCAGTAAGAAAACCAAAATTGCAGCAGGGGGAAACGGCCCACGTGAATAGTCTTGTCTGAAAAGAAAAGGGAGCGCAGAGGCGCGAAAACAAGAGGGGCGGCTACTGCGTACGAAAAAACCTGAAAGATGAGGTCCTCTGCGGCATCTACGGTTGTTCGAAGAGAGGCAGGGAACTGAACGCTGAAAAAAAAAACACAGGGGGAGGAGAACTTCCGGGTCTTCTATTAAGGGAGTGGGAACGGTGTGCCAAGAAACATTCAGTCAGTTTGCAATGTTTTTACGGAAAGACTAAAAGCCGAGCCTAAACTTGACGCGGAGATTCCTAAGTCCGTAAGTCAAAAGGTTTCCTGTAAAGCAACCTGGTTGGGAAAGGGAAAAAACATTTGGTGTAAGGGAGACTAAACAAAAGAGCTCGGGAAATGTAACAGATGCAAGAATTTCGGGTCTCTATGTTTGCTTCGACTTCAGGTAACATCAGGGGGGGGGACAGACGGTAATCTCGGTGCAAAGGAAGGAAGAGACCCTGAACTGGCAGGCAGTCCGAAAGGGGGGGCAAAGGAAAGATTCTCCAGCTGAGGGAGGAGAGGGGAAAGACCGCAACCTTGTCAGCGGCGCTATAAGTGGGGGGATTAAACGGAGCATCGCGCCGTCGGAAGATGTTGTGATAGTCTCGAGGCGTCGCCAGAAAAGTCGTCGAGCCAGGCTTGCGGGTCGAGAAGTTGGCGGTGGGAAAAATCACGTACAATATGACTGCGGGGGCACTACGAAGCACGAGTATACGATCCCTCGAACATCCACTATGGTCTGAAAAGGAGGAGGGAAGAACGCGCGTGTAAGCGGCGTTTGAAGATGTCAGATCTTCCGTCGTGCGAATCGGTGAACACGCTCGACGCGCGTGAATGAGAGGTGGCGACGGGGTGGTGCCCGACAGCTTCGCCCGCTCCCATTCATCCAAGTCTATCAACTCGTCGAAAAAAGGAAAGGCTCGGCGACGCAACGGGAAAGGGAGGAGCCCGGGTGGCAGGTTCAAAAACCGGGGAAAAGCGCGATATCGAGAGAAATGACGGAACAACGCCGCGAATTCGATAAGAAGAAAAGGGGGGAAAGCTGGGGTCAACCGCGCGCCAGAGAGAAGCGGCACGCTCGAATAAGGAGACGAGGAATGGCAAAAAAATAAACGACGCGTGATCGGACCCGGCTTCAAACGGGTGAACTCGTAAATCCTCGTTTAAGCAGAGAGAGGGATCGGCCATGCAGAAAGACCACTGTAGCCAGGCGAGAGAAGTTCAGGGCGCGCCTAAACAGCAAAGGAGGAGGAAGATCGAGGCGGGCGGGCAGAGCCGCCAAAGGCGTCGCACTGCACAGAAACAAAAGAAGGGGAACTGGGCATTGCCCATTGGCCATAAAGGCAAGGTGGGGCATCGCCATTAAGCCGTGGCGCGGAGAACACGTGTGGGAAAAGAGTCGACCAGAGGCAACGAGGCCTGAACAGCGCCGACATTATAAAGGGTCGGAAACGTAAAGCTACGACGCCCTCTCGCTCAAAATACTCAGGGGCGGGGGGGGGGAGATTGATGGTTGGCGGAGTTGTCGACTCAGGTCATAAACACGGCTCTAAAGGAGAACGGGGGATGCGTGGAACGAGCGGAGGGGGGGGGGGTGAACTCGCAGGAACGGCATCTGAACTTCTAAAGGCGAGGGGGGAAGGAACATTTGCCGCTTACCACATCGAAGAAAGGAGCAGAGAAGGGAGTCGAGAGCGGTCGGCCGCCCTCCTAAAGGAAGCAGGTCAATCCCGCATGCCGCGCCGAGGATCAGTCCCCGTCGTCGTCACCTCAGGGGAGATGGACTAGAAATGGGTTAACTCTCCGCTTCGGCCCAAGTTCCAGAAGGAGGAAGGACTATCATGTCTCGGAGGGAGGGAGAGGGAAATGGCGTCGACGGCTGATAGCTCAGAAACACACCGGAGGAGGAAAAGAAAAGATGCACCAGCAAAAGTCTATCAGCTGAACTTCAACCAAGCATGATCGCGGGCTGGCGAGGCAAATTCCGAATCGAAAGGGACGAAGGTAGAAGCAACATCTGCGCGGAGTACTACAAGCTAATGACGAAAAACATATGCCTTCCGGCGGCAAATCGGCACCACGCGCCGCTGCTGTCACGGGTCTTAGTCTTAGGAAGCGGAGATACGAGGCGTCACCGAGACTCTCTATGTGGTTACAAAGGGCGGTCACCTCACGTGCGTGAGAATGTAGCAATTCTTACTTCTAGAAAAAAAGTCCGCAACCAAGGGAGAACGTTGAAAGCATCCCCCGTGGATTCAGCAGGGGACGAGGCTGCTGGCGACTGATCCCTGGGGGGACGAACGCCAACCGACAAAACTCGCTGCCCGCCATCAGACGGCAGGGGAGGGAGAAGGGAGTCTAGCTTTCAGGTGTCAATGGCCGATCAGGGAATGCGAAATGTGCGGCAGGAGGGGGTGCCGCTGGTCGGTTGATCAAGGGGCCCCGTTTTCTCCGAGGGCACCGGATCCATGGCGATACACCACCTTGCCGTTTCATGGAGGGAAAAAACCAGGACAGGCCGGGGGGTGTTGACATATCGTACTAGACGTCAAGTTTGCGGAGCGCAGGCGAAACGAACAATACAAGGATCGAGAGTCGGGAGAATGAACGGCATCTCGCCTCTACAAGAGGGGTATCGGGAAAAGAAAGAAGAGAGGCTGCAACGCGCTTTACGAGTCAAATAGTCAGCCGTGAAAGTCAATGCAGTCGGAATGACTGAACGGCAACAAACGGGTATTCGAGCGGTGGGGGGCAGTGCAAGAAGAGGCACGACAACATCTCTAATGTGATATAGAAGGATCGCATTCGCGGCGGTACAGAATTGATTCGATCGGTACGAGCTGGAACGGGAGAAGCAAGCAAAACCAGCTAACTGCTGCCTTGGCGCAGGACATTGCTCCGGGGCGACTGGGGTGGACGAATTGATAAGCGCAAGGGCAGTAAGGTCGGGAAAAAACAGTCGCCAAGGCGCTCATCTACAACACAAGCCGGAGACGTGTGCACCCCGCTTTCTGCAAAAGGAGGAATCAAGAGGAAACAGCAACAACGCCGGAGAAACGCGCTGCTAGATCTAAAGAGGAATAAAGCGTGGCTTAGGAGGGGGGGAGAGGAAGAGCGCGGCGACTGAACACGACCGTCATCTTACGTTGATTTCCACAAAAGCTCAAGAGTCGACCCGCAAGCCTTTCTCTCAGGGGAAGTGCGGGGGAAAAAATCTCACAAAATCAAAACTAGAGCGACGCTGCTATCCGTGGAATTGCACCACAGAGGATCGCTAAAGACAAGGCCTTCTCTTCTCTCCTCTCGTACAGGAACTCCTCTTAAATTCGGTCGAAGCGTGGCCCCCCATTGGTACTGCCAAAGGTGGCGCAGGGATGAAAGGAACAGGCGCCGGCGCTAAACGCGGTCCACACCGTATAGACTCGAAGATCTAGGACAGAAAATCGGCTATTCGGGGGGATGAGCGTTCCGCCATGACATTACACCAAAAATGACAGATACATCCCAGCGTTACAGGAACAGTACAGGTAGAAAAAAAATCACACACCACACCCACACTACGCACCCACTTAAGGACCTCGAACTGAAAAAACAGGATGGAAAAAAAAACTCCGGAAAACGGGGAAGAATCTCGGGTTGGAACGGTTACCACAGCTTTTTGGCATCGAAACCGGCCACGAGAGACAAATTCAGCGTTTCAGTTTATCGGCAAGGCAGAAAAATTCTATGCCCAGAGAAAAATCTGGAGGGATGTTGTGACGACTCTCGCCGCCAGCGAGGTCGCGACTCTGCGCTCAATTCTCTGTTAAAAAGACGACGCACGAGGACGTGACCATCCAAAGGGCAATTGGGAGGAGATTATGAAAATATCTCGGGAAGAAATCTCGACGTAACAAGAGCG
>Ga0179591_1311810_pt1 | contig 13741 bp, 8 predicted proteins | sample CZOMad2_1_08_16f_FD_182891 | JGI IMG/M metagenome (GOLD analysis project Ga0179591, IMG submission 182891) | Vadose zone soil fungal communities from Angelo Coast Range Reserve, California, USA - CZOMad2_1_08_16fungal (PacBio error correction) | ecosystem: Environmental > Terrestrial > Soil >...
TGCACAGGACTTATGCGCCGCTCCTTTAGAGTTCAGGGAGGGTCTCGTTCATCACCATCACCGGGTGATGCATCAAAACGGTGATTGGAGGGAACTTGTTGCCAGGGAGGCAGTCTGCCTGAGCTGAGGTCTCCTCGTAGCGAGGGCAAGGGACGGGTTCAGGGATCTGCAAATCAGAGCTAACCGAATGATCGGGAAGAGAGTAGTCCTTGCAGCGATGCTAGGGGAAAACGGGCGGCTAGGGGTGACCGTCGGGGTACCGGCTCCGGGTAGAACCAGGAAGGATATTCGAACGTTCCAGGGGGTAAGGCCCTCTTCTCCTCACGACATGAAAGAGCCAAGAAACCGGCTAGACAGTCTAACAACGCATGGCTCGAAAAAGAACTCTCCTACTCTGGTTTGGCTGCTCTGACCGACACGACGGGTGTAAGGCAACAGTCCTGCAGGACCGGGTAGGCTCGGAATAGGGCCGTCGACTGCAAATTCGAGGCATGAATAGGAAAAACGGTGAACAGATGTATGGGGGGAAAGAGTCGGGCTGGGGGTCGAGACAGGAATCAGTTATTAGCGGACAAGCTATAGTAGAAGACCTCAACTCTTTGGGGGGCGGGCAGCCCTACCGGTCACATCCGGAGCAAAAGGGAATAAAGCCAACTTCTAGAAGCTTAGGGGGATCTATATGCAGGCCTTCAATCCTTTCGTTTCAAGGAGAAATGGCGTATTGAACATTGAAGGAGGGGTTGCAGGAAATAATAACGCTGTGAACGGGGGCAGAGACTTAAGTGGAGGCAAAGTTCTCTACAGCGTCTAACGGGCCGCATGGGGGATAAAAAGGGGGATAGCATGAAGGTGGCCAGGGTGGAAAGTGCCCAGCCGGGTTCAAAAAACATTCATGCAATGGGAAACTAAATGGCTTTCAAGACGAGGGCGGGCGGGGACTGTCGACTTCCGCTACGGCACCGAGGGAAAGGACTCGAGAGCCAGGACCGTTCCTAAAAAAAAAACAAACAAGACTCTAAGAAACATCAAAAAGGGGAAGGGGACTGCGCCAGCACGCGGAAAGCGGGCTGGGTCAGCTCTGAAAACGCATGCAAGGGAGGGTTGGGGAAAAAGAAAAAGAGGGACTCTTTCACGTAGAAACTAGGGCCGGCTCGATCATGGATGCGTCGAAGTCATGATGGAAAGGTAGACTGTCAACAAACGGCTCCGTTTGGGCCGTCAGCATGTGGGCGTTCGACGGGGAAGGGAGTACAGGAAGGGGTTTAATCGAAGTAACCGTAACCCCCTTAGAGCGAACCATGCCACCTCAAGCCCCAGTCTGGGATAAAAACAGGTCAAAGGTACGTCGAAAGAGGTCTCACTTTAGTTAAGCAGAGGGTGGAAAGCTGACTTGACGGACAGAGTCAAGGGTTGAGTAAGCCGAGGATACTAAAGAAAGATCATAGAAGGGGGGAGAAAGAGGACTTGGAGATGTGACTTCTTGAGAGCAGGCTTTTTATCGTCCGAAGTAATGGATGTCAAACCAAAAGCTGACAATGAAAATTGGTGACCTGCGGAGGGAGGAAAGTCCCTCCCATGTCCGGACGGACACCAGGAATCGACAGAGGCCCTTGGTGAGGGTGAGGGGCTTGCTTGTACCAGGGGGGCTCAGGGTGAGTGGGAATGGGGAAGGGGCATGTCCAACTATAGGGGGGCTCCTCCTAAGGTTCCAGGAGTGCGAGGGGAGCGAGGGAAAAAGGCCGCAAGATCTGTACCCCTTGTCCAAGCCAATCCCCGTGGGGGGTCAGGACTCGGTAGGAAGGGGGTGTTGGGCTGACCAATATAAGTTGACGCCTCACAGCACTACTATGAGGTGGCTGCTTGGAAAGCTGAATGAGACTGGCTGGTTCGTCCCGTTCGCATCAGGTAAAAATATAGGTGCTTTATAAAAATGGAGACTGCGCCTCTTGTCCAAATCCCTTCAGGTATGGGGATAAATATGAAGTGGGGGAAAACGTAGAAAGGAAAAGGACCTTTAGGGGAGGGTGTCTCCTCGGGCTTCAATGCCAGCCAGCAACGTTAGAACGGGCTTTACTAGCAAAAAAAAAGTTAGGGTGGGGAAGACGAAAGGGGGGGGACGGAATGACAGTGTTGACTCATCCCTTCTCAGGGGGAGGGAGGGGGGGAAATAGAGCCTGCAAAAGGTTAGACAGTCAGGCAGGGGGAATAAAATTGCCAACGCTTCGGGAACAAGGTCAAGAAGATCCAATGATCTCCACCTCTCTCAACCACGTGGTCGCTCGGGAGAAGCCAACAGGATCGGAAGGAAAAACGCTGCCGAAAAAAGAAAACAGTACACGATGGAAGACCAAAGGTCCACGAGGAAGACGGTGGGGAAAGCCGATTTCTGGGGTGTCCGATATCAAAACATATAGGGGAAACCCTGTGCCAGAATGCACGAACCCTTAAAGCTGCAACCAGCGACAAAAAAAATCACACCTGGTCTACCATTCAAGGGCAGGAAGGCACTGTAATTCCATTGCCGTTTCAAGTGTACGCAATAGCGACTTTAACGGCTGAAGACACCATAATCGCTGCGGAAGGCGGAGCGGGAAGAAACCCTGTAAACGGCGGGTTGATCGATCTGAAAAAAACAACGAATAGGATATCAAAAAAAAGCGTTTAACATGACGGGAAGGGGGGAAACGATAATGACAGTGAAGAGCAGGGGGGCATCGGCGCCTGGCGGCCGTAGCAGCGCACCGAATGCGCCGCTAACACAATGTAAACTAGGGAAGAATCAAGGGACGGGGCAACCCACAAAAGTGTGTCCTTGAGTTCTGCTGGCGCGTGGAGGGTGAGGGGTTGGGCAAGGGGACACGGAGTGACGAAAAAACAAAACGCTAACGCAGGAAGGGGGCGAGAATGACACGGGGTCCCGTGCGTTTACGGCGCGGAGCGGGGCAATCCTGCTGTGTGAGAGGCCCGCAGGGGGAAAGGGATGCTCTGGTGGAAGAATCAGTTTTCATCTAAGGGGGAGTGAAGACAACACGTGCGAAGACCTATCATCTTCCGAACTTAGCCGGGCAGTCGACGCTGGGAAGGACGCCAACCCTCAGGAGAGGGGAACAAGAGTCAGTAAGAAAGGGAGAACTGTTCTCGTGGATCGAGACTGAACGGGGAGTACGGAACGTGCAGGCGTCCCCATGGCATGGAGCACCAAAAAAAATAGATAAAAGAGGGTAGCTTACTGGGGTGTCAAAGTTCGTGAACGCTACAACATCACTATCGAGGGATGGGAGCGGCATCAGTTCACAAAGAAACTCAAAAAAAATTATACTACGGGATTAGATTGTCCACAGAGACGCAAAGAGCTTACCGTGCAGCAATCGGAGTCAGGCTTCTCGTGTGGAGGCGGCACCGGGTTGACCAGGGTCCGTAAAAGGGAGAGAAGACAAATTTGAGGAGGAGCAATATAAATGAGAACATGCACGCAGACATTGCCTACGGGAGCCACCGCTTAGAAGAGGAATCCCCTAAGGACACATGCCAAAAAAGAGAACAAAGAGCCACCGAAAAAAAACTTCCGTCTGAAACGATGGTCGAGAGTTTACGGGGTGTAATTCTTCTCCTGTCTTTGCCCTGTGGAGCACCGCGGCACATCGAGGACCCGAAAAATAGGTGCTGAAAGAAGTGGAGAAAAGGAAATCTGCGATTAACAAGACAGAAAACGCTTCAAATTTCCCAACGAAAGCGCACTGGAGAATTATAATATTCTCGCGGGTACGCCGTCGTAGGATTTCACTGGGATCAGGCAACGCGAAGCAAAAAACGTGACCTAATTCATCGCCGGTGCCCTCATATAGTGCAAGGAGGGTCGTAGAGGCTTTGGGAAGGGAAGACTGTACGAACCTTATGATGGGTCCATGGGGCGGATGGCGGGGGCATGGACTTCCGGGAAGTCGGGCCAACACAGGTGCATGGGCTACTCTAAGGGGAGACTCTTCTTCGAAGAAAAAAAGTGCAGGAAGGCGCCCATTACGTACCTTCCTTTGATGACCGGCAGCCTGGTCCTAACAGAGGAGGAGTGCAGTCCTCGAAAAAAAAAAGCCGGAAGAGCAAAACTTCCAAAGAAATCTAGGGACGCAACGCAGTATGTTCTCTTCGGCAAGCTGATCACCATGCAAAAGTGCTGGAAGAAGGGAGCAAGGATTGAGGTAGGTTGCTAATCGGTTCTTGGGGGGGGGGGGTTGAACAGTAACATTTCCGTTAATCATCTGCGACTGCCGCGGGAAAGTACTGGGAATAGCAGCTCAAGAAAAAATCGATAACGAGGATGAATTGGAAGGAAGAGGGCACTTGGTTGCAGCTTCTGATCTTATCATCACTTTAGCAGGGTAAAAATAAGGGCCTTCAAATGGGAGAGTGTCATAGCCAATGTTGATCCGGGAGCCTGATCCACTGACCTCACACTCGCTAAGTAAAGGGAGGCCGGAATTCTTCCGCTATGCGACAATTCGTTGCCCGTGCCATGACCTTCGGGGAAAAGGGGTGAGTTCACAGGAAGCGTGCTTACATCAGTCTACGCACTCAAAAAAGGGACTTAGAGTTGCTGAGAAAAGGAGTATCTCCTCAAGGGGGGCGGGGACCTCCACTCGAAGGAATAAGGATCTTGGGGAAAGGGCCGTAAATCACTACCATATCAGGTCGTGAGGAAGACGCGACATGACCTGCAGAACACATGATCTTAATAGTTCGAAATGGGTGTTTAGGAAAGAGGTAGGGGGTCCATGCTATCACAATCGCAAGAAAGGTCGCGGCAGGCCGCGTTAAAACAGCCTTATCGTTTATCTCGATGAGAAACGTAGAGTCGTTAGGAGGGGGTCGAATGAGGTCCTCGATGAGTACGAAAAATCCAGGGAGCTCAGCTTTCATGTCTAGACTTCTAATATATGGGGGGAGAAGAAAAAGAAGCCTTGAAGAAAAATAAGAACCGTGCCACATCGTCTAAGTCTTGTAGAAGTGCAAATCAAAGGGAGACCTCAACGGGAGGTCAAACATAAAGCGGGGAGGGAATCCAGTAAATTGGAAGTTAAGTTGGCATGGGGAAGGGGGTGATAAGAAAGGTCGCGAGTAGAATGTGCACGCGCCTGAAAAGAGTGGGATCGGTAAGAAAAAGGGCCTTACAAAGGGGAGAAGAGGGGAGGAGGAAAAGCAGGGAAGAAACGAAGCGTCCCAGTCCGACTTCTCCTTGTGATTCACGACAGCACTGGGTCTTGATGAAAAGATCTAAAAAAAAAATCAGGCTTCGGCGGGCCTCGATCCGCGCGGGCAGTGGATCCTTCCTAGTCCGAAGATATCGAGCAGAGAAACAAAGTATGGTAGGGGGGGAGAAAATGGGGGTCAGTTTCAGACTAACGTATGACACTTCCCGGACAGGTAGAAGGGGTAGTAGAAACTCTAATCCGTCGAGTTAAGCAAACTAGTTGAAAAAAAAAAAGGGCAATCTAGACGGGTTTCTTATTGGACCTCGGTGTTAGCTGCTTATCCCTGATGAGATAGGGAGAAGCACAACAAGTTATTAGGTTTGAACGGTGCAGAAGGAAGGGAGAGACCTAAGAGAAAGGAACATCACGGTGCATCTGGAATTAAGGTATCGGTGACACCAGATCGATGGAACCTACTTTCGTAGAGGTGACCGGTGGGGAAGAGCCAGTTTAACGAAGGGGGGGGGGGGAAAAGTCAGTAGATGGTCCCCCTAAGGGAGAGGCGAAGGACTTCGCCGACGCAGCTGCTCTTGGAGTACGTTCTCGACAGGCGCGCCAAGGAGTATAAAAGAAGAGAAGGGACGATGGACGATTACGTTCTCAGTAGGTCGACACTAGATTGCACTGCATTCCTGCCGGCAGCTGGGGAAGAACCTCGGGGCCGGGGGTACACCAGCATACGAGCTAGGAATAGTCAAACGGGGGAGTGTACCGGAAGTCGGTCTTCTAATTAAATCCGGAAAAAGACCCTTAATGAAGGATCTCGAAAAAAGTGCCGGCTCTCAAGGGGCGGGCGACCTACATTGCGGGACGAGCTTAACCCGCGCACAAAGAAAAACTCGATAGAATCTGCGAAGAGCACGGGCGGGCCGCCACGCAATTACCACAGGGGGCAATGGGCAAAAGTGTCACTGCCTTGCTCCTAACGGGGCGGTCTCGGCGGCAAAGGGGGCGGGCATGAAACGACGAAAAAGATTTTAGAGACAGGGGTGGGAAGAGGCCGCAACACTCTAAAAGTGCAGGGACAGAAAAACGAGGAACGTCGCCGGCGCCGTCCTTCGGTGGAGAACGGCGTAGCAACAACCGTTAGAGAAAAAACACCGAGGACTGGGGCTGATAAGAGAACGTGCGGACCGCGTGTCCGGGGGTACGGAAAAATCTCAAGGGGATCGGCTGGGTTTTTCATCAGACTTCCGCCATGCAAAAGGCCGGGGGGGTGAAGGGGAGAGATTATGAAGGGGACTGTTCCTGGCCACCACAGCAATCTTCGCCGAAAAAAAGTGGTGCCAAGGCTGAGGGGGCCCTAAGTGCTTGTATAAGCTTCAGAAAGAATAAAGACATTCCGAGGTCTAGGTCTCCAGAAGGTCTAAGAGTCTGAAGATGGTTGGCATCTCGTAAGAGTGGTTACCACTTAAGGTAAGAATTGAAAAAACTACATTGAGCAAGCGTCTAGTTCCTCCTCCGTTACGGAAGCTGGGGTAAAAACGCGGTGTGTTGGGCCGGAAAGGAAGGCCGTAATCCCAGGAAACTTCGACAATTTAAAATACAATAAGATTTTCAAAGCTAAAAATAACGCCGTCAATTACGTCGCACTATGCTCAGGGTCTGCGTAGGGCACAGGGCGAAACGGAATGGAGTATGAAAATTGGATATGCTTGGGATGCGTCAATCCGGGTCGAAAAGAAGGAATAGGCGGGCTTCCAGGAGAGGCAGGAAGAGAGGGTCCATCGGATGTGTGAATAAAAAAGGAAAACTTCATGAGGAAAAAGAATCACCGAAGAAACGAAACTTTGGGAAAAATAGAAGGGGAGAGCTGAGGCCCAGTATCCGGCCTTACCCGTGACCACAAAATATCCAACAACAGCCCATGTTTCATCTTGGTTAGACTTTGATGAGGAAGTTGAGAGTCGGGGGAGAAAGATTGGGAGCTGTGAGATGGGGTGAAGGGGCATTCCAGCGCTCGCCTCCGGGATGACCAAGGTAGGGGAAGACTCTGTCGCACGGGGGGGCCTTCAAAAGAATAGCTTAAATTATAACCCCATATCAATAAGTGCAGCTCGCACTACTATCCAGGACAGTTGGTAAAGCAAAAAGAGTAAAGAACACGTTCGAGAAAAAGCTCATATCCATTGGGTCTTGTAAGAATGAATCGCCGTAAAAGCTCATCGTCAGATAATCAGGATCTCGGTTTGGGGAGGTAATACTATTGACGCGCAAGTAGGTCCAGCGGACAGTTATGGGAGAATGGGGGTCGATGAGTTGCCCAACGAGAAGTCCGCTGGAAAGGGGCTTTAGAATTCAAGGGGGAGGACAAGGTAATGCAGATAAAATACTTTAAGAGAAAACGGTCAGGTGAACATCTCTGCGTGTGAAAACGAGGGCAGGCAAAAAAAATTCAGAACGCCGAAAAAGAAAAGAAATGGGGAAATAAGGAAGATGCTCCAGATAATCCGAGGACCCGAGAAAGTTACTTGCTATTATCAAAAACGGCGAGCCGGGTGGTGATAGGACAATGTATAGGGGGCCAAAAAACTTCGCTCGACTGAAGGTCGGAGAGGGCAGGTGTTATCAACTAACTAATCGGCCGGGGCCGTAAGAACAGGACTGACAGGAGGGGAGAGCAACGAAAGTAGCTACTTTTTTTTCTAATAGAATGATGCTGGGGTCACTTCACACGAAAAAAACGTAGGGGAAATCCTTGGAACCAAGTTTCCAGAATACACCCTCCAAAAAAGCACGCCAAACGCCCAGCCTCCCCACCAAAAAGAAAACATCAAAGCTTAAATGGCCATTGGGCATTAATAAGGTCCAGGTAAAGCCTGGAACTGGGAGGGGGTTAGCTGTCGCAATTAACGGCGTCGGGTTCGGATTGCTGCATGTAAACAAGCCGAATGACTGATGACTTGTCAGAAAGCTTGGACCATCCGGCTCGGGGGGGTGTATGAGATAAGAATCTCTCACAACAAGATTAGATTAAAAGATATAAAAAACCTCCTCTGTACATCGGACTGGTGGGAGGAAATCGATTAAAAGATGATCGAGGGGGAGGACAGTCGAAATAATCTAAGAATTGATCAAGAGCAACACCTGAAAAAGGCTTACTTGAGCTTCCGCAAGATGGGGGCGGGGGAGCTGCTGGGGTTGGGGGCGGTCTGACTCGGGAGCTGGTTTAAAGTTTTTTCTTCTTGGGAAAGGGGGGGAAACCGTGTAGGGGAGGCTTGGGTCAGCAGAAAAAACCACGACAATAGTAGAAAAAAACCCTCGAGATGACCAAACCCTTTTTCGGCCGGAGGTGAAAAGCTGGCTTATCCATCTTACCTACCTCGTTGATGTCTTGGCGGAAAGCTCCAACCTCAACGAACCGAGCAGGCCGCACAACGGCCCCACTCCAGTCCGTCTACGTTTGAGAAGCGATCATTATCTCCTTTCTACCGGACTTTTATACGCCGTTTGAAGTAAGGATGAACTGAACTAGATGGGGAACACTGAAAGTCAGAATCTATCTCTTCCGGCTCAAAAAAACCGGCATTTGCTTCTCCAGCGCAGCCGCCCTAGACTTAAAAAATAGCTTATCAGGGGGAAAAGACCTGGAGCGGATCAGCTCGGGAGACTTACAATGTGCATTACCCGCAGGACAAACTACATAGACTTCTCCTGGGGGGAATTAAGCGACTTAAACATACACTCGAGGTAAACAGAAGGAGTCATACTCCATAAGAGGACGCAAAAACCACGAGTCATGATCTAATATTCTCAGGGGGGCAAAAAGCAGAGACGCCTTGCAAACCCCCAGTCGATCGTCGAGTAAGGGGAGAGGTCACGAAAAATTGGAGACACTTCCGAAAGGGGGCAGCTTCACACCTTTGGAATATGAAGGAAGTAGAGCTGTCAAAGCTACCGTTCCCCTGTCCTACCTGGAACAAGGAGGAGAATCTGGAAAGCACCTGAAAAGAAGGAACAAGTCAAACCCTAACTCCGAAAACAAAAAAAGACCCTCATGCCCCAAGGTCATTATATGGGGGCAATTTAGGAAGGACTTTGAGGGGGGAAGCTGTTGCGTTGGACAGCCTCAGGCCATCTTCAAAAAAACTGTTGGGAAGGTGCGGGGTGTTGACCTCTCCGTTGCTCCAAAAGGAGGATGTACCGAAAATGCGGAAAGAGAATGACCTGGAAGAAAATTAACTTCATTGAAATTATGCGATAGGGGGGTCGAAACGGCGATGCCGTAACTCCTCAAAGTTAAAAGATCCATGAAATAGGCCGGGGGGGAATCATACTTGAAGCAATCTTGAGCATTCAGGCTTGATGGAGCCTGGCGAAAGAGGGGTACGGTGAGGGGGGGGTCGCTAATTAAAGGAAGGAGCAGGCACCGGATAACTAAAGAGGCCTGAACTCTTCTAGGGGCCCCCATGACTCAAAGGGCTAACGGCCCTTGCTGCGAAGGGGAAGCGTTCCATTAAAGAAAAAACATAGCTCAAACTATCCCATTAGCAGATCCTTTAAACGCCGGCTATGAATCCGCAAAAACTCGGCCGGCGTGAGGATTGAAGGGCTCTAATGAGGTCTGGAGGGAAAAGAAAAAACGGGGTTTTGCTAGAATAGAGTTTCTTTGTGGCCCAGGAAAAGCTTTGAAATACTCAGCTCCTTGGCCGTTCATGAGAAGAGACAAGCGGCGATGAGATTAAAAGAAAGCGAACCAAAAAGAGTGAAAAGTGACGCGCTTAGTATTGGTTCGAAGAACGCGGCTCTGGCACTAGAGGCTGCCAATGGGAGTAATTGGCCAGAGGTCATGGTTACAAATTCGCCGGGACAGTATTACAAGCCGACAGCCTGCATGGAGAAGAGAGAGAAACGTCACGCTTAAGCGGGACCGCCCTTCGTTGCCCGGAATCCGGAAAAAGTTGGAACTCTAAATAAAGGGGTGAGTGCACGTGCAGGTAAACGGACGGATGCAGAGAGGGCTCGGGGTCTGCTAAGGGGATAGTCACTCCTTTAATTGGGAGTAAGCTCCAGCTATTGATTTGGAAAGGGACAGTCCACATGTACGTCATAGTCGGCGGGGGTCAAATGAAGGAAGACGACATATAATTTAGTAGAAGGTAAAACGAGTCCGACACTTCTCTCCAGTCATGAAAGTAATTGAAATATTATTAGCAGTAAATAGAGGGGGGTTCCAGCGGAAAAGGACTTCCCGCGCAGCCGTTCCCAGGTCAGCGGACTGCTGGAAAAGGGAAGGTCAAAAGATGAAAAGTAAAGACCCAAGTGAAAGGTCTCTTTTCATGCTCTAGAAGGGCTTGCTGGCGATTCACGACTCGCATTGCGGGGTGGAATTCATGTAGGGAGAAGAAAACGTCCAGTCTGTGAAACCCCTGACCCGCGGCCGGTCCTTACATCTTCTTTCAGGGCACCCGGGGAGGGGGGCATAAACTTTAATCAAATCTGCCTGAGCCTTAGTCAGCTCTCTTTGGGTCGATGCCGTAATCGATGTACCGAGGGGGACCTTTAATCTCTTAGGGTAGAGGGGGGAATCCGACCCTAAAAGAGAAAGACCGAGTTTGCTCAGGGGGAAGGCAGAAACAGCCGGGATGATCCTTAAGCCGACCTACCTCGGCAGAAAAGAAGAAACATACGCGCGTTGGGAATGAAAGGCACACTGTCAAGTTCCGTCAACTCAGGTCTGGAGGGGGGGGAAACTGACACGGCTTCCCAGACTTCGACCTTATCGTAAAAAAAATAGAGAGAAAAAAAAACAACTTATAGGGGACTATGGGGGGACAGCGTGCGATGCCAAAAGAGCCTGGCTATCGCTACTCTGAGCGTGAAGGCACGCGAATCAACCTGGAGAAAGAGGAGGTGAGCTTGAGTTGATTTTACAAAGGGATGGTTCAGGAAAAAGTAGCCATTACCCGGATGATCTGAAGTCCGAGAGATTAGCCGAAGGGTACAAGTCGAAAAGAGAGACCCCCTCAGGAGAAACTGTCAAGCCTCAAACTGAGCAAACCAGCCGCTACCAAGGTGTCTGTAAAGAAAAAAAAGGTAGTGGAAACGTCAAAAGACCCATAGCTTGTACGACTAGGGGTCATTATAATTGGTAACTGAAGGGTTTTATAAACTGTAGGGAGATGAAGGCAAAATAAGTCTCCGCGAGAAAAGGAGTCAGTTCTCCCATCTCTGCCATCCTAGAGGACTGAAAAAGATAAGGTAATAACGGGCGGAGGGGGGGTGCGAAGAGGACCACTAGCTCCAGAGTTAAGCAAGCCTTCCCGTCCCGACTGCAGCGTAAAAAAGAGGTCCAAGCACGGGGAATGAATCTCAATGAACTGGAAGAAAGGTCCGTATGAACACCGGTATCCATTGGCGAAAGGGAACTGATCTTTGTCGGGAGCCTGTGTCCACTTAAGAATACAAGGGGAAACGTGCTTCAAGAACCGACTTTTAACTGTTAGTACATCCCGGTGACACGCCTCAGCGTCGAGCGACGAGCGGAATGCCTTGCAAGGCAAAGCATTCTTGCCCTAAACCTCGATCAGAAGGTCAGCAAGCGGGCTCCTAAGGAGGATAGTCGTTCGGACTATCGGGAAAAGAAGGCTAAGAGGGGATTTTTTAATACGGACGTAGCACGGAAGGAAAGGGAAAAAGGCAACACGGCCAAATGTGAGTCCCGCACTGCAAGATGACCTAGCCGCTAGGGGGGGGGAACTCACAAGAGATTACTGACAACGTCTCAGGTAAGAAATGTACTTCGCAAAGAAATTCTTCTTGGATTCTGTGGGAACGTACTCCTCTAAGTAACCAGTCGCCAGGAGACGGGGGGGGAATTAAACACAAAAAAAAGAAGGGCAAGAAAAAAGAAAAGTGTTCAGGGCTTCGGGAAAAATCACGCTGTGAACATCCTGAGGACAGCTGCAACCAGAACTGCAGGCCGAGGGTTGCGGAAGATCTATTCTAACTGAGGCCGGCTGGGGGGCTAGAAAGAAATGAAAAATAGCGCCTGCGGACCCAAGGCCGGGAATAAAGGGACATCGACAACCGTCGACCGGTCCTGATTTGGGAACTCTTCCTGCGCTGTCAGGCCGGAAAGAGTGGGGGGGCCTGCACGCAGTCCCAATAAAAGGAGATCCACAAGTCACAATCGCATTCAGGAACTCCTAAGTAACGCCTTCAAGATCAAGAGGGCGGCACTTCTCAAAAAACCACAGGCTAAATGTGACGAGGGAATCTAGGGTCACTTTTTAGGATTAGGGAATCGGCACGTCTAAGTCATAGGCTCATCTTAAAAAACGGGAACGGGGGGTCCAAGAAAGGAAAAAAGTGGGTCAGTCATGGGGAGTTTTATCACCACTCCTTGAAGGCGCAGAGAGACGCGGAAAAGGTACCTCAAAAAGGGGGGGGGGGAAACCTCTCGGGCGATACGGAAACGCAGGAGCACATCCCCGGCTGACCAGGGAAAAGAACCTCTCCCCACCAGGTTCATGCCCTGGGCTTATGTCTTGGATGGGGGGGGGAAGAGGGGGTTCATGGAAGTGAAGGGGGATGGGTTTTAATGAAAAAGGGAAAAACACGCGCGGACCGCATTGAGCCAGGTATTCATCGAGATAGGGTGAAATGCTTGAACCAAGATGACATCTTCCAGGAAAAGGTCAAAAAAAAAAAACAAGTAGAAAACTCCTAGGGGATCAGAGGGGGGGTTGTGCTAACAAAAAGGGGAAAAAAAATCACCTCTGCAATCTAAGATAAAGGAGGGGGGTGGCTGCCGGATGAGAGGAGCCTCTGGAAGGAGGGAAGAGTAGTTTCTTGAGTCCGCGTATGTAACTAAGGAGATTTGGGAATACTGGGGGTTGGAGAAAATGTGATAGATGTTCAAAACGGAGTTCTTTGTACTGGTAGGAGGCTTGTCCTGTTCGTTGTTAGTCCTTCATAGAAGAAGTCGCGGGAATCGAAAAAGGCGATGTAAAAGACACATAACTTAGCCACGAGGGGCTTGCCTGCGCTGTGGGAAGAAGAACTGATCAGGTATCATGGGAAGGGGAGGAGAGACCTTCAAAAGAGTGAAACGACTTGCAAGATTTAAGGGAAGATGATGCCCAATCACATTTTTCACACGAACGTAGATTATGATCGCGAATAGAGAAACGGAACTTTGGACCCTCATCCACCCAGCGGGAGAGTGAAAGAGTGCCTTTGGCTCCGGGGACCTAAGAACCACTTGCAGCTCGGATGGAGGTAGGGTTGGAAAGAGAGGGGAACATAACAAAGAAAAAGAAAGAGTTTACCTTGCAGGAACTCCTCCACAGCGGCACAAAGCTCCCAGAACTAGCACACAGCCAACAGCCCTGGAACCGCCCCCGTGGCGAAGCCAATTGGATTCACCCTTTAAGTTTAGAAGGTTAGAAAAAAGGAGGAGGCGCTGTGACTGAGGTCTGAAAAAACACACAGCCTAATTCGCTGCGACTTCATTCTATTCGACGGACAAAAAGCCGGAATTCTGTGGGGAG
>Ga0179591_1389922_pt1 | contig 13741 bp, 17 predicted proteins | sample CZOMad2_1_08_16f_FD_182891 | JGI IMG/M metagenome (GOLD analysis project Ga0179591, IMG submission 182891) | Vadose zone soil fungal communities from Angelo Coast Range Reserve, California, USA - CZOMad2_1_08_16fungal (PacBio error correction) | ecosystem: Environmental > Terrestrial > Soil >...
CTAAGTGGAGGGTCCATGAACCAGAGAAGGAGAGGGTCCATAGCCGCCGTTCGGACGACGAACACTTCCACGTCGTGAGAGAAAGCGCCTGCTGCATACGGGCAAGTCAAGGGGACTTAAAGAAAAAGCTGGGGGGGGGGGAAATCTTTACCCAAAGGGGGAGATGAAAGCTGTTCGCGGAAGGGAAGTCATATCATGTGACGCAAAAGCAAACACCGGCACGTCGTCTCGCACAACGGTACAGCGGGATGTCATAGCGATAGGTCACCATCACAGGGCTCCAGGACGAGAATCTCGTAAAAAGTATGTTGGGAACAAGGAAAAAAACTTTCCTGGCTGGCCACGCGTCCAGCGCCTTCGCCCTGGACAACTCCTGCTGCTGAGACAGAGGAGACAGAAAAAAAGATCCATAGTACCTACAAAAATTTGAAAAGGAATCACCTGGAAAGCACCAGCGGATTCAAAAAGAAACGTTCCGTCGTCCTCAGGAGTGGCTCGTATCTCCTCGAGGGCCAAAAGAGGGTCCTAAGGGGGGGGGGGGGGGTGGGGGGGGGGGGGGGGGGTAGCGCTCAAGGAGTCTTCCCAAGGCGGCCAGTGGCAGCGACTAGGGCGGCTACTGCCATTATTGAAGAAGGGGGCCGCGACCGGGTGGTATCAAAATCTGCCGGGAAGGTTAATAAGACAGGAGAATCTTGAAGATCCCGAAAGAGAATGCCATCCGAAAGAAGACCAGGTGGGCAAGCTTATTTTTATTACCGTCAAGGCTTCGTAAAAAAGGAAAGGAAGGCTCGACAAAAAGGGGAATCGTGGGGGAAAGGGAATCGGCCACAAAAAAGGGATGTCTTCCGCGAGCGTGACCCTGTGGACCGTCTTCGTATGTACTCTGCATATCGAAAGGCAAAAAGTGCACGTATTCAAAAGTTCAGAAACCCAGAAAAAGAAAAGAGCCGAGAGGAAAGGGTTCAAGAGGGGGAAAAACCCGCCTCTGGAGGGAAAGATCTGTCAGCGTAAAGGGCAAGCTGACCCTTTCTTTTCCACAGACGCCTCGGCGTACAAAATACCCGAGAGACTGAAAAAAAAAAAAAAGTAGCGCCCGACCTTGTAAAGGGCCTTCGTGGGGAAAAAAAGAAAGAAAGCAGCAGCCGAGGCGAAGGGAAGTTCCCCAGCCACCGACAAATCGTCTCCCTCTGAAAAAGGGGGCCAGAGACGGATATTACCTCCAGAAACCTGAGACAAGGAAAGCCTGGAAAAGAGGGGAGGGAAAAACCTCGGAAAAAAGGCACTGGATGAACGGGCCTTGGCTTCCGTTGAAGGAATTGGAAAACAGGGAGATTGCATTAGGGGGTAACGAACCGAAGACAGGTCCCCCCGGAAAGGCGATTCCCATCGCGCGGCCTCGCATGAGATCAGATAACCCCGCCACCTGGGGGGCAATTGCGGGTCGAACCCCGGAGAAAAAAAACCTGGAGGGAAAGACGATCGGAAAAAGGGAGGGACGTCATCTCCTGATAGGTCAGAGAACGGACGCCCAACCAGAACTCGCGAGATGTCGGGAGGGATCAATGGGACGTCTGGGAAAGAAGGCACAAGAGAAAACCCCCAAGAAATTGGTCGATCCCATCGGACCCGGGGGAGAAAAGCTGATCACAAAGAAAAAAAGAAATTTCGAAGAAGAAAAAAAAGAAACGAACGTTCCCGATCCAGGGCATGGAAACCCTCCATCCCTCCCGTTCCAGAAAGAACTAGCCGACCCGAAGAACAAAGGAAAAGAGGCTAAAGAGGAAGGGGATAAGGCCGAATTTCCTCAAAGAGGGTCCTGATCTAGAAAAAAGAAAACGAGATATCCTGACCAACCACCCGTGCTGACATGCTTAGGGAAGACACCGATGATACCCGTGGCATAGGGGAGGAGAAAAAGTTTGAGAAGACTTTCCCGGAGGGAGGAAAGGCCCTGACTCGGGCCCGTTCTGGAACGGACGCGGACCTGGGTCATTTAAGCGCCGCACAACTGACCGACGCCGAATGGAGAAAGATGGAATCCCAAAAAAAAGAACCTCGGGAAAAGGAGGTGCCTACGAGGAAATTTTTCCAAAAGCGACTTCTAAACGTGTACGGGGGTTCTCCAGGAAGAAGGTGAAAGAAGGAGGCCCTACTACGATTCATAGAGGAAGGGACGCTTGCAGGAAGGTACTACCAAAAAAACGGTTGGCGGTAAACGGCGAGAATGCACTGTCGCTTTTACCGCTGGGCTCGAGGCACGGGTTACGTAAGAGGAAAAAGAAAAAGGAAAGGAAGAAAAGGGTCAGAGGGGGTAGGGGGACTTCCATTCTTAAAAAAGAAAAATCCAAGAGAAGAAAAAGGACGGACTCTCTGTGCGCACGGCGCCGAGGCGGGCCTACTCCATGGATAGCGATCGAAATTATAACTTAAATCTGAGTGGAGAAACTACTGGGAGCTTCTATGGTGCGGGGCCGGACCCTCTCGAGCCGCCGAGAGTGCCTTAACTCTGCTTCTCCCGGAAGGAGGGGCGTGGGGCAACGACTAAACAGAAGACTGGGGGGAAAGGTGCGACGAGGGGAGTTCGAAAAAAAGGATTTAAAGGAAAACCCGTCATCACCGATCATTCAAACGAAAAAAAAGGGAAAAGAGAGGGCCATCCAACCTTACGAGGAGAAAGGAAAGGAAACGCTCCCGTCGCGGAAAAAAAAAAAAGGTTGCTTTGCCGCTGCGCGATTACGCGACTACGTGCACTTGTCCTCAACAAGATGCGAGTTCTCCCCACCTTTCAAAAAAAATCAGGACTACAGGAAAGCGAGCCTTACTCTACGGCCTGCAGCCTAATTCCGCCTAAAGACAACGACCGGAAATGAAAACCAAAGGAGGGGCATGTAGGACAAAAAAAGGAAGAAAGACTGCGCAGGCAAAGTACTGCCAAAAGGGCGGCGGGAACGTCTTGCCCGTGACAAGCACGCGTTTCTTCTATAGAAAGCAAGGCTGAAAAAAGGGGAAAAAAAGAAAGGGCCCCAAAAGGGGGGGTCCAACCCGTCACCAGAATTTCTCGTCGCCGACCGGGCTGACCGCTCTTGCCTCCGTGTCCAGCGAAGGGAAGACGATCCTGCGGTCGTGAGAAACGGGTCCCAAGAGCAAGCCCACCAGGGGCAGAGGAGCCTGAAATAGGGAAAAGTTCGAATCCGAACGGGTGCTGGGAGGAGGGGCAAGCGAGGGAACAGCGAATACTTCTGGGGGGCTCTGCGGGCATAAAAAAAAAAAACGTCTTCGTCCGGCGAAAAGGCGCTTGACTTTCCCCTGGAGACCATTATCCGGGTCTGGACGCCCAGGAAAAACCAGAGTGGAAGAAGATCGAAAAAAATCGACTGTGGGACACGAATCGGCTCGGAAGGACGGACCTCCTGCTCTGAATACGAAAATCTTACGGGCAAGGGAGGACTTCGAAAGAGGAAAAAGCGCCGAGAACCAGGGAGGGGCAGGGAAGAAAAGTTAAAAGGTCAAGATCGGAAATCCTTTGGGCACGGGAACAGCGCAACAGTGGCCCTCATTCATCAGGGGGTGCGGCTTGCGAATTGAGGAAGTAAGAGGAAACGGCTGAGGTCGATCCGGGTAGCCGCCGACCAACGTTGCTCTGTTTGTAAGAAAAAACCCGAAAAGACGCCTGGACTGCGGATGTCCGTGCCTCAGAGGGGGACAAGTACCTGGAAGGATTTGCGAGAAGGAAGGGCAGTGCAGAAGAGGGGAAGGTGTCGTCGTCATCAAACCGGTAGCGGTTTGCGGCGTCGCCGGAACCAGGAGATCAAGGCACTGCGAAACAGAAAAAAAAAAGTGCGGAAAAAAAGAACCCGGAGAAGCGAAGGGAAAACAAGAAAATTTAGAGAGGGAGAAACGTCCACCCAAAGGGAAGCGGTCTGTTATCGCCCCGACCAAAACCTTGCCTCGGAACTTCCGGGACACGACGTGAGGGGGAAAAGACTAGAAACTTCCAAAAAAAAAAAGGAAAAGGTACATCACGGGGAAAAGGAAAAACCCACCAGGGAAAAAAATTGCGCTGACCGGCTGGGCCAGTGCCCCAGAGCGATCGAGATCCGGGGAAAAAGAGAGGGGTTTGAGGAAAGCCGGAAAATTCCGTGCGGTAAGAGTTTCCGTACGGAGCAAGAAGTGGCATGTATCCAAGAAATCTCTCTAACAACACCCTGAAAAAAAGTGGACGTCATCAAGAAAGGACGCTCACGAAAAAGGAAAAAACCCGATGAAGGAAACCTTTCTCACGCAGTCTTCTGGCCCGAGACACCGCACCCGGGGGTGGAGGAAAAGAAGAGAGGGCGGAGAAAAGGGCGGGGAGGGGGACGCTCCTGGGGGAAAAAGAGTTTATGTATCAGGGTTCGGGACGGAAAGAGCTTCGGCGATTCATCCTGCGCGTGAAAAAAGGGACGTCCCGGAGGAACGATAGTACAGCAGAGGGGGTCTTAAGGAGAAGACTTTCTCGGTTAAACAAGGGTCAGGAAAAAAAAATTTAACCATTAAAGGGAAGCATGTTGACTTACGGAGCTCTTTGGAGAAGGCTCAGTGCCCGCGAGATTCGGAAAAATACGAAAACGAAAAATCAGCAAAGAGGAATCCCGGGGGGGGAGTACATCCAGTCCCAAAAAAAAAAAGCACATCCGGAAGGGAAAGTAGTAACCTTTCCCATCCTAAAACCGCCGTGACATCGGCGCTGAAAGTCGGTCAAAAAAACGCGAAAAGGAGCGGGTCGGGGGAAATCTCGAAAAAAGGGAAAGTCGGCGAAGTCCATGACCCGAGGCCTTCTGTGTCCATATAAAAAGCGTCGACAAAATTACCAGAGGTAAAAAAAACCTCGACTGAGGAAAAGGGGGAAAGCCCGCGAGGGAAAGGGGGATTCGACGTGACTTGAGGGAGGGGTAATGCGCTTGCCGGAGAACAAAACTCAGCTGGTCGCGTATATGGGTAAAAAGGAAAAACATACAGGTAACCCGAAACTAGGAAGAGGCTCGGAAAAAGACGGTTACAAAAAGGGAAGTCTGCCTTAAGGTAAAATAGGAGTCGTCTCTGACTATCAGGGCGACGCCACTCCCTGCCGGGTTTCGCGCCGGCCATTCGAAAAATGGAAAGTCAAAAAAAACGAGAAAAAAGGTTCACTCAAAAAAGGGGATATGACAGAAAGGAGGGGTCCAGCCGGAATTTCCAAGAAGACGCACCTTAGCTCAGCACCATCAGGATGCCCAGGCGAACGGTCTCCGGAGGAATAGAAAGAGAAGGCCGCCGCTAAAACCAAAGAGAGAGACAGATCGTGAAAACAAGAGGAAAATTCTGCATCTGTCAGCGGAAAAAGGCGGGCGTACGCCATGATTTGAAAGGGGCCGCGCATTTTGGTTACAAAAAAAGATTGAGGGGTGAACTTCTATCTGCAGGGAAAGGCGAAAAGTGCTCAAGTCCCCTTTCCCGACGAACGACCAGGTGGGCGTAAATGACCGCGTAAGACCGAAGAACGTGAGGGGAGACCATTCCCGAAGAGAAAATTGCAAGTTGTAGCACTGAGAATTCGCCACCGGCAGCGGAAGTACCTTTTCTGAACGTGACCCGGGTTGGAAAAAAGCTGGAAACTCGCATAGTCCCACAGGGAAAAGGAGTCGGGCAGGAAAAACCGCCGTGGCCCTAAAAAGAAGGGACTCGTGCCCAGTATGGGCGCCGGAGACGGTCTGGATGTATTAACAACCGCTCTGGAAGGTAAAGTCTGGACTAGGAGCGGTGCGAGGGGGCGTGGGAAACACTGAAAGATACGAACCCGACCCGCTGTCTGGCGGCAAAAAATCAGTAGCGCCGACCGATCCGTTGACGCCAGTCGGTAGCGGGGGCAAAAGGGAAAACTCCAGAATAGCGAGTGAAGACAAAAGATGGAACCTTTGACGCCGCCAACGACGTAGTGGCACTCCCTAGCGAAGAGACAAATCGATCGCGATCCTGGTCAATGGCTAAACAAAAAAGAGAAATCGCGTACGGCACTGTTGGGGGGAAGGGGGGGGTCGGAAGGGAAAAAAAACCCAGGATAAAGGAAAGGTTACCGACCGGCCGTTGGCAGGAAACCTGTCCCACCTTGTCCTCGTGAAGACGGGTCCCGCCAGGAAAATCTATCAGTGGTTTGTAGAGTGCGGTTAACCCCACAAACGAAAGGGGGGTGGGGAAGGAGATAGAGCGGGTATTAGGGATCAGCTCATAGGTCAGCGGCAGTACGCCCCCCCTTCAAAGGCGAAGTCGCTCGGGTTAAAAGGGGGACGGAGAGGGGAGCCAGAATCACACAAAAGGGAGGAACAATCTGGACCGGACGCTGGTGGTAAAATCCCGGAATCGGGGCCTCAAAAGACAAAAGAAGGGGAGTCAAAAGACCCATAAAAGAAGGGGGGAAAGAAACACCCGCCAGCAAAAAAAAAGGGATCCGCCCTCACCCGAAAAAAAAAGATATCTCATCGGTGGAAAGAACAGCCGGAGGACGCAAAACGCAGCCGTGTTTTTGTTCCGGAAGATAAAACAACAACAACGAAGTAGGGTCAGGATCTAGAAGGAAAACAAAAGGAGGAGGGGAAATGCGGCGTGGTCGCTTCAAAAGGAAGGAAGAGGTCTTTCTTTTCGAAAATCTGCTGCCCGGAGGGGGCCTCGTGCCCTTGCGCGGGCCCGAGGAGGACCCGTACTCGGCTATACGAGCCGGCTCGCTTCAGGGAATAATTAAGGGACGACAGGTCCCGAAAAAAGGACTTTGGGAAAAGAAAGGCACTAAAAAAAATGTTCCACCCGAAGCGATCGTCGGAATCTCAAGGGGTGGGCGACGACTTGAATCACTAAGGATCGAAAGAAAAAAGGAGTCGAGCAGGAACTCAAAAGAAAAAGTGCCGGGAACCTAAAAACACATTCCCAAGGTTTGCGTAACCGGCTAAAGAGGAGCGGGACCCTCTCTCTGTTCATCACTCAAGTGAAAAGGGTCCAAGAGGGAAAACTTCCAAGGGAAGGGACTTTCCGGAAGGTCTTCCTAAAAGGAAAGGGAAAAGTGACTCGCCAGTCCTCCCCGCAGCACCCACGTGCCTAAACGAAAGGACGCCGCGGTGAAATTCCGACAGAATGTAGCGATCGACCGGAAGAGGGCTCTAAGAAAAAGGTCAAGAAACGGGGAAAACTATGTGTGGCGGGTGGCATCGATCCGAGACTCCCGCTTAAAGCGGCGTGCTCCGGTCACCCTGGGGGGTAGTGAAAGTCGAAAAGGGGAGGTCTGGGAGGAAAGGAGGGGTCGCACTCAAAAAAGGAAAGGGGCTACTCCTGAGGAACCGTATGTCGAAGAACCCGCCAGATCATCTAGGGTAGGAGAGACCCGAGAGGATTTCGAACAGGAAACATCACCTGGTCAGAGAAAGACGGCGCATGTCCACTGGGGCGGGGGCAGGTCCGAGTTACATGATCGAGGGGCCTTGTACATTTTGGGGAGAGGTCAGGAGGAAAGAACCCGCATCCGGGGGAAGAGAAAGCTTAAGAAAAGGGGGAAGAAAAGTTGCCGATTCTCAAGAAAAAAAGAAATACCTTGCCCAGGCCAAGGGGAAGGTCGGAAAGGGATGAACTCCTCACTAAAGAAGAGGGAATATGGGAAAAATCCAGGTAAGAAAAAACGAAGGTCCCTGATTTCCCCGGGACCAGCACGTCCTTCTCTCAGTCTTCCGAGGCGCAGTCCCGACCGGTACGAACTACTAAGAGTTTCGGACAAAAGGGATCGGCAGAGGGGAAACATCAGAAAAAAGGGGCCGCTGAACAAGGAAAACGGTGCAATCTCCGTGGAGCGAACGCCTGCGGGTGGAAGGGATTCCCACAAAAAAGAAGAAAGGCTGGAACCGATTAAAAAGGTCCGCCTTGGCAACGTTCGCGGGACTCCTTTCACGAATCTTGGGAGATGGGGGGAAGGAGGTAACAGGGAAAGAAGGGGGGAGACCCGCCAGGAAAACATGGAAGGAAGGAAAAAAAGTTCCCCGCAGATTGACGAACCGGGCCTCCATTCATTATCCAGGGAGACTCAACATTACCCGGCAGGTGGGGCCGAAGGAGATCAAAAAAGAGTCCTGTGGTGACCGGAAAAAGAGGAAGGTCCGCGGGCCGGCTTCTCGTTAGGGGTGCGCGAAAAGTGCCGGTTTACAGTCCGCTGCTGGAGAAAAGACCAGCAGCTTCCTAACCTGAAAAGGGGGGGGGGAGGAAAAAAGAAAGGACCAAGGAGCCTTGAAAAAAAAGGGGCCCTCCATGCACAGGGAGGGGGTGCTCGGAAGAAGAATTTTTGAAAGACGCATAAACGTAAGTGAGGGGAACCACACTCCGGTAGAACCGTACCGGAAAAAAGAAAGATCCCGGGTTATCGAAAAATTGCCAGGTCCTTTCCGCCGTCCTCGCGCCAAGGCGGTGAGACTTCTGGGGGGGGCTTCCTCCGGATGTGCGAGACGGCGGGGAAAGAAGAAGGTGGGACAAAGGGAACGGCGAAAAAAGGGGGGTACTTGTTAAGGAAAAGACTATGGCACTGGGAGAGAAAAAGAAAAGGACGAAAAAAAGCTTCTTCGGCCGCCAAAACTGACGTCACCTGGATGGTTCAGGAAAAAGAGGGAGTCGACCTGTCGATCACAAAAACCGGAAGGGAGAGTTGACAGGAAAAAAAAAGTCTGCAAGGGCCTTCCTGGACAAAGAGTTACACCGCGCCCCTGACTCTGCAATCGGCCGTACCAGGAAATTAAAAGAAAAGGGGGAGAAAACCCCATGGGGCTGAAAGAAACGTTTTCTCCAAGGGTCGATCGATATCGACAACTCGCGTTCTGGGGAGGAAGGGCCCGCTCAGGAGTATGACAAGGGGGGCAAAGTCGGGGAAGACTGGCGAGGGGAGGCAGTGTTATCCACGGGTACATCTCTCGCAAAACAACACGGAGTATTATTAAAGGGTGCGTCAGCAAGTGTACAAAGGGGGAAACGAAGCTGCCCGTCAGGAAGGAAATGCTCAAGAAAAGCGTCTTCTTGCGGGGTAAAAGAATCACCCTCACGAAGGGGCGGAGGTCTAGATGGAATCCCGAAGTGGTGTTTTGGGTTGTGGTTTGGGGGGGGGGGTCATTAGGAGGCACTGTGTGGGGAAAGGCCGTTGTGATGTACAGTCGGGACTTCTAAGCTTAGAAGTCAGGCTGCGCGTACGATCCTAAGGAGTACAAAGCCGAGGCCCAGGGGCATCCGGGAGGAAAATTACGGTTCAGGAGAGTTGACTCAGAGGCAAAAGCACGTGGTGAAGGGTAACCAATTCAAGGGGGGTGGGCAGGTTGGGTACTTCCTCCAGGAGTTAGGGGGCCGGCATGGGGACTCTTCTAAGGAAGAAGGCGGAAGAAGAAAAAAAAAAGAGGTGAAGCGCATCGTCAAGGAAGAGAGCCATTCGGCGAAGGAGAGAAAGTACGCCCCCCCTCCTGACAAACGGCGAGGAGAGGAACGGTACCTCTGCTCAATCCGTCCCAGGTCAGGAAAACCGGCAAGTAAGGAAAAAGGTAGAGGAAAGGGAACCCGGACTGAGGGTCCACCGCCTGGCGCTGTCGACAATTCCCACGTGAGGGACGCCGCCCGCAAAATTCTGTTCGGGCAAGGGAACTCGGAGGAGGGCAGAAAGTGCCAGGGGGAGAAGGGTTAATGAGGAGGATGTGTCGCGGAGACTGGGTCCGGAAAGAGCCTCCTCTGCCGTCACCGGCACAAAAATGTCTCTCACCCCTCCTGAGAAAGCTGAAGGCGGGCATAGGAAGGCAGGAAAGGAGAGTCTATCGCTATATCGGAAAAAAATTAAGGGGGCTCCGCCATCATGGCCGCTGTCCCCTGGGCACGGAAGGACGGGGGGCGCCCTTTCACTACGCGATCAAAGGAGAAGTACAGGAAGGCGATCGGGAGTATAGGGAACAAAATTGGAAAGAACGGCAAAGAGAAAAAAAAAGGCTTGGGAAAGGGAATACGGCCGGACGGGCATCTTTTGGCAGAGGTAACCAGGGGGTCACGGAAGTAAAAACAGGAAATCGTTCAATAAAACAGGAAGTCCCCGAACATCGGCAGAGAATGATTGTCATTCTCCGTTTCCCGCGCCGGGGGGATCACGCTGCCTCCGGTAGGGTTACGAGGGGGGAAGTAGACAGAAACTGGACGACTCACAAAGGGACCCTTCCAGACTTTGGGAGAAAAAAGGGTTTATGCACCTCGGACGCCTGCTCTTTCATGATCAACTCCATGACCTAATACAGCCTGAAGGGGAAGTGTGGAAAGAGCCTGGGGAGGAATAATGAGAAAGGGGGGAAGGGAAGGGTTTCCGGGGAGAGGTTTTTTCCTTCAGATCGAATAGCGCCCACAGGAGAGGCACAAACGAGTCGCTCATTTACTCTCTCAAAAAGGGCAAAATGCGAAAACGTTCATAGTCCCAGATAAAAAAGGGTTGGAACATCTCAGGGGGGAAGAGGGGGGGGAGAACGTATAACGGGGGAAGGAGGGTCACCTTGTAGAATCTTCGTCGAAACAAAGAGTCCTTCTTCGCACCCTTCACTAGGCAAAGAAAGTGTTCGATCGGTTAAAAAAAAAGGGAAGGAACCGTGGAGCAGGGAAAAACATCCGGAAGGAAGCTCCCCGGACCAAAAAAAAACCATCGCCGAACCGCTGGAACCGTCTCTTGCCTTCTCTGGGAGTGCACTCCGGCTGAAAAATACCAAATTAGGCTAGAACATTGTCACCATTGCGTAAAGCGCCATCAGAAGAAAGGTCGGAGAAGGGCATCCTTGCAGGCAGAAAAAAACGCTGTAGATGCAGTGCTTCCGTTACGGGGAAAGGTGGCGATGAAAACGTTCCAACACAAGGCCCCAAAAGAAAACCGCAGGAAGATAAAAAGGGAGGCCACCGGGGAAAGGTCTGGTCAGACCAAAAAAGTTCCCGCTTCCAACCGGAGTAAACTTCTCGTCTGCTCTTAGGTAGGGACGCAATCCAGTGAAAAAAATCGCGAAAGAAGAAGAGAAAAATTGGAAGGAAAGGGTGGTACCCGGAGGAAAAAAACGCTCCGCCGACTCACGAACGGGGGAGTTGTTCGAAAAATCTGTTTAGGGCCGAAAAAAAGGGAGAATACCTCCCGGAGGAAAAGGCACAAACATAAAAAAACCTTTTCACAAGAACGTTCCCGCATCACCCGCCATCCCTCCCTGTCCATCCTGAGAAGCGCCCGCCCCAGATCACGAACAAGGAAGGAAAACATACATCGGGTTTGGAAAGAGAAAAAGGAAACCTTTGGGGAAAACAACACAACGAGAGATCCTTAACAACAACGGATGCGGGGAGGACCATGGCGTGTTTCGTCGTACAAACCTATGATATCTGAAATGGGTTAAGCGAGAGTGAGAATAGGTACTAAGAGGGCCATCGTCTGGAAAAGCGTGTCCCTGGGACAACGGGGAAAAAAAAGGGACCCTGACGCTTACTGGTAAACGAGCCGTCTCTCCAGAATGACAAAAGCGGAACATGTTGACGCAAGGGAACCAGGAAGTAGGGAAAAAGAAGTCCAGGGGGGGAGAGCTCGATGGGGGGACCCCGCTTTTTCACCAGCGACTTGAAACTCTCTGCGCTGAAATTTTGTCGCCGACTCTTCAACTAGCCGGAAACTGGCAATCCAAACTCACGAATAGGAAGTAAAAGACTTTCCTGGAAAAAAAGGGGAGACCGACCCCGGCCGGAAACCGGTGGGGGAAACGGCGAGATCTCCCTTCTCGGACCCTCGGGTAGCCAGATGCACTTGTGGAAAAGGAACCGAAAAGTAGTAACCGAAGTGAGAGGTTTCTGGCTGAGGCTGCAAGCGCCAAGTGCCTCCCCGCTCATAAATGCCGGACGCGCTGTGCGCACTGAGGGAGGGGGCCGACGCCATGGTTCTAGAGGGGCGAAAAAAAAGAAGACGGGCTGGGGAGAGGGGCTTGCAAGGCCGCGAACAGGGTGAAAAAGGCGTCTATTTTTGCGGTGCACGGGTAAATCGATCGGACGCCGCGTAAACTCAGGCGTGCTAACCTGGCCAGGAAATACAAGGAGGAAACGCTACCTGATTTTGGATAAAAAAAAGGGGGGGGCGGGAAGTCTACGCAAGTGTTCCAAAGAAGAACAACCTCGCTTTTCTACGGAAAAAAAAGATCCCGCCCGGGAAGGGACCAGCGCGGGTTCTCCTCAAGACCGGGAGAAAAGCAAGAGAACAGGGAGCGTCGAAAAGGGAAGGATGCGAGTAAAGGGGGCCTTGCTGGGGGGCCAACCTCCCTCATCCGGGGAAAAAAATCACTCTTCTCTTAAAAAAGACGGTGGACTCAACGTAGACAGAAACGTGACACGAACAACTGAAAAAAGGAGTCAGGGGGGACTAAAAAGGAACCTATTTCCTCACCACATAGAAGCCACCTGTTCGGCTGGAAGGGTGGCAATGAACCATGCACTTGTTCGTGTGGAGGCGCACGCAAGCTGATAAGAAAAGAAAGTACGGCAAGGAAAGAAACCAAAAAAGAAAAAAAACCTGCTCTTACCATCATAATCGCGCCCGTGCCGAAAACGCCGGGGCCAGCTCAGGGTAAGAGAGGTTACGATTCCGTGAAGAAGCGGGGCCTATACAGATCGCCGGAAAACAAGTTCTCCATGGGACCGTCACGCCTGTGATAGTGCGGGCCGGCGGGGGAAATTAGTGATATAAAAAAAGGCTCTGGAAAAAAAAAAAGATGGGGCCGGGGAAAGCGTCACCGGCCTTGACGTCCCGGGGCCAGCCAGGGTACGGGCGTGCTCGCAACATACCGGCGTGGCGGCTAAAAAATCTCATAAGAAGACGCCCTGGTTTAGAAGAGGTCCGCTGGAAAGCGGGGGAAAAAAAGGCTGTTGTAGGAAGCGGCTTCATTCAAGGGGAGGACCACCTCCTCACAAGAAAGGTGAAAAAGAAAAAAGCGTCCCCGGGTCAAGCAAAGGGGGGGGGAACTTACACGAGGGGAACCTCCATGCAGAAAAGGAGAGGAAAAGAGTCGCGACTACGTGGAATTGTCTCTACGCTAACTTCTGCTATGAAAGCAGGGTTCGACTGGGAGAGGCCCACAAAGGGGACGAAAATCGACAATGTTGGGGGGGAGAAAAAGTCCCTCCGACGACCTGGAGCTTTCTCGATTTCCGTACGGAGGTAAGCATAAAAGGGAGTACGTCTGGGGAATGAGGCCTTATGTGCGGAGGGAAGGGCGGTTTCCGCCGCAAGGTGCGAGGAAACTCTGTTCTGTCTGCGGGAAAAGGTGGCTGCGGGTTGGCGTCGTAGCGAGATAGAGGGAAGAGGAGGAAAAAACTTCGAAAAAGAGGAGTCCGTCAAACAGGTTTTCCATTACCAAGGTAAAACGACCATTTCGGCACCCTCTCCCCTTCTTAGGGGTTATCCATCCCCTACCCAAAAAAGAATAAAAGCCGGGAAAGGGGATTAACAAAAGAGACAGCCCTGACGATTCATAAGCAGAGGCGAAGGGAGAATACTTCAGGAAAATCTCTTCAACCCCGGAGACCGTTCTGGATCAAAGACCGCCGGGAATCGGCTACGAAAGATCTTCGGAAGGGACCGCAAGGGAAAAGTTATCACTTGCTGGGCATTAATAGGGGTGCCTACTTGTCAGAGAAGAACTGGCAATTGTACACTGGGCCTAAAATCTAA
>Ga0179591_1402262_pt1 | contig 13741 bp, 15 predicted proteins | sample CZOMad2_1_08_16f_FD_182891 | JGI IMG/M metagenome (GOLD analysis project Ga0179591, IMG submission 182891) | Vadose zone soil fungal communities from Angelo Coast Range Reserve, California, USA - CZOMad2_1_08_16fungal (PacBio error correction) | ecosystem: Environmental > Terrestrial > Soil >...
AAATCCAAAACGGCATCTCCTGCTGGGGGAAGATCGAACGCTTCAGTGCACCATCGGTATCAAGACAAGACTCCACGCAAACATGCCTCCCCGGCATACGGGGTATGCGAGCGAAATCAATTCTTGAAAGATCCGCACACCATCTGACAAGCCCTTGGGCTCACTATTGCAGGAACATAACCGAATTGCCCGGAAAAAGAAAAAGTGGAAGGTTTTTTTTCGGGATTCCAATATCCTTCGGGGAAAAGAAGGGTTGGAGCGTATTTGGCTTTTTCCAGGGCTTCAGCTTCCACCTTTCAAAAAATACAGAATTGCGTAAGGGCGGACACAGAGAAGAAATGATGTCTCTATGCCACTATCGTCACGAACATATCAATTTACCGGGGGGACTATTTCCGGCAGGGTTCCAGATCGAAAGAGAAGGTGGTTTGCTTTTGGGGGTAAGCAACACCGTCCCCAAAAAAAGCCTTCTGGGGAGAAAAAAGGTTGAGAGGGGGAACGGGAAAGGGCATAGTTTTTAGGTGGGGTTCGAAAAAGTAGATCGGGACAAAAGGGACGAAGGGGGTAAGGTGAATCGGATTGTTTGTTTCGAGGGCAATGGAGTTGGAAAATATTAAAAAAAAAAACAAGGTAGCTAGGAAGGCAAAGTCGAGAGTTTTTTAAATAAAAAAATGCCAAAGATCAAACGCCTCCCCTAGAGATGCAACCAAAGGATTCACTAATGGGGGGGGTCCCTTACCATCAAAAACCTGAAAAAAAGGGGGCATTGGTCTGGGGGGGGGGGGGAAAAGGACGGGGTGGGGGGGGGGGGTTGGGGGAAATTTCGTTATAATACATAAGCCGGTGTGGCGACGATACTTAAGGGGGAAAAGGGAAGCTTTCTTGAAAAAAACGAACACCCTCGAACTCCATTCCTTGAAAAGAGCTGGAGGAAAGAAGCTTTTCGTGAGGTTTGCAATCCGTTTGAAAAAAATATTTATCGCCAAGATCCGAAAGAGAAAGACCAAGGAACGGATCGACTCTGGGGGAGAGCTTGCCAGGAAGGTCGACATTTCGTAAGGTCTCGCTAGTTGTTTGGAGTTTTGGGAGGCCCATCGAGGGGGGGGAGAACGACCCAAAAAAGAGGGGGGTATAAGAAACTCGAGCAGTGAAATGGAGGAGAAGGGATGCATCATCCCCTTTCTCTCGGCCCAGGCCTTTGATAAGGTCATTCGATAAGCAGTGCCGTGAATTTGGAAAACAAAGTCCTTTACAGGAAACCCCCAGTGAATCAGGGCATATCAGAGACCAGAAAACGGGGTTCCTTGACACTAACGTTTGCCCCACTTCAGACGGTAATCCATAGTCCCGGTGTCTGAAGGTTCCAAAAGAAAGTGAACGGGAGGGGTGGAAATCAGGCCTCCCCGCAAAAAAGAGCAAAGTCCCCGAGAAAAAGAGTGATGCTGGCCTTGGGGGAGGAAAAAAAGCCTAACTTCACCAGAGCTGGGGCTTCTAGTCCGGTGGGAGCGGAGTAAAATCAAAGGAGAGCGAGGGGAAAAAAGTGAAAAGAATGGAGAGATGGGTTGCCTAGGAAGGGCTTTGGCGAAGGGTTTCATTTTGACAATGGGGATTTTGTTCTGCCTGAAAGTCTAGTCTTTCATCCCACGAAGGAAAAAAAATCACGTAGGCAAAAAGATGGGGCAAGTCAAGGTATGCGATAACCTAGTAGAAAAAAAAAACAGTCCTAGCTTCAAGCCCAAAGTTATTTCAAAAGAAAATTTCCTACGCTTGAAATCACAATAGGGGGGGCACAATAGTAACCGCCCTCTTTTGGGGGGGGTGCGGCCAAAGAGTCCCACTATTGGACGACGGTCAATTAATCGTGGGAAAATAACTCCTGAAAAAAGAATAAAAATCCCCTCTGGGCATGGGGGAGGAGAATGAAACCGTCACGATCAACCTAAAGTTTATTCAAATCGTGGAAATCGGTGAAAGACTCCCAAAAATACCAATAGCTTTCTTCAAGGAGGGGGGAAAACCGCTGTTGGAATAGTCATTGGGGCCTCCATTGAACAATAACAAATCCAAAGGAGGAACACCTTCAATTTGGGGGGAAAGGCACTCTATGTCTAGAAAGGGAGAGGTAAAGCACACGTCCAAGCCAGCAAAGGGGATTACGTTTTATAAGAAGTTTCCGCGAATTCCCAGAAAATTCCATAAAAAAGGAAGCATCAAATCTGGGGGGGAAGGAAATGCTTTTTTCAAAAGGCGCCGGACGGGGAGGAAAGCACAGGCCCGGCAGGGCTTGGGGGGGAGGGGGCATCAAGGACAGCCTTGGGAGGAAGTATTCCTCCGTCGTTCCCGAAGGGGCCTCAATGCTTCTCGGAATCCAATGGTCTTCATCGAGGATGGCCCCTCCGGGGGAGGATTTCTAAGATATCAGGGTCCTCACCGGCCTTCCGATCTCTCTCTAGACGAACCGTGGAGACGCGGGCAAAAGAAAGGGGAAGCCTGGAGGGGGAGCTCGTTCAGCCGCGGCGGGCTCCGTCGAGGGGGGTTATCCAGGGCTCTCACTAACAGGGGGGGAGGCCCGCGCGAAGAACGCGAAGACCGGCCAACGCACTGCGCAGGCCTATTCAGAGGAGCTGGTCAGAACCTTTACCAATAGGGGTCCTTATCCTTGGAACTTACTTCCTTGGAGGGTACACTTTTTAAATCGGAAGTACTCATATTTTAGCGTGGGGGGGGGGGAAAAGGAATGAAGCCTAAAAAGTTCATTAGAGAACCCGACAAAAATGGGGTACCTCAGCACCAAAGAGTCCCTCCCCCTTCAAGAACGCTCCCGGTCTCAGTTTCCTCCCCTGGAAAAAAAAAAGCTCTCGGAAGGCCGGGGGGACGTCGCCGAAAATCCGTCCTCGCCTAAAACCTTTACACCGTTTCCTGATCCCGCAGGGTCAGAAAAACTGCCTGACCGGGCCTACGTACGGCTCAAAAAAAGAATCACGCCATTCAGCGTGGCGTCCGCAAAAAATCCCTTCCAAAAAAAAAAAAAAAAGGGGACCTACGTCTCCCACATGTGAGGGGGCCAGCGGGTCATGCCACGACCGAGAGCAACCTGCACAAGAAAAGCGTTTGGGGGAGACAAAGGAAGGCGAGGTTAAACCGTAAAAATCCCAGGCAAAAACGCCAAAATCGGCGGCACAAGCGGAAAACTTCACCCAAAACCGCAAAATCGCCTCAAAACAACCGTGAGAAAGAAAGAGCGTATGAAAAGAGTGGAAAGACTGCGAGGGGGACGCCTGGGCTGCCAGGGGAAAGTGAAGCCAGCAGGGGAGGGGCCACGGAGCCGGGTAAAAAAAAAAAAAGGGAAACCCCCGGAGGGAGATCTCCCTTAATCTCGGGAAGGGTATTCTCTGGAGATCCTTAGAGCCCCTCGGGGAAAACGATGGGCCGGTCCAAGACCGACAGATCCGGGGAATGAAATCGTGCACAAGGACCCAGAGAGGTAGCGAATGGCGGGCCGGGACCGGAAAAGGCGACTATACAAAATAGGTCATGGGATGAAGACCGGTCATCTAAAGAAACCTTCCTGACAAGGAGGGAACCACTTGCCAGATCTATCTTAAATTCGAAATAGGTCGGACTGTTCACCACGGGAGAGCCTTTTGGAAAGAAAGTCCATCTTCTCAGAAAAAAACATCCCATAATCTGAGGGGTATCTAGCAGGGGGTTACGTAGGAAGTAACCTAGAAAAGGAAAGGAGCCTTCTCCACCAGGTGAAAGCCCTTCCTAAAAGGGAAAGATGTTCCGAAGGGAACAACAACACCAACGGAAGAGAGAGAATTATTCGGGACCCTAGAAGAGGGATCTTCGCCGGAGCCGGCTCCTCCGAAGAAAGGTCATTTCGAAAAATCCTTCCTAACAAGCGAAATCGGGGTTTAAAAAAAGCCCTACGCTGGGAAGAGGGGGGCTTACATGCGGAAAAGAGTGTTGCAGGCGAAAGAAACGTGCCGAGGGCCATGTGGTAAAAAGTCAGCCCGGGAACCAGGAAAAGATGACCGCGGGAGGAACATGAACGATCCTGGGGGGGGTCGACTTGGCTCAAGACCCCATTTTTCGAGCTGGGGGAACCGAGTGGAAGGAGCTTGTCTTCCGGGGAGAACGAAGTTTCGGGAGAAAAAGGACCAACATAGTGTGAAAGGGGAAATGCAAAGGCAGCGAATTCGAGGAGAGCAGGAGGAAGCGGGAGGAGGGCGGTTCCTCGGGGAGGCTCTCCTTTGCAGGTAGGATAACCCACCACTAACACGGGGACAATCTAGTAGAGCGTGCAAAAAGGAAGCCAGTTCGCCGCCAAAGGACCGAGGCGAGCATGTTTGGACACTAGCGAGAAGGTGTTTTGTGGAACGGGGGGGGAGCCTGCATGCCCCGGGGGGGGTCGATTCGGGAAAGGGAGGGGGGCGTGTCCTTTTAAAAACAGAAATGCAATGTTCTATTTAACGGAAAAAGTCCAAAGGGAAGGGTGCCCATGACCCGCTTGGGGGGAAAGAAAGTAGGTTCCTGCGACAACAAGGGGGCGACCGCACGACGAGAGGCCTATTTTGCGAGAAAAGGTTGGAAGGAAGGGGTCCTTCCGGCCCCCAGGGGGCGCGTCCGATACCCTCGCGGGGGGGGTTACTATGCGAGAACGAAATTTTAAGAGGGGCGACGAGCCAGCCCTACGAAGATCAGGGGGAGGGAGGAAGATCTCGCGCGAAGACAGAGGGGTTTAACCATAAGAAAAACCGGGGAGAGCGGTAGTTAGAGACAAACCGTTTTGAAAAAAGTCATAAGGGGTCCAGCCGAAAAAATCGGAGGGGGAATCCTCTCAATTAAAAAGGAACAATGCCAGGGCCTCGCTCAGGAAAGGCACTACTATTACCAGGGGGGAAGCCGCCTTTACCAGCCCGAAAGCTTCTGCGCACGTGAGGGGGAAGCGTCTCGCGCAAAGAACCGGCTCAGTATCGTCACCCTGAAAAAGGAAATCACAACCTCCCACTACTAAAAGTCTTTGGAAGCAGAACTGCTCGAACATCTTTCCTCGCTATCAGAAAGGTCCTTCTAAGATCTATTTGTCAAGGCCTCTTTGCGAAAAAGAGATCGACCCAAAAACCGCAAATCTCTGCGGAGGGAGGACCGACCCATGGCGACAGGGACGCGACGGAAAAGGGACCAGGTGCGGAAAAAAGGAAGACCCGTTAGCACCGGGACCGCCGAATGAACCGCAAAAAGGACCCGCTTGGGGAAAAAGGGGAAAAGCATTTGAAAAACCACCCCGCAAAAGGGTCAGCGGGGAAACTAGGCCAAGGCTGTTTGCCGTGTGAAACCGGCTGGTCCGTTGAGGAAAAGTTGAACAGCGGACGGTTTTCCTGACAAGGGGTTGGATTGTGTTTAGGGGAAAGGGTGAAGGTGGGCCAAGGGAATATAAATCCCAACAGAGGGGGGAAGGAGATGGGAGTATCAAGGGGGTTATAACACACCGATTGGGGGGGGATAAACGGAGGTTGTACGGGTTGGAAATCCGTCCCGTATTGGGAAAGGGGGAAAGAGGTGGATGAAGAGGGAAACCAGTCGTCACGATTTAATGAAAGAAGGGGAGACCGAATGGCCCTAAACAGAGGTCGCCACAAACCGCGAAAAAGCATCTGATTGCATGCAAGTTGGGATTTGGCGTGGGAGTGCTGTGCAGAAGTGGGAGGAAAAGAGGACTGGACCCTGCTGTAGGAAGATCGCACAATTACAAAAAGGCACCAGAATGTGGGTTTATCCAAGCGGGGGGGGGGAAGCCGAAAGAAAGGAGCACAGAACAAATCCAAAAATCTATAAGAATCGCCCAAGAACTTGAGACCCAGCAAGACAATCGCCAAAACAAAGCCAATTCTTGGAAAGTAAACCGATGGTGAGGGGGGTCCAAGAACCTATAAAGAATGGAGGAAGAAAGAGGAAGTGGCGTGCCAAGATCAAAAGGGGGGGGGGGGACAGCATCCAACGCTCAAGAAAAAAATAGGACCTTGAGGGGCTTGTATCCTTACACGAAATCAAAAATGATGTAAATAATGGAGAAAGAAAGGGGGAAACACGTCGGCAGGAGAAAGGGGGGTTTGAGGATATCCGCCTGGGGGAAAAGGAAATACAAATTCACATCATGCGGAAAGATTACCGATCCTAGAAAAAAGAGGCAAGCCGGTCGAAGAAAAGTTATCAGAAAAAGGGGTCTACAGAAACGAGGGGAGAAGAAATCTAAAGAGGGCACCAAAACTTAGTCATCGTCTCCGAAGGTCCCGATTCGGGGGGGGAGTCATTCCGAAAAAAGGATCTTCCGTCCTGGGGGTGAGGGGAGGCGGGAGAGCAGGGACGGAAGGTGGCGATAAACCTCAACGGAGGACGGTGTTTGGGGTACGAAGTACACAAAATAAGTAAGATGGATTTGGGGTTCCGAACGAAGGGAGAGTCTGCCAAAAAGGCCCTTGAGTTAGGAAATCAGAACGGCAACGTCTAAGGGAAGGAACCCAATCCCCCGCGATGTCAACGGGAAAAAATGTGATGGTTAAGGGGAAGGGATTGGAGATAGGCGCGTGTGGAACAGGATTCCCAGAGGGACAAGCCTAGACCTTTTGCAAAAGGTACTTTTTGACGCAGGAGGAAACGAGACCTTAAAAGGGAAGGGGGGATTCCTGATGACCAGGAGGCCATTTGCCACGGGGAGATCGTTTTGGGGGAAAGAAAAACCAATGAAAGAAAAAGGAATTCGCAAACAGGTTTACCCCGCTCACGCCTTTTGCCAAAGGGAAACTTCGGCTGCAGGGTGCTTTAACCAAAGGCAAACATTGAAGGGGCCGAGATTCGATCTGAAAATGCCGATAGTAATGAAAAGGGGGAAATTGAATAGGAAATTGGGAGGGGGGAAAGCATTCAATATGAATGCAACGGTTCAAGGAAAAAATCGGATTTGAAAGAAGCGGAAAAAAAGAAATACGCTTCCAACCCGGGAGGGGCTCCATTAATGTACACCTGAAAGGGTGCGAGGCAAGCTATTGCCCGGGGTATTGGTGCAAGCACCATCGGCCCAAGCGTGGGGGAAGGGATACCAGTCGCAAAGGGAGGCTGTGCGTGGGGAAAGATACCGTTGGCAGAAAAGATTGCGGGAAAAAAAAAAAACAAGCCCGCTTTCCTTGGAGAAGGGAGCCTCAACAACACAACGGGAACGTTGTTTTTTTTCGAGAAAAAAAAGTGTTTTTTCCGCAAGACGCTAGAAACGGTATTCTTACGGGAACGGCCTCCACGAAGACCGGTCTACAATTGGGGGAAGGCAATCTTCTTCGATAACCAGAGGCAACGCTTGGCCGAATGGGGAAGGGAAAGCAATATCTTTGGGACAGGTTTTTCGAGGGAAAAGGAGCCAATATCTCACTGCGGACATCTCAGGGTTGGAGGAGTCGATCAGTGCGGGACAACTCCGATTGGAATGAGCAAATCGAGGGCCAGAGGGGGAAATGCCTTCCATTAAAGAGCACTCAATATGGAAGTTCCCAGAATCCCGAAGGGGTCGGCCAGTCTTGAGGGCCAATTCAGATCGAAGGGGGTGGGATTTTTTGGGTAACCGTCCCCCTCAGGGAGTGGGATGGCAAGGCGTGCGGGGAAAAAAAAAAAACGAAAAGAGGTTAGCCAGGAAGACAACCGAGGTGGGACGTTGCCAAAAAATGAACCGAAGGGGGTAATTCGATCCTGGGGGGGGTGAAAGACAGGCATGGCGGTGGAAAAAAAATTCGTCCCAAAGGAGCAGAAGGGTGTTGCAAAGTCGGTGTCGCTTTGGACCATGGGGGTGGAACTCTCTCTAAGACATTTTGGAAGAAGTTATTCAAGAAGAAGAAACTTCCCTGGGGAAAAACCGCTTTAACAAAGACGCCAACCCGGAAAAATGGTGAGTTTCCAGAATAGAAAAAAGAAATCGCGGGTGGATGTGGGAAACAGTAAGTGAAAGCAAGGGGTCGTTCGGAAAGGGTTTGGGGGAAGTTAGGTCTTGTTAAAATCGAAACAAACTCTTCGAAAAAGGGAAGGAAAGCTTCCGTAGAAAACAAGGGAAGGGCGGTCATGATATTATCGGAAGAAAAAATTCCAACGTCCTGCACGTCCGCAGAGAGAAAAACCAAGGACGGAATCGAGGGGAAGAAGAATTGCTCCTGGAAGGGACAATTTCGTATAAAAGAGGGGAGAGTGTTGGATGGTGGTGGGTTAGGAGCACATCGCGGGAGACAAAAGAAAAACCTTGAATATTAAAAAGGGGCGCCTCTCCGTGAAAGGGAAAAGGCTTTGCACCGAAAAAGGGTTGATAGGCATTCGCGAAAAAAGGGAAAACAGGGATGGTGAGGAGTGACTTGGAGGGGGACAAGGGAGATATCGCAAACCCCCGGGGAAAAAAAAAAAAAAAAACCTGCCGAAGGTGGGTTCCCAAATCGGGATTCCATCATTGCTGAGGGGGGAAAGTCAAGGCTTAAAAAAAAAAAAGAAAGTCCGAGAAAGGGCGAAAAGGGGAGCGTGAAGACTTGTTTTCAGACGACCAAAAGCGAAGTATCCCAGGCGCTTTCTTTTCAGAAAAGGGGGGACCGCCGGGAAAGGAAAAACGAGCGGCGAAAAATTGCACCAGAATGGCGGGGGAGACGTGCTGGGTTGGCTAAGGGGGAGTTCCCCTTGGAAAAGTGCGGAGGGGTAAGGATAGATTTTGTGTTTCTAGGGGTTTGTTTTCTGAAAGGGAGTCCTAGTCCCTTTTCAAGAAAGGAATTTGGGCTAAAAAAGGGGTTTTCGGCCAAAAAAACAGAGTGCAAGTCCCAGGGGCGATAGGCAAAAAAAAAACCCGAAAAAGGCTAGTTGCAAAACCCGACCCAATCGTCTCATCACTAAAAGAAGCCTTGTCAAATAAATATCCAGACAAAAATCAATCCGAATGCTTGTAACAAAGGGGGGAAATCCGTTGCGGGATCCCTTTGTCAAAGGAAGTAAATCTTGACGTGGGGAAAAGAAAGGGGGGGAAGAACTTCGTTAACTCGCTTGAGAAATGGCTTTCCTTAAAAAAATACCGTCCGAACAAAACCGCCCGTTTTAGACCAAAAAAACTAAACAAGGTGTTTATAACCAGAAAATCCATAGCTTCAAAACCAGGCAGGGGGGGGAAGGCTTTGGGGGGGGGCAATTACTTCTCCATGGAAAAAGGCCACTCCCCCGGGGGAAATGGTCCCCCTGGGTCCCTGTATGGGGGACTGTTCCATGTCCTCCCCCGGCATTTGGGGGTGTCCCGGAAAACAAAGTAAACTATTTCCGCTAGGGAAAACGGTAACCAAAAAAGGGGTAAAGCACCACGGCAAAAAGAAGGGAAGTTTTAAATTAGGGGTTTCCAAAAAAGAGTTTTTCAAAAATTTCAGAAAGAGCGGGGGGGGCGAGCGATGCGGTGTGAAAAAATTTCACTGTTCCCGAAGTGGTCCAGGGGGCCCTGCCCAGGGGGGGGGTCCTTGCGTTCATCGGGGGGCTAACAGGGAACCCGCCTGGGGCCTCGCGCAGGAGTCGCGAACGGCGGGGTCTGTCCAGCAGAACGCCCCGGGGGTCTATTCATCAAAGGAATTATTCCCGCTCGTATCGGCGACGACCAGTGAAAAAAATCGGGAGAACGAGCCTGTCTGCAAAGAGGCCCGAAGTCAAATAAAAAGAGTCGCCGCCCGGTGGAAAAGAGCAGTGCGGGGGACGGAACCTCCACGGGGTTGAGGCAGAAAGGAAAGAGAAAACGCTCCAAGAACGGAAAGCCGCCTTATCAGAATGGTTCATCCACCGGGTCCTCGTATGGAAAAAGCCTGCGCGTAGCAAAAAGACATGCAGGAAGAGGATATTCCTTAAATTGAGGGAGGGAACAATTAATGAGCTAAAAGTGTCTTCCATTGACTAACTAATAGGAGGCTTTTTTATGGACCGCAGACAAACCCGCGTCCCGAGGAGGGTGAAAGACTTCCGCCCGTAAGAGAAAAATGGGAATCCTTCTGGCCCTCTTATCAATCGAATCGTCCTTGAGCAACACCCGTGGGAATGATCCAATCAATAGTCCGCAACCTTGCCAAACGTAACCTGCCTCAAAAAGTGAAGAAGTCCAATAGAGTCTTGCTGGAAGAAAACAGCTCCTTCAAGCATGGGCTCATACACACGGTCTCCACGCGCGGGGGGGAAAAGCGTTGTAATGCAAAACCGAAAGATACATCGCCAACCCTTCTGCAGAAGAAGGGGGTCTGTCTCGGGTTTTTTCAACAAACACCCTCACCGGCGAGGAAATTCCCGAAAATCTCCAACCAGAAAAAATCGGGGGGGGCGGCATGCAAAGACCCCCCAGTCAATCACCAAAACACCTCTCTGAAAAAACGTGACCACCTGAAGAAGCTCGTCAGCGAAAGAAGGACTTGAGATCGCCTCAAGACGGATGGACATGCTCTGAAAGGGGTGGGTTTATGCCCCCCGGGAGAGGCCACTTCTCTAGCATTAGGACCCTCGAAAACAGCAAGCGGGGAGACAGTGCCTAAAAGAAAAAAAAAAAAAGGATCCAAGAGTCCGCTGTCAAGCGGCATCCATCTCGGCCACACGATTGTCCTGGGGAGGAGCACAGAAGGGAACATCCGTGTAAATTCGAAAGAAAGACGAACCTCCGAGGTCAGAGAGAATTGGCGGGCCGGAGAAAAAATCACGATCCAGATCAGAAAGGCCCTCTTGGCGACACTGGGGGGGGAAACCAGGCCTGACCGGCAAAAAAACCAAATGGGAGTCACTCTTTTGAGGAAAAACCACTGTTGGGAAGATCAAGGGGGGAAGCCCCCTCCCTTGAAAAAGGGGGGAACAATAAAAAAAAAAGAATACTAGCTTTTTCGGGGGGGGACGCCTATGAACGATACAGAGGAAAAATGCCCGTCGACATCGGGGACGGATCCGGCCAATTAAGAATCCGCCGCTAGTGACGACTCAATCTCGAAAACGGAGAAGATGAGTAAAAGCGGAATCATAGCCGGGATCCAAGGCTCCGCGAGGAGGTCAGGTCTAGGAGAATCCGGCCGAAGGCTGGATGTCCACGCAAGCAGTGGACGGGAAAACAATGCCTCTGAGAAGGCCGAAGGCCTAATCTAGAGGGGTTCTCCGAGCCGGAAGGGAGGGTGACCCAAGTAGATGAAAAAGGGTCGGACATGAAAGGAATCGTCCGACTGAAAGACCAGCCCATGTTACCGAACTGGAAAAGAGGAAGGTATCCGGAAGCGGGGAACCGGATAACGAGTCGTTGAGCGAGGAAAAAAACATCGTTGTGCCAGAAAAGGATGACCTGACAGCGACTCCATGACGATAGAGGAGAGCACGGCCGAGCGTGTCTCGGGGACGCGGCGCTCCGGGGAATCACCCCCACGAAAACACTGGCAGGAAAGAAAAGCGATGCGGGATCAGGGGGGGGCACCGAATCATCGCGGGGAAAGGGGGGAGATCACGTGTTCAGAAGGCGATGTTGCGGGGTGGGACAGAGCACTGCATTCGCCCGAGGACCTGGATCTTTACCGAAAAGAAGCCTGGGTGAAAAAAAAAGGGTGCGAGTAGAGGCCAAGGCAAACAGGTACAGGGGCATGACCCCGCTGGGGGGGGGGAGACGTAAATGGTCAGAACGCTGACTGATCTGGGGGGGGCCCCACGTACCCGGATCAAGGAAGAATGGCGAGCACGGGGAATGTGAAGCCTGCCAAGCATTGTCGCGGTAGAGGAGTCAAAAAAAAAGGATCCTGTTTTGAAAGGCTCTCTGAGCTAAGTCTAGCCCCCAGGAAAAAGACTATCAGTGCCAGCGGTTCCTTTTAAGACTCTCTAAAAGGCACCTCCCCTCCTCAGTCGCTGTTTTTTTACAGGAAGCCTCCGATGGGAGTCATAAAAAAACAGAGGTGTTAGCGAATAATGTTAAAAAAAACCTCCCCTGATACCATGGAAACAAGGAAAGGGCCTCGCGAGGTCCGGACTACGAGGGGGGGGGGAAGCTCGAGGGCAGCTCCAGGGTCACGGCCTTCTCCAAGTGGCAGCAAATAAAGGGAGCGGGAGGAACCCAAGCCGCACCCCGGCTCAGGCCCCTTCGAAACCTCGAGGCGACGCGAAAGATGACGAGCAATAGCCGAAGCATCGTGGGAAAGCTAAGGAGTCTACTGGAACTGAGGGGGGAGGCCGGGGATGGCGAGATCGACCCAGAAACCGGGCGGACCAGCTGCTGCGGCTTGAAAGGGGGCGCCGGCTCCGGAAGAGACGGCCGGCCAAGGGGCGGAAGACGCGGGAAGAGGTTCGCCCCCACGACCGCCGATTACGAAGCGGCTGCCCAAAAACGGGCCGCAAGTGACCGCCTGAATTAAAAGCATGTTCGCGAAAAAACCCGCTTGAGAAGAAGACGGAAACTCATCCATACCCCTGGAAAGAGGCAGGTGTGGGGCCTTTACCGCTGGGGGGTACCGTGGGGGGGGGGGCGCTATCTGAATAGTGAGGAAAATGAAATGTATCCCTGTGGGGGGGGGGGGGGGGTCCGAATTTATAATAATGTGAAAAAGGGGACTATAATCCAAACATCTTTGCCAAAAAGGGGAGGTATCCATTTTTGGGGAAAAAACCACGATTTGTTAGTTTTGGGACGGGGATTTGTAGAAGTGGTGGGTTGCAGAGGGAAACAGTATTGGTAAGGAAAGCCCAGGGGGAACGAGTATCTGAAAAGGGCCGCATAAGCAAGGGAATACAGGGGGCGCCCACAAAAGCGCAAAGTGGTTAACATCGGAGGCCATGTCGGGGGGAAATTTGAAGCTAGGGATGATGATAAGATGTGGGGGCGCATTCTGGAATGGAAAAATGTGTTTTGCGAGAGGGTACCGGAAGAAAAAAAACGTGATTTTGCAAAAAAGCCGTGGGGGTAAGCCTGAAAAGAAAGAAGAAAAAATCCAATGAAAATTAACAAAGCAAAACCGAAAAAAACCCTCAAGAAAATGCCAACCCCGGAAAGCGCACGCCCATTCTGGCAACGGGAAAAAGTTTCGTAACCGATGGTGAGAAAGACTAAGAGAAGCTCATGGGGGGCGGTGCAATATCCAAGGAACAGGGGGAACAGCATCACGCTCAATAAAAAAAAGACTTGCTAGGCTTGAGGAAAAGAAGCCACTGATGGAATGAGAGGATTGTGAAACAAGCGGCAGACGACCAGGGGGGGGGGGAGGATATTCCGCCGGGGGTAAGAAATACAAAGGAAACTGGCCTATGCGATGCAAAGAATTAAAGGGCGTAGGGCAAGCCGGGGCTATCACAAAGTATCTCAACTCGGGGGGGGACCGAAAGAAGAAACATTCCCAATAACAAGAGGAACCCGACTAGTCAGAGTTATACCGAATGTACCAAAAGAGCAATCGTCCAGAGAGATTTCCGTCCCTTGGTGAGGATCGGGAGGAGCAGGACGTGGCACTTGAAAAAAGATAAAACGGACCTCCTCAAGATGAAACCCCGGGGGTCACTAGGGGAAGAAGCGCCTTTAAGAGGGAGAGGGTGTTTTAACAGGGAGGAAAAAAGAAAATAACCTTAATTACGTCGAGGGTACTAGTAAGCAAACTCCCCCAAAAGTTACGTACCGAATCAAAACGCCGAATTTCTTGAAGGAAAGGAAATCACCAATGGGGAGCAGAGGTCTCTCAGGTTCGTTGGACAGGGGATA
>Ga0179591_1204171_pt1 | contig 13740 bp, 13 predicted proteins | sample CZOMad2_1_08_16f_FD_182891 | JGI IMG/M metagenome (GOLD analysis project Ga0179591, IMG submission 182891) | Vadose zone soil fungal communities from Angelo Coast Range Reserve, California, USA - CZOMad2_1_08_16fungal (PacBio error correction) | ecosystem: Environmental > Terrestrial > Soil >...
GGGAAAAAAAAAACTGGAAGAGCTCAAAAGGGGTACGGCGGTCAGCGATGTTTGATAAAAGTGAGAGCACTAGGGAAAGGCTCAAAACCCGCAAGCAGAACGAGGGAGAGGGGGGGGGGGAGAGCCGGTTCAGACTCCTACGGGGGCCGGCGCCGAAGAAGGAAGGGGGTCGGGTTGGGCGGGAAAAAAAAAAAGGGCTTGCTTTGAAGAGGGCCGACGAAGGACAGCAAACTCGAATGTCGGGGGGGTTGGGGAAGCTCAGGAGCGACATGGAAGGTTGCCAGCTGAAAGTGGACCCACTTGAAAAAAATTCCCAAGTGGGACTGGAAAGAGAAGTCATCCTGGAGGGGAGATCGAAAAAAAACTCAAACTGGGGGGTTTCGCTAAAGAGGAGACCGGGGGCGAACTCTACCTTTTTTGGGGCAGGGGAAAAAGGTTGGACAAAGTTCGCCCCAACTGGCAAGGAAAATGTTCCGCAATGGGGAAGAGCCTGCACCCTTGGAGGGGAGGGGGAGGGGCCGGACTGAAGGTATAAGTGGCGGGTTGGCCCCCCTACTGATGCGGATCGTTGCAGAGAAACCGCGGGAAACCCGCTCAAAAAGGGTTGGGAGCTGCCGGCACGAGGCCAAGGAGCCAGACGACAGCTCGCCGGGCGGGGGGGGGAAGTCCGGATCAATGCACCGTGGGGGAAAGACCCGGCTACGAGGAGGGCAGGATACAGCTACGCAAAAAAGGCAGAGGACTTTCTCCAAAAGGAAACTCGATTGACTAAAAGAAAGTAACGCGGGAAAAAAAACCCGGGGGGGGGTAATCAGGGGCAAAGGGTTGGAGGGCCCTAGGGGAGGGAAACTCGGAAGAAAATCCGACATTGGCCCCGCGTGACAAAAGTGGGGGCGAAAAAATCGTAAGACTGTTTGCTTCGGACGCGAAAACCGCCGTGGCAAGCCCGATTCTCAGAAAAAACGCTCAAAAAAAGGAAGGGAAAATACAGGGAGCCTACCTGGCTAAAAAAAGAGCGACTCACGTTCCACCAAAAAGCGGCAGAGGAAGACCGATAAGGGGGAGAGAAAAAGGGAGTCGCCGCAGGCACAAACGCCCCGGGGCGGCAGCGGAAGAAACTAAAAACCGGGACGGAGGGAGGTTCGCACAAGAAAAACGAACAAAACTCGACGTGCCGACAAAGGGAAAAAATCGAGTGGGGGGAAGGGGTTTCAACAACAAGGGGAAACAAAAAAAGGGTCCCTGAGAAACGCTCTTTGGGGTCCCGCGTGGGGGTCCCGAAGGAATACTCGCGGAAACATCACAGTCCAAACCCACACAAATCGCCCTTGGGAAAAGGGAACGCAAGTTTGAAAACAGGCAGGGGAGGGGGGGAAATCCGACAGTACCGCATCAGGTCTAGTGGAAACCAAGCCTAGTCAATGAAGGGGAAAAAAAGAATGGGCTGTGGACCACAGCCACTGCGTTGAGCCTGATATCTTTCGTCAATAAAGGACTTGTTCATCCGACGCACCAAGGAATCCTGAACGAGAGGCCTCGAGCGAAATCTGGGGCGGGCGAAAAAAATCCTCGCGCGGGGGGGGTAAAAGACGTATCTGTAGCGGGGGAAAGAGAGGGCGGCCAAAAACGTTCAGGGAGAACTGGCCTCAAGCCTAGTCTTGGTGAGGGAAGGAGAAATGAGGGTCATGAACTCCGCAGGGGGCCTCGGGATGCAAACAGGGTCAGACCACACCCAATCCGGATCGAAAAAAGAAGAAAAATAAACCAGGACAACGCAAGGTCACCGGGGAACGAGGGGGGTACGCGAGGAGCAGCCAGAAAATGAAGGAGGCCCTACCAGCGTGTAACAGATGCGAAGAAAGGGGAAGGAAAAGAAACAGCACTCCCCACGGGCCGGAAAAAAAGGGGTTGAAAAAAAGGGGTCCAGGGCACGTTGTTTCGTGGGACGACGAAGCGGGGAAAGTTCTTTTCAGCAAAGGAAAGCGTCGAGCCGTGCCGGAAAGGGGATAAACCCCGTCCAGGCTGCAATGTCCAACTAAATCGGAGCAGTCGAAAAGGGGGGTTCCCCGAGAACCGCAGCCCCAAAAACAGCCAAAAACTCCTACAGAGGAGGAGCCAGAAACGGCGACCTGAAGCCGGCAAATCTCCACTCGTTCCCAAGGGAAAGGAGGGAAAGGGTGTAAAGAGGGCTTTGCAACTAGTGAGGAGGTTGCATGGAGGGAACGAAAATTTTCCGGAAGTTGAGTTCCGAACCGAAGGTATGCGCGAGATTGACGTTTGGGCTATGGACAAGGCAGCTGAAACCCGTCCAACAGAGTTGAGGGGGGGAAAGGCGGGGACCCTCTAAAAGCGACACAAAAAGCGGTAGAGAAATAAAATACCGCGGTTCCAAAAAAAAAAAAAAAAACAAAACGCCGAGCGCTTGTCCACTTGTGGGGGGGCCCCAGCGTGGCGCTGAAAACTATCCTGATTAGAAGGGGGCCAGGTCGTGAGGGAACGGCGGAACGAGGGAACGCACTCCGCGCACCTCGAGCCCTTTGCACAAGAGACAAAGAAGAAAAAACCTCCGGACCGCTGTGCGGCTCAGGGAGGGGGAAAAGCCTCGGCGCGCACAGTCCTCCTCAAGCGCGAGTGAAACGAGAGGAAAACTCTATCGCGAAGAAGAACGGCGGGGGCTAACAAAGGCTATGCCAGTCGGACGCGCACCCTCTAAAAAGAAAGGGCGATTGGCAGCGGCGCGAGCGCGAAAGAAAAGGGGAAAAACTTCGCAGAGGGACCCCACGAGCTCCTTGTACACTGAGGGAAGGAAAAGGGGGGGCAGTTCAGCCGAGAGAGCGCAACGGGGTCAGATCCTAAAAGGGCAGGCGTGAGAAAAAAAAACGCCAGTCTAATACGCGGACGATCTACAGAGGAAAAAGGGAAGGAAATCGCACAGAACAGAACGGCGGCGCCACGGAGAAGAGACAAAAAAAAAAAGGGGAAAAAAAAAGAAAAAGCGCAGACCTGTTTCAGCATCGAAAGCACGAGTGGAGTAACAACAAGAAGGGTATTACTACAAGAAGGGAAGTGCAAAAAAACCCAGCTAGCGACCAGAATGCTTACTGGGAAACAAAAAGTTTGGGGTGAGATATTACAAAAAAGAGGGGGTAGAGGGACCAATGGCCTAGACAGAAATTCGGTTGCCTGTGCGGAAACAAACTTGAGAATTGGTGGTCTGAGACTCCATACCGGGGGGAGGAAGGGGGGTCCTGGAGACAAAACCGCAAAGACAGCCGGGGGGGGAAAAAGAGAAAATGAAACGCCTCGGGGGGAAGGGGTGGTCCCACAAGGGTCGGTTGGACGTCTTTGGCTGACACCGCGACATGCAGGGCAAAAAAAGGGGGAGTCGGTAGCCTACGGCTCGTAGGTAGGGAAAGAAACGAAGACGAAATTGAAGTGAACAAGGCCTGGATGCCTCATGAGAAGGGGGAAACTACGAAGGCCCCTTGATCGAAACGGAAAAATTTCAATTTGCCTCGGGGGGAAAAAAATCACGAGACTATACTACAGCAAAAAAAGGAAAGCTCAAACGGTGAAATCGTAGGGGTCCACGAACGGTGAAAGGCCAGAAGGGGGATGGGAAAAAAAAGGTCAACTTCCCTCCATACTAAAGAGGGTCGTTTGATCAGAATCATCGAACGAGTAACCAGTCCCTCAAAACAGAACAGGCAAGACTCGCGCCTACTCAGAGTCGCCTGAAGATACACCCAGCCCTAAGGAGTTCACGCTCCAGCGGGAGAAAAACTCCCAGCCCGGCGCGATGGCACAATCGAGCGAACGGCCCCCCGGAACCGACGAACAAACGAGCGCTGGTGGAAAAAAAAAGGGTGATCAACGAGCTTTTGCAAAGGGGAGGGGTTACGATGGCCTGGTGGTCTGAAATTCTGCCCACTAACGATAGAATAGGACGTAAAAGAAGAGGTGGGGGGAGCCGGCGTCGCAAGAGGAAAAAGGGGATCCAAGTCACGGCTCCAAAGCACGGCCGCGGGAAACAAAACCAAAAGAAGAGGGGGGTGACGGTTCTGACCGCAAGGGGCATAGTCGGCCATTATCGCGCAGGCCTTCCAAAACGGTATTCCGCTTCAGTGGACCAAAAGGATCGCGTGATTGGAACAAGAAAAAGAGAGGGGGTGTGAAAGGTGCGTTGGAACCTAGAATGCCTGCCGTGGGCGGCTGTGAGCGAGTCGGATGGCGGCGGGGAGAGTTTAAGAAACCTCTTTATTTGAAACGGAAAAGGGAGTCATTGGCCGGCAGGGGAACGGGAGAATAGGGGGCGGATAAAAAGAGCGGCCAGGGGCCAGGAAAAAATTGGTCAAAAAGAATCATGTGGGACCCCCCTGGAGCGAGTGGAACAGGCTGGAGCTTTGAGACAAACTCGGAGAAGGGGGTACACCACATGGGGGTAGGCAAACCAAGGCCAGTAAGGCAAGAGTTTGACATGGCCCAAAAAAGAAAAGTCAGCCCGTGATTAAACTTAACTTGGACGGGGGGGAAGCTAGTCACAAGCCAGCCGGGAGGAAAAATCGCAGCACCAAGGACCGAAGACGCAAGGGAATCCCCGTGTCTTCTTAAGAGGCAAAAAAATCGTCCAAACCAGCTAAACCGGCAGGGTGGTTCGGGGGGGAAAGAACCGGGTCGTACGAGATGGAATGGTCGTGCGTTGGTCGCGGCCAAAGGGAGAAGAACACTCATATTCGAGAAGGCGTCAAAAAGAAAAAAGTAAATCCCGCACCGTGAAAAGAAATTGCGGCTCGATCACAAAAAAAAAAAAAAACACACGGCCGACCGTGATCTACTTGGAAAGCCACAGTTCTTCCAGGCTGGGTACGCGGAGGGGAATCAAACGGGAGGCCGCCGAAGCAGGCAAGTCGAAAAGAATTTTCAGTCCAGGGGAACCGCCGAAAGAGGGAGGCCGACTGTGTCGGAGGGAAGAAAAGCTCGAAAAGACAACAACACAAAATGTATAGGAGGAAAAAAAGAGAACAGACGACGCAATAATCCGACAGTCGGGACTTGAAAAAAGGAAAAAAAACGGGGAGTAGAAGGCAAGGGCGACTAAAAACCCAGAGAGCTGGCTATCGGGGGGGAAGCACGCGCAACGCCCCGGAGGGCCGTGGACCGCATCCGCCCTGGTCGAGAAACAAACGAGAATCAAAAAAAGGGAAAAGCCTCGAAAAACGGGGGTTTGTTGTCGAGTTTCTTCTACGTGCCACGCCGGCGGTGACCTTTAAAATTTGGGGGCGCAATCGATTGCCCGCTGTAAGGAAACTACGGTCAGGGGAAAGAAAATATCAACGCCAAGGTCATCAGCAATCGAGGAAAAATGAACCGACACACCCGTAAAAAAAAAGGGGGAAGAAAATCCTGGTTTGAAAAACCGTCTTGAGTTCAAGTATCAAGCAAGCCTACAACGAAGGGAAGACTGCCACACAAGTCTTCATAGAAGTCCCTGGGGGGAAGAAATTCGTGCGGAAAATCGCAAAAGAGGCCACCCTGATCAAAACATCACCCGGAACGGGCTGCCCCCTAAAAAAGGGGGAGCGGCTTGACCCCATTCCCGTAGTCACTATCTCATCAGTCAAAAAAATGGGACTGACGACCCAGGAAAAAAAAACCAGGCGAAGAATTTCCCGAACAAACGGGAAGCCTGGGAACTAAGGCCAAGAAAGAACACTAAACCTCAAACTAGGGGAGAAATCCAGGACCATCCATCACCCAACCGAACTGCAAGGGACCATGACGCCCCGGAATCAAAGGAAAGGAAGAACGCTTGTTTTCGACGACTAAAAAAAATAAGCCCAAAAACAAGGCGCAACAAAGCACCAAAAAAACCAACACCCACCCCCAAACAAAAAAGACGACGGTTTCCCGGAAAAAGAGAGAACGTCAACCCCTAACAGGGTGGCCCAACTTATGAGGAGTAGCATATCAAGAGAGGTCAACTGGATGAATAGAAAGCCGAGAAGAAGGGTACAGAGGACCGGAAAATGAGACGTAAAGGAGCCAAGGCACGGCTAGGTGAAATAGAACGCCTTTCAACGCATAGAGGAGTTGTCCCCACAGTCCGCGAGGGACGAAAGCCGTGAACGGTTGGGACCAAACCGGGATAAGGGGAGGAAGGAAGGTCGTCAAAACTTGACAGGGGGAAAAGATTTACTCCGGTCCTCAGAAGGGAAAGGACCCAGAAGGCCCCGCAGGCCAGAAAGACAGGTAGTCGACAAACTAGTCGCGATGGTCACAGCAAGCAGAACGCAATCACCGGGTGGGTCCAGGTTCGGAGAAAAGCGGAACAGTGAAACCGATGAACAAAAGAAGGAATTTCTTGATGCGGCGTGGAAGACAAGGCCGGACCATCCTGAAGTAGGGAGTATCAGGTCTCACCCCTTGTCATAGTTTGCCCAAAAAACCATCTACATGGTGCGCGCTCCAGGAGACTGTTCAGGAGGGGTACGTAGAAGGGTGCTAGAAGCCAACGAACTCAGCTGAAGTGGGAATTGAAGTACACGTAAAAAGGGAAACGGCGAAGGTAAACTCACCGTGGAAGTGCTACAGATCCAGACACACCATACCAGGGAGGCGTCGATCACGATGGTCTTAAGGGTATAGGGGGTCAAAACTGCGGCAACCAGGAAGGCAGCGACGTAAAGGAGAAAGAACTTCTTATGGACCGGGCATCAAACATGTTGTTCATGGGTCCAGGGGGAAAGCAGGGTCAAATTCAAGTTGCGGAGGGGTGGCCTAACGAACCGAAGGACGGGGACAAGAAAAAAAAACACACAAAGAAAGGGATTGGGGGGTTGACTCGGGGAGGAAAAAAAAAAATGATCGTACACAATTCCTGTGGGGGACACCGCCGAGGCACAACTTGTTAGAGATCTCGAATGCTTGGTACATGTCGAGGCAGGAACAAGGGGCACGGAACTGGAATTAAGTGTCCCTCGACCAAAAAGGGAAAAGGGGGACATTTGACCGCACAGTACGGGTGTATGTATTCCATTTTGGAAAACCTACAAAAGAAGGAAAAAAATCAAGAAGAAAAGGGTGGTTCGTAAGAGAGGAAAACGGGGGGTGACACCGAAACAAGAAGGCCTCGGCGCGAGAGTTGTTTCGGGGACAGGGGGCACGGAGAGGGGTTGTGCGGGGGGGAAAATTGCGGAGGGGGGTTACTCCAGAGGTGGCGAACCGAAGGGGGTACAGAACATAGCAAGGGGGGGCAGCTAAACGAGTTGCTACTGCCGTCCGCCGCGAGAAAAGCTAATCCTGAGGTCTCGAAGCCTGAGGTGGGTCGACACCCATCTCCAGAGGATCTGACGGGAATTCTGCGGGGCACAAGGGGCGGCACCCGAAAAAGGCACTGTGAAGCTCAAACGTGTGAAGCTACCTAACACCAAAACCCGGAACTAGTCTCAACCCTCCTACTCACCCGACCATAAGAAAATCTCGGGGTTGGGGAAAGAGCTGTTCCGAAGGCCCTCGAAGTCCCACAGGAGCCGCAAGAACAACATACCGCCAGACAAAGCGCAAGTAGAGTGGTATGGGGAGCTGCGAGCAAAAGGTCACCGCGATGGGCTGGGGGGTCTGAAAGACAGACGGTTTGCGAATGCCCAAGAGCGAAGTAAGAGTTCCCGCAAGCTTTCACTAAAAAGAACTGAGGCGACCGAGAAGCCGTGCCTGTCTCGACACTAAAAACCAATAGGGGGGGAAGCCAGCGGGGGGTTTGTGGTCGAAGAGCCCTAGTTACCCAACAAAACGGGGGGACTGACTTTCCCAGAAGGGTCCTCAAACACAGGGGACGGACCATACTGAGCATATAGAGACAAAAATGAAAACAAATCAACAAGTGTAAGCGTCCAGAGGGGAGGACAAGACTTGGGGGGCTTCCCTGATGAGGGGATCGAGTGGTAGAAGGCCGATAAAAAAAAAAAGTGAAGGAGGATTGGTCGAATCGAAAAAAAAAAAAACGGGCCCACATTTCGACCGACCGGTTGGCGGGTCCCAAACTGAAAAAGGTAAAAATTGTGGGTGATCGAAAGCCGCCAGAATCAATACCTGTAGGAAAAGGGACGAAGAGTACAGCTTTGGTCAAAGAAGGGACGCCTAGCAGATCGCGCCGAACAACGAGGGGGGGCCGTTTTCTCACCAAAGCTCTCAAGAAGAAGCGTGGGATAACTTCCGCCGGAGGAAAACTTTCAATCCACGGAGAGAAGAAAACCTGGGTTAAGCACCAAAGAAGAAATAAAAAAACAAAGAAAAGCTGGTCGTGTCGAAATCCCACCAGTCAGCTTTGGTCGGCTCCCACCTGGAAAAAACTCTGGTACCCAGATGCACAAGAGAACCCCCAACCGAAAGTTAAAAAAGTCGTGATAGAAAAAGAAGATGCGCTGGACGCGGGCTCACAGGGGGGCCTCCCTTACAGGAAGGGCAGAAAAGGGACGGGGCTGACACCAGGGGGAAACGAAGAAAAGCAGAACGGGTCTTAGGGATCGGAACGGGAAACATGTGGTTGCCTGGAAAAGGTAAATCCGAGGGACCCCCTAGCAAGCCGGCCTAGGGGAAGAACCGAATTCACCAAGAAAAAGCCAGTAACCCGAACCTTGAGCAGGGATTCGGAAACGTTGGCCGCCCGGAAGTCTCACATGTGGGCTACCCATCTAATCATGGTGGGGGGGGTCTATGAACCGAAGGGAGTCTCCAATCCCTGGGGGGGTACCGAGGAGCCGATCTCGTCATGCCGGGTCGCGGCTGGCGGGCCCAACCTCCACAGGAAAAAACTCTGATCGATCGTCTCGAGAAAAGGTGGGGAATTGTGGGGCAAAAACTACGAGAGAGACCCGGAGGGGAACAGACTCTCCGGGCTTCGAAAGGAAACAGACAAAGAGACCTAGTGGCGTCAAACAAAAGCCTTCCGTGGAAAAAGAGACACTGCGCGGCGCCAGTGGCGTCTTGGGTGGGTTTTGCCAAAAAAAAAAAAGGGGGGCGAGTGCCGTGAAACTACCACAAAAGCTCCATAGCTGCGCCACACATTGTTGGACCACTCATTCTTCGGGAAAGAAACCCGCACCACGCGCAGGGGGCCCCGTCACCAAGGCAACGTGAAAAGTTCTAGTGCCAAAAAAGGAAAGACCTCGAGGGTGATGGGGTCTTCACGAAAAGAAAAGTTTGGCATGCGCGAACCGTAGGACCTGTTCGTACAGGGGAGTGAAACGGTTCAAGGAAAAGTCCACGCGCTGGGGGAACCTAGCCGACGGGGTTCAATGACGACGAGGGAAAGAAGGAACTAGCGCCAACATGTGGGGGAAAAGGGGAAAATCAAAGTGGGGGGGTGGGGTTGGGGTTTGGGGGTTTGGTTTTTGGGTGTGGGTTAGGTGGTTTGACTCGAAAAAAAAGCAACATGGTCAAGTCCGATTTCGAAGTTCCGCCAACGGGGGCACGTGGGGATGTGTGGGAATAATACCGCCGCCGCGAAACAAAAGGGTGCAAGTGATCTCTGCCCACCCGGATTTTTCCGCAAGAAAATCAAAAAGGCAGGCCGTGCCAAAATTGTTGGTGAACCGAGCCCGCCGTAGGGGAGGAATAGCCCTCACTGATGCCCGGCGGAACAAAAACACACACCAGGGGCAACCGAGCCCAAGCAAAACCCGCTCCGATCTGACGTCTGAGGAAAAAAAACCAGCGGAGGCAAGGGAACGGGAAAAAACATTGTCTAGACGGGGGTTTCCCCCAACCATCGTCTCGGAAGAACGAGCGCCGAGACAAAACGCAGAAAAAAAGAAAAGAAGAACAGCACTAGCCGAAGAGACCCTAAAAATCAATCAGGGACCAGAGAGTCTAAAAGAAATCTACCAAAGGGGCGACAAAAGTTGAAGCCTTCCAAAACGGCGGGCGGGTCCCAGAAACGAACTAAAAACGGATTGGGGGGGAACAGGAGGTCGCGATCATCTCCTCAGAGACGGCGACCACTCCACGAAGCCAAGGGGGGTCCCCGGGGACGCACTTTCGGAGCACGTGCGCGTCATCAAGAAAAATGCGATGGGAGGACGTCAGGGCGCCATCGGGGAAAGAACTCACCGAGGCCGAAAAAACCCGACCAGAACGGATTAGGGCGCAATGAGCCAATAAACGGAGCTAACGAACGTGCCACAAAGACAGCACTCATGAGTTCGGGAAGGAAAAAGAACGGGGCCAAGATTCCGAGGCGGGAGAAAAAAATAATTCTTTAACCGGCGAAAAGGAATCAAAAAGGAGTCACCGCACGAGGAACGAGTCGAAGCTACACAAAAAACAAAGGATGGGTGAAAAAAAGGAGATATATGGTCGAGGGGGCTTAATTTTATCTCCCTGAAGAGGAGTTTTTCCACAGCAGCTTGGTTGATCAGGGGATCGGCCAAGATTGTTGACCCATAAACCCGGGGACCCTACGATCGTTCTTTGGCGAAGAGTGACCTCCGTTACGGGGCCGGCGCAAGATCCTTTGCCGGTCCTGGTGTGTTCTTGCACCCTCGGGGGGAAAAAGGAATAAGGCCGAACGTAGTGAGCAAGACAGAGGAAGGGGTACGTTTGGGATACGCGGGGAATTGTGGGGCTCGGACAGTGCGTCCGCTCCGGGAAAACTGGAAAAATTCGGGAAAAAGGTGGGACTACTGGGGGGAAAAGAACGCGCTCAGCCTTGAGGAAAAAAACGATAGAACGGAGAACGCATCAAAAAGGGGGGGGCATAGTGGTGCCACGTGTTGCTGCCCCCACTGTGAAAACTACTTGATTCGCATCACTAGTTGGCCTGGAGTCAGGGGCTTGCCCGATAAAAGGAAGGGAATCGGGGAGTGGGCGGGAGGACGATCTTTGCCGTATAAAAGAAGGGAAAAAGGAAACCCGACGTCGGGGTGGGTTGTAAAACTTTCCGCGGGGCAGGGAAAGGAAAAAAAAAAAAGCTCGGCGGCGGGTTGGGGGTGTGTTTTCACTTTGGCCCGGACCTCGTTGCCCGTTTTCACGCAAAGAAATGAGAGTACAGGAGGAAGGGTTGTCCTAAAGGGAAAATCAAAAAATAGCACAGGCATGGTTGTGGGTCTCGTCAAAGGAGGGAAACCAGCAAGGTGATAACGGCAATGGGGTGGCGGTCCAAACCTGAAACTTACTGACGGAATCCAACCAAAAAAACGCGGCACGGAGAAAGAAAAGGAAATGTGGGGGGTCGATCCCACCAGACCGCCAGTGGGTCTGGGAACTTCAAATCAAGGGGGTGGAGAAAGACTCCGGATCCGCAGGAATGAAAAAGAGATACGCGGATGTCAAACCGCGAGACATCAAGAGGACGTACCTATCCATAAAGAAGGAAACGGATCAGGCCGCATGGTTAAAACGACTCGCAAAACAGGTAGCCACGTGCAGAACTCAGGAGGAAAAAGGAAAGCGAACATTTCCAGAACACATGAGTCAGTGGTGGGGTTATCCGCCGCGAGGGAAGGGTCCATCGGCAGTGGACTTGTACGAGAGTGGGGGGAAGGAAGGTGAATCCACAGAGCGCTCCCCCAACGAGCACCGAAAGGAAGATCAAAGGAGAAAAAAAAAAAGTTCACATGGAATAAGCGATCGGCGTCCCAACGACGTATATGGAGAAGAAAAAAATAGTCAAGGCCCACAAGAGAAAACGGGTGTGGTTTTGGTTGGTGGGAACTTAACCAAATGCACCTATGCTGCTCTCAAGAGACTTGGGGTCGTCTAGGAAAGTGAGGGGGCTGACGCGACACAAAAACACTAACAACTAAACGCGGAAAAGACGCGAACTACAAGTGGGAGGTCATGGAAAGCCCTAATCCTGCCGACGTATGGGAAAAAAGGTTGTAGACAAGCTCGGAAAAAGGGAAAGAGGGACGTGGCACTCACGGCCTGGCGGGACATTGGGGGTGAAGGGGGTTACGAGGTCGCTCCCTGGGAAAAAGCGAGGCCCGCCAGGAAACCCCTCCCGGAAACGACGAGAGAATCCGAGGTCCCTGCATGGTCACCGGTTAAAAAAAGGGTGGTTGGAGGGGAAACAACGCCTGAAAGGATGGGCTGAAGAAGTGAAAAAAAACCGAGTAAACATTGGTCCACCTACCGGGGAAAAAGGGGTCTCCTGGTTTTGCCATGACTTTTGCAGAAAAAGCAGTTGTTCAATGTAACTACGCAGCCTTTACTGTTGCTTCGAACAAGAAAATCGAGCTCGTAGAAAGGTGGTGAAAACGCAACTTCTCCCGCAAGCCCTCTTGTTCCTCACTAATCGAGATTGGGGTACGTAGGCGTTGTCTTGCGCAGAGGAAAGAACGGCAAAGAGATAAAAGAGGAGGAGCGAAGGGCGATCGACCGGAAGGAAGGGGGGGAAAAGGACCCCGACGGTTCGGCTTTCACTTTGGATGCTCCCGCGTCGAATGGTACCAAATTTTCATACAGGACCAAACCGCCTGGTAGGCGGAGAAGAGGGGGGGAGAAGGGGCCTGAGGGGACTAGAACCAGAAAAAAGGGGTCAAAGTAGGAGGAAACGGGGGAAAAATCTAAAAACTCTTCAGGTACCAAAGCGACGCAGAAACCGGTCCTCAAATGCCGAGCGCTTTCACACGGGAAAGGGGGGACCAGCTAATGCTGGGCGAGGACCGGGCTGATCACTGGCCAAGGGATTGCAGGCCGGACAGGAAGCTGCCAAACGCCCGAAAAAAGAACGTTTTGTCCGAGAGAGGGAAAAAAGAACCGCACCGAACACGAAAAGGCCGGCCACCGAAATGGGCGCTCGGAGATCGAGTAAACAGGCGGCTGAACGCAGGAGGCCTACTCAGCGGGAAAGGGGAAAACCCGCGGGGACCACTCGATCGCAGGAAACCAGAAGAGAACAGGCCCAAACGCACCGCCATAAAGGGACGTGGCACACACTCAAGGCTCAAAAAAGAGAAACTCCTACGGCTGGGGCGGGAAAAGTCGCAGGTACCGAAACGCCTGGGGAAACGCTCCCCAAAGGAATGCGGACAGAAAAAGCGAAATTTACAGGAAGGAAACGGGGTCGAGGCCTGGGGCGACCGAGTCACGCAAGGTTCAGCTCAAATGGAGGGTAGGGTGTTGAGCAGGCCCAAAGATAACCTTAGATGAAGGAGGGGGAAGAGCACACGCCGCAGAAGGAGAGCAAGAATTCAGAAACAGACCTCGGCCGTCTCACAAGAGGAAGAAAAAGAGAGATCGACGAAAAAAAGGGTCAGCGAGGAGGGAGAAAGGGTTGAGGACACCTCCGCAAGGTATTCCTCAAGAGTGAAGACCTAACAACCAGCTAAAAAAACCACAAACATGCAAGGTAAAGAATGGTCACCCGTGGGGGAATGGAGAAGAAAAGAGTATTACGACAACAACCGGGGGCTTGATTTAGAGACACCAAAAATTGACAGGAAAATTTGTTCAGGGGGTGCGTGCCAACGGAAAAGGGTGCCGGTGAGAGCTTCAGGAACCGGGTAGGGCTTTGGTAGACTAGACCTGCCGACAAATCAATAAACTAACGCCTGGCGGTGTTGCAAAAACCAAAAGGGAATGCGGGGGGACGATACGATGGGCGAAAAACACAAAAAAGATACTCAAAACGGCGGGGGGGGGTTTAATTTCACCGAAGGGCAAAAAAAAAAAGAAAAACTGGTACAAACCACGCCCCCTAAAAAAAAAGGGGGTTGAACCTCGTAAGTGGACATGGATGCA
>Ga0179591_1313357_pt1 | contig 13739 bp, 9 predicted proteins | sample CZOMad2_1_08_16f_FD_182891 | JGI IMG/M metagenome (GOLD analysis project Ga0179591, IMG submission 182891) | Vadose zone soil fungal communities from Angelo Coast Range Reserve, California, USA - CZOMad2_1_08_16fungal (PacBio error correction) | ecosystem: Environmental > Terrestrial > Soil >...
GTCGCCGGAGCCGGAAATCATGGGAGGTGCGGATCTCTTTGACGCAAATTTCATCCGCTCCAGGTCGAGGGGACGCCTTAGGGGTGGGAAGGGGGTGAGGACCCCAACGTCAAAAAGGGGGATGTACAGTGGCTACTGAAAAAAGGTTAGAAACACCGGGGAAGCCCAAAGAAAGAGGGCCTGTCAATGGGGAAAGGAAGTATCATTGCGAAGTGATACAGTTCTACGGGCAAGGGTGGCATGGCTGGGGGAGGAACGAGGGGAGGCACGACTTTAACTTTAACTGTGTGTTGACTCAGTCACAGGGACTAACTGAATCGGAAACGGACTAGAAGCAGGGATTGAAAAGGAAAAGGCGGAACTAAGGGAGGGGAAATATCCACCGTCGGGGAAAAGGAAACGGCCTGATAAAAGTAAGGGGACTCACCCCCTTGACGGAAGAAACGAATAAAAGAGGGAGGGAGCGACGGAAATTCTAGAAAACTAAGGGATTCACCCGCCCATGAGAATTCAAAAGGGATCAGCGCAGTAAAAAAAAGGAGGGGAGGAGGCGCGTAGCATAGAACTTCCTAAAGAAAAGGGGAGACGTGAAGACGACGCAGGCGACACATAACAAAGCAAAATGGTAAAGCTAGCCAAAGAGATACTCCTAAACTCAAAGCAGGGTGGAGAAGACACCTGCTTCTTCCGCACGGAGGAGGGAGGGGGGGTCAAGAAAAGAAAATCTCTTCGACTCTTAGGAAAATTTGGAGTGTATCGGGTTCGGAAACACGTTTGAGCTAAGCGCCGTCACAAATCAAAAAAGATCCTCGCCGCTGAAAGCACGTACTTCCAAAAACACCTCTAGAGAGACTAGGGGCAACTGAGAAGGCCGCTGGCAGAAATCCATTGACTAAGTAATATCGAGTCAGATGAGGAACTACAACGTCTTAAGGATACGGAAAGACGGAAAGCCATTTCAACCAAAAAAGGGGAGCCCGAGGCGAGGGTTTAAGATTGTGCCACGCTTGCGCTTAAAAAACATAACCTCCTATCAAAAGCGCAAAAAAGAAAGGAAGACTTTCGGTTTAGAATAGAAGATGCTCCTGAAATTACAAGGAGGGGGGTGGACACATCTCCATCTACAAATAGCAGGAGGCAGTCGGGAGGGGATCTGCGTAAGATTGGGGAGGCGTCGGTAGGAAGACTCTAGAGGCAATCTCTTACAAAGGTGAGGAGAGAAGCTGGAAAAAACTGTCTTGCTAAAGAGAACCGGAAGCGAGTCTCTCACTTCAATCTAATTAACTTGGGGTCGAAGGGGTAGGGTAGGAGAAAAAGGGAGGAGGACAAAAGGCTTCTCCTTGCCGGGGAACATCATACGGATCCTGACCCGCCACCACGCACCAATCGGAGAAACCTTGCAAAATCACACGTCCTTCAAGACGGTTCCGTCCACCCAAAGAGTTAGCAAAAAACGGGGAACTCGAGGGCCATCTCAACGAACCGGTCGATTTTCCGCAAGGGGTACATTTCTTCACTCAGCCTGGAGTACCGGGTCTTGAAGACCACTGGGTGGTGACTGCGGCAATGAGCAACGTGAAGGGGGTGAAGGGGGGCCTTCTTCTTTCTTTGTTGGCGAAAAAAAAAGTCACGAAAGGTCATAACAGAGAAGGAAGGTCTCTGTTATGGAAATATTGGTACTTGCGCAACGATTGAGGATAAAAGAAGGAATGCGAATGGGTGCGGTTTTCCGCGCACCAAGGCCCAAAAGTTTCGCCTAGAGAAAAGTCATTCGACTTTCTCCTGGTACTGATCTGGCGGATACCTACTAGTTGGGGGGTCAGGAAAGGGCGAGAGGGGGAACCTATCAAAAATCGGGTCTAATGCCAGAAAAGAAAATTCAATCTTGTCATTTCCTCCGGAGCGAGGGATATTTAGCAGGAGGGGACGAAATCAAGGGAAGAAGTTTGGCCAGCCATCGGAGTCCTTTGATCAACGGGCTTCTCGCTTTGGACAACAGTTCAGCTAAAGGAAAGATCGAGAAGATTGTTCTTACACAAACTTTGGGGCGTTCAAATTTTGTGAAACAAAGACGCCACCTCGCGAGGAAAAAAAAGAATATAGAATCAAACATGGTGATAGGAAAAGAGAAGGATAGATTGTCTTCCGCTTGGAGGAGTCGTGCCCAAATGTCAAGGAAAAGAAAACGACGAGGAAATGATAAAGGGGGGGAAGGAGCGAGAAAGAGTGGCCACAACGGGCCGGCGTAGAAAAGCGAATGAAATTTCACCTCCAGTGCCTGGCGCCCAGAGGACTAGAGAACAGGACATGGGAAAAGGCCGGGGGGCTGGGCTGTCCTGTCCATAGGGTTGAGGAGGCTATCTCCTAGTGCCTCCAGAGGGTAGCCTCAAACTATCTCCTCGCGAACGATCCTACTTAGAGCAGGAGCACTGTTTTCATTGTCAGGCTTCACCTTCTAAAACAAAATTCTCAGGCACGTAGGAGGTAAAGGGAAAGGGGGGGCTCACGCCCAGAGGCGACACGTAAAACGATGAGTCCTTCTCCGTAGCTTGTACAGGGAAGTTGTGCTCACACCACACTGAAACTAAAGGACATTCAATGACACTTAACAGAGACTGGGAGCTCAACGAAGGGCCAAGGAAAATCTTCCTTAGGTTCAGAGGGGCCGATCTTGTTGTAGTTTTAGGGAAACTCTATTTCAGGAAATTTCCTGGAGCAACACGGTTTTTCATTTGCAAAAAGAGAATGGCTTTCCGCCGTCGGTGCCGGAAGTGGTAGACTCTATGCAAACGTGTGGTTCGTCGGGCTTGGTGGTGAGACCGGATAAAGTAGGGGTGGTTTTCTGGACGCGCGAGTACCGTGAGGGGGTGGTAGAATGAGCGCCGTCAAACTCCGCATCGATCGACAAACGATGTCGAGCGGAGGGGAGGACGTCCGCGAGGCTTACAACAACATGAAGAAGGTGGGGGGTCCGCGCATCTGGAAAGGCCCGAGGAGTGAGAAGGGGGAGTAGAAGCCGAAAATCTCTCCAAACTCAGCTATATGGCGCAGGCTTGTTATGGAATGGGGGGGGGGGCTCACTCAACCGGGGGGGGAAAGGTAATTGTGCAGTCAACAAGTGCGATCCCGCGAAATTGGAAGAGCTTGCAAAAGATCTTTGGAAGAGTCTGGGAAGAGGGATTCGCGCAGAATCGCCGGTATCGTCACCTCGGAGCACAGAGACGTCCCTCAGGTATGGAGGGGGGGAAGCGGATCGTGATCTCGGCAAAACAGCGGTAGAGACATAGCGCTATCATGCGCTCTAGGAATTCTGCCGACTGAAAAGGGGGGCTCGTTAGAATCGAATAACTGTATCGCTCGCGTAGACGTGGCTTTGGGGGAGGACAAGACGGGAGGGGGGAAGCTAAGATGCATCTGGAGAGGTCCGGGTTCTAAAAAAGTGTTCGCACGAAAAAACAGAGCCTCCAAGAGCAAAAAAGGAGACGAAAAAGGAAACAGGGACCAGACAACTAAGAAAGAAGCGGAGACAACGAAAAAAAGGATTCTATACAAACTGAGGGAGGAGAAATTCGCCACGTTTGGGAGCGGTGACCCTAGTTGGGTTTTGAGAAGGCCCGATCGGCACCAAAGACCTTGCGTTAGGAGGGGAGGAATGTGGGAAAACTCATTGCTCGACGCTCGTGGAAAGTTGAAATGCGCCGGGAGTAAGGCCGGTCAAGGGGGACGTGCGTGAAAGATTGATATAAAAACTGCAAAAAGCCATTAAAAGGGGAAGAGGAGGGGAGGCCGGGATCCAAAAGTACTGACGCGCGGGCGTGGTCCATAACCGCCGTTGGACTCCGATCAAGAAAGTGCAGGGGGGGTTAACGCCGCGGGACCATTAAGGAAGGCGGCAATAAATTGCGATATGAGGAAGGAGTCTCTAAAACGCTCCCAAGGTTAAAAAACGGCAATTAGGGGAGTCCAGATCCTCAAGAGGGAAGCTCGCGGGAAGACAGTGTCCAAATGAAGGGGGAGGGAAATAATAATTCAATAACAGTCTCTGCTGGCGTCGGTGACTTCCAAGGTCAGTCTACTCGAATCCAAAGGGGTTGACGGTCGGCTCCGTTGAGACCGATCCAAGTCCCACCAGTTGCGGTGAATGGGGGTGCCAGCGTCGTCTTGTCGGGGGGCGGCAGCCAAGGGGGCCGAGTTGGACGAAAATGGAGGTCGGCGACAACGAAAAAAATTTTTTACAATAACAGATACAACACAACGGGAGAGTCTTACACATGATGAGATCAATATATACGGGCGGAGCGAAAACAAAAAATACAGAGTTGCGTTACATATAACAAGCTGAAGACAGTGCCATAATCAAAAAAGGATACGCCACGAAGGGCTGATGTATCAGGAAAGGAAACGTCAAGACCGACCTACTACTCACACATACTAAACAATACAAACTTAAGAGTACCCACAAGCCCGGCGGGCCAGACGGGTCTCAACTAAAGTGTCACCGCTGTGATGGAGAACGGGTGAAAGTGGCCAAAGTGCCGGGCGAGATACTAAAAGGTCTAACGAGAGAAGAGCACGCTCCTCCGACTAATGCAAACTCGGCGAGGGGCCAAATCAAGTGGTTCTTCTGTAGAGAGTCGTGTGTGGCGCTCTGCACTGTAAGTAGTGCACAAAAAAAGGCTACTAACAAATAAACTGTGGTGTGCGGGCGGGGGTCGGGGGCAGTGTCATGATGTCAGAAGCCGTGCGAACTGTGGCGGTGGGGATGTAGCAGCGGAACAGGCAGCCGGAGGTGCTGTACACTGGAAGGGGGGGGGGAGAGTACGGACACAAACACACGGGGGGGGGGGGTAAGAAGTCTCGACGGTCGGGGTGTTCGGGGGTGCACCAACAAACACACATGAATCCCACAACAACATGGTTGGTGTGCTGAGCCGGAGGGGGGATCTGTGGCTGAAAGGGGGAACTAACCCGAGAAACAGACAAAAAGACACAAGGTCAGCAAAACTAAAACGCGAAGGGGAAGCAGAAGAGGATATAGACTAGACGTCGCTACGCACAGGCGTGGCCCAGCCCCTCCGGGCCGGGAACTCTTCTTGACTCTTGGGCGTGTAGAAACGGCGTGCGAAAAACGGGGGCTTCGAACAATGAAAACCTGACGCCGCATCACTAGAATTCTCCTCATACAGCCACTTCCCGGACACCCGAAGCGCAATACTGTGCGCTCTACTCACAAATTCCATAAAGGACGACAAGACCACACACCACCCGAAACCACATAAAAAAAACAAAAAAAAAAAAAACATCCCGGCGAGACTATCATATCGGCTCGAATTGGGGTTTAGGGAGAAAACATAAAAAAAACAACCAACCCCGAAAATGGGGGTAAAAACCCCCACAGAAAATCAGAGAACAACACCAGCTCGCACCAACAACGCCCATTTTGAAAAAATGGAGCCGCCGAAACCAAAAGAGGGGAGCTGTGGTAAAAAAATATGACAACAAAAATGCAAACGCAACACAAAAAAAAAAAGAAGGCACCCTCGAAACCGACGCCAACGAACTAGACTCCCCTCGCATCTTGCGCGTTGTGGAGGGATATGGGATATCTGAACCCTTCTCTGGAGAATGGCATTACCAGCTTCTTTTTCTTTTTATTACACAAGGATGCACAGCTGCCCCTATACATCTTAGAAGTACGGATCGAAGGAAAAAGGGGCTTCAGGCTTTATTGCGTAAGAAGAGGCCATAGGGGAGTCTCCGTAACTTCAGGCGCAGCGCCGGATGGGATCACCAAAGCTCATTTGCTTTTATAGCTATAGACAGGACGGCGAGCGTGGTCTGAAATACCTGCCTCGATTCGTGGGGGTCTAGACGAAAGGTGTATGGGCGGACTTTTCTGAATTACATGCCACGCTGAAAAAACGTGAATCCCATCGAAATCCTTGTTCGCGCCTTGTACCCACCACTTTAGTACGCGGACTACACGGTCTCTTATGTGGTAGCCTCTTCGTTACTTCGCTTAGCTGTTTCAACGAAAGGTCGAAGCCACAGCATTCAGCTGCTGAGTCGGGCTTCCCAGACCTTTGGTTGCGTAGTTTGCTTTCTCGGTTCGGTTGGAATAGTTGGTGCTCTTCTGCTCTGTCTCAACTGAACAACCCAAGATTGTTTGTCCAGTCAAGGCAACAGTTGAGGTACCAGCGCGCGAAAACCTGGTGCCTGTCATGGTGCTCGGTCAGCGGTTTGCCTTTGTAAGGGGAGGAAGTAATCACGTTCTTTTCCTTGTCCTGTCCTTACTTCTTACTTCAGGGTTGCTAGGGGCCCACCCATTCGAACACTGGTTCACCGAACAGGATAGCCTTCCTTAACGCGGGTTTATGGGCGAAGATGGCTGGGCGAAACCTAGGCCGGGGCATCCCGCAGACTGCGGGGAGGCGAATGGGTCTCCTTCGGTTGCCGGCGGAAACCCCATTCACACTTTCGCCCTTCTCATCCGTCGGCGGTAACTGTCGTCGAGGCTCTACCTGTTGTTCTATGGCGGGAACCTGCCGAGGGTTTCGTCCCTTAAGGGGCTCTGCCACTAGAGGGTTCTCGAACCACGGCTTTGCTCGTTCAAAGAAAACGAGAAGAGTGTGATGGGCCTACCTGCTAAGGCGAATAGGGTGCTCTGTGTGCGAAAGGGCCGTACAAGGAACGGGGAAAACCAAGGAGATCGTCTCTTTTGATAACTCACTTAAGGGTCGCAGGGTAGCTCTTTCTCTGTCTGCAAAAATCTCGTATCATCACGACCCACCACCAAAAAAAAAAAAAAAAAATAAAAAAGAAAATAAAAAAGGGGGACCCTGGCTTATTTTATATTTCAATACTATTTTATCCTCTACTCCCAGCTCTCTAAATATATTCGAACATCCCTGCAGCCCCCCCCCACCTGGGGTATTCTTAACGATATCTGTAGATTATTTCTTACTTCTCTTGGAGGTCGTGCTTGCCAAAATCTGCCAGAATCAGGGTCCGGCGCTAAGGAGACTTCAGGGGGAAAACTATCTCTCATATTCTCAAACGTCGAGCCGTACGGGGATAACTAGCGGAGATGGGCCTTACACAAAGGCTTTCAACAGCTATGCTCCCGCACCGCGCAACGAGAGCCGGCAGGAGGCATCACCAAGGGAAGGACGGGGATGGACAAATAGAAATCGTGTGGAGAGAAGTGGGGGGGAAGAGCGACATACTGGTCCACGATAGGTCTCCTCCACCCTATCTTCCGGCTCCCCTATCAGGGGATCGAATTCTAAATTGTCAAATTGGGGCGACTGCCCGAAGAGGGAAAAAGGCGGCAGATCTTATTCTTGGAGAAACGAACCTCTCGACATACCTCTAAGGGACGGCTCCGTCTGGATTGGCGAAGTTTGGGAGCCACCAATTGGACTCAGTATTCCAAAGGCAACAGCACGGTGAGCAATCCGAAACTTGCCCAGTAGGGCACACGGAGAAAACGTCTCAGCGCTGGGGAGAAAAATTCGTGCGTGACTCAGGCAGGGGGGGAAGATGCCCCCGGGGCAATGAAAATCTCCTGGTGTTGCTTAAAATCATCCTCGGTTACCGGGGTACAGGTGGCAACCAGCACAAACGTGGGTAAGAAGTGTCGGGGTGGCGGAAATGCGAAAAAAAGTCGCTGGTTCAAACGCCGAGTAACCGGGAGTGGGAAAAAGGAATAAAAGTAGTCCGCCGACCCGGCGTAGAGGGGAAACCCTACCTTCTGATGGGGTCCGAGGCTAAAGGTGAAGCGTCCCCTTCACTCGAGGGTCTGGTGCTAAGCGAAGGGAGCTTGTTTACACAAGAGGGAGCTCGTCGCAAGGAGGCCAGGGGAAGAATCTATTTGGGCGGACTCACGTAATCAACATCTCCATCTGAGCGAATGAAAACGACTTGTAGAGGGTGCCATTGCGAACCGACCCGAAGGGTCATGTGGCAATGAGAGGCGCGGAGAAAGCCACTCCCCGATTCCGGGGTCTGGTCGTTTCTCTCGTTTGCTATTCTTTGAGAGGAGACGAAAAAGGATAGTATCTCACCTCTGAAAGCAAGTCTGGCCCTCCCACAGGTGAGGGCGGGGAAATAGTGATAACTGTCCCAACTAAACGCAGAAAGAAGGACTCAATATAGTGATATCGCTGACGGGAATCTGCCAGCAGGAAAGAGCAGGTAGGAGAACAAAAGGTTCATCTTAGAGGGGGTGGGGGTACGGTAGTGGCTGGTCGTAAACGTCGGAGAACTATGGAAAGAGGGAGTCAATGATTCCATGGTGCGTCACAACTGGTTCCAAAAAATCTACCCCAAATCAAAGAATATTTGACGGACTCTAGGAAAATGAGGACCAGCTCACGAATACGTAGTAGACAAGGGTAGGTCAGACGAGGTTTGGGATAACTTCGACGGTTGCGACTTGCAACGGGCAGGGGGTTTCTTTTGGGCCTCCGGGACCGCTTCAGGCAACAACCCGAAATGCGGGCCTGGGTACGGTTATTCTGACACTGAAAAGGGCACGTCCAACCAGAGGTTCTTTACAGAGAGTTGAGAACCTCTTGGTCTCGGGACGGTAGTTTATCGCCATACTGGGCATTAAAATGGAACTACTTCTGTCACTTATTGGGGATTACAGTCCAAATTTACCTGACGAAGCTAGCCGGGGTTCCAGGAACCGCCGGGTTAAATCCGTCTTCAAGCATGCAACAGGATGATTCCTCCGGGCCAGTAAAAAAGTAAGGGAAAAGGTTGGAGAGAGGAGGAAAGACGGGGCACTCAAAATCAAAAGGAAAAAACCGTGGAGGGAGTCAAGAGAGGGGACGGGAATGAAGCTCTTCGCTCGAAGCGGGAATCCATCGCCGATAAAGGATAAGGAAAAGGACAGGGCCATGCGCTTGAGGTCAGGGACTGCCACGGGAAGTAGCACAAACGCATCCTTTTGGGGAGCACTCTAGGTTTATAGAAATACACAGATGTATCGAGAACGTACGAGGATGGCAGATCCAGGGGGGGATGGTAGACGCGACGATTATTTCCCAACAGAAGGCTTCCAGAAGACGAAATTTATCTCATAGAAAAACAAACGGAGGCAGTAGTTGACTCTCACGTATCGCTGCTAGGAAACGAATCGAGTTGATGCGCACTGGTCTCTCTCGACGGCATCGGGGACGACTATCTTTGGAGGTTATAGAACGAGCCGAAAAAAAAGAAAAAAGTTAACGGAGTTTCGACTAAAGGGGAACAAGAAAGCAGCCCCGCTCATGGGCCAGTTTACCTTGCAGGTAAAGTGAGATTCTGCTGGAGAAAGCGCTCCGGCGGACAAGGGGTCAAAATTCGTTTACCGAACTCTATGGGGGAAAAATATAGTGTAAACTGGTAGAAGGTGATGCAGAAGTCCGTTTACAGGGACTATCTGCCACGGAGAGAAGAGTCGTTCAGTCACGCCGGTAATTGCATGTCTTAAAAAAGGACGGAGAACCTTCGGTTGGCACAGGCAAGGGGAAGGGATCTTACCGGGCAGTGGTTAAAGAGAAGGAAGAAAAACTTCTGTCAATTATAGCGCTCCTTTCCAATACGGGCATAGCCCAGACAAGACAGGCAAGGATACTCGCATGTCAGAAACTCTGGAAAACCCTATCGCTACGCATAAGACAGGTCCGAAAAGAAAAGCATTCGGGTTTCAGAAGAAGATGCCGACAAAGGCAACAAATCTGAACAATCGAGACAAAAGCGATTTTATCTAAAGGAAATCAAAGGATTATAGGACATGACAGGGGTGAGGTACGACTCCACGTAAGTGAAGAGGGGTCACCGCCAGGACTCTCTAAATGACGTAACTTTCGGTGCTCCGGGGGCGGGGCGGCGGCGAAAACCGGGGTTCGATGAAACTTTCGCCTAGTAAAGCGCATAAAAGAATACTGAGCAAGGCTAAAAAATGTACGCAAAACCACCTAAGTAAACAAAAACAAGCGAGGACAGAGACTAGGTCACTAATAAAAACCGCGTAGGGTCCGCTGGCAATAGCCGGAGGGCGCTATAATAGAGGGAGTCGGGGATGGCGGGGCGAAAGCTGGGGAATGGCTACACGAGCTCAAGGGAAACAGGGTCATTCCCCCCCACACCGGTTTCTCAGGACTTTCGGGGAGGGGGGAAATATTGTCAGATATCCTTCGGCGAGTGCTCGAATACTCCCCGGAACCGGGCCGATGGTTACGCACCCCCTCTCGTAGGGTGTTTTCGCCTATCCTCTTCACGAGGGATATGTTAGTGCTGGTCCGGTATCTCCTCTCTCATGCGTCGCATGTGTCACCCTGGCCCGTTCTGGTTGTGTCGGTGGGGTGTCCCCCATCGGGCTCCTCGCGGCTAATCCACTCGTCTTCTGCTCGACCTCTCTTCCCAGTCGTTTGGTCTCTGTTATGTTCTGAGGCCGTATTAGGGAGGGGCTTAGTCTGTTGCGGCTGGGCCCACTCTGTACCTCTCCTCTAACAGGAGAAGGAGCCTCTTGCTCCACTTTTGGGGGGTCGGAAGCTGACAGGGCTAGTCCGTCGCGAGATAAGAATGAATCACTCACCTCTCAAGGCTTGAGAAGCTCTCTGCAGGGGGAAACGAGACGTCGAAGCTGAAAGAATCGAAGGGTTCTTGTGGTTGCTGAGGCGACAAGGAGGAAGGAGTTGATTACTCCAACTCGGGTACTAGCGGAGTGGTCCTGCCATACTGGCCCCGGTCTCCAAACCACTTGGGAGGCCAGACGACACCGATATGATGGGTATAAGACATCCAAATGGCCTTAAAAACTAATTTTCTAACAAAAGTTCTCCTGGATGACCACTTGTATTGGTTTCTCTTCCATCTCCACAAGGAAGTTTTCACCGAACATCGAAAAAGTCGGCCCCCCGAGGGAGGCACCGGGTCTGTGACTCGTCACTGGGCCTGGGGACGGGGGGGGGCGACTCTCATCTGTCCCCTGAGGAACTTCTGGGGCACGGGTGGGAGGCAAAAAGTAGCAAGTTAGGGGCCAGGGGGAGCGCCTGAAAACGGTGATGAGAAAGATTGGAAAGGGTGCCGCAACCACTTACTCAAGCACGAAGGAGACTGAAAGGGGCGCTCAGTGCGAACAATTCAACTTGACCAGGGACGCTCCCTCAACAGGGCTGCGGGCGGGAGAAAAAGGCGCCTCGGTTGGGGGGGAGGGAAGACCTACGTAGTGGTGGGTCAGGAGACATCAGTAAAATCGGCGTAGCAACGAGTTCAAATTTCCAGCGGGAAAGGAAATCTTTTCAGGGAAGCCATAGCTGGAGAGCGATGTTTAGAAAGGTCGGGGGGGCGAATCGAAGTAAGGCGGAAATCTCTTCGTCTGTTGATCCGAACTGGAGACAGAGGTGCTCCTCTGGAGAGACTCGGCCAAAGGGCGGGACCGAGAAAAGGCGAACGGACGCGTACTTGGGGAAACTTTCAAAGAGTGGGAAAGCACCTACTCCACGTAGGACGGTTAAATATCTCGATCAAAAAAAAAACTTAAAGGTGAAAAGAAAAAAGATAGAGATATACTCGCGACTTTGCGTAACGGGGATTGTCAAAAAGTTGCAATAACATCACCTTGGGTCTGTAGGGCGACTAAGCGCTATTGTGGCTCTAGATCCAATCGTCGGGCACCGCGAGGTAACAGGGCGGGAAAGGGGGAAATCGATTGTGCACCGCTAACGATGGGGCGACCCGCCCTGAAACCGATCGACGCGAGGACAGTCACAAGATGGCATCCGGTCGTTACAAGAAGAAAAGGGGGGGGGGGAACGCTAAAAAACGGCCTACTTGAACCGAAAGGGCATAAGAGCTAATAGGTCAATAGACGGGGGGATCAAGAAGGAGAGGCCAGATCCAATTGGGATGTTGGGGGGGGGCCTCTGGCGGTATCTCAAAGTCAGCATGTCGCAGGGGGTGAATCGTTGCTCAAGAAATGCGAGCCATCAAAAAATGCGAAAGGAGAATTCAACTCCGCACTTGTCCGAGGTTTTTCGAAACCAACCTGGAAAGCCTTAATGCAGACCTGCAAAAGAAAAGTTGGAAGAATTAAGGGAAGTAATAATCTAATGAAGCCGTCGTAAAGACCGTATCAACGTGGGGGACATAAAAGTCGTGGCGACGACGGCCAGGGGGTCATATATCCAGTGGGGGGGGAATTCGCTACTGTTTTCTGCAAAACCGTCGTTCGTAGTGGTAAAGAGTCAGGCGCGGGGGGGGGAGGGACGGTCGGTGGTGGAGAAAGTACGAGGGAAAAAGAGGGGAGGGGAAACGAAGTTCCCGTCGGGGGAAGGACGCAGCATTCCTCAAACCTTCAGATAGGGGGGGGGGAAAAAACACGAAGTCAGATGACAGGGAGGCGCTTCGGATAAGGACAAGGAACAAGACCAGGTGAGGGAAATCCAGCTCTCTAACGACGGGGGGGGTCCGCAAGATGGCGATATTCGTCGTCGACGCAGAACAGCAGGGACAGCGGAGCGACGAAAAAGGGGCGGAAGGAGCGTGTAATTTCTTGTTTCATCCCCCGACAATACAAACGACGGGCCAGTGTTGCAAGGGAGAAGCTCGGAAATGGAGGGAATACCAAAAGGCCGAATGCCTCTTTAAAAGGCCTGGGAACTATTAGAAAAAAAGGTCGAGGCTGTCAGTCTTCAAAAGAAGGACTGGGAAGGAACCAGTACACCTCACGTCGTCGCCCATTTGGGAAATGGGGTGCGCTCACGTGGGACAGCTCTCGGCGCTGTCAGAATAAATACCGACTGCGTATATAGAAAGATCCGGCCAAGAGTAGGCCATCGACGCGGGGAGAGCGTCACCGGTATTGCTTCTCGCTGGTGTAGGAACAGGGGGGGTCTTGAAGTACACGACGGCGCAGTCATATGGGGGAGCAGCGTGAAGAAAGGGGGGACAGGGGGAGAGCCAAATGTCACTCCTCTACTCCAAAAAGTCGAAGAGTTACGACGAGAGGGAATGCTTGTACCCAGGCTAACGAATAAGGGGGCAGTCGACGAAGGATAGGAGAATAAAGTGTGCGGGAAAGGAGGACACTGGAAAGTTGGTCGCGCTTGAAAGTCATTGGGGGGGCTTGTCAGGCCTTATGAGGAGGGGGGGAAAACACAGAATGGGGGGATTGTCGGGCAGGCGATGAGAAGAAGGGCTCTCTATGCCCGCGGTGGGTGATGGATGACTCGGTTCATTCCGGGGCGTTGCTATCCCGTATTTCGCTCCAGACGTCGAGAAATTTAAAGAGTCTTCAAGTGCGTCCCGTCAGAAAGGGGAACGAAGTACAGCGTCTGTCCTGACCGCAGGGGGGGTAACGGGCTGTACGAAATGAAGGTGGGCCAGCAACGAGGGAAGGCCGGGGAGGAGATAGAAACGTTGGTGCCTAAAGAGGAGTCAACATCTGACCAGGACGTCCGGGGGGGTCGGAGTCCATCGTCGGAAAGCATTTAAGACTGCTAGGAGGAGAAGGGATACAAGGCCAGAAGGAGGAAGGGGTCCTGCAATTCGCCCATGAGCTTTTCGAGTGCACGAGACTTAAACGGGAGTTCGCCAAGCAAAAGGCATTTTTACGTGCGAAGGAGGTGTAAATAGACCTCCCCCAATCGTATTCTGATATGCCGGAGGATGGGGAGGGGGGGGAAGATGCAAACTCTTTCGACGCACACAACCTATTTCGTCAGGTTCTTATCCTGAAGCCATGG
>Ga0179591_1293707_pt1 | contig 13738 bp, 16 predicted proteins | sample CZOMad2_1_08_16f_FD_182891 | JGI IMG/M metagenome (GOLD analysis project Ga0179591, IMG submission 182891) | Vadose zone soil fungal communities from Angelo Coast Range Reserve, California, USA - CZOMad2_1_08_16fungal (PacBio error correction) | ecosystem: Environmental > Terrestrial > Soil >...
GAAAACCGAACCAGCATTTCAGGGTTGACAAAAGAGGGCGAAATTTTCCCGAAAACCGACCGGCGAGAATAAAGTCATGGGATACAACTAACACTTTATGGAAGCGGGCAAAGAGACAAAATACAACAATGACATTTAGTACCATACTAGACAGTCGGAGGAACCGGGGGATCAGTCATCTCCTTTCTTGACCTTAACCCGAGGGCGCAACAGCTGGCGTCATTTAGCAGGCGAATTGATGTTTCGCGAAGGGGGGGGCAATCCACTACAAAAGGGGGGCGAAAAACGCGCTTCAAAGAGCATAAAGTAAGGTGGGTAAACCTGCTTCACCACCAGAGAAACCCTATAGTCACGGCCGGACCTACCAAGGGGCGCGCGCAGGAACGAGTACACCAGAAGCCCCTGGCTAAACCAAGCGAGGGAGCTTGTTTTAGCAACCCTATCCCGAGCGACCCGCAGCATGGAAAGTAAAGACGACCTGCATTGGTGACATATGCGGATAGGGGCGATCAGAAGAGCTGGTTAGGAGCACCGTAAGAAATAAGGCTAACTAGAGCACCACGCGTAGATTGAGGACTATTGAAAGAAACGCCGGGTTGACCCCGTGCGCACTCGAAGGACGAAAACGGAAAGCTGATAGAGGGCATCCCTATAATAAAGTTGAGTCATGAAAAGGTAGTCTCTCATCAAAAACAGCAATCTAAGAACACGTATCTATGAAGCAACAACTTCAGGCCGAATCGAATTGGGACCCAACCTGGTAACCCTAACTCACATCTGAAAGTAAAACTTCACTTCACCTCCGCTGAACTGAGAACACCTGGTGCGTCATAACGCAGCTGTAAGCTTTCAATGTTAATCACCACACGCCGCGACAAATGCTGTGGAATCAAGGTCCTCCACCGAGGAAAACTATGTCATGGGGACATCCACTTGGTGGAACCTCAGCAAGAGAGCTTTACAGTTAATAAAGAGGAGGGGGATGGACACTATCTTCTCAACTGTATCGGTCCCTTCCACATTCAAGGGATTAAACAGGAGGGGTACAAAAACCATGGAATTGATCCTACTAGAGATTTAAAAAAAAAGACCAAAAAAGTATGCTAGACAAGGCCCTTTAGATTCCCGGGAGAGCCAACTTCATATCAAAACGAAGAAGAAAATGAATTTTGGGATACTGTCGAAGGAGGCCCGAAGACTAGTCTCCATGAATAATTGGCGAGTAGTCCCATGTTCAGGCTCAGCCAGGAGGATATGAAAAATTTGGTCTCACAGTCTCCTCGCTGCCTATAAACGTTTATCACCTTAAAATTATCTTTCAAGAGGTTGGTAGCCGGAAATATATCAAAACTCGGATATGAAACCCTGGTGCATCTCTTCTCTCATCAGTGTCCTTATATAACGACCCTGGGACGCACTGCGCGATTGGGGGAATACCACGCACGTTACCACAGTAGCCCATTGTAGACCAAGGGGGAACGAAACGGAAGGGGTGAAGGGAAAGGACTGCGTAGACGCTTGAAGGGGCTGATCAAGAAAAAAGGGTGCTTGCGACCGCGCCTGGGAACTACTAAGGGTGAGGACGCCAGGGAGAAACAAATGTGGTGGTCACCTACCCTTTCATGGGGAGGAGGATCGATGGGGAAAGTCTGTCGTTCTTCTTGTCGACCGTGTTAAGACACGGGCATCGGGGGTCCTCGTCGCCATGGTACAACTACTCGTGGGGAAGGGCTGCCAAAAAAGGGGTGAATAGCTAGTAACTTTGGGAATCAGTCTCCCAAATAAGGGAGAGGTCTTCAAAAAGGAGCGCGGACTCTGAGAAGGGAGGAGGGAGAGGCTCTAAGGAGGGCGAGACATGCTATAGTCCCTCTCCTCGGAAGGGAGTTACGAATCGCGGGACTTAGATGTCGTCACCTGGAAACGGCAATGGGGGAAGCGGAGAGACTTTGGCCAAATTCTACTCAGAATGGAAAACTCCGCTCGTGCACTTCAGAAAATTCTCTGGTGGGGAGCAGGACGTTCAGAAATGGGGGGGGGGGGGTGTTTGGGGGGTTGTAAAAAATTCGAGCCGACCAAGGAGGCGCGAGCAAACACTGAATCTAGATAAAAACTCAAGACGGTGGGCACAACCATTCGGGTCAAAACAAAGCCTTCTCCGAGCCCATAACTGGCTTCTCAACGAAACCAATCACCCAACCTGATTCGGAGGCTCGGTCAAGGGGGAAGAGAGTGTCCTTAAGAGGTTTGAAGATTTTGAGTCTACCTTCGAAAAAATAAAGCAGGCGCACAGGCAATTGGGGCGGGATCGGCATGTTCGCGGGGGGGGACCAGCGCAGGCGAAGAGGTCCATAGGCTGGACGGCGGCGAGGGCGAGACGGAGTGGGAGGCTAGGCATGTTGTGGCCTCAATCCCTGGGAGCCGAGCAAGGGGCCTTTCAAAGAAAAGCGCGGCCTGGTTGAAAGGAATGCGAGAATTTCGCCTTCCTGTCAGCCGAGTTTAAACCTGGTGTGGCGGGTTAGGATAGAAGATGCGCCCAGAATATACGTCCTATATCGAATGGTTAGCTCCCGATAGACGGCTCGGTATGCAAAGAACGACAGGGATCTACCAGTTACGTCTCCAAAGAAAATTAATGATCGCGAGGATTGAGGATCGGCTGAAGAAAAAAAAGGTAAGAGAGGGAGAGACGGGGCCTCGAAGGGGAGGAAGGGCAAGAACCCTAAGGGGGACGGGGGTAACTTTCAATGATAAACAGAAACCCGAATGGGGAAGGCGTTCAAGGGCAACACGCGAAGCTCGCCTCCGGCGCCCCAACGGACCACAAACCGTGCTTTCGTGGCCGGAGATATCTACAAAGATTATATAGAGGCCTCCGGCACAAGGGAACGGGGGCGCCTTGTTTTTTGATTCTAGGGCGGCTTGGGGGGGGGGGGGAGATTGACAGAAAAAAGCGCCGGTGGAGGAACATGGCCCCCGGTCCGCGAAACAAGAAGGGAAGCAAATGAAGAAGGCGAGGCAGGAAAGAGAGGAAACTTTTTTCTTAAATCACTCTAAGCTCTCTCTCGAACCGGGAAGGAGAATAATTGCCGGGGGGGTTGGGATGTGGGTTACTAAGTCTCTATGACAAGGAAGTGAGAGCGTAAATCCGGAGCTAGTTGATCGGGGTATCAAGAAGCCTCCGGTATAGTCGGGGCGAATTCGAATATCTAACCATCTACAACCATGTTGGAGGGCCGGAGATCGGTCAGCTACTCTCTTCTCGCCAAGGTTACGTAAACCAGGAGGGATAATTTTAAAACTCGGGCCTTGATTGATCGCAAAAAAAAATGTCCAGAGAAGTCACTACCTTAGAGAGAGAGATGAAGTAAAGCGAGGGACGCGAAAAGGGAGAAGGCGCTGGTCCACAACAAATGCTATCAAGCAATTGGGGAATGTGGGGCAAAATTCCGATACGGAACGCAAAGAAAGCGAAATGCCGTAGGGACCCACAATAGACATACCGAGCAGCTACTTAAACGATGAAGGAAGGTAGAAAGGAATGGATGTTGTCTGGGGTGGTGGGAAAATCCTCAGACTGGGAGTTTGAGCGCAGAAACTTAGTTGTTAGGATGTGATGCGAAGGAACTTAAATATAGGAGAGGAGGCGTCCAAAGAGCCTGCCCCAGTTCTAATCTGTCCTAATTGGGCAGCCAGGTCGGGAGAGGAAGGGGCAGGGGATTGTCACGAATCCGATACCCTCTAATATCATTGACGCTTACATTTGGGGAGCCGATAGGAGACTGGAAAAGTGAAAGTACTTTCTTCTTATCGGTAATCTGTCAGGCTTGGGCGGCCTGCGCCGACACTGCTCGCATTGAGTAATCGAATTCACAGGGGGGGGGGGGGGATAGATAGCTTTAAAAAGGCCTCGTTCTAAAGAAAGGGGGGGACGCGCGAAAGCCTCACTCGCCCGGGGAACGAGGGTGACTATATCGCGCCTTTTTCTCTAATCTTTGAAGGATAAGAGAGAGAAAATAAAGCGGGGAGGAGCAACTGCATACTGACCTACATTTGGGGAGGTCGTGCCGATCTGTAGGCAAAAGGTATCTAGAGGGTACCCTGTTCCTGAAAAAACTTAAGGGTGGGGGGAGCGAACATGGGGGTCTGTGAAAGCTGGGGGGTTCGAACTTCGAAGAAATAACTGGAGGGACGGACACGCGTGTCGCCCGGGAAAAAAGGAGTTATCCTCACCAGTTAAAGAAGCATCGATGTCGAAACAAAGAGGCAGAGGGGGGGCCGTGGGCTAATTTCTGACCATAAGAGTTAAACCGCGTGAGGGGGGGAAGTGCACAGAGAATGTTGCGCAATGGGTGAGCGAACTCGGAAAAACTCATGAACATAAGGCCCGCGTCGGAAAGCGGCGGGCGCGTAGGAAGGGGTGATGAAATTGATAGCGAAGCCTCATCACGATGTGCAAGAAAGTCAATCGCGGTGCCCGTGGAAAAGAGGGGCGATCACCAAGGCGGCGTAAGAGAGCACAAGGTGCCTGCCAAAGAGAGAGCGTCCGGTACTAAGGGGGCTTTCCTAGCCAATAGCGTTAGTGAATAAATTGCTCATGCGCGACAAATCAGGCCGACATTCGATTTTCTCTCTATTAGAGAGGCATCATCATAGACTACCTGACTGACGTCAACTGGGTGTCGCAGAGAATCATGAGAGTAGGTAAGATTGATCACCTTGGTAAATCCTTGGAAGCTCCGGCAGTTGACGGGACCAAGCTCACACCGTTCTGCATTTACGCACCTTCTTGGACTGCCAGCAGAAGGGGGGAAGTGGAAAAAGAAGTGGAGGGAGGAAAAAAGAGGGCGGTGTTCTGGGGGCGGGACTTCCAGTTCGTCCATCTACTTGATATGTCGCGGGTTTTTGATGACACATGACTCACATTTGCATCTCAAGGGGTGATCAAAGACTGAGCGATACCCACCGGAAGTGAAAGGGTCATCGGGAAAAGATTTCGGGAATGGGGGGGGGGGAAGTCACAAAGGGGTGTGGGAAAGGAGCTTATGATCTCTGGCGTCTGCTGGAAGTAGGACTTGTCGATGAGGCGTGCTGCTGAGCAAGGAGAAATCAATTCTGAGGCGAGAGCAGGAAGCGATCGGGGTCGGGAAAGAAGATCTATCCGCATAGGGGGGAACCGCATGATCACGAAGACTTGAATCGTCGCGTGGGGGGTTGCAAAGGAGTTGGCAGCCCAGTGAGGTCTTATCCTTCCTGACTTCATAAGTTCAGTAGCGCCAGATAAAAAAACTATGTCACCCAAAATCAGTCGCTGAGGACTAGAAATGACTTGCCAGGGGAGTATGGCACGGGACTCGGTGGGAAGGCAAAAAAGAAGATTCAGGCGCTCTGGGAAAGATTGCAGTGTGTGAAAAACTCCTCTGTTGAAGGAAGGAGGCTCTTGTCGGGCGGCAAAAGTAGGTTTGAGTACTAAAGGTCACTGGGTGGGAAAGGTGTTCTCCTATTACCTTATCTCGAAAATGTAGCACGGGTGCGCAAGGGGGGGGGGGAAAAGGGTCCGGGATTGAAAGGGAAATAACAAGAGGCGCTGAGTAACTTAGAATAGACGATAGCTTCTTCAGGGCGCGGAGGTAGAATCTGCCTGATCCCTACGGAGCCGCTATCCGGGGAAGGTCACTATCTAGGGGGGGGGTTACAGGTCGGCCTGTTAAGGATTGACTTCTTTCATCTTCAGATGCCAGGGGGGGCGGCTCGATGACGCGGGGCCATTCTCGGCTGGGCTGGCGGTGGACCAAGGGAACGGAGGACAAGGATGGGGGGAGTGGTGAGAATGTGCTGTCAATCTCGCCTCAAAAGGTTAAAGGGGGGGAGGAAAGGGAAAAATTGAACATACCTAAAGAGACCGCACGGGGGCAAGATAGTTAGTATGGGGACTCATAAAGGGGGAAAAAGGGAAAAGACCGTACCCCCGATGATCCACTAGGAGAAAAACCTACAACGGGATGACGCAAGATAGGGAACGAGATCAAAGGATCAACAGTCATGGAGAAAAAATAGAGTAAATGGCCGAGGATAAGGCAACGGCCTGTCTGGGCCTAATAGATCTCAGGGAGGAGGAGCTCGGGAAACAGCGCCTATTGGGTACGAAAGGGAGACGAGAATCCAGCTCGCAACAGGGGGGAAAAAAACGCGTCGTACCACGACGGAGCAGATCAGGTAGAGGCGACGCACCGTAAAAAACCAACGGAAGACACCGGAGAGCAACACGCCCAACAAAGTTAAGCTCATTAACGACTTAGGGACCACACCCATTTCGAAGGAGAGGGATGATACTAAAAGGGGCGGTCACTCCTATCCTCAGCGCCAGAAGAGTGTTAACAGGTCAGGGGGGGCGAGGAATCCTAGAAGATTTTTATAGTCCTTATAGGGTCTAAGCTCATAGGCTGGACAAGGCAGAGACACACGCTGACGCAAAACAGCCCACCAACCTACTATCAATTGCGGGGGAGATCTGACGGTGACCAACGAGGAGACTGAGCCGAAATGGGGAGTGGGGTCGATCGAAGGACGGAGAACTGAAAGGATACATGATCATCACTTCCAGAAGCAGAACGTACACGAAAGGAGGGCTATAAAACCAAGGACCTAGAATCGCAGTATCTTGACTCAAAAGAAACTTTAACGTACCCCTTAACTGATTCCCGAAAGAGGGGGAGCGACAGTAGACAAAGGGTTTCGCTCACGACTTCGTGCTTTATGGGAACTCAATAACCACAAAGTATAGAGGATCAAAAGGTCAATGGACAGAAAAAAAGAGTCAAATTCATATACAGCACTTGGGGGGGTCAAAAGGAAGTAAAGAGTAAGGGCGTAAATAGAAGTTTGTCTTAGTGAAGCTGCGCGCAGGGGGGGGAAGGGGGAAATTCAACTTCAAAAAGGGCATCAGGGCGGGTCCAAAAAAAGCAGGAAGGACGACATGAGGAAGAGCCGTAAAAGACACAGGTACAGTAATGTCGGCTCGATGAGGAAGAGGTGCGCACGGGGACTAAAACGATAAAGGGACTGTGCCAGAGATAGGGAAAGATATGTCCCAAAAGAAGCAGGATTTTCAGATCAAAAAAAAGATGCCTGAGGGGAAAAAAGGGGCTAAGGGCGGCCGGACGATCTCGTCTGCAAGGTAACTATATTGAAAAGGAAAAAAGAGGGAGAGGGGGCAGCGTATGATATAAGCTAATACCGTCAGAAACACAACGATTCTTCAAAAAGAGCGACTGACTCATTGTGGGGAAGATTTAAAGAGTCCGCACTACCAGTCTCACTGCTCTATTTTCTTAGGCAAAGAAACTCTTGGGGGGGAAAAGGAATGCAAGGGGAAAGGACCCACAAAGCTCACGCTGAGCGTAGGGCAAGGCGTCCGACATCGATGCAGGCAAAAGCATGGGGAAGCGTGGGAGTTGAGACCGAGCGCAAGGGGGGCCGAGACTTAAATCTGGGAGGAATCCTTCTTGTAGCGGGGGAAAAAGGAGAGGAGGTATCGTGGGAAAAAAAAGAAAAAAAAGCGCGCGGAATCAAAGTCCATGAGAGGGGATAACTTTGTGGCAAGACAAGAAAAGCCTCGGAGTCAAGCGGTAATAGAATCGTGTGGGGAGCTCTGAATTCTCTGTCTGTGATTAGGAGAACCAACGAAGAGGGGAACCGTTCGAGATCTGAAAGGGATTAGAGGGCATAAGCTGGACCGTGGAAGCGGGTCTATCCGCTGACGGCGCGTATAGCGGGCTCAAAATAAGACTGAAAGGGGGAGAAAGGAAACTCGCATGGCGTCTTTCACAGAAGGCAAACTGAACGTCGGACAGAGACTTGGGGGGAAGGTGGGAGCGCTTTGGGGGGGGGGGGGGTGTGTGTTTTTGTTGGGGGGTTACTCATGTGGATGTGTGTGGTTCCTCCGCCGACTTTTCGGTCGTGTTCTTTTTCGTGCCTGGTGGGGGGGGGGGCTCCCCTTGACGGGCTAAAAGGAGGGATCGGAGCAGGCAGAAGAGCGTCCTCGAATTCTGGACGGCTGGTGCTGCAGGAAAGGAGGGACAGAACTCGGACCAGCTTAATGAGAGGAGCCCAAAGTCAGGTGGGGTATGGGGGGGGGGGGGTGCTGCTGGCATACACTGGGTAAACATGCAGATGATCCTAAGAGGGGGGAGGAGGTGAAGTCTTGAATAGGTCGTCTCATTCGTCACCAAATCGGTCAAGTTAAGAGGACCAAGGCAACCGGGGGCGGAGGTTGACTAAATCATCCCCGGGGTGAATAAAAAGACGGCCAAGAGGGGGCGTAGAGGTCTCTGTGGACTTGCAAAAAGTTAATAAGTGAGTTAGCTGTTAGGGCGGAGGAAGGGCTTAAAACGGCTTTAATTCTGTTTCTATCGAATGTAATGGTTCCTTAAAGCAAGAGGGGACCTTGTTTTTAAAAGATCTTCAGTAGAATCGTAAAAAAAAGAGAGGAAGTAGACGCTCCGGCGAAGACGGTCGGTTCGCTCGGAATTTTTTTCCTATCGGGTTCAAATCTCTAAGGTAGACTATACTCGGAGGATCTCTACGGCCTACGAAGGGGCTAAGAGCCGTTAGGAAGTCCGGGGGGATGAGATCGGAAACAGGGGGAGGGTTCCACATGTTTTCAACGGGCTTGTGACGTGTGGAGGGTTGACAGGCTGGGGACCAATAGATAGAGATAGGGAAGGGGGGGTTGCCTCCAACGCAGCGAACTATTTCTATGAGTTTTAGAGGAAAGGAATTTATAGCGGGGAAGGAGGTAGTAGACAAACATCAATCTTCAATTGTCAAATGGACGGAGGGGCGAGAACGTCAAGAATTGACCACCAATCGATGATAGGGGGGGGGGTCTCGGAATAGCCGGCAGTATAGGCACGCAATCATAGTGGGAGAGGCCGGGGAAGAGAAAAAGAAAATCGATCTCGTTCAGTGCCTGAACAACTGGCTGCGCAAGAGCAAGGGCAGGCGAAATAAACACAAAAAATCGTTGCGCGTGATAATATCTCTAAAAAAAAACGGGGAGGACAAATCGGGGACCCGAATGCTAAGTTTTTGGAAGGGGGGGGGGAAGATAGGAGAAAAATAGGGGGGAGGGAGGCAAGCACAGGCTGCGTTTGTGGGGGGTATCATGGAAAAGGTCAAAAAAAGGTTTCGGGGATACGTAGAGGGACGGCGAGCATACCTACTCGAAGGTTTGGTGGATCCAGCATCGATAATCAGAGCAGAGAGATAACCGAAGAGGGACGATGATTTTGTGACCCGCTTTCAGGAACCGGGGAGGGAGGAGATAAAAAAAAACTTCCTCGGATGGTGAGAGGAAAGAATCGAAAATCTCGGCCCGATATCTTTCTGTCGTCATCAAAAAAAGAACCATGTTGGGAAAAAAAAGGGGGGGAAGGTCAGGAAGCGTATCAGGAGACATGAAATTCCGAAAAAATCGTATGGCCTTGAATAGAGACTGCTAGGGCTGCTCTTCCAAAATGTCCTGCCGGCTAAAGGACTAGTAGAGAAGGGGAGTAGAGCGAAACGTGTTTTCCAGTGGTCAATCCGCATTGGGGGGTTCGCACCAACGGATAACAAAAACCCGTCAATTGAAGTTTGGAAGAAGGGAGGCTTCTCGGACTGGAGATTTCGCTAAGCTGGGTCGGGGGAAAGGAAGCCATCGGAAAAAAAAAGGGAAGAAGACGCGTCGGGATCAAATGGAGGTTGTCGGAAGCACGCTGCGGGGGTGGCGAGCGCTTGTAAAGAGGGTTGGGTGAAACTATATGGCGGAGGAAAGTTCAGCGGCTTACTGGGAGGAGAAGAGGGCCTGCAAAGGGAGGAGAGCCTGCTCTAGGAAATAGATATTGCAGGTAACTTTCAGAAGCCTGAGAAAGTAACCGTTGGAAAGGCCGGAAGAGGGATTCCCGGAACAACTACTTGCCGGAGGAAAAGGGAGGGGAGAGGAAACATGAGATCTCGTTCTTTCGCCGTGAAGTAACGGCGGAAAAAGATAGTAGGAAGAGGGGGGACCTCCGAGTTAATGATTGGACTATGGTTCAGTGGAAGGAGGGGAAAAAAAGGCAGCCAGAAGAAAAGGGGAGCCAAGAACGCCTTGACGCGAAAATACGTTGTGTCGCGGATTTAACCAAACATGGGAAAGATTAGTCATAGGAAAAAAGATAGCTCCCTGCACCTCGATAGTTTTAAGAGAAAAATGCGAAGTTCGATCGTCGGGGGATAATGGAGGGAACCAAGGGGGGGGTCATAACGAGTCGGCGAGATTGGTGGGGGGGGGGGGTTGGGAAGTACGAAGGGGGGGCGGTCAGGAAAAAAAAATAACGGGGAGGAAACTTGGGGGTCCTGGTCGCCGAATTCGCGCCAAAGGAGAGTTACCGAGCGGCGCGGCTCAGTGCATCATTCTGGGATGGGAAGCTCAAAGAGTTCTCGGAATAGATGCGACGAATCGCATAAGGGATCACTGGAGAAAGTGTACGAACATGGGGAAGAAAGGGGTACAGCGGGAGTTGGAAGGCTACATATCTGCGAGACGAGTCGTTCGGCTACTAGTACTCTATTTAAAATGCCACTCAGAGAGGAAAAGGAGGGAAGGGAGCCAGGTATGAAATTGAGTACCTAATCTTCGAGCAATGCAGCATGAAGAATGCCTGGGGTCGAAAAAGGAAAGCGGATCAGCGAGCAAGGGGGAACTTCGCCGCCGGCCATGGGAGTAGCTTTTCTACGTGCCAAGTTCTGAGAGAAAAAAGAAAAAAAAAAAAAAAAAAAAAAAAAAAAAAAAAAAAAAAAAGAAAAAACAGCAAACATAAATACAAAAAAAAAAAATAACAAAAAAAAAAAACAACAAAAACACACAAAAACAACAAAGATAAACAAGAAAAAAAAAAACAACACCAAAAAACCTTTTCTCCTTTCACTCTACCTCGACGAGAAAAGGAGAAAGGGGCGGGAGAATAAGTGGAGGCTAAGATTCATCACACAACCTTTTCTAGAGTGTTGTCAGAGAAAAAGCGGCGGCGCCGGGGGTGATCTGGTCAACGACTGTGGCAAAACTATGAAGGCGTTACTGGTTAAAAGCGAAAACGGGGGGGGGGCTCAAGATCGTTACGCAATGTTCTACGTCTCGCAAACTAAAAGCAGGGACGTCTTTGACGAAGGAAAAGAGGGGGCCAAAATTCAGCTGGGGCGGCGGACGGGTGGTTCAACCAGGTACGCACCTTCGAAGTATATGGAGAGGAGTGGGGAGCACAAGTGCTACTTTTTATAGGAAAATTGGTTATTCCGGGAGATACTTGGCGGGAGTTGATGCCGGCAATCGGGCGGCTGGGGGATTGTTCCGATCAACAGTTTCTCTGTTGGCTTGGACCAGCAAGGGGGGGGGGGGGGGGCCTCCAATGAGGCTTCAGAACTGGCGTCGTGAGCGACGGCTTAGTCTTGGAGTGGGGGGGCTGAGAGAGAGGATCGGAGATTCAGAGTCAGCCAGGAGACAGGGCGTGATAGACTCTCCCGGAGGAGGAGCGCTAGAGGGGCAAGTAGGGGGAAAGTTGCTGCCTCACTTCCTGCTGACCTGGGGGGGTGGATAACCTCGGGGAAAGAAGTCTGATGATGTCCTAAGAAGGGGGAGATGCAAACTCAAGATGATCGAGTGGAAAGCTAACTGCCGGAGCAAAAGCGTGAGGAGATGATGGAGATTGCCCTTTCTTCGGTGCTGAAGAGGGGAGATGGTGAAAAAAAAGACGAAAAAATCAGCGATAGGTGGGGGAAGGCCATTTGCAGTGGTGAGCCTCTTTCAACCGCATAGGGGCAGGGGCGGGCCGAGAAAGGGGATATCGGGATCTAAGTTTGTTTTTACGGGTTTTGCTCATAGGACTCGGAAGAGGCCGCGTGGGGAGGTGCCACGGTGGGGATTTCCCTGCTGGAAGAAACGGAGACACGAGAAATCTCTGGGACAATATCTACTTCCGAGGAATAAAGGAGCGGGATAGAGCCAGACGGAGTACTGGCCTGATCACTCTCTATGCTGGATGGTAGGAGAGGGACTCATTGAGGGGAAAGGGTTGATAGTGGGATCTCTTCTTCATGCATGGGGTCTGCAGGAATAAGGGAGGAATGAGAGGAGGTCGGGGAGGTGTCGCTTTGCGCCAGGAAGGTTTGATGACCAAGGGGGGGAAAAAGAGGTGGAAAGTGAGGGGAGCTTTTAGGTCGGGGGGAAAGACTATCGAAACAAAACCAACAACTTGAGGAGGGGGATTAAGGTCCCGCAAAAGAAAGAATCAAAAAGAAAAGAATAGATACTTTCGGGAAACGTGTGGGGGAAATAACTGCGTCATCTCTCACGAAACGGGGTAGGATAGGGATCCCTCAGTATCAAGAAAAAGGGGGGGGGGTGAGTCGATTAGGGCGTATAAAAAGTAAATGGATCGATAAACAAGGAAGAAATGAGAATGAGTCTACATTACCTACGATTAGTAGTGATACATAAAGAAAGGTAAGGGTCCTAGGCATCAAGACAGCTGGTCGCCGGAGTCGGAATCTTCGGAGTCAATGGAGGAATTGAGGGGGTTGGAGATGGAATGGATCGTTCCTACTCTTAACCGTGTCGGGAAGGGGGGGGTAGAATGGAACTTTAGGCAGATAGAGTGAACCACCTTATCAACAAGAAGAAAAAAAAAAAGGAAAAAAACACAATAAAATGAACAGAAAAAAAAAAAAGACAAAAAAAAAAAAAAAAAAAAAAAAAAACAGAAAAAAAAGATCGAAAGAGGACAAGTGAAGTCCCTTTAATTCATAGTTTACCATTATAGATTCTCATTAACTCTAGGGATACACCTTTCTAAGAGTTCCCACAATTCGCTGTATCGGACGTTTTTCTTTCAAAAGATCTACTGACATGCACATCACAAGGGAAGTTCTTACCCCCACCTCAAAAAAACCCCCCCCAACACACAAAAAAAACAAAAAAAAAACTCACCTCCCCCAAGCCTATTGGGCCAAAAGGTTTAAGCGGATTCAAAAAAGCCTGAAGCTTGGTTAAAATAGTCGGTTGCTATTCTGGGGTTCGCTGGGAAAGAGTCTGAATAAAAAAAGGGGGGGGGAGAAATATAAACACCACTATCTACATCAAGGTGCGTGATCGTGGAAAGAAAGGGATTGAGGATAGACCGAAAAAAAAGGAAGGATCTATTCAATGACGGAACGGAAAAGGGGTAAGACATTAGTTAGAAGACAGGAAGAATGCATACAAACTCTAGTCATAGAACTAAGAAAAAAATAATGAGAGAGGGGAGAATTTGAATCAGCCCCTGGGGACCACTAAAACTTGCTCAAAATACTTTAAAGGAGGCATAAGTACAGGGGGAACAGGAGGCCAGCGAGGACGCGGATAAAAAACGCTTTTTGCGCAGATTTCGTCTACTCCTAAACTAAGCGACATGAGAAGGGCCAGGGGAAAAGAACGTGAAAGCTTATTCCAACCCATGCGCCATCAGCCGGAGGGAAATAGTTGGAGCGAACGTGAAAAAAGAGTGGCGGAATTACGAATGGGGGGTTGACAAGATTCGGTTGAGCGGGGGGGAAAAAGGGGGTCTAAAGGGAAGGAGGATTCTATCTCGGGTCCATAAACCGGAGGCCATTTCACTGTGCATACGATTTATGTCAAGGACCAAGACAAAAAAAGAAATGGACGAGGACAGAGCGGAATGAAGTA
>Ga0179591_1200225_pt1 | contig 13737 bp, 15 predicted proteins | sample CZOMad2_1_08_16f_FD_182891 | JGI IMG/M metagenome (GOLD analysis project Ga0179591, IMG submission 182891) | Vadose zone soil fungal communities from Angelo Coast Range Reserve, California, USA - CZOMad2_1_08_16fungal (PacBio error correction) | ecosystem: Environmental > Terrestrial > Soil >...
ACGATCACATGAAGACAAACACCGCGGGGAATTCCGCATTCGCTCAAAGAATGGATGACACCAGTTTTTACAAAAACACCGGGGATCTGCCAGCGAGGAAAAAGTATTCCGAAGAGAGTAAAACGAGCAACCCCCTGGCCCTAAAAAGTAGGAAAAAAACCAACAAACCACGCAAAGAGGGAGGTAAAAAAGGTCGGAGGCAAATGAGCACGAGTTTGTGGACGATTCAAAAAAATCTCGGTAGGGGTCAAGCGAGAAAAAAGGGAAAGCCCACGGAAGCGTAAGCAGGCTTATTTCTTTCTTTGGGGGGTCCCGGAAATGGTTTAAGCGCCAAACACTCAGGTGGACAGAATACTTCCTACAGGCGCTTGCCTAGGGGAAGGCCGCAAAAGAATGAACGAACGGTCAACTGAAAAATCTAAAGGTTAAAGAAATGGGAGGGCCCGTATCTGGAAGGGGTCAGTAAAAAAAAAATGTGAAAGAAGAAAGGCCACAGGGACCGTGGTTAATCTTGCAAGAAGATGGCCAGGGGAAAGAGACCTTACTCACCGATCGTTGGGGGGGTCCTCTTTCACAGAAAAAATGCCCAAAAGATACAATGGGGGGAGATTAGGGGTGGGGCTTAAAAAAAAGTTACCAGGAAGGGAAAAAAAAAAAAAAAATCAGTGTCTTTTAGGGGTGTTCTTAATCATTAATCCAAGTCGCAGGAATGAAGAGACATGGAACCAACATTCAAAAAAAACCAAAAGGTAGCGGTGAAAGAATGCTTGTCCGCCGCAAACCCAGGGGCACCTGAGTTCAACCAAAAGAAAGACTAAAGGAGGGGGGAAAAAGTCCAGGATCCCAGGACGCTAAAAAAAAAAGCTTTTCAACCAAGGCAAAAGGGAGACAGTTGTGGGGGAAACCAAGATTAAAAAAAGAGCTTGGGATAAGCCTGAGATTTACGGTTCCCATTACAGGACAAATGAAAAGTGAATAAGAAAAACCGAAGTCAAACCGCCGGACCAAAAGGTTTACTTAGGAGACGAACTGCCCAAGGCAACAAATTCGGAGAGACGAGTAGGGGGGAGAAAAAGAAGTAGAATAGAAAAAAACCAATCCGGAAACCGGTTTGCGAACGGAAAAGGGAGAGTCCTCGCCAATCAATGGCCCTAACCGCCCCTACAGAAACGCCTCTTAATACGTCCCACGGGGAAAAAACCCTCAGAGCTCCAAAACACAGGTCGAGGGCCGAAAGGTCACCATCTTGGGGTGACCATCTAAAATCGAGGCAAGGGGTGAATCCGCAGAGGATTAATATTGTGAAAACTGGAAAAAGGGAAAGGGCCGCAGGCTCAAAACGACGCCTGGATAACCAATTGCAAAGGAATCCAAGGAAGTTATCAAGTTGGCCGGATCAAGGAAAATTTGGGCGACCAAACCACCCAATAGGGTGGAAAAAGAGCTGAAGAGGGGGGTTCACCGATTCAACGAGCCGCCCGGGACTAAAGGCCGCAGCAAAAAATCGTTGCCCTCGTCGAAAAGGGTCTAAGGAGACCAGGGGGCCGTCGCGGAAGAAAGACACGGCCGCTTCTAAAGAGCGTGCGATGGGAAGAGTACTGGTTTGTTCCCGAGGGAAGACGGTGTGAACCGAAGTCGCTAAACGACCAAAACCGACGGAAGAAACGTCGGGATAAAAAAAAAACTTCCAAAAAAGCAAGGTCAAAGTGCCGATTTGGGGAAAGGAAAAAAGCGTCGGAGGATGTTCGACAGAGATACCCGGTCCTGTAGAAAAAAGCCAAATGTGCAAAAGGAACGCCGTCCTTTAAAAGGGGGGAAAAAAAGATTCCCTACCGAGCGCCCCGAAGCAAAACTGACTGACGGCTGGGGCAAGGGGTTGTGGAAGAAGTGACTTTCTTTAGAGAAAACCGAAAAAGCAGAAAACCCAACCAATTTGGACAACAAGGTCGCTTACCCTCCGAAAAAAGACGCAAAAATCTGGATAAGAGGAAAAAAAGCCCGGCGAAAACAAAAAACAAAAATACGTGCCGAAACCCAATGAAAGAAATCAAAAAAAAAAGGAACAGTGACAGGCCCCTCCCTAAAACACGAAAGGGTCAAAATGAGAAGGGAGGGTATGGTAAACAAAATAACGGAACTCCAATGCGGGAGAAACGAGTTACGAAACTAACAACAAACCGTGACTGCCCGTTCGAAAAAAAAAGAAAAACAACAAAGGGGGAGGAAAGACCCACATAAACGCAGGGTGCGGGGGAAAAAAGAAAATAGGTGAGAGACGTTGGGGGGAAAAAATGTTGACAAACACGGAAAAACCGAGGGCAAGACGGAAAACTACCCCCATTCAGCACCAATCGGGGGAAGGTTCAAGTCCCGTAGGATGCCCGAATAAAGGGGGGGTGCATCTCGGAAAAGGCAGGTGGCAGAAGGGTTAAGGCGGCCAAAAAAAAAACACAACGTGAACCACGAAGGGGGTAATCGTGCAGATACTAAAAAAGAGAAAATGCGAAAACGATCCAGAGGACAACAAGGCCGGAATAGGTCCCCGCTGCTCAACTTTGGTCAAGGGGGGAACAGACGTAATGAGTCCGAGATGGTCTAAAGGACCGACCAAAGAGACGGGTAAGAGAGAAAACACTGCTCAAAATTGGAATCGGCGGGGTGGGGGACGCAAAAAATCTAAAGGTTGACCTCGGCACAAAGAGAAAAAAGGGACTAACAACACAACAAAAAAGAAAAAGTCTGAATAAGAGAGATGCGTAAGGAGGGAAGGGCCCCGACTGGTGGGTGAGAAAAACAGCACTATAATGAGCGTTTGAGAGGAGAGAGGGCAAAGACAGAGGCACGGTGGAGGGGCGTGGAGGCACGCCCACACTTGGGGAACGCGGGGAACTCAATTACGGTTAGGACGACCGAGGAATGTCATCAGGGAAAAAAAATAAAAAGGAAAGATGTGTGAAAGGATGATTGGCGTCATATGTTCCTTTAAGTACAGGGGGAGTATCTGCACCGAGAAAGAGGGCGAAACTGTCGTGGAAAAAAAAAAAACGGAAAGTCAACCGCGGCCACTGAGGAAGGGAAGATGAACTCCAAGCATTTGGGGAAAAAAAGAACCTAAGGGAACTGACCGAGCACGATCTGGTGGGCGGAATTGGGGGGAGGACGTAAAACGGGGGAGAGGGCGTGTCCAAAAGGCCACCGAAAAAAAAAATAACGAAGGGAGGAAGAAAGGAGGAAGTAAAAGTCGGAGGTGGTAAGGGGGTGGTGGGAACACAAACACCGGACATACCAGGGAAAGTAAATCGATCCGTAGTGGGGGAAAAAAGAAGGTTGGGAAAGAACCCAAATCAAAAACTCAGCAGGGGGGAAAGTCAAAGTGATTACCGCGTTAGGAGACCTGTTCAAGGCACAGTGGGGGATCTTGCCCGGACCCAAAGGGAAAGGAATGTGGCCACAAACTAGTCGAGACTGCCTTGACCGACACCGGAAGAAGACGGGACGGTGACAAGAAGGAGAGCACGGGAAAAAAAAGGGGGGGTGGAGCGGCAGTTTTACCGCGAACAAAAAAAAAGAGGGGACCCAGAAACAAGAAAAAAAAGGCCAGGGAGGCGGGGCTCAGGGCAGAGGGGGGGACAACTAGGAAAAAGACGAGGGGGCCGAAAAGGTCCCAACATGGTCCAAAAACGGCTAAAGTACCTGTAAGTTCCGGGAAAAGCAAGAATCCGCACGGTAAAATGCTGCACTGTGACAGAGAGAGGGGGATACGAAAACAGTCCTCTCGACGAGTGATCGGGATCCTTACACACGTGGTAAGAGACAGCGAAAAGGGGGCCACCCAAAAATCTGCTCAATGGGGCAAAAAAAGGGGAGGGGGAAAGCTCCCGAAGGGTCGATTCACCACAGGGAAAAAGGGGACCAGGGTTGAGGAAAAAGTCAAACAAGGCTATCGCAATGCGGAAGAAAGAGGGAATACAACGGAAACCAAAGGGAAAGTACGAGGTCACAACAGCTGGGCAGAAAGGAGGGATAGAAAAGGGGGGGAGAGCCCTTTAGAAGAGGCCGGGGTTAATGGCCTGAACGCAGAGGGGGAAGAGCCGTGAACGTACCTTGTAGGATCTCAACATAGAAAAAATCAGGAAAGGGGGCAAGTCGCATACTGGGCAGTTAAAAAATTTCGGCCTCGCAGCGGGGGCTGCGAGAAGGGGGAAGGGTGCGCCAGCGGACAGGAGGGGGGAAACGGAAGTGAGGCAAACCATAACTGGGTGCGAAAGGAGAGGGAAAAAGATAACGACCGGGAACTGCTGACTGCCTTTTGGGTCATGATCAGGGGAGAGCCAGAAGTCCTATCATAAGGGGGGGCGCGAGGGAGGACCCGTCGAAGAAAATTAAAGAGGGGGGGTGACAACTACCCTTTAAAAGGAAAGGGGGGGGAGGGGCAGGTGTCTTTTCACTGAAGGGGGGGGAACGACCAGAATTCCGAGAAAAAAGAGAAGGAGGAAAAGCCAAATCTTTTCAGGAAAATCCATGTGGGAACAAAAGGGGGGTGAATTGGTTGGAAGACGGTGCAGGGGAAAAACATTCGAAGGGGACATGGAAGTGTGCCCGGCCGAAAAGGTTGAAAAAAAATGGAAAAAACTCAAGAACGTCCTTAAAAGCACCGTAACAGCAAAAGTCAAAAAAAGGCGATCCTGCAGGCAACTGGGGAAAGCATTCACGAGAAAGGTGGAATTCAGGACCCCGAAAAACTAGAAATGAGGTGGGACTACAGCCTTTGTCCAGAAACAGGGAAAAGACAAACAAACACAAAACGCAAATCAGCAAAATTTGGCTTCAGTTGGAGGGGGTGGAAAAGGACAAAGAACAAAGAAGGTGAGGATGCTTTTCGAGGCCCTGAGCGAAAACGAGGCCACAGGGGGGAACGTGAAAAAAGTTTGGACTCATGCCGCTAGCCAGAGCCCCGGGGGTGATGAAAAAAGACGAATCAAAAGCCAAAAAACTTATCGGTAGTGCAAGGCTGAAACCGAGAACGGGGGATTTAAGTGACTCGGGCAAAACAAGAACTGGAGGGACGGTCACACAAATGAGCGAGAAGAATAATAAACCCAAGTGAATAGCAGAGCAAAACAAAGAAACGCAGAAGACATGATAGAGGCCCGGGGACGTTTAACCTTTTCTCAAGCGAACAAAACGATAAGCGAGAGAGATCAAGTCAGCGGAGGACGCTAGGTGAAGGAGCCTAACACAAAAGGGGAAGAAGTGGCGCGGAGGGATTTGCGCGCAGGGGTGGTAGGGGGGTGGGACAAGGGAGGCAGGAGGAAACGAAGGGCGAAGAAGAACTAGCACAAAAGGGGGGCGGGAAACGGTTTCACCGGCTCGGGACAGAATCGAAGGAAACGCTTGGGGTTTTTCGGGAAAGGGTGGAGAGGAGCGGAGACTTAACGAAAAATGGAAATTGACTAATGGACTAAGGGGGTACCCAGGGGAAACAACGAAAGTGGGGGTTGCGTTACGGGACAGAAAAGATTGGCAGAGGGAATTTAACAAAGAGGTGTAGGCCCCCGGGGAAAAAAAGCGGAAAGAAAAACGGACCAAAATAAAAACCACTTTCAGTAGTAGGGAGGACTGGAATTTCGGTGGGAAAGGAAAAGAAGAGTACCAGGGAAAAAAGGGGGAACAATGCGAAAAAGGGAAAAAAACGCCGTGTACAGGGTCCTTAAAGAAACTGAAACGTGGAAAAGGGTACAACGTCGATCCGGCGCAAAAAACGCTCCCCGAGTGACAAGAAAATTCGCTTCGACCCACACAGGGGGGAACCTTACGAAAGAATCGAAAGAATTTCCCGAAGGCCGAGCAAACCAGGATCTGCAGGTGGTGGGGGGGGAAGCAAGGAAGGTCCTACAGGGTGGGCAGGGAAAATTTCGTGGGAACCCTGTCAGACAAAGGACTACGTGGTGGAATTGCCACACCGCAACGATTCAGGAAGTACAAGAAAAGGGCCGGAGGGAAAAGATGATGCGGGGGTGAGAAAACAAAAAAACCGTGAAGAATTGGGTTTTTTCTGCCGAGGGGAACACGAACCAAAGAACCAAATAATTTGGTTGAAAAACGAGAAGCATAAGACGAAGGAGGGTTTGCCACAGTTAACCTAAATACAGATCGGGTAAGGATGTGGGGTTAAGGCAACCCAGACAAGCTCGGAAGACATGATGGTCCACGCAGAGCGGTCTCTAAAAGGGGGGGTGTCCGGAAAATCAGCTACAGCCCAAAAAAGAATCAGAAGCCAAACCCAGAATTGAAAAGAAGAGGAAAAAAACTCAACAACAAACAAAAAAACTACGAGGAAGTAAAAGAGCCTAGACAAGAACACACAATGGTCTCGGGGGTTTGATTTCACAGAAGGAGGGGGCACTAGGGGGAGATTAGAGACGACCAAAATTAGGGTTCGAGAACAGGGGCAAAAAAAAAAAAATAAAAAACTCACACCGGAAGGGGGGGGTCCGAGCCCCTTGATAAGTACAAACCAAAAAACAGCAATTCAAGAATTATGACGAGGCAAAACAAGGTTTCCTTGACAGAAAAATTGACCTCTTAACCGAAACGTAACTAAAAAAAACTCCCTCTTGACCGGTTTCTCACCTATAGTTCTTAATATCGTTTGTGGAGACAAACCGAGAAACTCCAATGGCTACAGTGGTGTTCCTGGGGGGTTTAGTTGTTGTAGGGGTCATTTTCGTTGATGGGCGACCGGCGGACTACAACCAACCTATGAAGTGGCCCCCTCCGGTAGCCGAAAAAAACAAAAACCCGAAAAACCCGCAACGGCCCAGTTAAACGGTGAATGAGGGGCCCAGTTTTGAATCAAGGGAAAAACATACGAAAGCGACAAGATCATGGAGGGTTGAAATGCTCTGCCAGCTTGGTGGGCAGGGGGAGAAGGGCGGCGAGGGAGCGATTTCCTTTGCGGGGGGGGACGTCCCACCCACTTCCACGCCTCCTGCTGTGGTTTTTTTCCGTGGAGCGGCGGCACGTAGACAGGGGAGCGGAAGTGGGTGGGCTGGGGTTAAGAGGGGGTGATGACAAGGGGTAAGTTGTGGGGTGTCAACGTGGGGCTAGAAATTTTGGAACGGGGGTTCCAGTAAGGGGAAACAATGTCTGAAGATTCCTATCCCAAGAGTGGAAAAACACACACAAGAGCCCACGCTAAATACCTTGTCTCCTGTTTGGGTGGGGATGGAACTGGGGGCACACCATCTTTGGAGGATGCCGTTTTACGGAGGCGATTTGCTCGGGCCTGGTCAAGGACAGAGGGGGCTCCAGGGTGACGTACCAAGATGAGGCCTTGTCGGCCAAACAGCTGGGGTGTTTACGGGAAAAGAAATTTGCCGGGGGGGGCACTCCGGGGGTAGGTCGGATCGGGGAGCGGTTGGGTGTAGAAGGGAAGGAAAAATTTTTCACCAAATTTACCAAGGGGGAGGGGGGGATACACTCAAAAACCCAAAACAACCCCTGCACCCACCCTCGAGCAGGGACGATAACGGCGGGAGAGGTGGTGCCCGACATAGGGGGGAGCGTTAGAGGTGGATTGCTGGGAAAAGAGTGCTAGACGACGAGGAAGCGGGGTCGGGCGTGGTAACGAGGACGGAGCAGGGAGGGAATCTTCCTTTTGCAAGAAAGCGAACAAACACAATGGAGACAATTTTGGAACCTGAGGATTAATTACCTCCTAATATTCAGGAAAGTCCAAGGGAGTTGCCAGTTGATCCCCCGAAAAATAAGAAAGAAAAAAATACTGTGGATTTTGAGTTAAGGGGGGATGAAAAAAAAAAGATCGCTGTCCATCCTGGTGTTTACGGGGGGCAGAAACAATTCAGCTCGGGTGGAAAGAAAGCTAGAAGGACTGGCAATTGACCGGCAGTCGTGTAAAAAAAAAAAAAATCATTTCCCAGACGTCAAAAATAAAAGGAAAAAAAATGTTAAAGTATTTGCAACGAAACAAAAGGAAGAGGGGGAAATCCTATAACACAGCCCTCCCAAAGAAAAAGGTTTCCATCAAAAAACCAACACCGAAAAAAAGTGCCCGTCAGTCGGCTCACAGGGAAGGGAACCAAGGGTCAACTACCGGGGGGATTTCTCCTTATTAAAAAATTCGACCCTAGTGGGAAGAAGGAAAGCGTGCAAACACAACCCCCGGGGAAAGGGAAAAAACGAATCCAAAAATCCTCCAAATCCGAACGAATACCGCCCCATGTTGGAAGGGGCTCGCTAGAGCATCGGGGAAAAAAAAACAAGAGTGGTCGGTGGTGGGTCGCACGATAACAAGAACGCCCAAGCCGAAGATCCTTAATTACGGAGTTGGGCAGGAGGGGAAAGAAAAGAAAGAAAGGTGGGAAGCACGAGGGGTCCCCCTAGAAGGACGATCGTTCCGCAGGACAATGGCCAAAACCGTTTTTCATCAAGGAGGGGAAACTCCGAGCTCGGCAGAACGTGCAACGCTCGAAATCAGAGAAGAGCGTTATGTGGCGTTCGAGAAAAGGGTGAGAAAAAAACAAAACCAAGAGATGACCGACATGGTGGATTAGGAACGCTGGGAAAGAAAAATCAAAAAAAGTTTGAGGAAGTTTTCAAGGAAATTGCCCTCGACCAAATAAGCAGGAAAATACCAACTCGGGGAAGAAGGGTTCAAAAAGGTTTTTTCATACAACACAACCATGCCAAAATCAAAAAAGACACTAACGCCATTTTTGCGGAAAAAGGGGTTCTTTTTTGGAGAAGTCCCGGAGACCACAGAGGAGCGAAAACCGCATCTCATTCGGGGGGGGGGATGGAATCAGTGCCAAGTGGCTCGGAAAAGGGAATGAGACCAAGGCGCATAAACTACTGACCAAAGAAAAGGGGGGGGTGACAGGTGCGGAGAGGGGAGGGAAGCCTAAAAAAAAAAAAAACACGTCCGGTTTTAACAGAGGGGACCCCCAAGCCCAGAAGAACGGCTGTATGCAAAATCCAAAAAAAAAAAAAAGGTCCAGAACTTATGAAAAGAGGAGTTACAAAGCAGCCGACGGGCAAACCGGAAAAAGAACAAAAAACCCTTAACCAAGTTCAAAAGGTCAACCAAGGGAGAGGGGAAAACACGCTGGGAGAAAGTAAAATGATATTTCACGGGCGGTTAACAATTTCATGGACGCTTAACCGAAGTGTAAAGGGAAGAAATCCTCCAAAAAACCAGACCAGGAGAGAAAAAAAACTCGAACCCCCGAACCCAAATGGGTGAGAGGGAAGGCTTCACAAAAACAGCCGGCCTAACCACGGAAGGATAAAGAGTCGCCTATAAAAAAAAAAGACAATGACCAACCCGGTGGACAAAAGGGGAACCTGTTTTACACGTTGGGGGGAAATTCCAGGATATCCCTGAAAAGAGGGAAAATAACCCTCCTGGGCCCGAAACACACTCCGGGGTCCTCTTAAAAAAAGCACCCATGATACAAACATCAAAACGTTCCACTGGCCGAAACTAAATTCCCAAAAATTTTGCCCCAGACAAACAGGTCGGCGTCATTGGCAAAAAGACTAAAAGATGATTATGGGGTTGGGGGGAGAAGAACCAAAAAACACGCCTCTTGGGGGGTCAAAAGACCGCAGCCAGGCACCAACATTCAACAATGGGAAAATCAAAAAAAAACAGGCCCAATCAGCCCAGTAACCCAATGCGAAGAACAGGGGTCCTTATCAGCCAATAATAGAAAAAAAGAAGACTGGTGAACCCGAAAAGAAAGCCTGGCCCTGATTGAAACCGAATCTTAAAGACCGAAAAAAGACCACGAAAACGGGAACATTGTGGCTGGAAGAAACCCTGTCGGAGATGTGGGAAGTGAGCGAGGAGGACAGGTGCCGTCCGAGGCCTAAAACTGCAAAAGCAGACAACTATCAACAAAAATGCCATAATGGCCAAAAAAAGAGAACGGTATTGGGGGAGACGGAAAGCACCACGGGTTGCAGGTATACTACCCCCACCTCAAAGAAAGGAGAAAAAGAGAAACTGGCCGTATAAAAGCCTTGGAGTCTTTAATTTCAGGGAATATGGGGTGCCTAAACCTAAGTCTTGCGGGGGAAGGGGGGGGGGGCAAACATAATGAGGCCCGGTACCCTGTTAGAAATCGCGGGAAGCAATTGGTTGAACGTGGCGGCAGGGGAAGGACCGGCCGGAAAACCGAATGGACCAAAAGAAAAGGGCCCGGAGAAACCGGAAAAAGCCAAGAAATTAATTCTTGCCGGGGGGGTCTCGAGTAAAGAAAAAGGACTTTGGAAGGAATCTGGAAAAGACATAAAACCCGAAAGGGTCCCACCCCCGGTTGGCCAAGGAAAGGAGGACAGGGAGGGTTCCACCTCCAAAAAGGAAAAAGAAAGGCAAGGGGTCGCACGCCAAGAAAAAGTACGAAGGGATCGGGCCACTACGTACGGAACTTAAGAGTCCACGAGGGTAATGAAGATCAACCACCAAGATGCAGGGGGAAAAAGACCGAAGGCCGTCGGTTAATTGTGAAGGGATATCGGTGGAGGTAACGACAAACAAGATGAAAACGGACCAACGGGGAAACTTGACGGATCATGGGAAAGGGACCCGGAGAGCATAACTTAAAAAAAAAAGGGAAGCAAAAACCGAACCACCCGTCACCGGAACGCCCACTTACGGGTCGGGCCTGGCAAAAGGAATATTTGTCTTGAAAAGGTTGTGGTGTTAGTGACTTTTTCACGAGCTGTTAAAACGGCAATGACACCGCGTAGTGCCGAACTACCCACAATTTGCCGGCACAGAGGCAGAGGGGTCACCTAAGGGGGGGAGTCGTGCCCAAAAACCGGGAGGGACATCGGGGGTGGACCGCAGTTGGAAAGAAGAGGGCGGGGGCCGGGGCAAAAGACCCCGTAAGAAAAGAATTGTGGATAAAAAGTCCAGGGAGGATAAGAAAGGGAAGTGCGGCTCACATGCCCCGATTCCAGAGAAAAAAAAACAATGCGGGATCAGAAAGAAAAAAAAAAAAAACCAGCCTTGCCCTGGGGAAAGATCGACTAAAGGAAAGACTATAAAATTGGCGTAAGAAAAGGAAGAACCAAAAGGGGCCCATCGACTTGTCCGAGCAAAACAGGGGATCCTGCGGAGCCAAAAGTCGCCAATAAAGATTCCACAGCCATCCAATCTAAAACCAAAAACCCAAACAGGAGGAGAAGGGGAAAAGGAAATCTGTCCAATACAGTGGCAACTACTTTGGGAAGGAACCCAACCCCGCCACAATATCCGGCCAAACGCTGAACTCAAAAAAAACATGCGATTGGAAGGGGTCGTCGTCCGCACCACCCAGGGGCTCAGGGACTCAAGGAAAAAAATGTTTAGGGCGAGTCAGGGGGAAAGGAAAGCAGTATCAAGGGCACTAAGTTTTGTCGCCGGGAGGGGGACAAGGCAACGGGTTCCAGATACAAAAAGTGGGGTTTATCAGGCAAAAAAAACAAAAAAGGGGCACCACATGAGGGCGTAAGGAGGGGAAGCCGTAAAAAAAAAAACAAAGTTCAGTCCCGAGATGCACCTCAAAAGGGAGTTGGGGGAAAAACTTTACGGACACTGACCCAAAGAAAAAAGAAATATGGTGTCACCAGGATGTTTAGAGACACACGGTTCAGCGGGAGGGGCAAGACACGAAGACAGAACTTATGGCTGCCCAAAAAGAAAGAGGAACGTCCCGGGAACGTGGTTCGGTGGGAAAAACAGAAAAGGGAAACGGGCAGGGGTGAAGATCGATAGCCAATATGGTAACGAAAGAAGGGGGGGGCGTTTACCTCCATCCCGCTCTAAAATGGAACAAACAGCACCGTCAAGGAAGGAAAGGGAGCACGGAAAAGCCTTTGGGGTGGGGAAGATTGCCGGACCGCGACAGTAGTTGGCCCCGATGACAGACTTAACGGCGTGCACAAAAGAGAAGACGGGGAAACACAGGCCGAAGCCAAAAAAAAAAAAGGGGGGGGTGAGACCCCCGATGTTTAAAACAACGAGCCTAAACGAAAGGGACATATGAAAAAAACCACCTAAGAGTGCAGGGGAGGCGCGACTAAAAAGGTTAGGTACCACACTCGAACTGCTGGCCCGAAACGGGAAAAAAAAGGGGGGGGGGCGCACTTCTACAAGGGAAAAAACGGAAGTTCGGTCCGCCAGAAGCCGCCCGCCGGGAGGGGGGGGAATGCAATAGTGAGGGGGTGAAAGAAAGGGGTATAATACGGTACTCTACTGAATGGTAGTGTCTAAGAAGGAAAACAAGGTTCACCACAGGAAAACCAAGAAACGAATTCCGGCTGGCGCAATTTGGGAAAGCAGCAAGAAGGGCAGGCCAGGCAAAATGCCACCTGGTAGGGAGGGGGCGAAAAGAGCGAACGACAGGGTTGAAAAGAAGAAACAAAAAAACCTAACGTCTGCTCGGCAGATTCGGTGGGGAATAACTATGCCCGAAGTCTACGGGTAACCTTGTGGGACAAAAGCAAGTGGAAGGGGAAGTAAGGGAAACTGGGGGGCGCAGCGGCAAGGAGACCCACTTGGTGGAGGGGGGGGGGAAGTCCGAGACGGAGAGAAAACGTAGCTGCCCTGGGGAAAGAAACTCACAAACACATAAGACGATTGCATCCTGGCCAGGCCGCAAAGAGACATGGGCAAGAATGGACTGTTAGCAATCGACCGCTTTGTGGCTGCGGCTCTATTGGTGCTGGAAAGGAGGGGAAGGGAACTGGGGTAGGGGCCGGGGAGGTTCCGGAGGGAGAGGGGGAAGGAGTAAAGGGAAGCAAAAAATTGAAACGGTCTAAGGCCGGGGGGTGAATGATATTGATCCAACCGAGGAACTCAGTTTGCAGGAGTCTTCACAACCTCCGAAGCCTTAAAAAAAACGGGTCACCCCTAAAAGTCGTTGCGGAGTTATGGACTGGTGAAAAGGGGCTAAAAAACTACGCGAGAAACTACTGAAATATCAGCGAAAAAAAGGAAAGTCCGAAGCCCATTGACAACAGGTCCCGCCCAGCGGGTTTGAAGGGTTGAGCCAGCCAAGGGTGGGAGGGGGGGACACGATACGCCCTGATAAGGGTAGGGGGGTTACGAAGGCTAAAAGGGGGGGGAAAGAGCCCCCGTCCCGGGTCACAGCACAACATTTGCTCCTCACCGTTCAAAGCGGCGAGCTGAAAGTCCGGAGCAGGCAGTAAAAAAAGGAGGAAAGGGGGCAATGAGGCCCCAAAACGACTTGAAGGGGGGGAGGAAAAAGAAGGTTCTCCCACGGGACGCCCAAACCCCAAAAATCCGCAAAAAGGGCGTCGGCGGTTTGATAAAAAGCGGCCAGAAAGAATGATGCCGGTTTAAAAGGAAAGATTGTCAGGGCCCTTCGCGGCCCCGAACCAAGGGAACTATCCAATTGGGGGGGGAGCAAAATGAGCTAGCCGGGGAACCTCACAAACGCTTAGAAAAGAAAGAAAGAAAAGAAAAAAGAAAAAAAAGACATCCCCGGCAAAAGTGAAGAGGGGAGGGACAAACTGGACCCGAGCAACAACCAATTGCGGCAATGAAAAAAAGGCATTGGGAACACCCGAAAAGAAGCGTAACTTAGGGAGGCACGACTGGCACTTCCAACAAAAACACATGATAGAAAATGGACACAAAAAAACCCGAAATCAAGCCATTGAAGAGCGATGCTGGGGGCAAACTTAATTTTAAAGCGCGAACCC
>Ga0179591_1300263_pt1 | contig 13737 bp, 13 predicted proteins | sample CZOMad2_1_08_16f_FD_182891 | JGI IMG/M metagenome (GOLD analysis project Ga0179591, IMG submission 182891) | Vadose zone soil fungal communities from Angelo Coast Range Reserve, California, USA - CZOMad2_1_08_16fungal (PacBio error correction) | ecosystem: Environmental > Terrestrial > Soil >...
TCGGCCTAGTGTACATGATTAACAGAAAAAATCAAAAAAAGCCAGTCCCATCCATTCGTGCCAACATATTCTAGGGGAGAGAAGATCAAAAAAGTATCTAGTGGTACTCATGGTCCCGTCCAAATGGCCGGCACAGAGGGGAAAGGATCATGGGAGGCACAGATTGTAAAAACAAAAATACAACAACAAAAAAGAGAAATAAAACAACACCAAATGAGGACTCTATCTGATTTTTTTAAGTTCCAGCAAAAACAAAAATCCAACTGCTCATACGACATGGATCTCCAAAGGGAAACCAGAGGCCCAGAAGAACTACCTGGGGAAGGTCCTAAACGAAAAGTAGACTGGATATGAGGAAGGGGGTTGTACTCAGCTCATTAAGGATGAAAAGGATCCTGACAAAATAGGCGGGGTAGTTAATGGGGTCATAAAAAATCTGGAAGAAAAGAACAACTCTTCTTCACAAAGAAAAGTCAAAAATTATAGAAAAAAGCGTGAAAGATAACACAGCCTTTATCACGGTCAGGGTCCTTTTGGGACAGCAGGGGAAATGGGGGAATGGTGACCGCTATGTGGAAAAGAAGCGGGGTGGCTTCTATATCACAGCGGGTTTCCGAATATGCCCTAATTTGTTGCCGGGTTAGAAAGAAACAAGACAGCTGCAGACCCGCTGGGGAATTAAGAGCGGGATTATGCCGAGAAGTCGTTTTGCCAAAGAACACAAATGGGAGGTAAGGTTCGATTTGGCAACAGTGGGTCCTGGCAACACCAAAATTTTGCACGTCACCTTTTAACAGTTAGGAACAATTTGTCGGCAGAAAGGTGTGCTGCGCCGAAATTACGGGATTTAGAAGGGGGGTCAGTTCAACCGTTGGAAAGGGACCTTGCACGATTTTTGCCGTTGGTGCAGGATCAGTTTCATAAAAGATTCAGGATTAGGAGAAAAAAAGAGCCCCTTCAAAGCCATAGAGCATTTCTCCGCCCCCGAGGAACCGCCCGGGCAGCAAAAATAAGACCTTCAACTCCGGGGTTGAATCTCACCTGAGTACGCTTCCCCTACCGGATCTTGCTCCATCAGAAGAGCACGGGGGTAGCAACACAGGGTGATGTAAGCAAAAAAAGCAAAACTGTCGTCTCAAAAACGGATTGCTAAGGGTCGAATCTGAGAAAAGGGCCGAAGAATCGAGCAGGGCGATGAGTTCTACCTCGCGCGCCGTTAGACTACTTGTCCGGAACAAGGAGAATCGTTTGGGGTAAAGAAGCGTGCAGAAGGAGCTCATCATCCAGCGCCGAAAAAAAACGTGGTCGCGGGAGGGTCCATTGGCCGTAAGCTTGTTCTTTGTTCAGAATCGTTGCTGCGACTGCGTAGGGGTTACAATTAAGGGTCAAAACGGGGCGATGCCTCGGGCTTCATAAGCTTTTCATGGTAAAAAAGGGGGACCAGGTTGCGGAATGAAAAGATGAAATCTAAGTTCGGGGAAAGGTGGCGGCAAGGTGTAGTAAGGAAAACCAAGAACCGCAAGGGCAAAACCGCGGTCAGAAGAAGAATCATAGGGGAGAATTCTGTCATGGGGGGATGTCTTATAACCGCTAATAACAAACCAGAAACATGCAACCGAGACCAGGGGAGGACAAAAGTTGACAGAGTGATAGGGACAGATTGAATTGGGTTGAGGTTTCATCTTTTTGAAAAAAGGTTTGTTTAAAAGAAAAAGTTCGGCAGTGTCAGTCACTGGGTCTTACCAAAGAAATCGAACGCGAAAACTAGGGAAAATACGAATTTGCAGAAAAAAAAATAACACAAGCCCTTCCAGTTTAGGGATCGAAAAAATGCACATTCTTATTCACCAATAAGTAGAAATGGGGTCTTTATTATAGACTAGATAAACATTCAAGAGGAAAGGATCCTCTCACTGAGAAAAAAGAGGCGCGGCCTTCAAGGCCAATAAAAAGAAACATCGCTCACCAGTTCGAGGGAAGACACTACGGTGTCGACATCGAACTTTTGATGCCGCCGTTTATAGAAGAGAGTTCAGAGGGAAGGGTATTGGTGCGTGTGCGATGGGAAGGGGGGGGGCTTGCTCAAAAAGAGAGCTCAAACAAAACACGGGAGTAGGAAGATATGGTGGCGAACGCCAAAGGGCAGGGAAAGATAAACGGCATAAAAAACTACACTTAGGCTAAAAAACGGGAATGCGCGATGAAACTAGTCGTCACCTCAAAGTGGGGAATAAAGATTGAATTGGTCTAAGAGGGATTTTCATTTGTGCCAATCACCAGCTCGTTGTGAGAGGGGGTAGGGAAAGGGGCAAATAGGAAATTTTCCGAGGTTGAAGGTATTGAATGTCTCCGCAAAAAACGTGGTCGACCGATTGACCGGATGGCGCTTCACGGGGGACTCAATGAACCGCCCTTGGGGGACGTTCCTTGGAGTTAAACGGCAAATTCCGAGCCCGGAAAAGGGGTGACAAAAACCCGTTCATGAAACCTCCGTGGGTGGGGGGGAAGGAACTGCAGTCCAACCGGGACGAGGCGGAAAACAACAAGCGGCCTCCAGACTGTACTCAAGAAAGTGGGGTCTCGACAGCCGTTTTGCGGGGGGTCAGGGTAGCTGAGGTAGTACGACCAACAACGATAAAAGGAGAGCCACTCGGTGGACTGGGAAAAATAGCGCGGGGGGGTCGATGTTGGCGGGCGGACATGAAAATAAAACCATAGTGGGTGTGAGCAAAAACAAAGAACGGCCAGCAAACCGAAAATTTGGCGACGGGAAAGGTGGAAAGACGAGGAATTCTACCAAATTTTTGGGACCGCGGAGCAAGAAGACTGACTAAAATTAAAGAGCCAAGATAGGGGAGGGGAAAACTCCCAACATCAAGCAAGGCTAGGAAAGAGACCGGAACAGGGGGGGGCAGTAAAAGGATCGCCACCGTGGTTGAGAGAGGAGGAAAATTTAAAAGAAAGAAAGAGTGGGAGGCGCTGGTGCAACGCTATGCCGTAATTTAACAAGAAGAGAAAACATTAAAAATTCAGAAGAGGTGGGCGGGGGGGAGGAAGAACGCCGAGCGGCAAAAAAGCGAAGAGGGTATACTTAGTGCCCAAAAATGTACTCTAGGAGATAACATTTCCGTCATCACGAAATGAATTGTTTGAAGAAAAAAATTAACGCGAAAAAAAGAAGGAAGGGCATGAGGTGCGGTGTGAAGAAAAAAAAACAGTTTTTGCTGAGGAAGCTTATGGGCGCAAAACTAATTACGGGAGATTTAAGGAAAGCGGATCAAACAGGAAAAGACCGGTGTGACCCTTTATGGGAGATCTTGTAGGGGGGGGGGCTAGTGGGAAGCGCAAGGGACTGGGGGAAAACTCTATAAAATGATGCAGAATGAACGAAAATACCGAATGGCAACGGAAGCTATCGTAAAAGGGACAAAATGTTTAACAGAGTAATTCACGGATGAACCAGTAAGTGGTTTTAAAGGAGGAAAAAAGGGAACCAACAAAGAGGGTTCTAGTTGTAAGGTGATTAGGAAAATGATGTTGATGTTTCACTGGGGAGAGAAGTTGCCAAAACTCAAGGTTTGAAAAAAATTAGACAAAAAGGCAAACCCACACACCTTAAAAATGCATCAACCGTATCACAAAATCAAACATCAACCAAGGGAGACGCAGCTTAAAATCATCAAAAAATAGGGGAGTGGACAAAATATCTTTAATTGGGTCTTATAATCAAAATACCCCTTAAGAGGGGGGAAAAGATTCTCGAGAAAAAATTTCAAAAAGAAAGGGGGGTCACCACAACCCGTTTGTCTGGAAAAAGACCTGACTATTTACGCGCTCAAGAGATGTCTGAAGGAAAGGGGAGTCATCAATCGAGAGGGAGGGGGGGGCTATGCGATAGGGGGAAGCTCAAAGGGATTTATTATTCGAGAGAATAAACTACAAGTCAGGCAAGAAAAGCGATGGGCAGTTGAGAAAGGGTTCAGATTTAGCTGATGGAAACAAATGAGTTCACCATCAAAAGGCCAGGATGCCACTGAACCGGACCTTCTGGGCGCATGCTGGGAAAAACTTCACACAAAAAAGAAAGGAGATTTAACTCGGCAAAAAAACCTTATAGTGTATTTCGTATTGGGATTGGGGCGAGATGGTTACCATCCTCAAAAAAAACCACGGTCGGAGGGACAGAAGGACGATGGTTGTTCAAAAGGGCAAAAAAAAATCCTCATTGACCATTGATGCTCGAAAAAAGAAGGCAAATCAGCCAAGACAAACGTTGCCGAGAACAGCTCAACGGTGGCCATGTGACTGACCATTCAATTGGGGACATCCGACATGAACTGGTAGGCATAATCACGGCTCATGAAAAAACTTCGTATTCGATCACAGGGGAAAGGGCAGAGGGGGATGTTTAATTCGAAGACCCAACTAAAGACTATGAAAATCACTTATTCGCTTCGAGGATATCACAAATTATAAAAAGACGAGCAGGTCAATTTTCAGACAAAAAGAGAGGGAAGAACTGGTTAGTATGTTTCACTTTGGGAAGTCAATAAGGGGGGGGTGGGCTTCGAGCAATCCAGCACCGTTTCTTCAGGGTCCCGAGGGAGGGAGAAACAGGTTGTCATCCTTCGAATCGGGGGAAAAAACGTGCTGCCGGGATATCGCAACATACTAGGAGTGTGAAACAAAAAGGGGGTCGGAATGGCCACTCTGGGGAGGTAGTCCTGAAAAGAACAGCAGTATGGGCAACCTTGTAAAATATAAAAAAAAAGGGAAGAGTTTATTGGAGCCATCAGAGCCAAAAGAAAAGACAATCTACGCGAATTTTGGACCCGGGGGGAACTGGGGTACCGTGAATGGGCGAAAAAGCGTGAAGAGGAGGGTAGGGATGAAAAAGGGAGCAAAGGCCGGAATCCGCCAAAGTCCAGAAACAGTAAACATCCCGGCATCGGGGCGACTGGGATCTCAGATCGAGCACAAGCTAAGCGCAGACGGTTAGCCAAGACAGCAAAACCAGCAAACTTTGGGACAAGCGCCCGACTCAGCATTCAAAAGGAGAAGCGTGAGGAGATTCCGTGAGGAGAATCATCTAAAAGACAAAATACATGGAAATTGAACCAATTAACGGGAGGACACCTCGCGCTGTTGCCGGAAAGGTCTGAATCCGCATCTAAGATCTCACGTTTTGGGTTTTATTGGGGGGTGAACGTTACTTAGAAGGGGCAGACAGAAAGAAAAAATCCAGATAGGGGGGTCAAAAGGTCACGCAAAACTTGGCTGGCGAGGTCTCTGGGGTAGAGAGCGTTGCTGGCGATGGATAGGGAAGAAGCTCCTCTTTGCGAGGTCAACAAAGGTAGGTCAAAGCGTCACACCTTTGGAGAAAAAAGCCCTAGAAACGGAAGCTGATCAATGTCTGGTGGAGGGAGAGGAAGACCAGGATGGTGGTAAATGAATGAACTCCATAAAACATCGGGGCCCGTCGATCGTCTCCCCAAAAAAGAAAGTCAGCCGGAAGTAAGGGTTATTTAGAGGGGGGAATGACACCCTGAAAATCACACCAGGAGGGCATGGATCTATCCGAGGAATAAAGAGGGAAACGGGCAGCAATGGCCCAAAAGTCATACTCTCATATACAAGTAGCCAAGGCGCGCGAATTTGCGTGGGGATCAATTTCAAAGGAAGGTCCCCGTTGGCACGGGGATGAAACCCTGACAGCGCGTATTCATAAGAAGTAGAGTTCGGTCTTTATAAGAAGAATTGAATCCCGGACAAGAATGGACAGCCAAAAAAGTGCGCTGACACTTCCAAAAAAAGTCCGCACGTGATTCTCTGGGGGGGACAAGGAAGCCCTGGGGCGACGCGTCGTCGCAACTGTGATGCCGCCGTTATCGAAGGAAGGTCTCCTGGGGGATTTAACCGGGTGGGGAAAAAAATGGAAAAACTGCGTGCGCGAAAAAGCTCGAACCCCAACCACGGGAGAGGAAGAGAAGGGGGGGGGACACGAAAGGTGTCGGATCCAAGCCCAAAAAAACTCGAACAATCGACGTCGGATCCCAAAGTACAACGGGGCGCCAAGGGGGCCTGGATCCTCCAGTAGGGGGATCTATTGGTGGTAAAAAGGGCCTCCGCAAATATTTGGCTATGGTGAAATCCTGACAACGATTGGAATGTAGAGAGAGAAGATACCGTCCTACTTGGGGACCAGATACGCGGATTGGGAGTTTGTCCCTTGACACGAAGGAGGGCCGGGAAGGAAGTGGTAAAAGAGCAAGCGAAAGAAAAAATGCAGTTCCTGCGGAAAGGACTCCTCAAATGCATGCGCAGACGTTTGGGCGAGTGAATGCAAATTCAACGCATGAATATCCGACCAAACACCTTATACCACAAAAACAAGCATGCCAGCTTAAAGAATTCAACTGTCCTAAAGGACAGGTGGTGGGGGGAGAGAGGGAGGTAAGGGCAAGAAAGAAAAAAAAAAAAAACTTACTAGAACAGCATATAACTGGGAGGTGCTGCGCAATATCGGGTGTCGTACCAGGGATGGGAATGGGAGAAGACACAACATCCAAGTGGGGGAAAATCAACACAATCCAAGACCAAGCATAACGGAACAGTTCATAGATCTCTGGGAAGTGGGGTACCATTGTGAGAAGATCAGCAATCACAGCCATGACACCGAAGCGCCGCTCGATGAAGGAAATTTGAAAAAGCGAAAACGCTCTTCAAAAAAAAGAAGGCCACTCAAGAAGGGTGAAAAAAAACGGGGCAGGGAGAAACAAACCTGTTAATGTCTTAGGGTCGGAAGGATTGAAACCAAATTTTACGGGTAGGGGACAGACTATTCTGAAGTTTGTCGGGGGCAAATACAGAATAGACCTGTAACAAAAGAAAGAAAAAACTAGTTAAAAGGCTGGGTGTCCATTCGATTCTTTCAGGGAGAAGGTTGGGAAAAAGAGGCTATTGAGAACCTTATATCTGGGAAGGCTTAGCGGGCGACTGGAGCACCCCGTTGAGGGTATGAAGGGCGCTGGCCTGCGGATTAAAAAGCACAGGGATCTTGCGGGGGAAGATGAGGCAGCATCAGTCGTCCGATGGAAGGGAGATCGGACTTGAAAAAAGTGAGACTTTCAACTTATAGACCGGAGATCCCTCTAAACTCCATAGAAAAAGAAGAATTCCCTGGAAGGACCGGGAAAGAACGAGGTGATCAAACGTACCAAATTTTACAGAGAAGGACCTTCTGACCAGTAGTGGGAAAGGACTTGAATGATGAACAAGCGGTAGTGAAAATGAGCAAAACTACTGTTGAAATAGCAAACTCCAGAGTTGGGCAACCAAATCCGAACGGGTCACAATGGAGATTAGAATAACAGGTCTAGGGATAATCCCGCGACAACCTCCCTTCCCCAAAAGAGAAACTCAGAAAAGTGTCTCCTCGTTCCACACCACGCGTTAAAAAGCATAGGTGCTAGCAGCCACATCTGGTGACGAGATCGTGCAGAAACTTTACTTGAGTCTAGATCCAAACACTTCTTGGTTTGTTCGAATTGACAAAGAGGAGAGTGACCCCAATACAAGGGAAAAAAAAAGGGGTTTGCTTCCGAATCAAAACGATCTTTCAACTGGTCTCCTCAAAGATCTTCGATCACAGTGCGACTGATGATTCTGGAACCTCTCAAAAAACCCCACAGACCCTCCACAAAAACGGCCCTCTCATGGAGAGTTGGGGTTCCTCCTCGTGAAGTATGTTCTCCAAGAAAGAGAAGAAAAAAATGCCCAACAACAAGAACATTGATCCGATGAAAAAGGAATAAAGATTTTCATGAGCGTGTGAAAAAGAGTAGAAGGAATTACAAAAATGGGGTTCAAACCCAAAGTGGCCACTGAACATTACTGCGCAGAGTCAAAATGGGAGGGAAAAGGGAAATATTCGATGTCCGCCTAAGAAAAGGCCATGGCCTGAGCATAAGGATGTCAAACAAGGGGGGGGTGGGAAAAGACAAACAAGGAGCATCTCAAAAAAAACCAACGTAGTCAGGAAATTAAAAAGAGTCAGTTGGAGGTCACAATCTGCGCCAAGACATAGAAAGGAATATTGATATACAGCCGGCGTGCCACTTCAAGCAGGAGGTTACGTAAGCAGCGCAAATCCTGTTCAGTGGAGTTGAGGGGAGGGAAGGGGATTTTTGTGTAATCATGCTCAATGAACTGGTAAACACGGCTCAAAAACAATGCGGGTGAAAACGTTTAAACGGACTGCGAAGCGAGAACATAAGCCTCGGCGGATTACCAAAAGAGAGACTTGAGCGGCAAAGGGCTAATCTCATCGAGGGAAGAAGAAGGGAAACGGTCAGGGTCGTTTTCAGACAGCAAGGAAAAGGTTGGGATGGGGGTGAAAGTAGGGGGTGGGCGGTCGAAGCCAGCAGTTGCTCCCGGGTTGCGGGGGGAAAGGGGAAATTTTGGTTTAAGGGAAAAAAAAAAAAAAGCATCTGCGTACCGTGGTGGGAAAAAGGGGTCCAACGACCTAATTGTGAAACCAAAAAAAGGGAATGGGCCTTTCATTTGGCAACATTGATCCGAAAGACACATCAACAAGGAGGTAGGCTCACCTTTTAAATAAATGCAAGAATCGATGAAAGGGTGCAGGGGGACAGGAACGTGTCATCGACTGGTACTTCTTTCCCAGGTTGTCAAGGGGAAAGGGGGAAAGATAGTTCCGTGCACAGGGAAATAACAGAGGGTAAAGAATAGAATTTCTCGAGTATTACCACCGGGAAGCCTGAAAACGCTTACGGAAACTCCCAAAAAAGATCATCCCTTCCTCGGAGTTTTTAGCTCAAGATAAGCTTCCCGCACGCGCGGTGCGCATTCGAAAAGCCCGGTATTCAAAAGCGGTGGAAGCATGGGGCAAGAAAGAAAGGCTTCGGATGAGAACTTCGCGTGGAAAGCGAAGTCGTTCGAAACATGAAAAAAAGAGTCTTGAAGGCAGCACGGAATCCAGAAATCTCGAATTTGTAAAAGAAGGTAATGAGAAAAAAACATCAAAACTGGAAAAAATCGAGAGAGAAAATCTTGGTTATTACTTTGTAACGTAACGTGACGAGAGGGAATCCTAGCACCAGAAAAAGAAAAAAAGCAAAGTGGGAACTAGTGTAAGGCAGAACAGGACAACAATTTTCTTCGAGTGACGGTGTGCGAATCTGTTGCTGCGAGGGGAGGGGGGCCATCTTCCATCCTGGCGGAGGCTAGGTTCGTCAGGGCTGCCGTTGATACACAACTTTGGAACGAAATGGAAAGTGCTGTGGAAAATAAGGGGAGGGGGGAGGGGAGGGTGGTTGGGAAAAAAACCCCCATGGTAGCCGAAAATCCCATCAAAAGAGGGACACCCTATGTTCGCCCCAGCAAATCCGAGGGGAGGATCATGCTGCCTGGTAATGTGGTGAAAGAGGAACGAACTCTCTCCACCACGCACAAGGAAAAAAGCGTCACTGAGCGAGGTGGGGTCTTGCCCCCGAGGCTCTGGGGGGAAAGGATCTTCAAGCGTGACACGGCAGTCAAGAAACAATCAGGGTGAAGACTAGGAGTGAAAACGTCGAGCGCGATGATAATTTGCCCCTTTGCAAGGATGCCCGTCCAGGTAGGGGTCACGATTTCAACCTGCAAGAGGCCAAGGGGGGGCTCGACTAGACATCAATCTGAAAAAGTCAGGAAGAAAGAGGGACCCAACCGACGCCTTCAGAAAGGAACACCATGCTCAGGCCGTTGAGTGGTCAAGACATACTGGGGGTGTCTAATCTAGACCAAATTTTGTTGGAGCGGGTGAGAGTCATTCAGTTCTCAGAAAAGTGAATTGGAAAAGTCCTCAGCACGCACCTCAAGAAAACACCAGCTCGCCAAACCTCAAAAAACGTAGGAGTATGAAAGAGATTGTGTGGCGCACGCACAAACAGGAGTTCCATGGCAGGCGATGACACAAAAAGCAATACCAAAAGAAATCGAATTCAGATCCAGAGGCATCAAAAAGTTTTGGTTACGCATCTGTGGGCTGAAAAATCGGGCACATGGGGAAAAAATGATCCATCAGGCGACACAGTGATGATGGACGGCAGATGGGGGCTAGGGAAAAAAGGACGTTCTAAGTCAGCCTCACCTACATAGAAAGGGTAATACTTCTTGGAAAAAATAAAATTGGGAAGGTTGCCCAAGAAGGGGTGTCATGAATGAAGAGCCCAATTAGTCTCGGGGAATGAAGCGTTGGGAGGCGATGGTCAGGCGCAGGAAGTTATAAGAGGGGGACGAAATCCGTCATAATTAAACACCTGATATTTGGGGAATAAAAAGAGGAGAAAAGGACGCCACTTTCCTGCGGGTTTTAAGTTATGAGAGAAAGAACATCAAACCTGAGAAAAGTTAAAAAACAAGATGATTTTCACGGGCTAATCTCAATTATGAGCGGCGGGCAATTGTTAACACCACAGTTGTAAGCATCGTAAACGAGACCTGGAAAAGGGACATTTGAGAAAGGATCTCGGGTGTACAAGGTGGGAATTGGAAAAAGTGGTGTGGGCAAGAGCACGGATAGAAAAAAACATCTATCACGGAAACCAACCTTGCCAACCTCCAAAAGAGAAAGCAAACGCTATCGAAAAAGACCGAGAAAGAGGCACAAAGTTGACCAGGTCTAAAAAAGGGATGCGTAAATGAGTCAACTGGAATGGTTGTGGAACGTTATCGTGGATATATTCACCAGTGTTACTTTACACTGAAAACAGAAACTAGGGGATAGGGTTCTTATTTACATTTAACCAAAAACAACCCGTCCTTTCCAGGGGGACTCGTAGTATTGCCTTGTTAAAGAAATTTCCTTAGTCTGGAGAATCTCAGGCTAGGAGATTCAGGAGGGGCTATGAGATCTATGTCTGCGGGGGAGACTGACAAGGAAACCTTGTGTAGAACTGGGGGCGGCTGCTTATAAAAATGGAGGGCGGAGCTGTAATAGTACTCAAAATGGGAAAAAGAATGCAATTCGCCAGATGTGTGTGAGAGCTTTTAGTGGTAAGGACAAGGTCAAGGCCGAGATACACGTGTAAAAAAAATAAGGAATTCAAAAGGGTACCTTAAGAAACCGACGCACGCTGGCACGGTAACGTCTGGTAACGTGCAAAAAGGACAAAAATTGAAACTCCTAAGGAGCATCCCTACCTGGGGGGGGTCAACCCTAGCAATCAAGGTCTTCATTATTATGGACAAAAAAGAAAGGGGCTCCAAAATAAAAGGGGAGGTCTGGGGAAGGATGCGAAGAAGGGAAAAAAAAAGGTCCATGGACTGCCTTCTACAACAGTAAGATAAACTGGAAAAAACAAGGCGTTTAACAAGAAGGAAAAAAAAAAAACACATTTACACAGCACCATCGACTCAGCTTGTAGAGCCAGGGCAAAACCCACAGGGGAGACCAGCATAATCGGGGAAACCGGGAACGAGAAAAAGACGTAGGGTGACTCGGGTCAAGAGAAAACCATCAAGAAAAAGGTGTCAGGTTTGAGGTCTGAAAGACCTGGAAAAGGGGGGGTTATCCTCAACGAAATGAAAGGGCGTGAATGAAACAAAAAAAAGAAAACAGCGCCTCTCAAACTAGGAGGGGGGGAAGTCGGTATTGAGGGGGATCGCTCCGACAAAAACAAAGAAAGCCGATCCAGGTCACGCGAATCATCGACGAAGGGAAACATGAGGTGACACCAAGGCATGGAGAATAAACAACAAAATGGCAGGAAAAAAAGGCCAGTCCCACGTTGAAAGGAGGGACCCTGCCCTTAACGGCAGCAGAAGAGGATGATCTGATTGGGGCCCAGGAACCATCGAAGCGAATTCAAGGGGGCAGGGGATGGGGGCTCATAATAAACCAAAGAAGAAAAAACACCCAAACGACTCTCAACAAAACGGATGGAAAAGATCGGTTTGGAGTCCAAGGCGCAGCCCCCGAAAAGCTATGAGGCAGTCCTTGTTCTTCAGAGGAAAAGAAGAAAGACTATTTACGGTTCCTCATCAGGCGAAAGTCCAGGTCAGTGGTGGGGGGACTTGGGGACTAAGGTTTGGGGTGGAGAAGGCTCAATAGTTAGTAAGAACTCAGAAAATCTGATGGGGAAAGAGCAGGGCAATCGGGGGAGGGGGCGAGAAACGAAGAAAGGAAAACACAGGTAGGTCTCGAAGCGAGGAAGAAACGATTCGAAACATCTCTTTGAAAACCACACTGTCCAGGGGATTTGGAAAAGGGAAAAGAAAAAATGCAAACGGGGGGGGGAGTAAGGAGGAAGAATCAATAAGTGTTTTTTGCCATGCCCCCTTTTTCAAAGTAAAGGCTAGTTGGATAGCACCTATTTGGGTTGCATGAGAGAGCAAGCTGGAGAATTGGAACGTGGAAACGGATGTATTAGAATTTTAAAAACAAAAAATGGAATGGTCGAGTTTTGCAAAAGCTTGGCAGGGCAACAGAACACGAGGAAAGTCACCTGTTTGCTAAAAGGGCTCTGAGGTTGCAGGGAAGGAAAGAATGTAACGCCATTTAATGGCTTATCGGTAACAGGGGGCCCGTTGCACGGATATCTGAACCTTGGCGTGCGTTCATTCGGAGGGAATGAAGGGATGTCTGATGAAAGCGTATCAGAAGGGAAGACGCATGAGCATCCAGAACCGAAAACTAAAAGTCCAGGCATCTGCGACTTTATGTGGAATAAAGCCGGAAAGCGCAGGACCCGACCACCCGCCGTTGAGCCATCACATCAGGAGACGTTAATCCAGCAACACATACGTTACGAAAATCAACTTCTTAAAGGTTCAGAGTCAAATTAGGGAGAAACATTCGAAAAGATAACATGGATGACCAAAGTGCACGGAGAACCGGAGAGGCAAGTTTGCCGTATACGGTAAGCATTGAAATCCGAAAGCTCGGAGAGAGGGGGTTTTATTAACTGGAAGTAACGGAATACGTGGGGAGACCTCTCCAGCTCCCGGAACACTTAAGAATTGGCGAGGGGAAACTTTGAAGAGATCAGAAAACGTATTCGAGTTGGATTCGGGGGAGAAGCAGGGAGGGACGAATGGAGTTTTCCCCAATTCTTCCGCGGGGGATCTTCGTAGGTCAGGAGGCGGAAAACTGGTAGAAAGAGCTATAAAAAGGAGTTAAGTTCTGGTGGAAGGCTTTGAGTGGAAAACACCCATTGGTTGTCAAAGAAAAAAACCTAAAGCCTCACGCGGTGGGAAAAAACAAGAAGCTGGCTCATCATTAGGTAAGATGGTTGGAGTCAAATTAGCCGGACAGACACAAAGGAGAAAAACAACCCGCCCGACGTGGGAGGCAACAATGAGACATTTGGTAGTAAAATTGGAAAAAAGGAATTCCAATCAAAAAAACCCGTCCGGCATGGAAGCGCGGGGCGGGGAAACCTTAAACCGAACCGCACGTAGAAGGGAAGGAAGGTGTGAGGTCTAGAAACCCATTCTTACGGGAAGAACACAATCGCTGTACCCTTTCCAATAAGTAAAATTGAGGGAGAAACTCATTCATCGGGCAAAATTCACACCAAGATTGAGCCTTCACAAGGAAAATCGAAAGTTAGAGGGATGGATCTTGAATTGACAATACTTGGCGAGGAGCTGGAAAGACCAGTTTGAATGCAAAGAAAGGGGGGGCCTGCGTCGACTACATAGAGGTTTGAAAGGCCAAACTGGGAGAGGTGGCTG